>JAESFN010000280.1_pt1 | contig 62190 bp, 61 predicted proteins | sample 9269411 | NCBI WGS metagenome assembly JAESFN01 (sample SAMN14505399, study PRJNA617100) | algae metagenome | isolation source: Iphinoe sp. HA4291-MV1 and co-occurring heterotrophs from trail next to... | place: USA: Maunawili Falls, Hawaii | collected 2009-07-25
CGGGTGCGCTCGATCATCCTCAACGTCCGCCGCGAGAATCGCGGGCCGCAGATCTTCCTGAGCAGAGCCCATCCCGAGTTCATGAAGAAGCTGTTCGCGCAGGAGGTGCCCGAAATCTATGACGGCATCATCGAGATCAAGGCCGCCGCCCGCGATCCGGGCAGCCGCGCCAAGATCGGCGTGATCAGCCATGACAGCTCGATCGACCCGGTCGGCGCCTGCGTCGGCATGAAGGGCTCGCGGGTTCAGGCCGTGGTGCAGGAGCTGCAGGGCGAGAAGATCGATATCATCCCCTGGAGCGAGGACACCGCCACCTTCATCGTCAACGCGCTGCAGCCGGCGACGGTCGCCCGCGTCGTCATCGACGAGGAAGAGAGCCGGATCGAGGTGGTGGTGCCGGACGATCAGCTGAGCCTCGCCATCGGCCGGCGCGGTCAGAACGTGCGCCTCGCCAGCCAGCTCACCGGATCGGCGATCGACATCATGACCGAGGCGGATTCGAGCGAAAAGCGCCAGCGCGAGTTCATCGAGCGCTCCGAGATGTTCCAGAACGAGCTGGACGTGGACGAGACGCTCGCCCAGCTGCTGGTGGCCGAGGGCTTCGGCGCCCTGGAAGAGGTCGCCTATGTCGAAGCGGACGAAATCGCCTCGATCGAGGGCTTCGACGAGGAACTGGCCGCCGAGCTCCAGAACCGCGCCGCCGAGGCGCTGGAACGCCGCGAGGCTGCGAACCGCGAGGAGCGCCGCGGCCTGGGCGTCGAGGACGCGCTGGCTGAAATGCCCTATCTCACCGAGGCGATGCTGGTGACACTGGGCAAGGCGGGCATCAAGACGCTGGACGATCTCGCCGATCTCGCCACCGACGAGTTGATCCAGAAGAAGCGCCCCGAGCAACGCCGCCAGCGCGAGCCGAACAACCGGCCCGAGGACAAGGGCGGCGTGCTTGGCGAATATGGCCTCAGCGAAGAGCAGGGGAACGAGATCATCATGGCCGCCCGCGCCCACTGGTTCGAGGACGAGGGGACCGCCGCCTGATGCCCTATGTGCGCATCGAAATCATCGAAGGCGCGACGCGTGCCCAGAAGAGCGCGCTCGTCGCCGACGTGACACGCTCGCTCGTCGACAATCTCGACAAGCGGCCGGAGCATATTCACGTGGTGATCGACGAGGTGCGCGAGGAGAATTGGGGCTTTGCCGGTCAACTGACCGACGTCTGGCGCGCTCGGCAGCGGGAGGACGCAGATGCGGAAACCTCCCAATGACACTCTAGGCGGCAGCCATACGCCCGAGCGCAAGTGCATCCTGAGCGGCGAACATGCCGCCCGGGATGATCTCGTTCGCCTGGCGCTCGGCCCCGATGGACAAGTCGCGCCGGACGTGCGCGCCAAGGCACCGGGACGCGGCGCCTGGATTGGCGTCGATCGGGCGACGCTCGAGGCGGCACAGGCCAAAGGCAAGCTGAAAGGGGCGCTCGCCCGCGCATTCAAGACCAACGCCGTCGCCGCGCCCGCCGATCTCGGCGAGCGGATCGAGACGGCGCTCCGTCAGGCCGCCCTTGACCGGCTCGGGCTCGAAGCGCGCGCCGGCAATCTGCTGACGGGTTCAGAGAAGATCGAAACCGCGGCCCGGCGCGGCGAAATGCACATGCTTCTCCACGCCGCCGATGCGGCCGAGGAGGGCAAGCGCAAGCTCGATCAAGCCTGGCGGGTCGGGTCGGATACAGAGGGCAGCGGGCGGCGAGGGTTGGTTTTCCCCTTGGGAAGGACCATATTGTCGTTGGCGCTCGGCCGCGAGAATGTGGTACATGTCGCCATCGTGGATCGGGCCGCCGCCGCGCGTGTGACGCACGCGATCGAGCGTTGGCGCGCTTTTATCGGACGTGATGCTGAGCTAGAGGCCGCTTCGGCGCGGATGCCGGACGCTTCGGCTGTGGATGTGAAGTGAAGGATTCTGAGTGAGCGATTCAACGGACAAGCCGAAACTGGGAACACGGGCGCCGCTGGGCCTCAAGCGCACGGTCGAAACGGGCAAGGTGAAGCAGAGCTTCAGCCATGGCCGGTCGAACACCGTCGTGGTCGAGGTCAAGAAGCGCCGCATCCTGGGCCGTCCCGGCGAAGCTGAAGCCGCTCCGGCGCCTGAGCCCGTGGCACCGCCAGTCGCGCGCGCGCCGGAGCCGGCTCCCGCGCCCAAGTCTCCTGCGCCGCGCCCGGCTGACACGACGATGACCCGCAAGGAGTTGCAGGAGAAGCTGCTGCGCGAGGCGGAGGAGGCCCGTCTTGCCGCGCTCGAGGAAGCACGCCGGCGCGAGGACAAGCAGGCCAAGGCCGCGACCGAGGATGAGAAGCGCCGAGCCGAGGAAAATCGCCGCGCCGACGAAGAAGCGCGCATCAAGGCCGAGGAAGACGCTAAACGCGCCGCCGAAGAGGCGGAGCGCGCCGCCGCACAACCGGCTGCAGCGGAAGCGGCAGCCGAAGCCGAGCCCGAGGAGCGCCGCCCGTCGACGGCACGGCCGCCACGCCAGGCCTTCACACCCGTCAAACGTCCGGAGCCAGCGCGCCCTGCACGGGGGCGCGACGACCGTCGTCAATCGGGCAAGCTTACCGTCACCCGGGCGCTCGACGACAGCGGCGATGCCCGAGCGCGCAGCCTCGCGGCGCTGAAGCGCGCTCGCGAGAAGGAAAAGCGTTCGCATATGCAGTCCGGCCCGTCGGCCAAGCAGGTGCGCGACGTCGTGGTGCCGGAGAACATCACCGTCGGCGAACTCGCCAACCGCATGGCCGAACGTGGCGCGGACCTGGTCAAGGCGCTGTTCAAGATGGGGGTCGTTGTCACCGTCAACCAGACGATCGATCAGGACACCGCCGAGCTGCTCGTCACCGAGTTCGGCCACAACATCAAGCGCGTCAGCGAAAGCGACGTCGACATCCAGACCGAGACCGACATCGATCCCGAGGACACGCTGAAGCCGCGTCCGCCGGTGGTCACGATCATGGGCCATGTCGATCACGGCAAGACCTCGTTGCTCGACGCGATCCGCGGCGCCAACGTCGTGTCGGGCGAGTCCGGCGGCATCACCCAGCACATCGGCGCCTATCAGGTCAGCCTGCCGGACAAGTCGAAGATCACCTTCCTCGACACGCCGGGTCACGAAGCCTTCACGGAGATGCGCGCCCGCGGCGCCAACGTCACCGACATCGTCATCCTGGTGGTGGCGGCCGACGATGGCCTGAAGCCGCAGACAATCGAGGCGATCAACCACACCAAGGCGGCCGGCGTGCCGATGATCGTGGCGATCAACAAGATCGACAAGAGCGGCGCCAAGCCGCAGAAGGTGCGCGAAGAGCTGCTCCAGCACGAGATCGTGGTCGAGGACATGGGCGGCGACGTCCAGGACGTCGAGGTTTCGGCGCTCCAGAAGACCAATCTCGACAAGCTGCTCGAGGCGATCCAGTTGCAGGCCGAGCTGCTCGAACTGAAGGCCAATCCCGATCGCGCCGCCGAGGGCGCCGTGGTCGAGGCCAAGCTCGACAAGGGCCGCGGCCCGCTCGCCACCGTGCTCGTCCAGCGTGGTACGCTGAAGGTCGGTGATATTTTCGTCGCCGGTCCGATCTCGGGCAAGGTCCGCGCGATGATCGACGATCATGGCCGTCAGGTGAAGCAGGCCGGCCCGAGTGTCCCGGTCGAGGTACTCGGCCTCAGCGGCGTGCCTTCGGCCGGCGACACGCTGACCGTCGTCGAGAACGAGGCGCGTGCCCGCGAGGTCGCGGCCTATCGTCAGAGCGTCATCGATCTCAAGCGGACCACGTCTGCACCTGCGAATTTCGACACAATGTTCTCGGCGCTGAAGGAGAAGCAGGCCGTCGAGTTCCCGCTGGTCGTCAAGGGCGACGTGCAAGGCTCGGTCGAGGCGATCGTCGCAGCGGTCAACAAGATCTCGAACGACGACATCAAGGCGCGCGTGCTCCATGCCGGCGTCGGCGGCATCACGGAAAGCGACGTCAACATTGCCGCCGCTTCGGGTGCGCCGATCATCGGCTTCAATGTCCGTGCCAATGCCAAGGCGCGCGAGATTGCCGAGCGGCAGGGCGTTGCGATGCAATATTACGATGTCATCTACGATCTCACCGACGCGGTGAAGGCGGCGATGGCCGGCCAGCTCGGCCCGCTGATTATCGAGAATGTCGTCGGTCGCGCTGAAATCCGCGAGGTCTTCTCGGCGGGCAAGCACGGTCGCGCGGCGGGCCTGCTGGTGACCGAAGGCTTCATCCGCAAGGCGCTGAAGGCGCGCATCATGCGCGACGACGTGATCATCTACAACGGGTCGATCGCCTCGCTCCGGCGCTTCAAGGACGACGTGCCCGAAGTGCGCGCCGGCCTCGAATGTGGCGTCACGTTCGAGAGCCACACCGACATCAAGCCGGGTGACTTCCTCGAGACGTTCGAGATCGAGGAGCGCGAGCGGACGTTGTGAGCCGCGGCGGCGCGAAACGCCGCCCGCGAATCAGGCGCAAGCGCGCATAGGAGAATGGTGTCGGCGACGCCGCGACGGGTGCCGTCGAGTTCGGTTGCTGCCTGTTTGAGGTCGTTGCGGCCGCAACGGTGATCGTCGGGCTGCTGCTGATCCCCGTTGACCTGCTGATCCATTGAAACCCGCATGTGGAGGATTTCGAACACCGCCATGGCAGCACGCGACCTGACCGCATCTCCGCCCCCCTCCGTTTTCGACAGCTTTCCGTTGCCGGAAGGGTCACGATTGCTCGGCTGGACGCTGCGCGACGTTGATGTGACCGCGGGGACGATCGAAATCGGCTTCACCGTCGACGAGCGGTTCGTGAACCCCGCGGGGACGGTGCAGGGCGGCTTCCTTGCCGCCATGCTCGACGACACACAAGGGCCCGCTTTGTTCGCGATGACCGCTGGCGCCGTCTATGCACCGACGGTCGACCTCAACATCTCGTTCATCAAGCCGGCGCGACCGGGCCAGTTCGTCGGCAAGGGGCGGGTCATCAGCGCTGGCAGAACGATCGTCTTCACCGAGGCCGAGCTATTCGACGAGTCGGGCGACCTTGTCGCGCGTGGTACTTTCACCGCGCGCGCGATGAGGGGCGAGATGGCGACGAACGGACGCTGACACCGGCGTTGTCGTGCCCGGGCGATCGGGTTAGGCTGTGTCTCCCATCGGGGAAGGAGTCGTAGCATGAGTGACGAGAAGGGCGGCAAGCCGCCGGTCGACGAAAAAGGTCAGCCGCTGGACGAGAAGGGCCAGCCGATTCCCGACAAGGGTGGCTACGAGAAGAAATAAGGATTGAAGGGTTCGCATCGGGCGCTGTCCGTCCGGGCGGCGCCCGATCATTTTTGAACGATCATGGCACGGCACAACGAAACCCCCGAAGGCCGCTCGGTGCGGCTGCTGCGCGTCGGCGAGCAGGTCCGCCACGCGCTCTCCGAAATCCTGATGCGCGGCGACGTGCATGACGCGACTTTGGCCAGCCATAGCGTCTCGATCACCGAGGTGCGCATGTCGCCAGACTTGAGGCACGCCACTGCCTTCGTCATGCCGCTGCTCGGCGGCGATGCCGAGGCGGTGCTGAAGGCGCTGAGGACCAACACCGCCTATCTCCAGAGCGAGGTCGCCCGGCGAGTAAACACCAAATATGCCGCGCGCCTGAAATTCCTGCTCGACGAGAGCTTCGATGAGGGCAGCCATATCGACGCGCTGCTACGCTCCCCGCAAGTGGCACGCGATCTGGACGAGCACGACAGCTGAATTTCCGCGTTCCGGCGGGTTCGTGCGGGATTTTCCGGGTCATGGGCGCTTCGCGCCACGCCGGGCCCGCAATAGGATGCCGGGGTCTTCAGTGGAGTCAGTGCCATGTTCCGGCTCTCGCGCCTGCCCCTCCTCGCGGTGATCGCCTTCAGCGCGGCGGCCGATGGCCAGGGCCTGGTCATTCCCGATGTCCAATATCCTTCGCTGCCTGCACGCGCCGCGAATGTGGCAGGTTTCGTGCCATCGGGATGGAGACTCGAGCAGGAAGCTCAGGGCGATCTCGATGGCGACGGGAGGGCGGACCTTGCCTTCGTCGTCCGGATGAACGACCCCGCGAACATCGTCCGCCACAACATTCTCGGCGAGGACCCCTTCAACACCAACCCGCGCATGCTGGGCATCGCCTTTGCGGCGCCAGACGGGGGCTATCGGCTGGCGGTGCAGGACCGCACGCTCATTCCCCGCCGCGAGGTGCCGGCGCAGGAAGATATGCTGAACCCCGATGATCGCGGACTGGAGATCGCTCGCGGCACGCTCAAGCTGAAGCTCACCCGCTTCATGAGCGCCGGCGGCTGGGGCGCCGGTTCGACGAGCTTCACCTTTCGCTGGCGAGCCGGTGCATTCAGGCTGATCGGCTTCGATTATGTCAATGTGCAGCGCAACACCAGTTGCATGGTCACGTTCAGCCTGAACTACCTGACGCGCCGCGCGCGGCTTGAAGCCGCCTATGCCGACACCGAAGGCAACGGTGAGGTGCGTTGGCGGTCTCTCCCCGCCCGGTCCTTGCGCACGATCGGCGAGATCGGCAATGGGCTCCAGTTCGACGCCGAGGGCATGATCAGCAGCTATCCGATCGACTGTGCGGAGCGACCCGATGCGTGAGACCATCAATGCACTTGCCGCGCCGATGCAGGATGGCAACGTGCGCGCGGAACCGGTGAGCGAGGCGCATCGCGCTTCGCTCAAGGCTGCCTGCGCCGAGGATCGCGACATCTGGGCGATCTATTCCATGTCCTTCGCCCCCGACCGGTTCGATGCGAGCCTCGATTTCATCCGTGGCCGTCCGGACTGGCGTACCTTCGTCCTGTTCGAAAACGAGCGGCTTGCCGGCATGTCGAGCTTCCTTGGGATCGACGCAGATCGCGGCGTCGTGGAGATCGGTTGCACCTACTATGTGCCGGCGCTGCGCGGCACCGGCTTCAACCGGCGGGTGAAAAACCTGATGATCCGTCGCGCGATCGATTGCGGCTTTCGCCGGATCGAATTCCGTGTGGATCAGCGCAACGCACGCTCTCAGGCCGCGATGACGAAGATCGGCGGCGTGCGAGAGGGTGTAATCAGGGCCGACCGCATCACCTGGAACGGCCATGTGCGCGACACGGTGCTCTTCTCCATCCTCGCAACGGAATGGCCGGCCCCGACATCCTGAGCGCGTCGTTAACCATTTGTTTGGAGGTGGTGCCGCAGACATCGTTCCGGACACGCAGGTGTTTGGGGGACACTATATGGGGCACAGTGCGAAATCGGCGGCCTTCCTGATCGAGAGCCGCATCGCAGACGCGGTCGGGGGCGACATCCAGGCGCTCTACGAACTCGGCGTCGCCTATTCGACCGGCAGCGGCGGAGTCTGCGTCGATCTCATCGAAGCGCACAAATGGTTCAACCTGGCGGCGCTGAACGGCAGCACATTGGCGCAGGAATGCCGCGCCGACATCGCCGACGAGATGACCGCGCGCGAGATTGCCGAAGCACAGCGCCAGGCCCGCGCCTGGCTTGCCGACATCAACCCGCTGCGCCACGTCGCCTGAGCCTGTCCAGGCCAGCCAGCCAGCCAGCCAGCCAGCCAGCCAGTTCATACCGCGCGTCGGGCTGTACCACTCGCGCGTTCCGTCCTATTCTGCCCGCGTGCTTCGCGCAGGAGGGCCCCATGCGGTACGTAGCAGGTTGCCGGATCGCCATTCTCAGCGCGGGCCTTGCCATCGCCGGAATTGCGGGCGAGGCGATTGGGCAAAGCGGCCCCTTCCCCGGCGTCGTTCCGATCCGCAATGGCGGTCTCCAGGCCTTCTATGACCAGAACGGTTGCACGGTCGACTATGACGCGCGAGGGCAGCGAATCACCTACCGTTCGGCCTGCACGACAGCGCAACTCCGTTTCGCCGACGAGGCGGTCGAGGACTACCGTCGAAGCCATGGCCTGTGGGATGACGATGTGGCACCCGGAGGCCGCATCGAGCGACCGGTCGTCAGCGTCGATCCGCAGGGGCGTCCCTACGTGACGTTCACGCGAGAGATTTGCGTCGTCTACTATACGCCGCGCGGGCGACGGACGAGCAACACCCAGCATTGCAGCCGTTCACAAATACGGCAGGCAAATAACGTCATGGCGCGTTACTTGCGGGACCAGCGCCCCTCCTATCGATAGCCCGCGCGCTCGGGTTGCTGCGGTGCGTTCGAGTCGACCCCGGGCCACCCTAGAGATACCTCTAAACGCCTGGAATCTCTCGGTGCATGACACAATTGTTGCAGTGCACAAAAAACACTTGCAATCCGGATTTCGCGATCCTATTTGCTGCGCTGCAACAAACGGAGTCGTTTCCATGGCCGAGCCGAAAGCCGCCAACCCGATCGTCAAGACCAAGGCGGAAGCCCCGGTGGTCGCGCCGGTCGCAACGCAGGCTGACGCACCCAGGGCTGACGTGGCGCTGCCGCCGCAGGCGAAAGCTACGCCTGCCGCCACCGCCCCGACTGCCGCGGAGGCTGCCCCTAAGACGCCGCTGCCAGTGAACGCGGCGGTTGTGAGCGTGCAGAAGAGCGTGCCGGCAAAGAGCGCCGCGCCCGCCGTCAAGAAAGCCGCCCTGGCGCCCAAGCCGGCCGCGGTTGCCGAAGTTCCGGCCGCGAAAGCGGCCACCGTGAAGAAGACCGTCACGCCGGTTCGCGCCGGCATCGAGAAGCAAGGAGTGAAGATCATGGCCACCAAGACCGAGACGCCGTTCATTGGCGCCGACCAGTTCAAGAATGCCTTTGGCGACGTCAATGAGCGCGCCAAGGTTGCGATGGAGAAGAGCGCGAAGATCGTCGAAGAGTTCGCCGACCTGACCCGCGGCAATGTCGAGGCGATCGTCGCCTCCTCGAAGGTCGCCGCCAAGGGCGTCGAGACCCTGAGCCAGGAAGCCGCCGAGTTCGGCCGCAAGAGCTTCGAGGACGCTTCGGCGGCCTTCAAGAGCTTCGCGGAAGTCAAGTCCGCCACCGACTTCTTCAAGCTGCAGAGCGACTTCGCCCGCAGCGCCTTCGATGCCGCCGTCGCCGAGAGCGCGAAGGTGAGCGAGGCGGTCCTGAAGATCGCCGGCGACGTCGCCGAGCCGATCACCAGCCGTTATTCGGTCGCGGCCGAGCGCGTGAAGACCCTCGCGGCGTAAGCTTTTCGCGAGTGGTCGGCACAGCCGACCGTGTAAAAAGGGCGGGCCCTCTCCGGAGAGTCCGCCCTTTTGTTGTGCGCGCCAGGCGACCAGACACGACATATCAAAGCGATCGGGGCCTCCGAACCCCTTGCGGCCCTCCAGGCACCTTGCCATATTTAGGGCATCGGAATGCACATGATTGACACGCGAATTCGGGCATCGGACGGCGACCGCGTCGACGACGGCGACCAGGGCACCGGCCTGGGCGTTGCGACCAAGACGCGCACTCGAACCAAGACGCCGTCACCGTACAAGGTGCTCATGCTCAACGACGACTACACGCCGATGGAGTTCGTCGTCCACGTCCTGCAGAGCTTCTTCAAGATGAGCATCGAGGACGCGACCCGGGTGATGCTCCATGTCCACCAGCGCGGCGTCGGGGTGTGCGGCATCTTTCCCTATGAGGTCGCCGAGACCAAGGTCGCCCAAGTGATCGATTTCGCCCGCCAGAACCAGCATCCGCTGCAATGCACGCTGGAGAAGGCCTGACCGCGGCCGTCAGCGCGCTGGCGGCAGCCAGCCCGTATCCACGTCGACCCGGTCGAGAAAGCTCGCTTCGGCGCACAGCCGCGCCTCATCGAGGATGCCGATCACGCCGCTGCGGCGTTCGATGATCCTCTCTTCGACAAGGACGCGCATCATGCGATTGACGTGCACCGCCGTGAGGCCGGTCGCGTCGCCGATATCGTCCTGGGTCAGCGGCAGCGGGATCGGACCGCCTTCCGGCGTCCCGAGCGCCCGCATCCGCATGTAGATATCGCACAGGACAGCCGCGACCCGCGCCCGCGCCGGAGTGCGGCCAAGCAAGGCCAGCCGGTCGGCGAACATGACGCGCTCCACGATCGCCAGCGAAAGCAAAAGGGCGGCGAGACGGGGATGCTCGCCGACCAGGGCTGCGACCCGATCACGGCCGAACGGAGCCAGGGTGACGTCGGTCGCCGCAGTCACCGACTCCGGAGACGCGGGGAACGCCAGGAGCGGCATGCCGAGCATGTCGCCCTCGAAGTGAAAGCGGATGATCTGACGGCTGCCGTTGCCGAGCACGACGCTGGAGTGCAGCCACCCGGAACGGACGATGAAGAGGTCGCGGGGGCTCTCGTGCTCTCCGATCACCACGGTGCCACGCCGATAGGTTCGGTCCTGGTCCTCAAACCGTTCGAGCGCCTCGCGTTCGCTGCCGGTCAGGCGCACATGCTTGCCGAGCCGCTCAGCAAGGCACCATCTCCTCACGCCTCTTCCCCCGCCAGAACCGCAATTGCGACAATGGCATGACGTGTAGGAAAGAACGGGCGGCCTCGCCCTGATCGAAATCAAGCAGAGCCTGGCGACGCGCTTTTTCGCATATGCGCGGGCTGTCTTGCGCACCGCCCGATATGGCGTAAACGCCGAAACCCATGGACAGGATCATCATCAGGGGCGGCCGCCCTCTCAACGGCAAGATCGCGATCTCGGGGGCGAAGAATGCGGCGCTGACCTTGATGCCCTGCGCGCTGCTGACCGACGAGATCCTTGAGCTTCAGAACCTGCCGCGGCTCGCCGACGTCGACAGCTTCATGCATCTGCTCAACCAGCTCGGCGTCTCGACCATGGTCAAGGGCGCCAAGGCCGGCGAATTCGGGCGGGCGATGACCATGAAGGCATCGGACATCGCTTCGACGGTCGCGCCCTACGACATCGTCAGAAAGATGCGCGCCTCGATCCTGGTGCTGGGTCCGCTGCTCGCCCGTGCGGGCGAGGCGACGGTGTCGCTGCCCGGCGGATGCGCGATCGGCAACCGCCCGATCGACCTCCACCTGAAAGCCCTGCAGGCGCTCGGCGCGGAAATCGAACTGACCGCAGGCTATGTGAAGGCGATCGCCCCGAAGGGCGGCCTCATCGGGGGCACGATCAGCTTTCCGATCGTATCGGTCGGCGCGACCGAGAATGCGCTGATGGCCGCCGTGCTCGCCAGGGGCATCACCGTGATCGAGAATGCGGCACGCGAACCGGAGATTACCGATCTCGCCCAGTGCCTGATCGCGATGGGCGCAGAGATCGAGGGCCTCAGAACCGACACACTGACCGTGCACGGCAAAGAGAGGCTGCACGGCGCCACCTATCAGGTCATGCCCGACCGGATCGAAGCCGGAAGCTATGCCTGCGCGGCGATGATCACCGGCGGCGCGGTCGAGCTTGCCGGCGCGCGCGAGGATTCGATGCACGCCATCCTCGCCGGGCTCAAGGATGCGGGCGGCGATGTGGAGATGCTGGACGGCGGCATCCGCGTCAGTGCGAATGGGGCGATCAGGCCGCTTTCTCTCTCCACCGCCCCCTTCCCCGCCTTTCCGACCGACATGCAGGCGCAGTTCATGGCGATGCTTGCGCTTGCCGACGGGACCAGCCTGCTCACTGAGACGATCTTTGAGAATCGCTACATGCACGTTCCCGAGCTCAGCCGCATGGGCGCGGACATCGAGGTGCGCGGCCGCTCCGCGGTGGTGCGCGGCGTCGACAGCCTGGTCGGCGCGCCGGTGATGGCCACCGACCTGCGCGCCTCGATGAGCCTCGTCCTGGCCGGTCTCGCAGCAAAGGGCGAAACCCAGGTCAACCGCGTCTATCATCTCGATCGCGGCTATGAACGGCTCGAGGAGAAATTGAGCGCGGTCGGCGCCGATATCGAGCGGGTCAGCGACGGCTGAGACGCGGCGACGCTCAGCCCGGCTGGCGCACCGACAGGATCTGCAGGCGATGGACGCGGCCGGCCACGTCGGGCCAGTCGATCGACTCTCCTGCGGAAAGGCCGATCAGGCCTGCTCCGGCGGGAGTGAGGATCGAGATGCGACGTGCCTCGATGTCGGCATGAGCGGGAAGCACGATGGTCACGCGGCGGCGCTGACCACTGCCTTCGTCCAGGAACTCCACCTCTGACCCCAAGGTGACGACGTCTGCAGGCAGATCGTCGGGCCCATAAATGTCAGCGCGGTCGACCTCGTCAAGCAGCATCGCCGCGACCGCGGGCATGCGCGATTCGGCCTGGAGCGCGAGCTGGGCGAGCAGATCGGCCTCGGTGTCGAGGAGGCGGACACGCGGCCGCACGCCACGCAGGTCAGTTTCGATGGTCATGGATTGTCTTTCGAAGGGCGGAGGAAGGGCAGGGCCCCGGACCGGCAAGCGCGTGCGATCCGGGGCTAGGTGCGCGCGGCCAGCTGCCCCCCATGTGCATGAAAACGCCGAAAGACGGGGTTGAACTCCATGGCCCGCACGATGCGCCGGCGAGCCATGGAAGTCAAAGGACGACGGTCAATCGGCATCCGACAATTGCCGCTCGCCGCCAAGCTTGTGGACGCGCCCCTGATGCATGACGAAGCCGACATTCTCCAGCAGCCGGACATTCTCGGTCGGGTCCCCCGCGACAGCGATGATGTCGGCATCCTTGCCGGGCTCGATCGTGCCGATCGTGTCGGCGTGGCCGAGCAAGGTGGCAGCACCCATCGTGGCCGCGCGAATGGCGGCGTCCGGGGTCATGCCCGCGTTGACCATCAGTGCGAATTCCTGGGCATTGTCACCATGGCGGCTGACGCCGGAATCGGTGCCGAACGCGATGTTGACGTTCTCCCGGACCGCGCGGCGAAGGCTGTTGACCGCATTGCCGGCCGCCTCGCGCGCTTTCTCAAACTGCGCCGGGGTGAGTGCGCCGCGCTCGCCATCGGCGAGCGCAGCGGCCGGGGCCATCAGCGTCGGCACATACCAGGCGCCGGTGCGGCGATAGAGCGCGAAGGTCTGGTCATTGGCGAAGGTGCCATGCTCGATCGAATCGACGCCGGCCTCCAGTGCCGCATTGATCCCGTCGACACCATGGGCATGGGCGGCGACGCGGCGGCCGAAGGTGTGCGCCGTCTCGACGATCGCGCGCATCTCGTCCGGCATCATCTGGCGGTTGAGGCCGCCCGCCACATTGCTGAGCACGCCGCCGGTCGCCGCGAACTTGATCACGTCGGCGCCCGCCGAAATCTGTTCGCGCACCGCCCGGCGGCAGTCGTCGGCCCCATTGCAGGTGTTGGTGGCACGCTCTCGCGCGATCGCAGTGAGATCGCGGTTGAGCCCGTTGGCGCCGCCATGGCCGCCGGTGACGGAGACCATGCGCGCGGCGGTGTAGATGGTGGGGCCGGAGAACTGCCCGGCATTGATCACGTCGCGCAGCGTCGTGATGAGACGCGGCTCGCCGCCCAGGTCGCGCACTGTCGTGAAGCCCGCCAGCAGGGTCCGGCGGGCATTGAGCAACGCGGTATAGGCCTCATCCTCATTGTCGCGCTGTGCAGCCTGGAGACGGGCCTGGAAGCGATCGTCCAGCCCGCTGAAATGGACGTGCATGTCGATGAGGCCGGGAAGAACATAGGAGTCGCGCAGATTGACGACACGGGCACCCGGCACATCGACATAGCCGTCGCGAATCTCGGCGATGCGATGACCGCGGATGACGATGCTCGCCTCCCGGCGCGGCGGCCTCCCGGGGACGGCGAGGAGCGTGCCGGCATGGATGACCGTCACCGCCTCCTGCTGCGCCTGCGCGGCCGGTGGCGTCTGGGCCAATGCGGGCGTGGCGAGAGCGATCGCCGCGGCAGCGGCGAGCAGGCGGGCAACGTTCATGGCAGATCCTCCCTGTTGTCGGCGCGCACCAAAGCCCAGCCGGGCGACGGGTTCAAGCCTGAAGCCGCAATCAGAGCGGCTTGGCGAACCGGAGGCTGGTGCGTTCATAGCCGAGCCGCTCGTAGAACGCGTGCGCACGCGTCCGGCGCGCATTGCTCGTGACCTCCACGAGGCCGCAGCCCTTCTCGCGCAAGCGAACCTCGGCGGCCGCGACCAGAAGCGTGCCAATACCAGCACCACGGCATGGCTCGTCCACGACAAGCATTGAAATGCGGCCGACGGGCTTCGGGCGATGAAGGACGGTCATGACGCTGAGCGTCAGGCACCCGATCACACGCCCCTCCCTCTCGGCGACGAGCGGTGTCAGGCCAGCCTCGCTGAGCGCCACGAGACGATGGCCGACATCCGCTTCGGTGTGCGGATAGCCCAGCATGTCGATCAGCCGGACCAGCGACGGCGCATCCCCGCGCCGTGCCGCGCGGACAGCGACCGCCGCACTCATGCCAGAACTTCGATCGTATGGATGCCGAGCCCGACCAGACCACCGACCAGAGTACCGTTGATGCGGATATATTGCAGGTCACGTCCGACGGCATTTTCGAGCCGGTCGGACACGGTGCGCGCGTCCCAGCCGCGGACCGTTTCCGAGACCAGTTTCACGATATCGCCGCCATAGGAGGCCACGACACCCGACGCGGCGCGCCGGGCGAACTGGTTGATCGCGTTCCTGAGCCGGGGCTCGCGCTGCAGCGTCTCGCCGAGCTGGCGCAGCGCTTCGCCGAACTTGCCCGCGAGCGCTGCATCGGGGTCGCGCGCGCTCCTGAGCAGGCCGGCGCGGCTGTTCTCCCAGACGCCCGAGAGCCAGTCACCGACCGCCTTGTTCTCGATCATCTCGTTCTTCCAGTCCTCGACCTTCGCCTGCATCTCCGGATCGCTCTGGAGACCGGCGGCGAGCCGGGCGAGGCCCTCTTCCGCCTTCAGCCGTAACGGGTGATCGCGCTCGACCGCCATGTCGATGGTGAGCTTCCTGAGACCGTCGACGATCGCGTCTGCGAGCCGGTCGTCGAGGGCGGCGAGCTTCAGGATCCAGCCGGCGCGCTGGTGGACCATGTTGCGGATCACGTCCTCATTGGCGTCGAGCGTGCGGCCGGCCCAGGTGATGATGCCGTCCATCATCGGCACATGGCGCTCCTCGGTCATCGCCGCTTCCAGCGTCTGGCCGAGCAAGGGCGCGATATCGATCGATCGCATCCGTGCGACGATTGCGCCCTTGATCATGCCGCCCAGTTGCTCCTCGTCGAGCGCCTCGAGGATGTCCGCGAGAAGCCGCGAACCACCTTCGCGCAGGCGCCCCTCGCCCGGCGGCTGGGCGAGGAAACGGCCGACTGCGCCCGCAACGTCGACCTGGCGCATCCGCCGCGCGACCACGGAAGGTGTGAGGAAATTGTCCTTGAGAAAGGCGGCGAGCGTATCGCCGATCCGGTCCTTGTTCCTTGGAATGATCGCGGTGTGCGGGATGGGCAGGCCGAGCGGATGGCGGAACAGGGCGGTCACGGCGAACCAGTCGGCAACGCCGCCGACCAGGCCCGCCTCGGCAAAGGCGCGGACGAAACCCCAAGCCGGATGCTGGTCGACGAGGCCGGTCGCGGCAATGAAGATCGCAGCCATGCCGGCGAGCATCGCAGTGGCGAGCGCCCGCATGCCCCGCGCGCTCGGCGCCGGACGGGCGCGAAAGGGCAGCGGCGTGCGCGGGCTCATGAGGTCAGAATAGCCGGCGACGAGTTCGGTTCAAACCCGTCGCCGAAATGGTCCTATTCCGCGGGCTCGGGCGCCGGCGCCTTGGCGTCCTTGCCACCGGTGGTGAACCAGCGGCCGAGCTTCGGCCCCAGCCGCTCCTCGACGCCGAGCGCAAGGCTGAACGTGCCGGGCACCAGGACCAGCGTGAGCACCGTAGACAGGATCAGACCGCCGATCACGGTGATGCCCATCGGCGCGCGCCAGGCCGCATCACCGGAGAGCGAAAGCGCGGTCGGAATCATGCCCGCGGTCATCGCCACCGTCGTCATCACGATCGGCTGTGCACGCTTGTGACCGGCATCGAGGATCGCCTCACGCTTCGGCACGCCCTTGCCCATCTCTTCCAGCGCGAAATCGATCAGCAGGATCGAATTCTTGGCGACGATGCCGAGCAGCATGAGCAGGCCGATATAGACCGGCAGCGACACTGGATCGCCGCTGATCCAAAGGGCGATTAGGCTGCCCAAAGGGGCGAGCAGCAACGAGCCCATGTTCACGAAAGGCGGCAGGATGCGGTGATAGAGCAGCAGCAGCACCGAAAAGACCAGGAAGATGCCCGAGCCCACCGCGATCATGAAGTCGCGGATCAGGTCCTGCTGCCAGCGGTTGAAGCCGAGCACCAGTTCGGTGACCCCGTCGGGCAGATTGCGCATCGACGGCAGCGCACGAATCTGCTCCCAGGCTTGGCCACTGACGACACCGGGGGCCAGGTCCGCCCCGATGTTGATGCGGCGGACCTGATTGGTCCGCTCGATCCGTGTCGGGCCGGCGCCGAAGCTGATCTCGGCGACCAGCTTGAGCGGCACCGAGCCACCCGCCTGGGTCGGCACCGGCAGATTCTCGATCGTCGAGAGGCGCTGACGCGCATTTTCGTTGAGCGCGGTCCGGATCGGAATTTGCCGGTCGTTCAGCGAGAAGCGGGCGCTGTTCTGGTCGATATCGCCGAGGGTCGCGATGCGGATCGCATTGCTGAGCGCAGCGGCGGTCACGCCGAGTTCGGACGCGAGATCGGTGCGCGGCCGGATGGTGATTTCAGGCCGCTGCAATTCGCCCATGATGCGCGGCGCGACCAGTTGCGGCAGGCGCGCCATTTCCTCGACGACACGCTGCGCCGCCTGATGAAGCTTCGCCGGATCGTCGCTCCCCAGCGTCAGCATGAGGTCGCGCTGGCCGCCCTGCTGGGACCGGAAGAACACGCGGGCATCGGCGATCTGGTTGAGCGACGGCGCCACGGCCCGCTCGAAATCGACGCCGGTGCGGGCGCGCTCCTCGTTCAGCGTCACGTCGAGATTGGCGCTGCCCACACGAATCCTGGCGAAGATATCCTTCACCTCGGGCTGGGCGCGCAGAACGGCTTCGGCCTGCCGGACGACATTGGCGGTCTGCGTCAGGGTCGTGCCGGGCACCATTTCGATCTGCACATTGCTGCGGCCCAGATCGACGTTCGGCTGGAAGGTCTGCGGCAGCAGCATGAAGCCGGCCACGGTCGCCACGAGCGAGAGGATGCCGCCCACAATGGTGGCCCAGCGATGTTTCAGCGTCCACGCCAGGATCGTCATGTAGACGTCCATCAGCCGCCCCTCGCCATGGCTGGCATGACCCTTCGCCCGCAGGAAATAGGCGGCGAACATCGGTGTGATGAGACGCGCGACCGCGAGGCTGGTCAGCACCGAGGCGACGACCGTGAACCCGAAATTCTTGAAGAACTGGCCGGGAATGCCGGGCATCAGGCCGACGGGCAGGAACACCGCGACGATCGAGAAGGTGGTGCCCACGACGGCGAGGCCGATTTCGTCGGCCGCGTCGATCGACGCCTGCCAGGCGGTCTTGCCCATGCGCATGTGCCGGACGATGTTCTCGATCTCCACGATCGCATCGTCGACGAGCACGCCCGCCACCAGGCTGAGCGCGAGCAGCGTCATGCTGTTGAGCGAGAAGCCCAGCAACTCCATGAACCAGAAGGTCGGGATCGCCGACAACGGAATCGCGATGGCGGAGATGATCGTCGCCCGCCAGTCGCGCAGGAAAAGGAAGACCACGACCACCGCGAGCGCGGCGCCCTCCACCAGGGCCTCCAGCGCCGACGTGTATTGCGCTTCGGTATACTGGACCGAATTGTAGAGCGATTCGAACCGCACGCCGGGATTCTGCCGCTCGATCTCGCGCAGCCTCTCCATTGCGCCGCGATAGACGCTGACGTCGGATTCGTTCTTGGCGCGCTGGAAGCCGAAGGCGAGCACCTGCTGGCCGTTCTGGGTCGCGTAGAAACGCTGCTCGCCATAGAGATCGCGTACCTGCGCGATATCGGAGAGCCGGACCGTCCGGCCGCCGCCGATGGCGATCCGCTGCTCGCCCAGCCGGCGCGCGCTGGCCGCATTGCCCAGGATGCGCATCGATTGCTCGGACCCGGCGATCTCCGCGCGGCCGCCGGCGGCATTCATGTTCATCTGCATCAACTGCTGGTTCACCTGGCTGGCGGTGATGCCGAGCGATTGCAGACGGGCGGAATCGAGAATGACGCGGATCTCGCGGCTGACGCCGCCGGTGCGGTTGACCGCGGCAAGACCGGGCACCGAGAGAAGCTGGCGCGCGACCGTATTGTCAACGAACCAGCTCAGCTGCTCCAGGGTCATGTCGGTGGAAACGACAGCGAAGTTGGCGATGTCGTCCCCGGCAGAATCCTCGCGCGTGACCTGAGGCTCCAGGATACCGTCCGGAAGGTTGCTGCGGATCTGATCGACGGCGTTGCGCACGTCGTTGACGGCCCGGTCGATCGGCGTCCCGATCGCGAGCTGGATGAAGGTCGTCGAGCTGCCCTCAGTGACGGTGGAGTTGATCTCCTCGATCCCGGTCAGGGACCGGATCGCCGCTTCGACCCGCTGCGTCACCTGAGTCTCCATCTCGGCCGGCGCCGCGCCGGGCTGGGAGATCGAGACGATCACGAACGGGAAATCGATGTCCGGATCATTCTGGACATCCATGCGCATGAAGCTGATCAGCCCCGCAAGGGTCAGGAACATGAACAGGACGAGGGCCGGCGTCGGATTGCGGATCGACCAGGCGGAGATGTTGCGGAAGCCCATATTCAATCCTGTCCCAAACCGGTTTCAGGAGCGGCGCGCCGGCCGCTCCCGTTTCACCTTCAGCGCGCGGCCGGTTGTTGCCGCCGCAGCTCCGGCCTCACCCGCTGGCCCGGGTTGAGGAAGGCGCCCGCCGATTCCACGATCCGTTCATTGCCTTGCAGGCCGGCCACGATCGCCATGCCACGATCGCTGACCTCGCCGATCCTGACATCGCGGCGCACCACCGTGTTGTTGTTGCCGATGATGTAGACGAAATTGCCCCGCGTATCGCTCTGCACCGCCGATTCCGGCAGCAGCGGCGCAGTCTGGGACCCGGCCCGGATCTCCGCCGACGCGAAACCGCCGGGACGCAGGTCGCGGTTGTACGGGATGAGGATGCGTGCATCGCCCTGACGGGTCTGCGGATCGATCACCGGCGACACCTGCCACACCGTGCCCTGATAGCTCTGGGTCGATCCGACCGGGGTCACGGTGGCGGGCACGCCTGCGCTCAGGCGGGCGAGATCACTCTGCGGCAACCGTGCACGCAGCTCCATTTCGCCATTCTGCGCCATGCGGAACACCCAGCCCGAACCGCCGCTCACCACCTGGCCCACCTCGATATTGCGTTCGAGGATGAGACCGGCGGTCGGCGCGCGCACGTCCAGGCGTCCGATGTTCGCCCGGCTGGCGCGCAGTTGCGCTTCCGTAACACGAATACGTGCGGCGGCTTGATCGCGCGTCGCGCGCTTGCGGTCGAGATCGGCCTGGCTGATGAACCCGCGACCGACCAGCGCCTGCGCCCGCTGCAGCTCGTTCTCGGCCAGGCGCAAGTCCGCCCGGTCAACGTCGATCTGTGCGGCAATCTGCGCGGCCTGCTGGGCCTGTACCTGCCGATCGATGACGGCGAGGACCTGACCTGCGCTCACCCACTGGCCGGGCTCGGCCAGCACGCGAACGACCTGGCCACCTTCGCCGGGGACGCCGACCGGCATGTCACGCCGGGCATTCAGGGAGCCCGTTGCGGAGATCATGGCGACGATATCCTGACTGACCGGCACCATCACGGTCACCGCAGGAAGCTGCTGGCCCTGGTCGCCCTCGGGCGCCGCCGCCTTCTCGCCGGCCCCGCCAAGCAGGAACATCGCCGCGATCGCGATGATCACGATCGCCACCACGGCGAGGATGATGTTGCGCCGGCGTCGGCGCCGGGCGAGCATCTCGTCGTCCACCACGACATCGTCGAGCGCATCGCTGCGCCACTTGCTCGACTCGAAATTCATCGCTTTCATTGTCCCCAATCCGGCTTTGCGGCGACTGGCCGCTTGTCCGCCTGCTGTATTATCTGAATATATCACCTGGAACAAGCCAAAAACGCGGTGCCGCCCGCCCCCGCGTGGGAAGCGCGCTTTACAACCAACAACCGCCCTTTACCAATGATGAATGCTGGGTCGTCCGCCGAATCGCGGAGGCGCCAAGAGGAGGGCTAGTAACATGTCCCAATATCTCGCTGATCATGGCTGGATCACCTGGATCATCATCGGTCTGATCGCCGGCGCGATCGCCAAGGCGATCATGCCCGGAAAGGACCCGGGCGGCTGCCTCGTCACCATCGTTCTCGGCATTGCCGGCGCGCTGCTCGCCGGCTTCCTCGGACAGGCGCTTGGCTGGTACAGTGCGGGCGAGGGCGCGGGCTTCATCGCGGCCATCGTCGGCTCGCTGATCATTCTCGGCATTTACCGGCTGGTCGCCAGACGCTGAACCGCGCCGATATGACGGGTTCAGCAATCGTGCAGCCCCGATCGCGTTAAGGGCGCACGGGGTCGCGCCGGTGCGGCCCGCGTAAAAGGAGCTGAAGATGATTCGACCCGTCATGGCCGCCGTCACCCTCGCGGCGGCGACCATTGCCACGTCCCTGCCCGCGGTCGCCCAGACCGAGGCGGCGCGTGCGACCGCCGGTACCCGTCTCGATGTCGTCGCGACCGGAGAGGTGACGCGCGTTCCCGACATCGCCCGGATCAATGCCGGCGTCGTGACACAGGCGCAGACCGCCCAGGAGGCGATCCGGCAGAATGGTGCCAGGATGACGTCCGTCCGGGCCGCGCTCGAGCGCGCCGGCATCGCGGCGCGCGACATTCAGACCAGTACGGTCAGCCTCCAGCCCGACTATCGCTACGCGGAGAACCAGCCCCCTCAGCTGGTCGGTTATCGCGCGTCGAATGAAGTGACGGTACGCTTCCGCGACATCGCCGAGACGGGCCGGATTTTGGACGCCCTGGTCGCGGAGGGCGCAAACCAGATCAACGGGCCCATGCTGAGCGTCGACCGCCCCGAGGCTGCGCTCGACGAGGCGCGAACCGCGGCAATCGCCACGGCGCGCGCGCGCGCCGATCTCTATGCCCGGACGCTCGGCATGCGGGTGGTGCGCGTCCTTTCGGTCAGCGAACCGGGTGCGATCCAGATGCCGCCGGTGCCGATGATGCGGATGGAAGCCGCGGCGCGCGACGCCGGCGGCATGCAGATCGAACCGGGCGAACAGACGTTGAGTGTCACGCTCACGGTCAGTTTCGAGTTGCAATGACGTGCCGAAAGGGCCGCTCCCGCCAGAGCGGCCCTTTCCTCAAACCGCTGGAATCCTAGCGGACGCTGCCGCGCCGGAACAGGTTGACGATCCCGAGCAACGCCACCGCGCCGACGAAAGAGGCGATCAGGGAGCGCACGTCATAGCCAGCATTGTTGATCGACCCGCCGTTGATCACGAGCCCCGCGATGAACGCGCCCACGATTCCGACGATGATGTTGAGGAAGATACCCTGCTGGGCGTCGGTACGCATGACGATGCTGGCGAGCCAGCCGATGATCCCGCCGACGACCAGCCAGATAATGATACCAATCATATGACGTCCCTCCTGCAACCGCCGGGCCGACCGAATGGTTACAGCGGCGGTCCGATCCTAAGACGCGCCAAAGGCGGTCTTGTTCCTGCCCGCCGCATTCGGCGTGACGGGCGGAACCCTGCGCCTTTTTGGGATGTACGGGAAGATCAGTATTTCTGCTGGCGCTCGTAGAGAGTCTTGTAGTGCTGGATGCGCGTCACGCGCAGGCCCGGCATGCCCGACCGGTCCACGGCCCGTTGCCAGCCGGCAAACTCCTCGAGGCTGAGACTGTAGCGCTCGCACGCCTCATCGACGCTGAGCAGGCCGCCGTTCACCGCTGACACGACCTCAGCCTTGCGGCGCACCACCCAACGCGTGGTTCCGGGCGGAGGCAACGAAGCGATCGTCAGCGGCTCGCCAAGCGGGCCGATCACCTGTGCGGGACGGATTTTCTGGTTCTCGATCATTCGTACCTCAAGACATTACGCGAGCCCGGCGATCGATGCCGTTCACAGAGGTTCCCGTACCCGAAGAGCGTTGAAGGAACGCTGAAACGCGACGGTAAACGCCTTGTTGAACAGGGTTTACGAGCGGTAAGTGCAAATGGTTTACAAATCATTGACGCCGCTCCGCCTCGTCCCGGTTGAAGCTGCCGCGTTGCGCCGAAAGCGCGCCCTGCCAGCCGGGGCCGGCAAGAAGGATTTCGGTCAGCGGTTCGTCGGAGACAGGAGGGGCAGGCACGCGCTGGGCGGCCTTCACGGCTTCCTCCGTCGCGCGCTGCGCCGCCAGCGCGGCGAGCAGCACGGAGTGATCGAGGCGTGCGTCGGCGCGCGGCCCCTTGCCGGGAAAGGTCATCTCCATCGCCGACCGGCCTAGCGAAAGAGAGTGAAGAGGCGGTAAAGCAGTGCGGGACTGTGCGGATCGCGTCCGACGCCCTATCTAGCGCGCCTATGGACGCGGATTTCCAGCTCGACCGCCCCGCCAGGGGTGCGCGAATCGTCGTCGCCATGTCGGGCGGCGTCGACAGCTCGGTCGTGGCCGCGCTCGCCCACCGCAGCGGTGCGGAGGTGATCGGCGTCACGCTCCAGCTCTATGACAATGGTGCCGCCGTCGGCCGCGGCAAAAGCTGCTGCGCGGGACGCGACATCCGGGACGCCCGCGCCGTCGCCGATCGACTCGGCTTCGCCCATCATGTGTTCGACTATGAGAGCCGGTTCCGCGAGAGCGTGATCGAGCGCTTCGCCGACGAATATGCCAATGGCCGCACTCCGGTGCCCTGCATCCGCTGCAATCAGGGGGTGAAGTTCACCGACCTGTTCGCCCTCGCCCGCGACCTCGGCGCCGACTGCCTCGCCACCGGCCACTATGTCCGGCGCCTGCCCGGCGCGCATGGACCGGAGCTGCACCGGGCGGCCGATCCGGCGCGTGACCAGAGCTATTTCCTGTTCGCGACCACCCGCGACCAGCTCGACTTTCTGCGCTTTCCGCTCGGCGGTCTGCCCAAGGCCGCGGTCCGCGATCTGGCCCGCGAACTGGCGCTGATCGTCGCCGACAAGCCGGACAGTCAGGACATCTGCTTCGTACCCGATGGCGATTATGCCCGCCTTGTCGAGAAGGTGCGACCCGAGACTGCCCAGCCGGGCGAGATCGTCGACCAAGCGGGGCAAGTGCTGGGCGGGCATCGCGGCCTCATCCACTTCACAGTCGGCCAGCGGCGCGGCCTGGACATCGGCGGCCAGAGCGAGCCCCTCTACGTGCTGAAGCTGGATCCGGAGCATCAGCGGGTCGTGGTGGGGCCGAAGCGGGCGCTGGCGGTGCGGAGCGCAAGGCTCGACGACATCAACTGGCTCGGCGAAGGCCAGCGGGACGGCCTTACCGTCAAGGTGCGCTCGCTCGCCAAGCCGGCACCGGCCCGGATCGAGGACGATTGCGTCATTTTCGCGGCGCCCGAATATGGCGTCGCGCCCGGGCAGGCCGCTGTGATCTACGAGGGCGAACGGGTGCTCGGCGGCGGCTGGATCGCCGAAACGGCAGCGGCGGAGCTGGAAGCGGCCTGACGCCGCGCCACGAAGAAAAGCAAAAGCCCGACGGCCGCCAGCGCGGCAAGCATCGCCCATGACGCCCACTGCGACTGCGTTGCCGCCCAGACGCATACGGCGAGGCCTGCGCCGATAAGCAGGAATGTGCCGGCGCCAGTCCCGAGCCCGGCGCGCCGCCGCGCCGCCGGCAGGGCCGCGATGCTCGCGCCGTAGACGAACAAGCGGGCAAGCGTGCTGACGATGGCAAGCCACACGAAACTGCCCGAAACGGCCAGAGCGAAGCCGAGCAGGCCCATGAACAAGACGGAGTTCGCGGGCGTCGCGTAATGGGCGTTGATCCGGCCGAACCAGCCGGGAAGCAGCCCGTCCTGCGCCAGCGCGTAGGTCACGCGCGGGGTCGAGGTCAGCGAACCGGTGACGTTACCCGCCACGGATGCCAGTGCCGCGGCCGAGAGCAGTACGGCACCTGCAGGGCCGATCAGTGCCTCGGCGAAGGCGGCGAGCGGCGCCTCCGGTGCGGCTCCCGCCGGCATGACCGCAACATAGGACAGCTGGATCAGGAAGTAGATCGCCGCGGTGCCGGCGACGGTGGCGACGAGCGCGCGCGGAATGTTGCGCTCCGGATCGCGCGTTTCACCCGCCGGCACCACGGAATTCTCGAAACCGACAAACGCATAGAGGATGATCAGCGCGGCGCCTTCGATTGCCGATAGGGGCGGCAGCGGGCCGGGCGGCGGCACCATATGGGCCGACCAGGCAAGGCCGAGGATCGCCAGCGCGATCAGCGGCAGCGCCTTGAGCAGGGTCAGGGCATCCAGTGCCCGGATCGCGCGGCGAACGCCGACCATGTTGATCGCGGTCAACGCGCCGACCAGCAGCGCAATCGTGGCCACCCGTCCAGCCACGGTGCCAAGCGGCGGCCAAAGTGCAGCAGCGTAGAGGGCGAAGACGTTGGCGTTGGCGGCAAGTGCCGTCACCCGGGTCAGATAATAGAGCCAGCCGACCTGGAACGACGCGAGCGATCCGAACGCCGCGGTGTAGACGACGGGCCCGCCCGACGTCGGAAACAGGGCCGCGAGCCTGGCGAATGGAAAGACGATGAGCAGGACAGCGAGGCCGAACAGCGGAAACAGCCAGGGGCTGAAGGTGCCGAATTGACCGTGGAGCGTTGCGGGCAGGGCGAAGATGCCGGCGCCGACAATCCCGTTGAATGCGAGGAAAGCCGATCCGGTGAACCCGATGTCGCGGCGCAGGCCGGCTTGTTCGGACTCACCTCCTTGCGCCATTCCTTGCCCCCAAAATCGATGTCATGGCTGGAAGCTGCGCAAGCGAGGCCCAGCGGACGCAATCGAGCTTATTGTGGCGGCTCCGGCGGGATGCCAGCCTCTTCCCGCTCCTCCTCGCGGCCTTCCCGCATGATCTCTTCGTCCATGCGGCGCAGTCGCTCCTGACGGGCCTCCCCGATGAGCTGGTTCCAGTTGATGCGCTCGTCGGTCGCGCGCTCGGCGCGCGCCTGCGTGACCATCTGGTTGAAGCAACCGGTCCAGCCGCCCGGTCCGGTCGGCGAGCAGCTCTCGGTGCCGGCGCGCCCGACATAGGAGAGCTCGACCGCCCGGCGCGCCCAGGCCTGGTTGTTGGGATCGTTCGGATTGCTCCTGAGGTTCGGCGGGATCCGGTAACGATCGTCCTCCGGCAGGCGAGCACAGACGTTGATGACCTCATCCGTGCTCGCCGGGCAGCTGTCCTCACCATAGACGATGAGCTGGTTGACCTGCGGCATGCCCGATTGCGCCGCTGCTGGCGCCGGCAGCGCGAACAGGGCTGCGGGGAGGGCGAGCAGGGGGTAACGCATGACCTAGATCCTCTTCGACAATTCGATCGCGACGCGGCAGCCGGCGCGGATCGCGGCATAGAGCACAGGATAGCCGACACTGTCCTCGGCGCCAGCCTCGATTGCGGCATCACGATGCTCGCGTTCATCGGCCTGGAAATCGGCGATCGCTTCGGAGAGCGACGGATCGCTGGTTCCCAGCGCCTCGAGCTGCTCCGAATAATGCTGGTCGATCTCGTCCTCGACCGCGGCCGTGCACGCCATCGCGGCCTGCGGACTGACCAGGGCGGTTGCAGCGCCGAGCGCATGGCCGGCAATCCGCCAGAAGGGCTGCAGCACCGTCGGCCGCACGCCGCGCTCGGCGAGCATCGCATCGAAATGCCTGAGGTGACGCTGCTCCTGCGCGGCCATGCGTGCGATGAGATGTGCTGCGGGCTGCCGGTCACCGAGCACGGCCAGCTGCCCGGCATAGATTCGGGTCGCCCCATATTCTCCGGCCTGGTCGACGCGCAGCATCGAGGCCGCGTCGGCGCGCGCATCGCCGGGACGCCAGGCTGGCGTCAGATCCGGACCGGAGGTCGTTTCAGGCTCAGCCATAACACCACCAACGCACCAAGGACGGAAAGGATCGCATTCCAGCCCGCCATCGAAATGCCGAAGAGCGACCAGGGCACCTGATCACAACGGACGATCGGTGCGGCAATGATCGCTTTCAACAAATCGTCGTTCGAACCCGAGCCGCCGCCCGTCAGGCTGGTGCACTGGGTGAATCCCTCGAAGAGGCCGGCCTCGACGCCGGCATGATAACCGCCGATCAGGCCGCTCGCGAGAATGCCGAGCGCCGCCAGCCAGACGAAACTGCGGCCCCGGTCCGGCAGCTTCCCGCCGATCAGCGCGATGATCGCGAAGGCAAGTGCCGCCATATGGGCATAACGCTGCCACCAGCACATCTCGCAGGGTGGCAGGCCGCGCCCGTACTGGAAATAATAGGCGCCAGCGAGCAGCGCCGCCGGCGCCGCGAAGGCGATCAGCTTGGCGAGGCGGAGCGGCCCCGGGCCAACGGCTCCGGCAGTGGCGCTGGTCGCCATTGCGGTCTCAGCGGCGGCTGGTGCGGCCGGCCGACGCGCCAGCGGTCTGGACGCGGTTCATTCGGGCGATCGTCTGCACCGCATAGTGAAGCTGATAGTCCTCGATGCCGCGCTGCTCGAGTTCGGCGGCGGTCGTGGCGAAACGCGGGTCGGGACGGCCATCGTCCTGAAGGACATCGTCACGAATGCCCGCTTCGTTGACCAGATGCCGCCGCAGGTCCGATTCGCGCACCCGCGTCCGCGACGCGAAATCCTCGTCGGAGAGCTGCGGCACGACGAGATCGGGCGCGACGCCGCCTTCCTGCACCGACCGGCCCGACGGCGTGAAGTAGCGCGCCGTGGTGAGTCTCAGCGCGGTATCGCCACGACCCAGCGGGATCAGCGTCTGGACCGAACCCTTGCCGAATGTCCGCTCGCCCATCACCACCGCGCGGCGATGGTCCTGCAGCGCCGCTGCGACGATCTCCGACGCTGACGCGGTGCCGGCGTCGACCAGCACGATCACCGGCGCGCCATGCGCCTCATCACCTGGGCGGGCGTAATAGCGCTCGATGTCGGTGCGACGACGACCACGCTGCGAGACGATCTCACCGCGTTCGAGGAAAAGATCGGAAAGGCCGACGGCCTGATCGAGCAGTCCGCCCGGATTGGATCTGAGGTCGAGCACCCAGCCGCTCGGCTCACCGCCGAGCTGGCGCCGGATGTCGGCCATGGCGCGCCGGGTCGCCTCCGTCGTGTTACGGTTGAACGTGGTGACGGTGAGGATGCCGACCCGATCCTGGACCGACGAGGTGACCGCCGGGATATCGATGACCGCACGGGTCACGTTGACATCGAACGGCCGGTCGCGACCCGGGCGGACCACGGTGACACGAACGCTCGTCCCGGGGGCACCGCGCATCTTCTCGACCGCCTCGTCGAGGGTGCCGCCAAAGAACAGCTGACCGTCGATATGGGTAATGAAGTCGCCTGCCTTGATCCCGGCCGTGTCCGCCGGCGTGCCACGGGTCGCGGCGATCACCTTCACCGCACCGTCCTCCATGGTCACGGTCAGGCCGAGGCCGCCATAATTGCCGTCGGTCGTGCTCATCAGGCTCTGGAAGCCGCGCGCGTCGAGATAGGAGCTGTGCGGATCGAGGCTGGCGAGCATGCCGTCGATCGCGCCGCGGATCAGGGTCGCGTCATCCACCTGATCGACATATTCGGACTTCACCCGCTCCAGCACGCTCATGAACTGGTCGATCTCGCGATACGAGCTGACATCTACCTGGGCGAGTGCAGCCGTCGCGGCGGGGATGAACGCAACGGCGCTGACGAGGCCGATCGAGCGAAGGAGATTGTTGGCCATTCGAAGGTCCTGTGTCACGGATTTCCCGACTTCTACCGCGTTTCTAGGCCGACGAAAAGCAACGTGAGATTAACGCGCTAACTGGCGACAAGCTGGGCAACGGGAACCGGCCGGCCGTTGCGGCGCAGCTCCACGGTGACACGCGGCGCGGCGCCCCCGGTGCGGCCGAGTTCGGCGCCGCGGCGGACGACGCCGCCGGCGGCAACATCGAGTGTGGCGAGATTGGTGATAACCGTCGACCAGCCGCGGCCATGATCGAGAATGACGACATTGCCGTAGCTGCGGAACGGGCCGGCATAGAGAATGCGCCCATTGGCGGGCGCGATCACCTGTGCACCGGAAGCCACCGCGAAGGTGAGGCCGCGCGAATGGACGCCCCCGTCGGAAATCTCGCCGACCCCGGTCAGCAGCCGCCCCTCAACGGGAAGGCGATAGGGCAAGGGATTGGCCGGGCGTCCCGGCGGCGCTCCAGGCCGGACGGGCCGGGGGACCGGTTCCGGCAGCGCGGCGAGGCTGGCCTCGAGCTGCGTCTGAAAGGCACGGGTGCCGATCGTCTGGGCCAGCACACGCGCCTCCTCGCCCAACGCCAGGGCGCGGTCCGATTCAGTCAGCGCCAGCCCGGTCAGCGCAGAGGAGCGCGCCCGCTGGCGCGCCTCGAATGCGGCCAGCGCGATCCGGCGGCCGCGCAACTGCTCGCGGCTCGCATGGAGGGCCGAGCGGGCGAGCTCAGAATCGCGGCGCAGCGCATTGCCACGCGCAACTTCCGCGCGCAGCACCGCTGTGCGCCGGCGAATTTCGGGCAAGGTCGCCGCCAGCAAGGAGCGGACGTGGACGGTGTCGGCGACGGAGCCGGGCCGGACCAATGCCAGTGCGGCGGGGCGGCGCGCCATGATCTGGAGGGCGGCAGTGAGGCGCACCAGGGGCTGCTGGCGCGCGGCGAGACGGGCGCGCTGGGTTGCCTGGAGGCTCTCGACGATCGCGATCCGGCGTTCGGCGGCGGTGAGAGCTGCCTCTGCCGCTTCGATCCGCGCGGCGAGCGCAGCGCCTTCGGTGCGCGCGCGCTCGGCGACGCCTGTCGCCTGCCCGGCCCGTCGCTCGAGATCGCGGGAGCGCGTGTCGGCTTGCCGCGCCTCCTTCAGCGCCTGAGCAAAGGCGTCGGCATCGCTGCCGCGCGACGCCTGCGCGGCGAAACCGGAGGCGAGGGCAAGGCCGGCAACGGCCAGAAACAGCGAACCGCGCATCGCCCTATCCTTCGCGATGATAGGGATGGTTCGCAAGGATGCTCGTTGCCCGGAACAGCTGTTCGGCGAGCATCGCGCGGGCAAGGAGATGGGGCCAGGTCGCCTTGCCGAAAGCGAGGAGGAGGTCGGCCCCGTCGCGTTCCGCGTCGCCGAAGCCGTCCGCGGCACCGATCAGGAAGCGTGCCTCGCGCCGGCCGGCGTCGCGCCAGCGCTCCAGCCGCCTGGCCAGTTCCATCGAGGAGAGCTGCGCGCCCTTCTCGTCGAGCAGGATGGTGACACTCTGGTCGCTGACTGGCGGCGGCCGGCCGCCGGCGTCGGGCAATTCGGTCAGCTTCACCGGCCAGGCGATCCGCTTCAGATAACGTTCGACCAGGTCGGCTTCGGCGCCCCGTCCGATCTTCCCCCGTGCGACGATGTGGAGCAGCAAGGGCGGCTCAATGCGCCGCGACGGCCGGCGCCGCGCTCTCCTCGAACGCCCACATCCTTTCCAGATTGTAGAAGCTGCGCACTTCGGGGCGGAACAGGTGGACGATGACGTCCTCCGCGTCGATCAGCACCCAATCGCCCACGGGAAGGCCTTCGACGCGCACGTTGCGGCCGAGATCGCGCTTGATCCGCTCGGTGAGCTTCTGCGCCATCGAAGCGACCTGACGGGTCGATCGGCCGCTGGCGATCACCATGAAATCGGCGATGTTCGATTTGCCGCCAAGAGGGATGGAGATGACGTCCAGCGCCTTGTCGTCGTCGAGGGAACGAAGCACGAGACCGTGAAGCGCCTCGGCCTGTTCGTCGGCTCCGCCGGTCTGCGGAGCGGGTGCGTTAGCGGGCAAAATGCCTCCTTCGGTTCATCGGCTGCCGCGTCACGCCGTCGCGGACAACCTCGGGATGGAACGATTTCGTGACGTTTTCGTGCCATTGGGGATCGGCGGCACGGATGGCGGTCGCGGAAGTCGGATCGGGCGGCAGTTCAAGCAGCACGAGCGACGGCAATCTCCATCTCGTCCAGTGCCGAGCCTGCGCTGCGGGCCGGACGAAGCGCCGCAGCCACCCCCAGGCCGGTGCCTTGAGGGCCCGGCCATCATAACCCGGACGAGCGACGACGGCAATCGGTACCAGCCTCGCGATTCTCCGCCAGTCGCGCCAGAGATGGAGCTGGGCCAGATTGTCCGCTCCCATCAACCAGATGAAGCGCCGGCGCGGATAGCGTCGGACCAGGGCGGCGATGGTATCGACGGTGTAGCGCGTACCGAGCGCCGCCTCGATCGCGGTGACTCGGATCGGCGCGCGGCGCGCCGCGATCCGCGCCGACGCAACGCGCGCGGGAAGCGGCGCCATGCCCTTGGCAGGCTTCAGCGGGTTGCCGGGCGAGACCAGCCACCAAACCTCTTCCAGGTCCAGCTGCCGCAGCGCGCCGAGGCTGAGCCGCCGATGGCCGCCATGGGCCGGGTTGAAGGAGCCGCCGAGAAGTCCAGTCGGTGTCATGGGCCGGCGATAGCATGCGGCCCGGCGGCATGCGAACGGCCTCGACGCCCCCGTGTGCCTTCGTCATAAGGCACCCGACAAGGGGCGAGAATGAGCGGAATCGAAGGCGTGGGCGATGCGGTGACGGGCGGCATGTTCGCGCGCGCCGTCGAACCGGAAGCCGGCGAGACCGCACATGAGGCGCCGGGAAGCTGCCTCAATTGCGGCGCCGGGCTGACCGGCCCTTATTGCCGGATGTGCGGGCAGAAGGCGCATGTCCACCGCACCATCTCCGCGATCGGCCACGATCTGATTCATGGCGTCCTCCACCTCGACGGAAAGTTCTGGCGGACCCTGCCGATGCTCGCTTGGCGGCCGGGCGACCTCACCCGTCGTTACGTCCATGGCGAGCGCGCCAGGTTCGTCTCGCCGCTCGGCATGTTCCTGTTCGCGATTTTCCTGATGTTCGCCGTGCTGCAGATCTTCGGCCTGTCCCTCAGCAATCTCGACATGCGCTCGAACAGCGTGGTCCGGCAGAACCTGGATGTTGCGCGACAGGAGGTGGTACGCGACCTCCGCGACGCGCATGATCGCCGTGCCGCCTTCGCGCGCGGACAGCGGGTTCTGATGAAAGACGGGCAGCCGGCGACGCTGGAGGCGCTCAACCGCGAGATCGCCGGCGCACAGGAGCGCGCCGACGCGGTCGGGGAGCTCGCCACCGGCACCGGGCGCTTCATCAACGCGAATTTCGACACGGGCTGGCCGCGGCTCGATCACGCCCTCGAGAAGTTCAACGAGAATCCGGGCCTTGCGCTCTACAAGCTGCAGGCGAACGGCTACAAATTCTCCTGGCTGCTCATCCCGCTGTCGGTGCCGTTCGTCTGGCTGCTCTTCTTCTGGACGCGCCGCTTCCGGTTCTACGACCACACCGTCTTCGTCACCTACTCGCTCGCCTTCATGTCGTTGCTGACGATCGCGCTGACCTTGCTGGGCCTTGTCGGAGCGCCATCCGACCTGATCTCCACCGCGGCGCTGATCGCCCCGCCCGTTCACCTCTATCGCCAGCTCAAGGGCGCCTACAGCCTCGGCTGGTTCGGAGCGCTGGTGCGAACCTTCCTTCTGGTCATTTTCTGCTTTCTGACAGCGAGCCTGTTCTTCCTGCTGCTGCTCGGCATCGGTGCGCTCGGATAGAAAGGCGGCCTGGACCATGAGCGGGATCGAAGGTGTTGGCGAAGCGGTGACGGGCGGCATGTTCGCGCGCGCCGTCGAGCCGGATGCGGGGGAAGCGACGCACGAGGCCGAAGGCAATTGCCTCAACTGCGGCGCCGAACTCGTCGGTGCCTATTGCCGGAGATGCGGACAGAGGGGCCATGTCCACCGCACCATCTCCGCGATCGGCCATGACCTGATTCATGGCGTCCTCCACCTCGACGGCAAGCTCTGGCGGACCCTGCCGATGCTCGCCTGGCGACCGGGCGAACTCACCCGGCGCTATGTCCATGGCGAACGCGCCAAGTTCGTCTCGCCGCTCGGCATGTTCCTGTTCGCGATCTTCCTGATGTTCGCTGTGCTGCAGATCTATGGCCTGTCGCTGACCAGCCTGAGCGATGGCCCGCTCGGCGCGGCGCGCGGCGTGGAGATGGCGGAGCAGGGCATGACCGCGGAGCTGGAGCGGGCCCAGGAGAGCCGCCGCGAATGGCTGACGGAGCGCCGCGACGACGAACGCCGCGCCGAGCGGGTGGCTCGGTATGACCGCAGGATCGCGGAGCTGCAGCAGGGCCGTCAGGCGCTGGCCCAGTTGCGGCGAAGCGCGCCAGGCCTTAATTCGACCGACAACGGCATCAGGACAGGCTGGGCGCGCCTCGACTACGGGTTCAGGAAGATCAACGAGAATCCGGGCCTTGCGCTCTACAAGCTGCAGGCGAACGGCTACAAATTCTCCTGGCTGCTCATCCCGCTGTCGGTGCCGTTCGTGTGGCTGCTCTTCTTCTGGACGCGTCGCTTCCGGTTCTACGACCACACCGTCTTCGTCACCTACTCGCTCGCCTTCATGTCGTTGCTGGCGATCGCGCTGATGATCCTCGGCTTCGCCGGCATGCCAACGGCGATCATCGCCAGCGCCGGCACCTTCATCCCGCCGATCCACATGTATCGCCAGCTGAAGCAGACCTATGGTCTCGGCTGGTTCGGCGCGCTGGTCCGCACCTTCCTGCTGGTCAATTTCTGCTTCGTCACCGCGAGCCTCTTCTTCGTGCTGCTGCTCGGCATCGGCGCGCTGGGATAGGGAGAAAGGGCGGCTCCGAAGAACCGCCCCTCCCTCGCTTGATCTGAAGTCAGGCGCCGAGCGGGGTCGCCGGGCCGATACCGCCGCCGCGCGGACGACGGGTGCTCGGGATCGATGAGCCGGTGATCGGGGTCGGGCCGGCACGGTCGCTCGGATTCTCGCGGCCGATATCCTCGCCCTTGATCGCCCGCTTTGCCTCCTCGCCATTCAGCGTCTCATAGTCGAGCAGCGCGCCGGCGAGCTTGTGCAGCTCCTCGAGATTGTCGGTCAGGACCTGACGGGCGCGACCCTCGGCTTCCTCGATCAGGCGGCGGACCTCCTGATCGATGATCCGCGAGGTCTCCTCGGATACGGTCTGCGAGCGCGCGACACTGTGGCCGAGGAACACCTCGTCCTGATTGTCGCGGTAGCGCAGCCAGCCGAGCTTCTCGCTCATGCCATATTCCATGACCATCGATCGGGCCATGTCGGTGGCCTGCTGGATGTCGTTGGAGGCGCCGGTGTTGAGCGCATCCTTGCCGTAGATGAGCTGCTCGGCGATGCGCCCGCCGAAGCAAAGCGCGAGCCGCGCCTTCATCTGCGTCATCGACATCGAATAGCGGTCGCGCTCCGGCAAATTCCAGGTGACGCCGAGCGCGCGACCACGCGGGATGATCGTCACCTTGTGCAAGGGATCGCAGCCCTCGACATGAAGCGAGACGAGGGCGTGACCGGCTTCGTGATAGGCGGTCGCCTTCTTCTCCTCCTCGGTCATCACCATGGACTTGCGCTCCGCGCCCATCATGACCTTGTCCTTGGCCTCCTCGAACTCCTTCATCGCGATCAGCCGTTTGCCCTTGCGCGCGGCCAGCAGGGCAGCCTCGTTGGCGAGATTGGCGAGATCGGCACCGGAGAAGCCCGGCGTGCCGCGCGCAATCGTGCGGATGTCGACGTCGGGGGCGAGCGGCAGCTTCTTGGTGTGGACGCCGAGAATCTTCTCGCGACCTTCGATGTCCGGTCGCGGCACGACGACCTGACGGTCGAAGCGGCCCGGACGGAGCAAGGCGGGGTCGAGGACGTCAGGACGGTTGGTGGCCGCGACGATGATGATCCCCTCGTTCGCCTCGAAACCGTCCATCTCGACGAGGAGCTGGTTCAGCGTCTGCTCGCGCTCGTCATTGCCGTTGCCGAGGCCGGCGCCGCGATGGCGGCCGACCGCGTCGATCTCGTCGATGAAGACGATGCACGGCGCGTTCTTCTTCGCCTGTTCGAACATGTCGCGCACGCGGCTCGCGCCCACCCCGACGAACATCTCGACGAAATCCGAGCCGGAGATGGTGAAGAACGGCACGTTCGCCTCGCCGGCGATGGCGCGGGCGAGCAAGGTCTTGCCGGTGCCGGGCGAGCCGACCAGCAGCGCACCCTTCGGGATCTTGCCGCCGAGACGGGCGAACTTGGTCGGGTCCTTCAGGAACTGGACGATCTCCTCCAGTTCCTCCCGCGCCTCATCGATGCCGGCGACGTCGTCGAAGGTGACGCGGCCGTGCTTTTCGGTCAGCAGCTTCGCCTTGGAGCGGCCGAAGCCCATCGCGCCGGAGCCCGCATTTTTCTGCATCTGGCGCATCACGAAGAAGGCGATGCCGAGGATCAGGAGGAAAGGCAGCGACTGGATGAGAATGTACATCCAGAGCGAGGTCTGCTGTTCGGGCTGACCGTCGAAGGCAACGCCGCGCTGACGCAGACGGTTGGTGAGCTCGGGATCCGAAACGAGGTTGGTGCGGAAGGTCTCGTTGTTGGTCATCCGGCCGCTAATCGACTCCTTGCCGATCACGACCTGCTTCACCGAGCCTTCGTCGACCTTGTTCAGGAATTCCGAATAGGGGATCGAATCGGCCGCCCGCGTAGTGCCACCACCCATCACCTGCACGAACAGGACGAGGCCGAGCAATATGCCGGCCCAGATCATCAGGCTCTTCATCCAGGTGTTGGTGCCGGGATCCTTGTCCGGAGTCCGGTTGTCGTCGCTCATCGCTTTTCCCTTCGCACCCAAAATAGGATGTCGCCCGCGAAGCGCAATGTAGACATTGGGGGTGAACGGCGGATTAGCGCGCGTTTGCGGCCTCTCACGGCGCCTGCGATACGCTTGCCCCGCAGCAAATGGGCCGATCCCGCATCAGGCCGCAGACGCATGCAGGGCTCGCGGCAGGACGTCAGCCGGCGATGGTGAAACCCGGCGGTGCACGATTCTCGACATGCTCCTCGTGGTACATGTCGAAGACGATCCGGCGCGTCGTGCCGCCGCACGACACCGTATAGGCGCCGGTCACTGTGCCGAAAGCGCCGACGCCGGAATCGTTGCGCGCGCCCAGCCGGACCGCGGAGCCGTCGCTGCAGCGCAGGCGGGCGAGATAGGCGCGCTCGCCCTGCGGTCCGCCGACGCGCACCGGATTGTCGACCGAGCCCAGCGGAAAGGCGGCCGCCTCGGCGATCAGTCGCTGCATTTCGGCCTCGGACGCCGCCTGATCCATCTGGCCGAGCATTTCCTCGGGCGTGGCGGTCGGTGCGCCGAGCTCGGGTTGGCGTTGCTCCTGGGCAGTGGCGGGGATCGAAAGGAGGGCGGAGGGGGCGAGGAGGAGGGCAAGCAGGGGAGTACGCATGGGATTCTCCAAGGGGGGCCGCCTATCTAGGAAGCTTCGCGCGGCACGTCATCCGAAATGCGGCGGTCGGCCGGGTGCCCGGGCTTCAGGCACCGTATGGAATGGCGGATTTCCGCGAAAGCTCACAAGGTGCGGCAAGTACGCCGCCTTCTTCGTGAACCTTGCCGGGAAAATCGTGCACGTGCAGCAGGTTGCCGTAAAAATCCGGATGTCGTTCCTCGCGGATCTGGCGCCACTTGTCCGGACGATAGGGACGGGCAGCTGATCATGTACGGACTTCCCGCAGGCAGGAGGAACATATGGGGAATCGGCGCCTTGTGGACAAGGCAGCCAAACGCGCGCCCGGCCTAGTGAAAATTGCGCGAGCGGATGCGCAGGCCGCCATCGCGGCCGGGGAGGAGCGCCGGACGGGGTGGCTGCGGCGGGTCGCGCGGATCGTGGCCGCCATTCCTGGCCGCGTCGGGCGGGCCGTAGCGGTGCGGGAAGTGCATCTCGCCGACGCGCGCGAGGAGCGGCGTCAGATCCTCGATCCGTTCGCTTACGATGTGGATCACCTGCCCCTCCTTCTGGAGCTGGCCGTGGACCACGATCATCGCCGAGGAGAGGATGACCCGGCGATGCGCATCGAATATGCGCTGCCAGGCCAGCGCATTGGCGATGCCGGTCTCGTCCTCCAGGGTGATGAAGGTGACATTGCCCTTGCCCGGCCGCTGCCGGACCAGAACGATGCCCGCGACCGAGACCTTCCGCCCGTCCCTGAGCCCGCGCAGCGCCGCGGCCGGCAGGATGCCCCGCTCCTCAAGCTGGTCGCGCAGGAAAGCCACGGGATGAGCGCGGAGCGACAGCTGCACCGCCCGATAATCCTCGACGACCTCACGGCCCTCGGTCATCGGCGACAGCGCGACATCGGGCTCGTTCGCCCTCGCCTCCGCTGCGGCGAACAGCGGCAGCGGCTTGCCGCCCAGCCCCCGTACCCGCCACAGCGCCTGCCGTCGGTCGAGGCCGAGGCCCTGGAAGGCATCGGCATCGGCGAGCTTCTCCAGCGCCGCCGCCGGCACGCCGGTGCGCTGCCAGGCGTCTTCGATCGACGTGAAGGACGCATCCATTGCCGCGGCTGCGATCAGCGCGCCATGATCGTTCGAGAGGCCCTTCACCATCCTGAGGCCAAGACGGAGCGGAAGGTGTTTCCCTTCCCCTGACTCCAGCGTGCAATCCCAGCGGCTCGCATTCACACAGACGGGGCGCACCTCCACCCCATGTTCGCGCGCATCCCGGACGAGCTGGGCGGGGGCATAGAAGCCCATCGGCTGGGCGTTGAGCAAAGCCGCGCAGAAGATTTCCGGATGGTAATGCTTCATCCAGGAGGAGGCATAGGCGATCTTGGCAAAGCTGGCCGCGTGGCTTTCGGGGAAGCCGTAGCTGCCGAAACCCTCGATCTGCTTGAACGTCCGCTCGGCGAAGTCCTGCGTGTAGCCGCGCTTCATCATCCCGCTGATCATCGGTTCGCGGAATTTGCTCACGCCACCGGTCGACTTGAACGTCGCCATGGAACGCCGCAAGGCGTCAGCTTGCGCCGCCGTGAAGCCAGCGCCGACGATGGCGACTTTCATCGCCTGCTCTTGAAACAGCGGCACGCCTTTCGTCTTCTCGAGAACATGACGGAGGGCTTCCGATGGATATTCCTCGGCCTCCTTGCCTTCGCGCCGACGCAGATAGGGATGGACCATGTCGCCCTGGATCGGTCCGGGCCGGACGATCGCAACCTGGATGACGATGTCGTAGAATTCCCTGGGTCGCAGACGCGGCAGCATCGACATCTGTGCCCGACTCTCGATCTGGAAGACGCCAAGCGTATCGGCATTGGAAATCATATCGAAAACGGCAGGGTCGTCCTTCTGCATCACGTCGGAATCCAGCGTGAGGCGCTGACCCTTATGATCGTCGAGCAAATCGAAGGCGCGACGCATGCAGCCCAGCATGCCGACGCCAAGCACATCGACCTTCATGATCTTCAATTCTTCGAGATCGTCCTTCTCCCATTCGATGACGCTGCGATCCTCCATCGTCGCGGGTTCGATCGGCACCAGATCGTCCAGGCGATCATTGGTGAGCACGAAGCCGCCTGGGTGCTGGGAGAGATGCCGCGGGGTGCCGATCAGCCGTCGGGTGAGCTCCAGGGCCAGCGCAAGACGTGGATCGTCCTTGTCGAGGCCAAGCTGCTCGACATGACGTTCGGCGACGCCATCATTCGACCAGCCCCAGACCTGGCCGGACAGCATCGCGGTCAAATCATCCGGCAGCCCTAGCGCCTTGCCGACCTCGCGCACGGCGCCGCGCGTGCGATAGCGGCTGACCACCGCCGTCAGGGCGGCATGTCGATGACCATAAGTTTTGTAGATCCATTGGATCACCTCTTCCCGACGCTCATGCTCGAAATCGACATCGATGTCGGGAGGTTCATCTCGATTGTCGGAGAGAAAACGCTCGAACAACAGCTTGTGCACGATAGGGTCGATCGAGGTGATGCCGAGCACGAAGCAGATCATGGAATTGGCGGCCGAACCCCGCCCCTGACACAGGATTTTCTGGCTGCGGGCGAACCCGACGATCGAATGGACAGTTAGAAAATAGGGGGCGTAGCGCCAGCTCTTCACGAGCTTCAGCTCATGCGTCAGTAGCTTTCTGTGTCCCTGCGGTGGTTTGCCGGCAAAGCGCTTGTTCAGCGCCATCCATGTCAGTCGCTCCAGCGCCTTCTGAGGCGAGCGACGCGTCATCACGATCTCATCGGGATATTGGTAGCTGAGCTCGCGTAAGTCGAACCTGCAACGCTCGGCAATATCGGCCGTCGCCCGCACCGCATCGGGGAAATCCCGGAAGCGCCGTTCCATCTCCTCGGGGCTCTTGAGATAGCGATCGGCGAAGCGTTCGCGGCGAAAGCCGAGCTCGTCGATCGTGCAGTGCTCGCGGATCGCGGTGACGACGTCGTGGAGCATGCGCCTGTCGGGACCGTCGTAGAGCACGTCGCCGGTGGCGAGGCTGCGGAGGCCGTAGCTTCTGGCGAGCGCGTCGAGCGCGTGGAGGCGCGCCGCCTCGCCGGGGCGACGGCGGTGGGTGAGGACGAGATGGCCGCGATCCCCGAAGATGTCGGCCATCTGGGCGAGTGCGACCTCACTCGTGCGATCTGCCTCGTCGGGGATCATGGCGGCGACCAATCCCTCGCTCCATGCCTCGACATCCTCCCAGTGGAGGAAGCACTGACCCTTTTCCCCCTTCTTGCGGTCGATCCGGCTCTTGCCGGCGGTGAGCAGGCGGGTGAGACGTGACCAGGCGGCCTTGTCCTGCGGCCAGACCAGCAGCGAGGAACCGTCCATCAGGTCGAGCCGGCAACCGGTGACGAGCCGGAGGCCGGTCGCATCGGCCGCGCGCAGCCCCTTGACCAGCCCGCCAACCGTGTTGCGGTCGGTCAGCCCGAGCGCCGGATAGCCGAGCAGCGCGGCGGCCATGAACAGCTCCTCCGCGCTGGAGACGCCACGCAGGAAGCTGAAATGGCTCGCCACCTGGAGCTCGACATAGGTCATGCGAAAATGCCGTGCAGGCGCCAGCCATGGTCGCCGGTGGCGGGGCCCTCGCCGTCGCCTTCGCGGAACAGCCAGAAGCGGGCGCCATCCTTCACCTCGACCTGGAAATAGTCGCGGACGGTCTCGCGCTCGGCCGCGCGACGCCACCATTCGCCATGGACTCGCTCGGGCCCGTCCGCGGCGGTGACCTGATAGTCTCGGCCGCGCCACCGAAAACGGCGGGGCGGGCCATCGGGAAGGGCGGACATGACCTGGTCGACCGGTTCGGGCGGGACGACGAGGCGGGCCGGGCGCGGCCATTTGGGCCAGTTCGCCACCGCCCCGAGAGGATCGATGCAGGCGACGCTGCGCTCGGGCAGGTCGCTTTCGAGGGCGCTCAGGCGATAGATGCGGCGGCGGCCGAGGCGGACGGCGAGCCGGTCGACGAGGCCAGCAAGATCGCCGCCCTGCGGCTCGCCCAATCCGGTTTCGACCAGCTGGGAGTCGAGCGGTTCGACACGAGCGGCGACGAGGCGGAGGCTTTCGAGACCGAAACCGGGCTCGAGCGTCTCGATCCGCGCCGCCATCAGGCGGAAGAGATGGGCGCCGTCGCGGGTGGCTCGGGCGGTGCCGATCACGGCGCGCTGGACGTCGCCGTCGATGCGGTCGCAGAGTAGCACGAGACAGCGCACGCCGAGGCCCGTCTCCTCGAGCAAAGGCACAAGCCGGCGCATCCCTTCGCCCAGCGCTTCGGCGATCGCCTCGGGCGTGGCGATCGGTTCGAGAAATCGGAGCAGGATCTCGGGCGGTTCTTCGGGGACGATCGGATCGTAAGGCTCGCCGACCCGGCCGAGCGCCTGATCGAGACGGGTGAGCAAGGTGCTGCCGAAGCGGCGTTGGAGGGGTGCGCGCGGCATGGCGATCAGCTCGCCGACCCGTTCGATGCCGAGCCGGCGGCCGGCATCGAGCACCTCCGTGTCGAGGCGGAGCGCGGCGAGTGGAAAACCGGCAATTGCCCGGGCTTCGCCATTAACAGGACAGAGCGTGAGTGGCTGGTCGCCATGACGGGCGAGTGAATGCGCCGCGCCCAAGGTGCCGGCCAACGCGATGCGGGCGGCAAAACCGAGGCGACGGCAGAAGGCGAGGATGCGTTCGCACATCCGCGCCTCACCGCCGAACAAATGGGTGACGCCGGTAAGGTCGAGCCACAGGCCGTCCGGGCCGGACACAGCAGCGCGCGGGGTCCAGCGGCGCGCGGCGAACAGGGCGAGGCGGGTCAGCCAGGCGCGGTCGCCCTCAATATCGGCATCGCGCACGTCGAGACCGGGAACGAGGATGCGCGCCTGGGTGAGCGGCATACCCGGGTCGAGGCCGAGCGCACGCGCCTGACGCGAGACGGCGGCGACCAGAAGGCGGTTGCCGTCGCGATGGGCGGTGACGAGCGCACCCTTGCCATCGCGGATGATCACGTCCTGCGCCGGCATTTCCCGCGCCCAGCGCGCGCCGGGACGCCAGTGACCGCTGCGCGCGGGAAGGACGCGATCGGCGTCAGGCTGCCAGAGCGCGCGACGCGGCGGCGGCGCGATCCGCTCCCTGCGCCTGATCCGGTCGATCGCCAGATCGGGCAGCCAGAGCGAGGCAAGCCTCGGCATCGGGGGCCTCCAATATCCAGGTGCGCGGCGGGCCGCCGCGCTGGCGGGCAAGCGTCACCTGCCACCGGGCACGGCCGAGCCCGGCATAAGGCAGTGGCGCGGCCAGCACGCAGCCGATCCGCCAGCGGGTGACGGCAGGAGAGGGCGTAGCGAGCGGATCCGCACCTTGCCTGCGCCAGCGCCGCAGCAACAGCGCCGCGGTGCCGCCGTCCTCGGCGCCGAGCTGGAGCCGGCGCAAATTCGCCATGTCGGCGCGCCCTACCTCCCCCACCACGGCGGCGAGACCGCCGTAGCGTAACCCCTCCTCCATCACCGCGAGCGTTTCGGCATCGTCGCGGCACTCGGCATAGACGACCCGGTCGGGCGGCAACCCCGCCTGCGCCAAAGCCGGGGCGAACAGATCCTGACGGGCGAGCGCCCAGAGCACCTGTCCGCCCCGGGCCCGGGTGAAGCGGCCGGCCGCCGCGGCGAGGAACAGGATCGCCGCCGCCTCGTCGCCAGGTTCCGCCTTGTCCGCCGCCGCTTCATGCAGCGCCGGCGCCAGCCCGCCAGCTGCCAGCCGCCCATCCACGTCGCCGATCCCGAACGGCACGGCCGGCCGTTCGGCGGCACGGCCGACCTGTTCGATCGCACGCACCTCGGCCCGCAAGGCAGCGAGGCGGGATTCGCCTTCATGGGCGACTTCACAGGTGGCTGGGGCGCGACTCGGGGTCATATGTTCACTTTATGTTCTTACTGCATTCAGCAAGAGTCAAGGCCGGGCAGGGAAGGACAAAGCTCGACATCCCGACGTGGCATACCCACAAAGGCCTCGATGATTCCGCTTCGTCCGGCGATTCTCGCCCTCCTCCTCGCCCTCCCCGCCCCGCTGATCGCGCAGGCTGCCGCGCCCCCCGTGCCGATTGCGGCCCGGGGCGACACCGACTGGTTCTACCGTGGCAGCGACATCGCACCCGATCCGGCCTGGCGGTTCGGCACGCTCCCCAACCGCCTGCGCTATGCGGTGCGCCGCAATGCGCTACCCGCCGGGCAGGTCTCGATCCGCATCCGCATCGACGCCGGCTCGCTCCATGAGGCCGACAACGAACGCGGCTGGGCTCATTATGTCGAGCACATGGTGTTCCGCGGCACCGAGACATTCCCGGATCGCGAGGCGCGGCAGACCTGGCAGCGGCTCGGCGCGAGCTTTGGCAGCGACAGCAACGCGCGCACCACGCCCACCGACACGGTCTACCAGCTCGACCTTCCCCACGCCGACCGCGCCAGCCTCGACACCAGTCTCAACGTCCTGGCCGAGATGATGTCGAGTGCCCGGATCGACCCCGTTGCCGTCGACGGTGAACGCCCGGTCATCCTCTCCGAAAAGGGCCGCCGCTCCGAGCTCATGACCCGGATGCGCGACGCCAGCCTGCCGCTCTATTTCGCCGGCCTGCGCTTTGCCGAGCGCGACCCGATCGGCACCGACGAGACACTGAACGGCGCCAGTGCCGAAGGGCTGCGCGCCTTCTACCGCCGCTGGTATCGCCCGAGCCGCGCCACCATCGTCATGGTCGGCGATGCCGATCCGGACATGATGGAGAGCCTGATCCGCGACCGCTTTGGCGGCTGGCAGGGTGAAGGCCCCGAGCCTGCCGATCCCGATTACGGGGCACCGGCCGAGGTATCCGCGGCGGTGGCCAACGTCCCCTATCCGGGCGTTCCCTATACCGCCAATATCCAGTGGATTCGCCCTTATGAGCCGGTGCCGCACACGATGGCGCGCGAACAGGCCTATCTCGCCGAAACCCTCGCCGCGCAGATCATCAACCGCCGGCTGGAAGCCCATGCCCGCGGCGAATCCGCCTTCATCAGCGCCGCGGTCGGCATTTCCCGGCAGCGCAGCATCGCAAATATGAGCGGCCTGACCCTGACCGCGAAGGATGGCCGCTGGCGTGAGGCGATGACCGAGAGCTTCGCGATCATCGGCGATGCGCTGCGCGCTCCGCCGAGCGAAACCGAGATCGACCGGGAACTCCGGAACCTGCGCACCGGCGTCACCGCCGCCGTCCAGGGCGAGCCGACGGTACGCTCGCAGATCCGCGCCGAACAGCTCGTCGGGGCGGTCGACAATGGCGCCGTCACCACCGCCGCCCAGACCGTTCTCGACAATTTCGAGCGCAACATCAGGGAGATGACACCCGCCCGGATCGGCGCCGCGATGCGCGATCTCTTCACCGGCCTCGGGCCTCGCGTGATCCTGGCGACGCCGACCGCCATCGAAGGCGGCAACGTGGCGCTCGCACAGGGGCTCGCCGAAGCGCGCGCGGCCGCACCGGCGACGCGCGCGGCCGAGCGCCGGGTCAGCTTTGACGATCTGCCGGCACTCGGCGCGCCCGGCCGCGAGGTTTCGCGCGAGCGGATCGAGGATATGGACGTCACCATCGTCCGCTTCGCCAACGGCGCGACACTCACCTTCAAGCCGACCGAGTTCGAGCGCGGCTCGGTCATGGTGCGGCTGCGTTTCGGCCACGGCCAGGCGGGTTTCGCGCCGGACCGTCCCTCGCTCGGCTGGCTCGGCGGGCTGGTGGCGCCGTCGGGCCTTGCCGGGCTCGACCTCGACGGCATGGAGCGGCTGCTGACCGGACGACGGATCGGCCTCGCCTTTTCGATCGACGAGGATGCGTTCGTGCTCGGCGGCCAGACCAACGCCGCCGATCTTCCCGATCAGCTCCGCCTGCTCGCCACCAAGCTGGTCGCACCCAACTGGGATCCGGCCCTGTTCGCGCGCTTCCGCACCAGTGCGGTCGACAATTTCGACCTCGCCTTCACCTCGGCTTCGGCCCGTGCAGGTCGCGAGTTCGGCGGGGTCGTCCGCCCCGGCGACCAGCGCTTCCGTCCGATCGAGCGCGCGGAAATGGCCAGTGTCACGATCGACCAGTTCCGCGATTTCTATGCGCCTTTGCTCGCCACCGGCCCCGTCCATGTCGTGATCGTCGGCGACATGACGCTCGACGCGGCGGTCGAGGCGGTCACGCGCACCGTGGCGGCGCTGCCGGCTCGCGCAGAGACACCACTCATCAACAACGCCACCTCGCTTCGCCCGCCCGCACCCGATCCGGAGCCGCGCACCTTCACCCATCGCGGCGACGCCAATCAGGCCTTCGCGATGATCGGCTGGTCGACGCTGGGCGGGATCGAGAAGATCCGCGACCGCCGCGCGCTCTCCCTCGCCGCCAACATGTTCCAGGTCCGCCTGTTCGACCGGCTGCGCGAGGTCGAGGGCGCGACCTATTCGCCCAATGCCGCGCACTCCAGCTCCGACATGTTCGCGAACTGGGGCATCTTCTATGCCGCGGCCGAGATCCGGCCCGAGCGCGCCCCCGCCTTCTTCCGCGCCGCGCGCGAGATCGTCGCGGATCTCGCCGCCAACCCTGCGGCGGCGGACGAGTTCGCCCGCGCGCAGAATCCCGTGGTCAGCGGGATCGAGCGGCGGCTCGCGACCAACGCCTACTGGATCGAGGCGATCGAGAACTGGGTCGAGACCCCGGCCGAAATCGACAATGTCCGCGCCTATCTAACGACCTATCGGGACATGACTGCGGAGGACGTGCGACGCGCGGTTGCAACCTATGTCGCCGAACAGGGTGACTGGTCGATGCTGGTCCTGCCCGAGCGGGCGGCCGCGGGCGTGGCCGCTGCGGCCCCGGACACGCGACAACCATGACGGTTTCCCTGCGGGGGCATCATGTTCTAGAGGGGTTGCGGAGCAGGATACGACGCGTGCCCGATAGCATCGCCCAAGCCACGCCCCCCGTCACGGGGGAAGCGCAAGCGAGCTGGAATCCGTTCCGGCTGCACGGACGTCCGTTCTTCGAAGACAAGAATCGCGCCTTCTGGACGCTGCAATCGGCCGGCTGGGCGGGCTATTTTGTGCTGCGTACGCTCAGCGGCATCGCCAATGCCATGGGCTGGAGCTATGTGCTCCACACCCTCCTGCTCACCGCCACCGGCTATTCGATTACCCTGCTGATGGCCGCGGCCTATCGCCGGCTCATCCAGATGCGCGAGATCGTCACCTGGGTCGGATCGATCCTGATCGTGATCAGCGCGGCGGCGGCCTTCTCGGCGATCGAGACATGGAGCGTCGCCACCTTCATCCAGCCCGGCACCCGACCCGAGGGCATCCGCTTCCTCGGCGCGATCCTGCTCACCGTCTCGCTGCTCATCGCCTGGTCGGCGCTCTATTATTCGATCAACTTCTACATCCTGCTCGAGGAGCAGAGCGGCCGGCTGCTGCGGCTTGAAAGCCAGGCATCCAATGCCCAGCTTGCGATGCTTCGTTACCAGCTCAATCCCCACTTTCTTTTCAATACGTTGAACTCGATCTCGACCCTCGTGCTGCTGAAGCAGACCGACCGCGCCAATGCGATGCTGTCACGGCTGTCCTCGTTCCTGCGTTACACCCTGGTCAACGAGCCGACCGGCATGGTCACGATCAGCCAGGAGATCGAGACGCTGAAGCTCTATCTCGAGATCGAGAAGATGCGCTTCGAGGAGCGTTTGCGTCCCCATTTCCATATCGACCCCGCGGCCGACCGGGCGCTGCTGCCGTCGCTGCTGCTCCAGCCGCTGGTCGAGAACGGGATCAAATATGCCGTGACCCCGCAGGAGGAGGGCGCCGACATCTCGGTCGAGGTCCGCCGCCAGGGCGATCGCGTCATCATCACCGTCGTCGACACCGGCCCGGGTGCCGACGCACAGTACAAGAACCGCGCCGAGCAATCGACCGGCGTCGGTCTGGCGAACATTCGGGACCGTCTGGCGCAGGCCTATGGCGAGAGCCAGAGGTTCGAGACACAGTCGGAAATAACAGGGGGCTTCCGCGTTTTCATCGACATTCCCTATCAAATCGAAGCCGAGGAGCCGAAATGACCATCCGCACCATCCTGGTGGACGACGAGCCGTTGGCCATCCAGGGCCTGCAGCTGCGCCTGGAGCCCCATGAGGACGTCGAGATCGTCGACACCTGCTCGAACGGACGCGAGGCGATCCGGTCGATCAAGACCCACAAGCCCGATCTCGTCTTCCTCGACATCCAGATGCCAGGCTTCGACGGTTTCTCCGTCATCCAGGGCCTGATGGAGGTCGAGCCGCCCCTGTTTGTCTTCGTCACCGCCTATGTCGATCATGCGCTGCGCGCGTTCGAGGCGCAGGCGGTCGACTATCTGATGAAGCCGGTCGACGAGGCACGCCTTGCCGACACGCTCGAGCGGGTCCGCCAGCGCCTCACCGAAAAGCGCGGGGTCGAGGAGGTCGATCGCCTGAAGGAAGTGCTGGCCGAGGTCGCGCCCGAAGCGATGGAAGCGGCCGAGGCCGGCGGCGACGACGGTCATGCCGCCAATCGCTACGAGAAGATGATCAACATCAAGGACCGCGGCCAGATCTTCCGCGTCGATGTCGACAGCATCGAGAAGATCGACGCCGCCGGCGACTATATGTGCATCTACACCGGTGACAACACGCTCATCCTGCGCGAGACGATGAAGGATCTGGAGAAGCGGCTCGACCCGCGCCGCTTCCAGCGCGTCCACCGCTCGACCATCGTCAATCTCGACCAGGTCCGCCAGGTGAAGCCGCACACCAATGGCGAATGCTTTCTGGTGCTCGGCTCCGGTCAGCAGGTGAAGGTCAGCCGGTCCTACCGCGACGTGGTGGCGCGCTTCGTCCATTGAGACCGTCATCATCGGTGTCACGGCCGACACCGATGACCGGCCCGGAGCGTGCGCACCCCGCGATATGGACGCCCCTGCTCGAAACGACGCGCAGGTTCGTCGATCCGGTGGTTGACCGCGCAATCAGCGTTTCCGACAGCGTCGCAGAAACGGACGGGACACCTGACGATGCTCATCGCCCTCCTGCTGGCCGCAGCCCCGCCGGCGATCTGGACGCCGCAGGCGATTTCGACGCCGATGTTCGAATCCCATCCGGCCGTCGATCCGCTGACCGGCGATCTCTACTTCGTCCGTTCGTCACCGCAGTTCAGCGGCTGGCGGCTCATGGTCAGCCGGTGCGAGTCCGGCGCGTGGGGCACGCCGGTGGACGCACCCTTTGCCGGCGACGGGGTGGAGGCGGATCTCGCGTTCACTGACGGCGGCCGCACGGCCTGGTTCATCTCGACCCGGTCGACCGACGGAACACGCCACCGGGACCTCGACATCTGGATGGTCGAGCGGAGCGCCGACGGGCAATGGGGCCAGCCCGTCCGCTTGCCCGAGCCGGTCAATTCGGCAGGGCAGGAGTGGTTTCCCAGATGGGGTGCGGACGGCTGGCTCTATTTCGGATCGAGCCGACCGGGCGGATCCGGCCGGACCGACATCTGGCGCGCCCGCCGCGACGCCCGGGGGCGCTGGCAGGCCGAGAATGCCGGGCCAGCCCTGAACGGCCCCGGCGACGACTATGAGCCGCTGATCGCGCCGGACGGTACGCGCATGCTGATCGCGACATCGGACGGCTATTTCGAAAGCCGGTGGACGGGGTCGAACTGGACTCCGCGCGTGCGGCTCGGCGCCGAGATCAACACCAATGGCACCGAAATCGGCGCGCTCTTCTCGCCCTCCGGCCGCAGCGTCCTGTTCGCCCGCGACGTCGGCGACGGACGTTCGGGCGAGCTCCTTCTGGCGGGAGAGCAGGAGCCCGGCTGGCCGGCAGCCTGTACAGGGCGTTGACCGCAAGAAACGATATGCGTTTCGAAATGCAGCCGATAGAGACTCCGCCCGCGCCACGCACAGGAGGTTCCATGTCGTCCGCTTCCGAAAAGTTCGCCGTCTTCGCCGCGCTTCATCGTCCGGGCGATCCGATCGTCCTCTACAATATCTGGGATGCAGGGAGTGCCAGGGCGGTGGTCGAGGCGGGTGCGAAGTCGCTGGCGACCGGAAGCGCTTCAGTGGCGGCGACCAACGGCTTCGGCGACGGCGAAGGGCTGCCGATCGAGGTTGCGATCGCCAATGCGGCGCGCATAGTGGCGGCGGTCGAATTGCCGGTCACGGTGGATTTTGAAGGGGGCTATGCGGTCGCGCCGGACGCAGTCGCGGCCAATCTGAAGCGGCTCGCCGAAACCGGCGCGATCGGGTGCAATTTCGAGGATCAGATTGTCGGCGGTGACGGGCTCCACGCGATCCCCGATCAGGTCGCCCGCATCCGCGCGGCGCGCGAGGCCGTCGGCGCCGGCTTCTTCATCAACGCGCGCACCGACATCTTCCTCAAGGCGAAGCCGGACGCCCATGATGATGCCAAGGTCGACGCCGCGATCGCGCGGGCCGAGGCCTATGCCGATGCCGGCGCGAGCGGTTTCTTCGTGCCGGGCCTCGCCAATCTCGCCTTGCTGGAACGGGTCTGCGCCGCCTCCCCGCTTCCGGTCAATTTCATGGCCTTCCCGGGCGCGCCTTCGGCCGCTGAAGTCGCAGGCGTGGGCATTGCGCGGATCAGTCACGGCCCCTTCCCGTATATGGACGCAATGAAGGCCCTCACCGAAGCGGCGCGGAAGATCTACGCGGCCTAGACTGTCCGGTTTTTCGAGCTGCCTCGGGCAGACGGCGCGAAATCGCCCTATTCGGCGGGCTCGAAGGCGGCGATCAGCCGGTCCATCCGCTCGATGATCTGGCGCTGCCGGTTGGCGCGCTTGGCGGTGACATCGCGCATCGGCGCGTCGCCCTCAGCCTCATAGAGCGCCAAGCCGTCTTCCTCGATCTGCCGGAGGAGCTCGATCGCGCGGTCGCGCTCGTCATGGATCAGGGCCACCACATCCTGAGTCATGAGTCGGTGATAGCGCAAAACGGCGCAGGAGGCGAACATGGACTTGGGCCCCGGCGCGGCCTAGCCTCCGCGCATGGGCGCGCTGATGCCTCGCTTCGCCGATCCCGGAACGGAACGCGCCTTCCTTCGCGCGGAGCGGGCGGGCCGGGGCCGGGCGATTCGGGCGCTGACCCTCGTCGGCATCGCCACCCTCCTGTCCTATATCGTTCTCAACCCGATGCATTTTCCCCGCGCGGGGGTCGTCGCCTATTCCGTCGCCGCAACGGTGCTGATGGCCTTGCTGGCCGGATTTTTCCTGCTGACCCGGACCCGGTTCTACCTCGAGCACAGCTGGACCGACGTCCCGGCCTTCACCCTGCTGGCCGCCGGAATCGCGACGCTGACCGCGGCACTCAATGGACAGGCGGCCGTCACGGGCTTCCCCCCGCACGCGATGGCGCTCGTCCAGATGGGCATCCTGATCGTGTTCGCGAGCGTCCTCTTCGCCGGCACGTTCCGGCTCTTCCTGATCTGCGCCAGCGCCCTGCTGCTGCTGTTTGCCCTCTGGCTCACCGTCATGACGGACGCCTCCGGCATCGCGCGGATCTACACGCTCACCAATTTCTCGACCTTCTTCATCTTCGCGCTCTACTTCAATTGGGACATCGAGAGACGTGCCCGCGAGGTGTTCGCCGCCAACCAGGCGCTCGAGGCGGAGCAGGCGAAGACCGAGGCGTTGCTGTTCAACGTGCTTCCGCAGGAGGTGGCGGCGCGCCTGCGCGCGGGCGAGGCGGTCGCCGATTCCTTCTCGGACGTGACCGTCGTGTTCGCCGATCTGGTCGGTTTTTCGGGACTGGCCAAGCGGCTGTCGCCGGGCCATCTCGTCGAGATTCTCAATCTCTATTTCTCCGCCGCCGACCGCTGCGCCGAACGCCATGGGCTGGAGAAGGTCAAGACGATCGGCGACGCCTATCTGGCCGTGGCCGGCGGCATGGCCTCACGGGGGATCGGCGCGGCGGCGGCGATCGGCTTCGCCCGGGATCTGGTGCGCGAACTGACGCAGCTGGCACAGGAAAGCGGCATCGAACTCAGGGCCCGGTTCGGCGTCCATTGCGGCCCGGCAGTCGGTGGCGTGATCGGCAGCCGGCGACTCGCCTACGATTATTGGGGCGACACGCTGAACGTCGCCAGCCGCCTGCAGGGGGCCGCTCCGGAGAACGGGATCGCGGTGTCCGAGGCGACCTATTTCCAGACCAAGGCGGCGCTCCCCTATCGGGCGCAGCGCCAGATTCTGAAGGGCATCGGCGAGGCGACGATCTATGTCGCCGCGCTGGCGGATGGGCTCAGCGTGAGTTTGGGCGCCGCAGGAAGGCCAGACTGAAGAAAGCACCGGCCGGCGCGGACTTGAGCACGGTCATCCTGAACAGGCGCGTCGACGCCCGGATGATGACGACCACCCAGATCGCCTGCCACGCCAGAGCGAGCAGGTGCGGCCAGAGGCTGTCGAACCGGGCGGCGTGGGCGATCATCGCCAGCGGCGAGCTGAACGGGAAAATGGTGGCGAACCAGGTCAGCGCGCCGCCATCCTCGCTGACCGCGGCCGCGGCGATCAGAAAGACGACGACCTGCAGCAGCGTGACCGGCATCGAGATCGTCTGGATCTCGCGGATGTTGCTCGCCTGCCCGCCGATGCCGAGGAAAAGCGCGCCGAGCAGCATGTAATTGGCGCCGTAATAGAGCAGCACCAGCAGGATGAAGGCCGGCCAGCCGACCGCCGGCGCCACCTGCGGCAGGGTCACCCAGTCCTGCACGGCCTGGGCGAAAGCGTAGGCGAGCGCCCCTATCCCGCCCCAGAGTGCGAGCCCGACGAAGGAAATGCCGAGCATGGCGATGAGCTTGCCGAGGAAAACCGAGTCGAGCGGCACGGCCGCCGCCAGAATCTCGATCACCTTGTTCGATTTCTCTTCGGCGAGATTGGACAGCAGCAAGGTCGCGAGCAGCACGGTGATGCCGAAGATCAGCCCCTGCACGGATCGCGCGATCGCACGCCGCGTCATCTGGAGATTGCCGGCGGCCTGATCGGTCACCACCCGAGCGATCGCCGGCGCCGAAACGGCCCGGCCTGATGCCGCGATGGCCGCGTCCCGGCGGGCCTCATCGACGACGAGCGCCACGCGCCGACCGACATACTCGTCGATCTTCGCGGGCCCGGTCAGAACGGGATCGTCGATCGTGCCGGAAAGGACGGCCGAGTAGCCGCCCTGCTCGTCGGCGAGCAGGCGGCCGGCCTGGATGCTGACATCCTCGGCCGGCGCGACCGGTCGCAGGACAGGGAAGGATCGCTCGGACGTCGCGGCCACCAGCCGCGCCCGCGCCGCCTCGAGTGCGCGAACGGTCGCGCCGTCCGCGACCACCGCGACCTGCGGCTGGAGCGAATCGCCTTCGCGCGCGTCGATCACCCGGCCGACGATCATCGCCGCCGCGAACACGATCAGCGGCACGAGCAGAAAGAGGATGAAGCTGCGCGACCAGACGGTGGCGACGAAATCGCGGCGCGCGATCACCCAGGCGGCCTCGAAGAGGCCGGTCACGCGGCCTCTCCGAGCGTCCCGGACTCATCACCCATCTCGCGGGCTGCGGCCTCGCCCGCGATGGCGACGAAGGCGTCGTGGAGCCCGGGGCGCTCGATCGACAGCTCCTCGATCCCGGCGCCGCCGTCGATCAGTGCCTTCAGCAGAGGCTCGATGCCGCCCTTGGGCAGGTCGAAATCCCAGACACCGTCGCGGAGCCGTGCTTCTTCCGGCAACGCTCTGCGCCAAGATCCATCGGCAGCCCGCGTCCTGAGCCGGACCTGCGGCGCCAATCGGTCCCGGGCCTCGGCGACCAGGCCTTCGAACCGGATCTCGCCGCCGGCGATGATCGCGACACGCTCGCACAGCCGCTCGGCATGATGGATGACATGGGTCGAGAAGATGATCGTGGTGCCCGTGGCGGCCTCGTCGCGGATCAGGTGCTCGAGCCGCCCCTGATTGATCGCATCGAGCCCGGAGAAGGGTTCGTCGAGGACGACCAGCTTCGGCTTGTGCACGATCGTGCCGAACAGCTGGACGGTCTGCGCCATGCCCTTGCTGAGGCTCTTGATCGGCTTGTGCACATAGTCGCCGAGACCATTCTCGCGCAGCAGGAGTTCGGCACGCCTGCGCCCCACCTCCAGCGGCAGGCCGCGCAACGCGCCCATGAAGGCGATCGCCTCGCGCGTCGTCATCGCGGGATAGAGACCGCGCTCCTCCGGGAGATAGCCGACGACTTTCGCCGCATCGAGCGGGCGATCATGGCCGAGCAAGGTCCGGTGTCCGGCATCGGGCTCGATGATCCCGAGCAGCATCCGGAGCGTCGTCGTCTTGCCGGCGCCATTGGGGCCGAGGATGCCGTAGATGCTGCCCTCGGGCACAGCGATGTCGATACCGCGCACGGCGGGTTTGCCATCGAAGGCCTTGAACAGACCCCGTGCGTCGATGGCCAGCCCCACAGTCACCCGAACCTGCCCTTCCTTGCCGGACAAGTAACGGCCTAAAGCTGAGAAAATGTTGAAGAGCAATAAAATCGAAGCGCGACACACTTGTTCGCTACATCATTTCACTTTTGCTAGCGCGCCTCCGGACGACGGCTGAGTGCGGCCACGCAAGAGGATCGGTCCATCTCGCGCCCGTCGGGCAGGCGCGCATCGATATGGGTGACGACGGGATCGCCGCGGCCGCCGCGCGGCGGATAGAGGTAGGCATCGAGCACACAAGCCGCCCCCAGGAACTGAAGCTTGCGCGCCGGCCCTTCACGCAGATCGAGACCGGGCGCCCCGAACTGCCGGATCAGGGCCTCGGCTGTGCTGCCAAGCACCGCTTCGAGTCCGGCCGGGCTATAGGGCCGCGGCGGCGGCGTCTGGGTGACGGGCGCCGGCGCCTGGACCGCTGGCGCCGCGCAGCCGGCAAGGGCCGCCCCGGCAAGCATCAGCGTCGCAATTCCCGTCCGCATTCACCTCTCCCGAAAATGCGCAAGGAATCACGTTGAACCGATGGCGACAAGGGCGCCCGACGCGTGCGGGCAACCTGTCATCGCAACCCGGCCCTCCCCGGCCGCACCATTCCGCGCTAGAAGGCGCCCATGACCGCGCGGCCGCCCTTTCACCTCGCCTTTCCCGTCCACGATCTCGAGGCCGCACGGGGCTTCTACGGCGGGTTGCTGGGATGCCCCGAAGGGCGGAGTGCCGCGGAGTGGGTCGACTTCGATTTCTTCGGTCACCAGATCGTCGCCCATCTCCGCGCAGGCGCGGATCCCCGGCGCGCGAACAATCCGGTCGACGGCCACGATGTTCCCGTCCCGCATTTCGGCGCGGTGCTGCCGATGGCGGAGTGGGAAGCGCTGGCGGACCGGTTGAAGGGCAAGGTCGACTTCGTCATCGCGCCGGACATCCGCTTCAAGGGGCTGCCCGGCGAGCAGGCGACGATGTTCTTCCTCGACCCGTCCGGCAATGCGCTCGAGATCAAGGCGATGGCCGATCCCGCCGGCCTGTTCGCCAGACAGTAGCCGGGTTCAGTCGCCGACGCTGGCGTAGCGGCCGTCGAGGTAGATCAACGGATCGACCTCGTCGCGCACCGCCACCTCCTCGACGATCGCGATGAAGATGCTGTGCGTCCCGAACTGATGGAGATCGATGCGACGGCACAGGATCGTCGCCTGTGCATCGACGAGACGCGGCGGGCGCACGCAATCATTCTCCCAGCCGCCGGCAAACCGCTCGGTATGGAAGCGCCGGTCGGCGAACATCTGGGCGACACCGTCCTGATCGCGATGGAGCACATTCACCCGGAAATGCGTCACATCCTCCATCGAGCCGTGGACCGAGGCCGCCCGATTGATGCAGACGAGAAGGCTCGGCGGATCCATGGAGATCGGCGACACTGCGGTCGCGGTGATCCCGAGCGCCTCGCCGTCGACGCACAGGCTGATCACGTTCACCGTGGAGGCCACCCGCCGCATAGCCTGACGAAAGGCGCCGGTGAGGGCGGGATCGGTCTCGATCATCCGCGCCTCGCATGGCCGGCCAGGATTTCACAGACCCAGCGCGCAGCGGTGAGCGCGCTGAGATCGGAGGGATCGAGGCCTGGATCGAACTCGGTAAGGTCGACGGCGCGGACCCGCTCCTCTTCGGCGAGGCGGCGGGCGGCGCGGAAGAAGTCCCAGACCGGCAGGCCGCCGGGCCGCGCGCCCGGTGCACCGGGGAACTGGCCACGGTCGATCACGTCTATATCGAAATCGACGAGGATCGCCTCGACATGGGAGAGGCGCTCCAGTGCGTCGTCGATCGCGGCCTCGATACCTTCGGACAGGACATATTCGATGTCGAAGACGCCGACGCCGGCGGCAAGCGCGTCCTCGTGCATCAGCCTTGTGTTCGCGAACGGCGCGAGGCCGATCTGGCATATGTTGGCGCCGGGCAGGCCATCCTCGAGCAGGCAGCGCACCGGATTGCCGTTGCGCGGCCCGTTATCGGTCTCGCGCATGTCGAAATGGGCATCGAGCGTGATCAGGCCAACCGCGTCGAGTGGCACGCCGAGGCCGTGCGCAGCCGGGCGGGTAATCGCATTGTTGCCGCCGATGAGGAGAGTGAGATCGTGGCGCGCCGTACAGGCGGCCAGGGCGTCGCGAATCGGCGCGAAGCCGTCCGCCGGCATCAGCCCCTGGACCGCCACGTCGCCGGCATCATGGACGGCCAGATCCAACTCCAGCGATTCGACCAGATCGTAGGTGCTCAGGCGCTTCAGCGCCCTGCGCACCGCACCGGGCGCAAGGTCGCAGCGGCCGGGCGTCACGGACCCTGCCTCCATCGGCGCGCCCAGCAAGGCGACCGGGGCGGTCTCCTCGGAGGTCAGAAGGTCGGCGATCGATTTCCAGCTCATGGCTTTGCCTTACACGCGCTCGGCCCTAGAAGGCGAGGCCATGTGGGACCGGCTGCTGATCGACTGCAACATCGCGACCATGGATCCAGCCGTGGCCGGGCCGTTCGGGGCGATCGAGAATGGCGCGATCGGCATTCAGGACGGGCGGATCGTCCGCGTCGGCAAGCGGACCGAGCTGGCCGGCTATCAGGCGAAGTCGGTCGAGCGACTGCATGGCGCCTGGGTGACGCCGGGGCTGATCGACTGCCACACCCATCTCGTGTTCGGCGGCAACCGGGCGGGAGAGTTCGAGCAGCGGCTCGAAGGCGCGAGCTATGAGGAGATCGCGGCGGCCGGCGGCGGCATCATCTCGACCGTGCGGGCGACGCGGACGGCGGATCTGGACGGACTGGTGGCCAGCGCCCGCCCGCGCCTGCGCGCACTGATGCAGGGCGGCGTCACGACGATCGAGATCAAATCGGGCTACGGGCTCGACATCGAGACCGAGCTCAAGATGCTGAAAGCAGCCAAAGCGCTGGGGGCAAGCGAGACGGTGCGCGTCGAGACGACCCTGCTTGCGCTCCACGCGCTGCCGCCCGAATTCCGCGAGCGTCGCGAGGACTTCGTCGACCTCGCGATCGAATCGATCCTGCCGGCTGCCGCAGCACAGAATCTTGCGAGCGCCGTCGACGCCTTTTGCGAGGGGATCGGGTTCACGCCGGACGAGGTTCGGGCCCTGTTCGAGGCGGCCCGTGATCACGGCCTGCGGGTCAAGCTCCATGCCGAACAGCTCAGCAATCTCCATGGTGCGGCGGTCGCCGCGCACTATCGCGCCCTTTCGGCCGACCATCTCGAATATCTCGATGAGGCCGGCGCGATCGCGATGGCCGAGGCGGGGATGGTCGCGGTGCTGCTGCCGGGGGCCTTCTATGCGCTGAAGGAAACGAAGAAGCCGCCCGTGGACCTGCTGCGCCGTCATAAGGTGCCGATGGCGGTGGCGACCGATTCCAACCCGGGCACGTCGCCGGTGCTGTCACCGACATTGATGCTCTCCATGGCCTGCACCTTGTTCGACCTCACGCCGGAGGAGGCGCTGGCCGGGATGACGGTGAACGGCGCAAAGGCGCTGGGGCTTGAGGACGAGATCGGGACGGTGAGCGCGGGCAAGTCAGCCGACCTTTGCGTCTGGCGGATCGGCCGGCCGGCGGAGCTGGCCTATTGGATCGGGCTGCCGGGCCCCGAGCACCGGATCGTCGCCGGCGCGGACACCTGAAGGTCACGCGCCGGGTGTGAATTCCGCCATCAGGTGGTAGCGCCCGCCCGGGAACAGCTGGCGCACCCAGGTTACCGGGGCACCGGACTGCCACGTCCAGCGCCGGACTTCCAGGCACGCGCCGCCGGTCGGCATATCGAGCGCAGCAGCCTCCTCAAGCGTCGGATTCACGGCGCCGATGGCGTGGCGCGCTTCGGTCCAGGGCACTTGCTCCAGCAGCCAGGCGCCGGGCGATCTTTCCTCGAAACCCTGAGACTCAACGCCCGGCACGGTCTCAAGCGAGATCAGACGCGTCTCCAGAGCGAGTGGAACGCCGTCGGCATGGTGGACACCGTCGATACGGATGGCGGGCGTTTCGAAGGCACCGGCCTTGAGGTCGACAGGGCGCGCGCGCACTTGCCCGACCAGCGTCCAGCGATAGGCCTCGCCTCGTTCGACGATCAGTTTCTCGAGGTCCGGCACGGCGAGCACGGCGGACTGGAAATGGGGATGCGCGACGAACGTGCCGGCCTTGCGGCGCCGTTCGACGAGGCCGGCCTTGGCAAGGCCCTCGAGAGCCTTGCTGACGGTGGCGCGCGCGCAGCCATAGGACGCCACAAGTTCATGCTCGAACGGGATGCGGTCGCCGGGCCGCAGTTCGCCGGACCGGATGCGATCCTCGATGTCGCTGCGGATGCGCTGTTCGAGCGTGGTTCGGATCATCGATATTATGTCTAGACATAAAAGCGCGGATCGGCAATGGTGTTGGTGCCGACCACATTTGCGAGAAGGCCTTCCTGTGACCCGCACGGACAACAGCCGCCATATCCAGGCCCCGACCGGGACCGAGATCAGCACGAAGAGCTGGACCACCGAAGCCGCGATGCGGATGCTGATGAACAATCTCGATCCGCGCGTCGCCGAGGCGCCGGAAGAGCTTGTCGTCTACGGCGGCATCGGCCGGGCGGCACGCGACTGGGAGAGCTTCGACCGCATCGTCGAGACGCTGAAGCGGCTGGAGGAAGACCAGACCCTGCTCGTCCAGTCGGGCAAGCCGGTCGGCGTCTTCCCGACGCACAAGGATGCGCCGCGCGTGCTCCTCGCCAATTCGAACCTGGTGCCGCACTGGGCGACTTGGGACCATTTCAACGAACTCGATCGCAAGGGACTCATGATGTACGGCCAGATGACGGCCGGCTCGTGGATCTACATCGGCACGCAGGGCATCGTGCAGGGCACGTATGAGACCTTCGTCGAGATGGGCCGCCAGCATTATGGCGGCGACCTCAAGGGCAAATGGGTCCTGACCGCCGGCCTCGGCGGCATGGGTGGCGCGCAGCCGCTGGCCGCGGTCATGGCCGGCGCGCACTGCATCGCAATCGAATGCCAGGAAAGCCGGATCGCGAAGCGGCTGGAGACGCGCTACCTCGACCGGCGCGCGACCAGCATCGACGAGGCGCTGGAGATGATCCGCGTCGCGGACGAGCCGATCTCGGTCGGCCTGCTCGGCAATGCGGCGGAGATCTTGCCGGAGATGGTGAAGCGCGGCATCCGCCCGGACGCACTCACCGACCAGACCTCGGCGCACGATCCGGTGAACGGCTATCTGCCGATCGGCTGGACGGTCGAGAAGTGGGTGGAGATGCGCGAGCGCGACCCCAGGACGGTCGAACGCGAGGCGCGCGCCTCGATGGCGCGGCATGTCGAGGCGATGCTGGCCTACAAGGCGATGGGCGTTCCGACCTTCGACTATGGCAACAACATACGCCAGGTGGCGAAGGACGAGGGCGTCGAGCATGCCTTCGATTTCCCCGGCTTCGTGCCCGCCTATGTCCGCCCGCTCTTCTGCCGCGGCGTCGGCCCGTTCCGCTGGTGTGCGCTCTCGGGCGATCCGGAAGACATCTACAGAACCGACCAGAGGGTGAAGGAGCTGATCCCGGACGATCCGCACCTCCATCGCTGGCTCGACATGGCGCGCGAGCGGATCGCCTTCCAAGGCCTGCCGGCGCGGATCTGCTGGGTCGGGCTCGGCCAGCGCCACCGGCTCGGCCTCGCCTTCAACGAGATGGTGGCGAAGGGCGAACTCAAGGCACCGATCGTGATCGGCCGCGACCATCTTGATTCGGGTTCGGTCGCCAGCCCCAATCGCGAGACCGAGGCGATGCAGGACGGATCGGACGCCGTGTCGGATTGGCCGCTGCTCAATGCGCTGCTCAACACCGCGTCGGGCGCGACCTGGGTGTCGCTCCATCATGGCGGCGGCGTCGGCATGGGTTATTCGCAGCATTCGGGCATGGTGATCGTCGCGGACGGCAGCGAGGATGCGGCGCGCCGGCTCGGCCGGGTGCTGTGGAACGATCCCGGCACCGGCGTCATGCGCCATGCCGATGCGGGCTATGACATCGCCATCGACTGCGCCCGCGAACAGGGCCTCGATCTGCCGATGGTCGGCCGGTGAGCGCGCTCGTTCCGGGCGCGGTGACGCTGACCGACTTGCGCGCGATCTGGGCGGGCGGCCCGGTGGTGCTCGACGCCGAGGCGTGGACGGCCATCGAGGCATCGGCCGCGGCCGTCGGCCGGATCGTCGAAAGCGGACGCACAGTTTATGGTATCAACACCGGCTTCGGCCTCCTCGCCAGCACCCGGATTCCGGCGGGCCGGCTGGAGGAGCTGCAGCGCAACCTGATCCTGTCGCACAGTGCCGGCCTCGGCGACCTGCTCGACCCGCGCATCGTCCGGCTGATGATGGCATTGAAGGCGATCGGCCTCGCCCGCGGCCACAGCGGCGTGCGGCGCATTGTGGTCGAGCGGCTGCTGGCGCTGATCGTGGCCGATGCGCTGCCGGTCGTACCGAGCCAGGGCTCGGTCGGCGCTTCGGGTGACCTCGCCCCGCTGGCGCACATGAGCGCCGCGCTGATCGGCGAAGGCGAAATCACCTGTAGCGGGCAACGCCTCCCGGCGGCCGAGGCATTGGCCCGGCTCGGACTGGAACCGCTGGTACTTGGCCCGAAGGAAGGGCTGGCGCTGATCAACGGCACCCAGGCCTCGACCGCCATCGCCCTCGATGTCCTGTTCACCACTGAGCGCGTGTTCGCCTCGGCCCTCGTGACCGGCGCGCTTTCCACGGACGCGCTCAAGGGCACCGACGTCCCGTTCGATCCGCGCATTCACACGGCGCGTGGCCAGCCCGGCCAGATCGCGGTCGCGGCGGTGCTGCGCCGGCTCCTGGCGGGCAGCGCGATCCGGCACAGCCACGAAGGCTGCGACCGGGTGCAGGACCCGTACAGCTTCCGCTGCCAGCCACAGGTGATGGGTGCGGTGCTGGATCTCATCCGCAATGCCGCGCGCACGCTCGAGATCGAGGCCAATGCGGTCAGCGACAATCCGTTGCTGTTCGGCGAGGACGCGCTTTCCGGCGGCAATTTCCATGCCCAGCCGGTCGCCTTTGCCGGCGACATCCTGGCGATGGCACTATGCGAGATCGGCTCGATCGCCGAGCGACGCCTGGCGGTACTGATCGACCCCAAGATGAGCGGGCTGCCGCCCTTCCTGATCCCGGACAGCGGGGTCAATTCGGGTTTCATGATCGCGCAGGTGACCGCGGCCGCCCTTGTGTCGGAGAACAAGAGCCTCGCCTTCCCGGCGAGCGTCGATACGGTGCCGACGTCGGCGGGGCAGGAAGACCATGTCTCGATGGCGACGCATGGCGCGCTCAAGGCGCGGCGGATCGCGCACAATGCCGCGGGCGTGATCGGGGTGGAGTTGCTCGCGGCAACGCAGGGCGTGGATTTCCACAAGCCCCTCGCAACATCGCCGGCGTTGCAGCCGGCGGTCGATACGCTGCGCGCGGTCGTGCCGTTCCACGCGGCCGACCGCTATCTCGCGAACGATATGGAATGGGCGAAGCAGGCGGTGCTGGACGGCGCCGTCTCCGGCGCCGTCCAGGCCGAGCTGTTCGGTTAGGGCAGCTGGACGGAGCCGCCGCTCAGCATACCGCCGAGCGGGAAGAAGCTGGCGACCAGCGCCGCGACAACCATCGCGATGACGAAGTACAAAACGATCTGCACGACGATGACGACGATGGTGTAGCCGATGGCCTTGTCCTGCGGGACCTTCATCAGCACCGGCAGGCCGAGATAGAGAAGATAGAGGCCGTACAGCCCGAAAAGCAGACCGATCATCGCCAGCGCCGGAAGGATCTGGAAGACACCCCCGATCCAGGCGGCGGTCGCCGAATAGGCCGCGACCTTGAACGCCTTCAGCGAATCCTTGGTGCCGCCGAAATTGGGTGCGAGCGCGTCGATCACCAGCGCGGAGATGTAGACGCTGACAAGCGACAGGCCATAGGTGAGCACTGCGGTGGTGATCGAATAGCCGATCGGCGGCTTGTAGGTGATGCCGAGCGCCGAGAAGCCGAACACCTGCTGCCCGATCAGCGCACAGATCGGGCTGATCGCGGCGAGAATCATGACATAGGACGTGTAGATGCCCTGGACCGAAGCCGGCTCGGCATCGATGCGCGGCCATTCAGTCTTCGGTGTGAGGATGATGTTCTTGGCACGTTCGACCAGCGACGCAGGTGCGCCGGGCAAAGGATTGCTGGGTCCGTCAGTCATTAGGCCCTCCCTGTTGATGGGCCGGTATGAAGCACGTTCAGCTGTGAATCTCAAGCGAACGGACGCGCCCGGGAGCAAAACCCCTGCATCGGTCGACCCTCGCAGTGCGTTCATCGAAAGGCGAGCCGTCGGCACGGCTTTCATCGCAAGACGACGGCAGTCATTCATGGAGGTTGTCTCATGCGCGTGGCGCCGATCGTTGCTGTTGTCCTGTCCCTGTCATCGCCGGCGGCTGCGTCCGATGACGACCTTGCCGTGCTCAATGACGAGTTCGACGGACCGGCGCTCGCCGCCGACTGGCGGTTGTTTCACGAATCCTATGGCTGGCCGAACAAGATCAGGGCGATGGATGTCGGCAGGACCGAGCCGGGCGCGCTCCATCTCGCCCCCCATCATTCGGCCTGGGTGCGCGATCTGAACGCGCCCTTCCTGTTCCGGTCGGTGGAAGGCGACTTCGACATGCGCGCCCGCGTGCGCGTACGCGGCCTGAACGGAGCGGTCCCGGGAGGCACCTGGTCGCTCGGCGGACTGATGGCCCGGGTGCCGAACGATGTGACGGCGGCCACGTGGCGCCCCAGAGCGGAGAATTGGCATTTCATCACCACCGGTGTCGGTCACGAGGCCGGGCGGGTCATGACGGAGACCAAGGGGACCTACAACAGCTACTCGTCGCTCAGGCTGCGCCCCTATCAAAGCGGCTGGGTGGAGCTGCGACTGGTGCGGGTCGGGATGGCCCTGTTTGCGCTGGCGCGACCGGACGGCGGCGGCCCCTGGCAGGTGCGCGATCGTTTTTACCGGATGGAGAATTCGCGCGTCATGCAGGCAGGGCTCATCGCCTACACGCACAGCCCGGACATTCCGCAGGGCCCGGACGACACGGAACGGTCGAACCGGGAGGTCCGGCGCGACGCGGCCGTCGACATGGCCATGGACGTGGACTGGATCCGCTTCTCGCGGCCCAGGCCGGCGGCGATCGACGGATGGTATCCGCAAGTCAGCGGCGACAACCCGCTGACCGACCCAAATCTCACCGAGGCACAGATACTTGAGGCCCTGGGATCGTGACCGCTTTGGGGGCGGCTCCAGGGTCGCCCCCCTTTTCGCTGCGGCCGAAACGCAAAAAAGCCCCGCGGAGGCGGGGCTTCGAATGCTGGTTGCGGGGGCAGGATTTGAACCTGCGACCTTCAGGTTATGAGCCTGACGAGCTACCGGGCTGCTCCACCCCGCGCCAGCTGCTCTCCCCGATGAAGGGGAGACAAAGTGAATGGGTTCGTTTCGATCCGTTCCATGCACCGGCCACAAAGCCTGGCGACGACCTACTCTTCCAACGCTTAAGCGGTAGTACCATCGGCGCAGTCAGGTTTCACGGCCGAGTTCGGGATGGGATCGGGTGGGTCACTGACGCTATGGTCACCAAGCTATGAGGCAGGTGCATGAAAAGGATCTAGAAATCGTGCAACTTTGATCTGGCCGAGTCACTGGTCTGGACAGCCAAAACTGTCGTTGACGGTGTGAACTCTCAAGCGCGAATAGAGCAATTAGGACCGGTTAGCTCCACGGGTTACCCCGCTTCCACATCCGGCCTATCAACGTGGTGGTCTTCCACGGCTCTGAGATATCTTATCTTGAGGGAGGCTTCCCGCTTAGATGCTTTCAGCGGTTATCCCGTCCGTACATAGCTACCCTGCTGCGCGGCTGGCGCCACGACAGGTCCACCAGAGGTACGTTCAACCCGGTCCTCTCGTACTAGGGTCAACTCCTCTCAAATATCGACGCCCACGGCAGATAGGGACCAAACTGTCTCGCGACGTTCTGAACCCAGCTCACGTACCACTTTAATTGGCGAACAGCCAAACCCTTGGGACCTGCTCCAGCCCCAGGATGTGATGAGCCGAC
>JAESFN010000281.1_pt1 | contig 61855 bp, 57 predicted proteins | sample 9269411 | NCBI WGS metagenome assembly JAESFN01 (sample SAMN14505399, study PRJNA617100) | algae metagenome | isolation source: Iphinoe sp. HA4291-MV1 and co-occurring heterotrophs from trail next to... | place: USA: Maunawili Falls, Hawaii | collected 2009-07-25
GTCATTAGTCATTAGTCATTAGTCATTAGTCATTAGTCATTAGTCATTAGTCATTAGTCATTAGTCATTAGTCATTAGTCATTAGTCATTAGTCATTAGTCATTAGTCATTAGTCATTAGTCATTAATTATTAGACTTCTTGCACTCATTCATTCTTTTTGCGCTCTTCTTTTTTGCGCCTTTGCGACTTTGCGTGAAAAAAAAGATCTCCTCACCTCCCCATCTTGCTGTGCTGGTTAGTTCAAATACTCAACCTTTAGCGGTGTATTGGCGGGAAACACTGCTCCAAGTCGCACATTAACTTTCTCACCACGAATTTTCACATCCATTTGCTTACCGTTCCAGTTCCAATCCAGTTTACCGTTCGCCATTGCCAACCCCTTAACGCTCATCGGCTTATTTAGCCATTTAGCAGGAATTCCTGCACCGATGACGACTGTCGGCTCTTTTGCCGATAGGTCGGTGTAGGCTAGCATATCCAATTGCAGCAACAACATCTCAGAAGCGGTCCAGTAGTTGGGGGTGACGTGGGGTGGCTTCACCCATCCGCGTATCTTTTCCCAACGCTCAAAAGTGTTTTCTTCGCCATTGCCCTCCCACCAAGTGTACAATCCAGGGGACGCTTGATTGTTCCAAAACCAGCGTAAGGTTTTCCATGTGCGCTCTTGCTGATTGAGAAACAGCCATTGATGTGCTTCAGCAACATCAAAGTATGTCCACAGTGGAGTTTTGCGGAAACCATCTTGGGCATCCCGTAGCTGTGTCCACCGTTTTTGCAGACCTTGGAGCAAGGCGTCATGAGAATCTGTAGCGATCCATGTCGGCCAAAGGCTGCTCATGTAGGTGCGTTCGTTGTCCGACTCTGGTGGTTTGAAACCAGCTTCCCAAGCCTGCTTTAACTTTGCTGCTGCCTTTCGCCAACGCTCAGCATCAGCAGGTTGGTTAACTCGGTCCGCCAGTGATGCAGCATCAAGTAGTCCGCGATAGCTAACGGCATTTATATATAGTATGGGTCGATGCCAATCCATCCGACCGACAATCAAACCGTTTTTAGCCGGTTCTGCAACTAGAGCGAGGTCTGGCTTCTTCTGGTGAATCGGCACGATTGGTCCATTCACTGACCGATAAATCGACTGCTTTGTGGAAAGCATTTCTAGGATCAATTCGGCTTTACGGCGAACATGGGGCCAAAGCCAACGGTCGTACTCTGGTTGATTCAGTTGATCTGCCACTTCTGTTAACGCCCGGAGTGACAACCCAGGCGCATCAGCCTCAGGACCAAAACCACCGAAGAAGTCGTTCTCGGCAAAGTAGGTTGATAGCTGCTTTGCTACTTCTAACTCTCCAGCACGAGCCAGAGCAACAACAACATAGGAACCGTCACGCAACCAAGGCAAAGGATAGTTCGTAGGTTCACCAGGGCGGGTTTCTCGGTTGACAAGGCTCATCATCAGATGGGCGACTTGGGCGTGAACAGAGGCTGTAAATTGCTCATCAGGAAGGTTTATTTGTGGAGTAGACGGTGCTTTGGGTAGATTGAGGGGAATTGCCGATGCAATGTTAGAGTCCTCAATGACTAGATTTGTTTGGGCACCATCGGCTAGCTCCAACCGGGCATAGCCCCAGCCATTAGAACCTTTCCATTGAGTGATAGGCGCAGCTTCCGTCTTCCAACCTCGTCGCCCCTCCTCACCTAAATAAACCTTTATAGGTGCTGGGTTGAGTGTCACGGACCAGCGGTCATTAATTAATAACCGTTTGCCATTCCAGTCCATTGAACGAATCGGTGCTCCTGCTGGACCAACACTACGTATAACTACTATCGTTTTGGTGTTTTTGTTGTCTTTCGGTTGGAGATTAGCGGTCCAACGCTCTGGTCCCGCTGAAGACCACAATGCTCGGTAATAGCTTGTATCGGTGAGGATTGCTGGTATGTACTGACGGTCAGCCGCTATTAATTTTTGCTGTATCTTCTTTAAATCGATAGTATCACTTGTTGTCTGGATATTTCCTGATTGATCAGTGATCCATAGTGAGACACCAAAGCTACCCACAGAAGGGCTGAAGCTGCCTCCCGGCTCATGGTAAGCCTTATCAACTTCGCGAGTACCCGGTGTTGCAAGCACGACATGACCTTTCCCACGGGGCCATGGGTCATCTGTACGCGTTTGCATCTCGCCCATGACTTGGAATCGCTCTGGTGCAAAGCTTGTAAGCATTGCTGTTGCCTTATTAAATTGCCAAACATTGTTCACTCCTGCAGTTAATACCAGTGTGCCTGCTAACACTAAAGCTATGAGACGGGTAGACTTTCGTAGGGTGCTTAATGCCGCCAACACCACTAACAATGGTCCAAAATGTAACGAGTAAAGGAACGTCTCTGCGTATAGCACCGAATGCATCGCAAGCTGTGCTAGAAGTGTCAGCCCCAGAACGATGCGTAGTTTGAGATGCTGCTTGAGAGAAAACAACGCCCATAAGCCAAGAGCTAATAGTCCAGCCCATAAAAAAACTGCAACAGCACCCCACAGACTTCCCGAACCTGGAAGTGAGAGTTGAGTACTTATAATAGAGGAGTCCGGTCGAGTAGGATTTTTGGCTAGCTGGATGGCGGGCATAACCATCGAGTGAAATACAAAAGACTTAATGCTGTGCAGTGGACCGCCAGATTCTGGCAGTAATAAGTACTTTTTATCCTCCTGATCGCCTAAAAAAAAGACCGCAGTAGGAAAGATAATCTTTTGCACAGTCCAGAGGACAACTACCAAGGAGAATGCATTGACTGTAATCTGCAATGCTCGTTTCCAGCGGTGATTGACTAGTGTCGCGAGGATTCCTGTCATCCAGTTGGTTGTTGTGAAGCTGAGTGTTAGAGTGCTGATACTTACATACCACCATTGTGATAACTTTCGATGTTGCGTTATGGCGACAAAGCATAGCGCCAGCAAAAACGAGAGCGCTCCGAAGGAATGGGTTTCTGGTATGACAAAGAAAAAGACCGCCGACGCACTCGTCGCCGCTACTAAGCTAAATAGCATTGCGTCAAAGCGGTAGCAACCAATCAGTCTTAATAAAATGAATAGTGCAGCAATTGAAAGGGCGGCTACAGCAGCGATAACAAGTCTTACCGCTGTCATCGGTTCAATGCTTAATATTTTGACGAGTAAAAAAACTGGTGGAAACGCTATTAATGAAAATAATGGATGAACCTTAACGCGATAATGGTCGCTACGACGTTCAGTCATATTGGCGAACACACGTGGGCTATCGGCGTCGAACCAAACGTCGAAAGTCTGCAAAATAATAGGATTGACAAGCTTTGCACCTTGGTATGATGCGAAGGCTGCTGCTGCTGCTAGGATCACTACGAGCAGAATATCTAGCCAATGTTTACGAGCTTGGCTATAGATGGCAGAGATTTTTATTGGAAAGCTAGATTGAAAATGAGGAGATAACTGCATAAACTCTAAAATATTTTGAACTCAGAAAAATCCCTTACCTATCTATAACCCTTATTTTTTCATACCAAGAGGATGAAAGAAAAAAGCGTTTCCTAATAAGAAGAAAACAGAACTCCAAATTCAGTTATCAATTTGAATAAGAAGTCAGCAATTCTGCAATTCTTGATTCAGAAGGAAGAAATAAAGAATCTAGTTTTCTGACTCGGTGACTCGGTGACTCCTTCACTGTTCACTGTTTAATGATAACTGTTCGCTATGCTGAGTTCTGAGTTCTTTTCATAAAAGCTATACCTCACAGAAAAAATCATTATCCCAAAGTTCGTGTCCACAGGGATAAGGAGTTTGTACTCGTTTTCCAAACAGTTTTTCCCACCACCGAAAAGGATGGGGAAGGGTTGCAACCTGGATGCTAGGACAGCCTACAAGCCATGCTCCTAAAATGTCTGTATGACGGCTATCACCAATAACAACAACTTGTTTGGGTTGAAGTTGCATAGATTTTAATGCTTGACGAAATGCAAAAGGAAATGGTTTCCTCGCCGGATTGATAATCGGAATGTCTAGATGATTTGACCAAGCTTTTGCCCTATATTCACGCTTACCATTGGAAAGGATAAAAAATTGAAATCCTTGTAATTTTGCCTGTTTTATCCAAGCTTCAGCACCAGGAGATATGTAACGATCATCCTCAGAAACAATTGTGTTATCTAAATCGAGAATGACACCCCCAATTTCAGCATTTTTCAGTAAGTCAATCTCTAGATCAGCCAGTCTATTTAATTGACAGGGAAAAGTGAAGGCGCTTGACGAGGTGACAAAAAAACTTTTTCCTATCTGGATTAAGGCGCGAAGAAATGAGGGAATTGAGAAGAAAGGCTTTGTTGGGTTTAACATAAAGACCTAATTACCAGCTACAAATACCCGAAAAAGTTATTCAATGAATCCCCGATGTTTTAGCAAGAGAATCCCAAACACTGTCAAAACCCACCCGACAACTGTGAGTAAAATCGACGGATCTGTTAGTAAAACTTCTTCTGGTCGCTCACTTCGTCCCCCTACTTCAAGTTTGGAGTCGCTTCTACGTGCAATTTCTTCAGGATCGCTCAGAAATTGATAGCGAAAAATGCCATATAAAACAAACGGCAATGTCAGTAACATGCAGGGAGTTGAAGCACCACGGACTTGAGGTCCAGAACTCCAAAGGGCATAGGTCATCACAGCACCAGTGGTGACAACATTTTCCATTCGCGATAGTAGCGGTAGGGAGTAGCGTTTAAGGATAGCACGGGTCTTTCCACCTATTATTTGCGACAAACGTAGTTCTGCTTTGCGCTTCTCCACTGCTAAAAACAGAGCCAGCATTGCAGTACAGAGCAAAAACCAGTAAGACAAAGCGACCCCTGTCGCTGCGAAACCTGCATAGGCTCGTAGAACAAAGCCAGTAGCGATCGCGCCAATGTCCAAAATCACCATCCTCTTGAGTCGCAAATTATAGGCAACTTGCAAGATAGCGTAAATTGTGATAGTCGCACCTAGTGCAGGCGATCGCTGCCAACCGATAACCAGAGCGCCAGTTAAAAGAATCAATGCTATCCCCAATGCTACGGGGATACTCACTAATCCAGCGGCGATCGGACGCTGACATTTAACAGGATGCTGACGATCTGATTCCACATCTGCAATGTCATTTAATAAGTAGAAACTACTAGAAGCACAACAAAATAGTGTAAATGCTAACAAACTACCTAAGAATGATTGCAGATTGATGCTGAAGGCAAACAAGGGTGCTGCAAATACGACAAGGTTTTTTGTCCACTGTCGGGGTCTTAGAGCAGTCAAGAGAGCAGCTGCATGAGCCACTTTCTGTGGTATTGCTACCATAACAAGCAGATTGCGTTTTAGAAGTGAACTGTGTGAGGGTTTCATTAGCCTTCCAATCTCGTGATTTTAGGCGAACACAGGTAGCCGTAGAAAGCGGATTTCTTACGGTTTTTAAAAACACCCTTGATATTTGATGATATAAAAGGAAATTCTTCTTACACAGAAACTCATATTAGTACTTGTACATAAAAAAATTTATTTTCTTACCAGCTTCTTCACCTAATCTTTAAGTATTTACCTAAGAGCATTACTGATTCTTTATATTAGACGAAATTTGTTCTAGTATTTGTACGTAAAAAATTTTTCTGACATCAAGTCTGGATGAACAAAGCCTGATGGAATACATGGGCAGAGCAATGCAGTGCTAAAGCAAGCAGGATGATGGAGTGTGGGTGATCGCGCTTCGGATCACTCTCATTTGCCAGAAGTGATCTTGTAATCCGAGAGTGGCATGAAACACCAGCCGATCACCGCTTCAATAGCCAGCAGATTACCACCAAGGGTTAGCGCCAGAGTCATACTTGTCAATTCTGTGATAATACCCGCAATTAGCATCCCGAAAAGACCTGCGGCAAAGCTGATTGCGGTATGCGACGTAAAAACTTGTCCAGCAATTCTACTCGGTGTCACTTCTTGTAAGATAGTTTGCTCCAAGGGATTTCCTGCCCCTAATAACAAGCCGCCTAGTGCCACCGAGATCATTAATGCAATCTGTGTTTCTACCACCCCACAAAGCATAATGGAGACTGCGCTCAGGAGTAAACCGCCGTAATACATCACCGAACGAGACAGTAATTTTGTGAGCGTTGAGTAGGATAAAGCACCGAGAGTCGCCGCCATGCCAAATAGCGATAGACAAATGCCCAGTAGCGTAGTGCTGGCAAATTTTTGAGTCGTCAAAACGGGAAGTAATAGTCCGAGAAACGGCAACAGCACAAAGTTGAGCGCCATACCGCTGATGGCAAGCGATCGCAGTTGGCGATGCTTGAGAATAAAGCGAATACCCGCAATCGGATCGACTCTTGCGCTATTAAAAACCTGATGGCGCTGGCGTCGTGGAATTGCAATCGCAAACATCACAGCACAGATAAAAAAGCTGGCTGCATTCACGAAAAACGTATTGACGGTGCCAATCAAGCTGATTAAACCTGCACCCACGACTGGACCTAAAAGATCTGCCCCATTTTCTAAACTACCGCGATATCCATTCACTTTCTCTAGAGGAATGCGAGCAAGTTTGGCAAATTTAGGAACGAGGGTTTGACGCGCCGAAGTTGCAGTGGGATCAAATAATGCACCCACAAACACCAACAAGAAAATGGCAGTCGGTGACACCGAATCGAACCAAATAAATACCAATGGCAACAACAGAACTGAAATGCAGCTTAATACATCAGCCGCAACGCTAACTTGCCATGCGCCAAACTGATCGATCACTTTTCCACCCACAAATGCAGCTAATACAATCGGAATGATGTTTCCTGCCCCAGCGATTCCGGTGGCGATCGCAGAGTGAGTAAATTGCAGCACCAAAATGGGGATTGCCACAGCTGCGATTTGATTGCCGACTTGAGAGAGAAATTCAGCACCAATGAGACAGATAATGGGGAGCGATGCTCCAGAGGAGCCGCTTCTCCTAACGGAGACGCTACGCGAACGCGATCGCAATCTTATATTCATGAGTCGAGCAATGATGGTTGAAATCTAACGATTCTAAAACCCTTGTAAAAACGGGAAAGTAGAGAGGACAAGGAGGACAAGGGGATGGGGGACAAACAGAGCAGGGGAGCAGAGGAGCAAGGGAGAAGAATAATTTTTGACTAATCCCCATTGCCCATTGCCCATTGCCCATTGCCCATTGCCCATTCCCTATTCCCATTCCTGCAATTCCTCATTAGTGTTGCGAAGTAGGGAATTAAGCTGTTCGCGACGGGTTTCAAAGTTAGCAGCAATTGATATCAGTATGATACCAACAAGCAAGCCAACAACCCATTTGAAAAATGGGTAACGCAAGCTGAAAATCACCAGTTGATAGAAACTTGTGATAAAAAAGGTGCCTACACCAACATACAAGAAAGCCCGCACTCGCAAAGCTAATCCTGCAAAAATGGCGACAAGACTGAAAATTCCAGGTACAAATGCTGTTTCTTGATAAAAGACAATAGCCCATCCACAAATCAAACCGCAGCCTAATAGCCGCAGCCAATGGCGACTTGCTTTCATTTGTGGTAATCTCAACCTCGGGTCGAATTGGGCAATATATAGTAGTGATAAGCTAACTGGTGTTACATACCACAAAGTATCAGTGAAATGTAAGTCTAAAAACCAACGAAACAAAGCCCAATCAATCAGTACCACACTGATATAGGTAAAACGGAATTTCTCTGCAATTTTGGCAACAAAAGCATAAAACCCAGCTGTGATCAGCAAGCCGACTGGATAGATTTGGACTCGACTTTCCCATAAACATATTAATGGCAAAATGTAAGCGGCATTTTGCCAAGGTCTTTTAGACCAGCCCCAACGCTCCCAAGGTAGAATATAGAGAAAGTAGGCAATGACAGAAGCAATAGGCGCTATCCAAGGAAGTAATGGTCCAGCAAACAAGCGTCCTACTGCTGTATCAATCCAGTAAACTCTGATCCCAGCTATTTCTAATAAGCCAAGGTAAACCCAAATGTCTGCTTTTGTGATTCCCCCAACCCAGCTGATTAAGGGGGAACGAAGGGGGGATCGTCCTTGAAAAATGGCATAGCGAATCAAAAATACCCCTGTTCCCAAGCCGATAAGCCGGTTTATTGCAATGGGAGTAAAGGTGGCATAAAGTAATAGACAGCTACCAAGAACCCAGTGAATATGAGCAACGACTTTCAGTTCTTCACTAGTTACGCGTAAGTAGTTTATCAGCCAAGGCGAGAGAATGCGATATGCATACATAATGCCAGTTCCAAGAACAGACATAGCAATTAAGCCATCACCATATGCTCCTCCCCGTACTTGCAAGAGTTGATATAACAAAAGCTCATATGACGAAATTGATACTCCGAAAAGTCCCAGATAAACTAGGGGTTTTAATTCTTGACGCCGTCGCCCGACTCCAATAGCAATGAAAGCGACAGCAAGGGAAGATAAGCCTGTCCAATTGGCAAATGTTGAAGAGCGCAATGCAACACCAAATACAGCATACACCAAAGGCAAAATGTGCCAGCGGTTGGGAAGTTGTTCGAGCCGGTGTTTTCTTTGCCACCACTCCCCTAAAAGCTGAGTGAGCAAACCTAAGGCGATGTTAGCAATTGCAATCTTAATGATAGAGCGATTGCTAAAACCTAGGACTTCGGCAATCAATAGTTCCAGACACCATCCAATACTATAAAAGCCCCAAGTCGTAGGTTGCTGCCAATTGCGATAAACAATTGCCCCTAGAGTTATCACTGAAGAAGTTAAATACAACAATCCGCTTTGAGTCAGCTTTTGATAAACAAGCACTGAGTGGACACTCAGCAGTAATAACTCAACACTGCATAATGCGATCGCCCACTTATCAGTTGCCTCTGCATAAATAGCTACTAATTCGTTCTCTCTCCTGCTTAACAATTCACGAACTAGCCATAAGCCAACAGTACAGACTGCTCCGACTACAAACCACCCCTGTAAGGACAATCTTGGTAAACCAGGCACACCTTCCCATAACAAGGCAGCAATGAAGCCCAGTCCAAAACCTATAGTAATTCCCGCACAAAGCTTGTGTCGCAAATAGTACGTATTGACAAACATCAAAGCGCTAGCGACAGCCAAACCGATTAATCTAACTCCAGGTAGCGGTAAAGTTAGTGACTGAGCAAGTCCCAAGGCGGCGACACTCAACCAAGCGTTGAGAGTAGGATGTGTTACCGCGCCAGCTGGATATTTAAAGCCTAAAATAGCTATGCCTGTGAGAGTCATAGGGGTTATTAACCAAATTAAATCCCAATTCTCACTGCCATTACCAGAAACAAACCAAGCGGATTCTGCATTCATCCATAATAGAGCGTAGCTAGATGCCGCCAGTCCCAAACCCATGTACCATGCACTCTTGTGCCAAACTCCATTGCCTAAACAACTAAACAACCACTCTGCAACCGCCACAGCTAACACAATGCTTGCCCAGACTTCTGTATTAAGATGAGGAAGTAAGCGGTCAACTATCGAGCAAAGCGTCAGCACTCCTGCAATCTGAGTCATGTACACCAGACTCATTCTGATGAGAACACGTCGCTGGCTGACATTCCATAAAGTGATTGTGGATAAGAAGAAATTTAGGGAGCGCAATGTAGGATTTACCAAACTCACTATAGTGAGCAAACCTCCAAACAGCAGCGTTAATTTTTCCCCAAAATCAGCCAATTGCACCTTTTGAGCGCGGTAAAGTTTATCCGTCAACACCACCATGAAAACAAGATAGGGAAATAACGCCACACTTAGCAACGCCCAAGGTGTATTCTGAGAATGAGTCAGTTGAGTACCAGTAGCGATCGCCCATTGCTGCAATTGAGAAGGTACTAACAGCCATAAGAGCCAAATTGTCTGCAACCCAATAGCGAAAATCGCTATCACATCCACTGGTGTCCCACGCAACTGCAAGCGCCGACTGAAAAACCACAAACCCAAAGCACCAACAGCCGTTGCTTGCCAAGGAAAAGCTTCGCTTACCGACACCAGCCAACCAAGGAACAGTAAGATACCACCAAGGAGTTCCCATGGAAGAGATGAGGGGGATGTTAGCGTCCCTTGCGCGTGTCCCCCTTGGGACTCAGCGAGCCGTAGGCTGGGGGATGGGGAAGCAGGGGAAGATTCCAAATTTTGAATTTTGAATTTTGAATTTTGAATTGATTTGTCCCCTTGTCCCTCTGTCCTTTTATCCTCCTGTGCCAACCAAGTCACCAGCCAACCACAAATACCAACAGCTAAACCCAATTCTTGGATATCTACGCGGACAACAAAAATCGCTCGTACCAGCAGCACTAATAAAGCATAAACAATGACAACCGAAGACAGAGTGATACCTAATCCTGTTTGCCTCTCTTGTGCAGGTGTAACCGTTTGCCTTTGCTGCTGACGAGTGTGATAAATAGTAGCGATCGCTGTTCCTACTGTTGCTAAATAAACCGCAATCAAGGGAAATCCTGGGATTTGCCAACCCCAGTGTAAGTACGACAGTCCTAGAATATTAACTAGAGGCAATTTTCTAGCTGGCTGCTCAATGGAGAACAGCCGATTGTTGCAAAGTAAAAAAGTAATGGCTGAAAGCGTAATAGAAGCTATTGCAACGACAATCCAATTCAAAGGATTTTGCCAAAGATTGAAGCTGTCCATTGCCCAAAAGTTCACTGGCACTAACAACAGTGTGACAATAAGCAGTGTTCGAGTTGTTAAGCTTAGATGAGACTGTTTACCAGCCCAAAAACTTATCCCCCAGAAACTTAACGTATAAGCAAGCAAAACCCCATATTGTCCAAAAGGTGGAAACTTTTCCCACTGACTAGCGGCGAGAACCCCAGATGATACCACCACTAAGAACATTCCTAAAAATAGCAGCCAGCGGACGCTTAATTCTTCGCCTAACGACTGTAACATCCTAGCAAGAACATTAGGTTTCTTTGCGGTTACTGATGTATTACGCGAATCTGGACTCAGAATATATGATGTTTCTGGTGTTTGTACCGTCTGTTGTCGTTTAGGTATAGCCTGAGGTTGTAACTCCACACGACAAACCAGAAACTCTTGACAGATTTGCCTCACTTGGGCATCCGATATCAAACCCAAGCGCAACCATAGATCAAGTCCATGCAATAACTCAGGATGAGTAGATGGAAGCTTGACTTCAATTTTCACTGGAAAGTCAAAGTTTGATGACATAAGCTGCACGCACAGAGCGCGATACTTAAATCATTATCCTGATAGAGGTTAGTTTCGCATCATCTGTGACACTTGATCGGCTGACCGTTACTTCGTTCCAATTCAAAGGTCATTAATAATTCGTAGCTCCTCCAACAGGAGGCTCGCGCAAATTTAGGCGAGTTAGAATGTGCGAGGTATGGTTTCTAACTATCCCTTCTGAACTGAGTTGATTGCTCTGTTCCTTCACTGACAGGAGAACATTCGGCGTTGAATCAAAAATGAAAATTAATGGCGCATCGTTATGAATCCGCAAACAAATTTAGATTATGTTACTGTGTTTGGCTATCTACGAGAAATTCTGAGCGAATTGTATCAGAAATTAGATGATCGCTTCAGGCTGCACCCTAAACCTACCACCCAACCATTCCAAAACTTTTGCAGTCCTGATAACAGTGTCACAGGCTCAATGCAAACGTTTATAGGAACAAAAATCGATTGGCTGGTCTACTCATTTCTAAATGCCCCGACAAAAGAGTTTAGCACGATGCGTCTGACAGCCTGGCTCAATTCACAGATTCAGGTTCCTCACTTAGTGTTTGAGTTTGGCACTGTCCCCGATGCGTTTTTCTATATCGACATAACTCCCAGAGTTGATTTATGGTCTGACTTGGGCTATGTTGAGCGATATTATGAACCCATCAATTCAACTTATCTGACATTGCGGGACAATCCCAATTTGTCCCTATTTATTAGTAAAGGGTTATATGTACGGCAGTTTCAGTCGCCAGCCCATCTTTGCTTCACCTGTCCTAGGACAGAAGATTCCCTATCCCTGATCCGAACCACGGCTCATGAAATGTGCGATCGCTGGTTAATGTGGATTGATCAGGCAGAACCCGTTCCCCAAGATGCCCAGGCTGCTTTAGCAGAACGCGACTTGCGGATGCGTCGGATAAGCGCAGAACGCGATCCAGGTAACGCTGTCGCAGCAAAAATTTTTGGTGCACAGCACGTAGATCAAATCGTGCGAACACTCTGGGACCGGGAATTTATGAGCGAATGATGTTTAAGCTAAACCACCTCACCGTTTGCAGCCTTGAAATTTTTTGTAACTCTTGTGGGGTGGAGAGAAGTCTGAGCGGAGGTTTCCTCCGATTGCGCTTTGCGCGTCGTGCCCTACGGGCACGACGCGCAAGGGACGGAGCATCTTGCCCGCCCAAATAATGCAACTTAAATGCCGATTAGCTTACAATCCAGGCGTCGTTTGTGCAAACAAAGCGACAAAATCTGTCGTCACTACAGTACCAGGCGCGTCTTCTGGTTGAGAAATCAAGTCAAATGCCTTGTTTCTAGCGTTTGGTTCCAACAAAGCTTGCACAACCACTTCTGCCACATCTGCACGCGGAATCGAGGTGGGAATCCCATTTGGTGGATTAATCAGCATAGTGTCATTTTTACCAACGAGGAGTTCTCGTTTTCCTCCCGGTTGGTCTAATAGACCTCCAGCACGAATAATCGTATAGTCAATACCAGAATCAATTAAATACTGTTCTGCCTTACGTTTCCAAATCAAGATGTTGCCATTACCGATACTGTTAAGGGGGTGGTTTTCATTCGTGCCACCCATTGAACCAACCAGCACAATATGATTAACTCCAGATGCCTTTGCAGCATCAATTTGGTTAATCTGACCTTGATAGTCAATAACTTGTGGTATTTCATCGTTAGGAAAGGTAAACTCAGGACGCATCCCCGGTTGTGATATTCCTTTCATCTGGGGAATTGCACTGGTGAGAATAACCAAGGTAGAACAACCTTGTAACGCTTTTATGAGAGCTTTTGAATCACGGATATCACCAAAGAAAAAGTTATCCTTTGCACCGAACAATTGCTGAACTTTCTCAGTAGAACGGGCAAATCCCCTCAGAGTAAACTGCTGGGGATGTTGTTGCAATTTTTGGTAGACAAGTGAACCAGTACGTCCGGTTGCACCAGTGACGAGAACTTGTAGAGGGGTAGTCATTTAAAATTAATTACAAAATAGAATTGCAAAAAACTATTGTCCCATTGAACCGATAGTACTTACAGCAATTAAAGCAGAAAGCCCTATGCCTACGGCACGCTGCGCGTTGGCGCAAGCCTGTCCGCAGGACTTACGGCTTCTAGCCGTGGGAGACGTCAAAGCGTATTTCTGTCCCTCATCCATTTCTTTGCTTTTGATAAAGCTCTTTAAACTGTCGTTGCTGTCTATTGTGATCCACAATTGGATCTGGATAACCAACAGCTTGGCGTTCCAAAGGAGAAATTTTCCCAGTTACTAGATATTCTGTATCCATAGATCGCAATTCGGGAACCCATTGTCTAATGTACTCGCCCTCTTGATCAAACTTTTGCGACTGACTGGCAGGGTTAAAAATTCGCAGAGGTTTGGGATCCATTCCGCTAGAAGCACTCCATTGCCAACCGCCATTATTAGCAGATAAGTCGCCATCAATGAGCTTCTGCATAAAGTATTTTTCTCCCAATTGCGGATTAATTAGCAAATCTTTGGTTAGGAAATTGGCGACAATCATTCGACAGCGGTTATGCATCCAGCCAAGTTCATTCATCTGGCGCATCGCCGCATCGACTATGGGATAGCCAGTTCTACCTTCACACCAAGCTTGGAAATGTTCTTCGTTATTATCCCAAGGAAAGTTTTTGAAAGAATCGCGGAAAGCACCTTCTGCTAATTCTGGGAAGTGATACATTGCGTGTTGATAAAATTCCCGCCAAGCTAGTTCCTGTTGCCATGTACGGATGCTGGTTTCTGTTTCGTCACTACGACTATTTTCTAGCGCTTCTACAGTAGCTTGCCAAACACTGCGAATACCAATGACACCAAATTTTAGAGCAGCACTTAATCTAGATGTACCGTCAACAGCTGGAAAATTGCGCTGTTCTTTATATTCATTAATAGCACTAGCACAAAATTCCTCTAACCGTTCTTGCGCCGCCGCTTCCCCTGGCTCAATAACCAATTCTCCATCCCAATGAAAACCTAAATCTTTGGGAGTGGGTAATTCTATCACTCCTGAAGCCTTGGCAATTTCTTTTTCAGCTTCTGTCAATCCTTCAGCATTTTCCAGAGTTTCTACTGAATGAGCTTTTGGTTTCCCACTCCAATTCTTCCAAAAGGGAGTGTAGACGGTGTAGGGCTGATTGGAACCAGTACGAATCTCTTCTGGCGAGTGTAAGAGCTGATCCCAGTTTTTCTCAAGAAACTGGATACCTTTTTCTTTTAGCGCTTCCATAACGGCGCGATCGCGTTCTTGAGAATAGGGTTCTACATCCCAATTCCAAAATACGGCTCTAGCGCCCAGAGCTACTGCCAATTCTGGAATGGCTGGAGTAGGATGAGCGTGAAGAATTAATAACTGGCTGCCTGCTTGAGCATATCGCTTCTGCAGTGACTGTAAACTACCAATCATGTAAGTCACTCTTGCCGGAGCAACATCATCTCGTTCCAAAATATTTGGATCGAGGCAAAACACGCCTACTACCTTTGAACTCTGTTTTCTTGCAGCAGCGAGTCCTGTATTGTCACAAATGCGTAAATCGCGGCGATGCCAAAATAAAATTAAATCAGACATTCCATCCTTGGGATAGTTCGCTTGTACTAGGGTAAAGTCAACAAGAGTCAAAAGTCAAAAGAATGCGAAAGGGGATTATCTTTGGGAGCATCCCAAATGTATGAACGGGGTGTGGGGGGCAGGGTGTGGGGTGTGGGGGAAAAGAACAATTAGACAAGGTTTCAAACCCCGTCTAATCAAGAACGCCCTGTAAGGGCGAGGCTTTAAACCCTAATGCTAGACGGGCTATGGGGTAGAAACGAGAAAAATCTTCATCTCTCCCAACAAGAGCTGCACCCTACCCCCAACAAGAGCTCCGAGCAAAGCTCGGTAAATTTATTTGATTTTGTAGTGCAGGCTTCTAGCCCGCTTTGGTAATCAAGTAGGGAGCAATCCTAGGCTCCCACTACCGTCTTTTTTGCATGCATTGGGATGCTCCCTTATCTTTTTACTTTTTACTTTTTACTTTTTAACTATCCCAAGGTGAGGGAATTGCCGTTGTTGAAATTATTTCATTTGCCATCAGATAGATGGCAGTTTTGCCGCAAGTAGGACAAGGTATCTTAAACTCTTGCACTGGAGACTCTCCCTTGCATTCGCTCAACAAACCCTGGCGACAGTGGTAGCATTCAAAGAAGACACGGCTGATTGGCTGGTTGCAGTCTAAGATTTTTATGTGCTGACACGATTGTGGTTGTTCTTGTGACTTGTAAGGTTTTCGATGATATGGCTTTTGTGATTGCGAATCAATCATTTTTTCGCAGGGTTGGCTAACTCTCATTCCTCCTGATAATAGTTTATTAGGATAGTAGATGCACACTACTTCTACTCTCTGTCAAAATTGCTTTGACAAATCACTAGTTAATCTAGAGCCAAGTTTCTTTATCATGCGAGGTACCTGTGCGAATTTCTGAATCAGCAATTCCTTTTGGTGGCTGTTTCACGACTGTTTCAGAAAGTCTGAGCAACAGTCAATTAGTGTTTGTGGGTTTGCCAGATGACGAGCAGTCGTCTTACCGTCGAGGCTGCGCTAAAGGACCAGAAAGAATTCGTTACGCCTATGATGGCTATTGTTACAACAGTGCATCCGAATCCGGTATCGAGTTGACCGGTGCTGTGGTCGATCTTGGAGACTGGCTACCACAGCGTTCTTGGGACTTAACAGCACAGGCTTATTACGAAGGTGCTCAGTCTCTATTTCGTGCAGGAAAAATCCCCTTTTTTGCTGGTGGTGACCATGCTGTAACTATTCCAATTGGGAAAGCGCTGGATGTCTTAGGTGAGCCAATTCATGTTGTGCAAATTGATGCGCACTCCGATTTGTATCCTGACTTTGATGGCAATCCCTATTCTCATGCCTGTGTGGCAGCTCGCTTACTAGAGTTGAAGCATATTGCATCAGTTACTCAAATTGGGATTCGTACCATGAACTGGGTTCAAAACCAGCAGGTTAAGCAGTTTGGTGAGCGCCTGCATGTGCTGTCAGCGCGTGAGTTACCCGAACAATTAGAACCGCCGCCACACTTAACAGAAGGCGCACCAGTTTACCTCACCATCGATTTAGATGGTCTAGACCCAGCCTTTGCTCCTGGAGTTTCGCATCCTGTTCCTGGTGGCTTGAGTTCACGACAAGTACTCAATCTGATCCAGCGAGCACGGTGGAATTTAGTTGGTATGGATGTAGTGGAGTTAAACCCAGAGCAGGACGTGAACGATCAGACTGCAATTCTAGCTGCTAGGTTACTGCATGAGGGTATGGGATATGTAGTGGAGCAATCTTTAACAGTGAACAGTGAACAGTGAACAGTAACTGATAATTGATAACTGATAACTGATAACTGATAACTGATTTAAAGGCTCTGCCAGTTGCGCTGCAAAAAGGAGTGGAGCAACCATGAAGAACGATTAGTGGGACTTAAACATTTTTGAGGAAAAAACAAGCCTCAAACCCATGTAGGGCAAGGAAAATACATGAAATGTCCAAAAAGCCCTAGAACCCAGATATATCAACAAACCAAGTAAAACGATGTAAAAGTCTTTTGGGATATGCGTTTTAGCCTATTTTATCTGTGTTTTTTGTCTAAGTCCCATTAGTTCGCTCATTTAAAAGACTCTGTCTTCCGTCTTCCTTCAACGAGGCATGGGGCAATGGTACGGTTAAAACTTTGGCAGTGGATCGTGTTGGCAACACCACTGATAACAATCATCAGTTTCTTGCTAATCTCAGCAGGGCTGCAAATCCACGCGTGGGGCATTAATTGGATTTGGGGCGTGTTCATCTTTATCTTCGTTGGCTGGCGTTGGCTGTTGGTTCGATGGACTCAACCTGTTGTAGCGCAAGTGGAAGCAGTTGTGGCACAGGTTAGCAAAGAACTGGAATTTACAGACGATACAATGGCATTGCCAGCAGGAAATGACACGGCTAATCAAGCAGAAGCAGTAATCCAAGACATCCTGAAAACAGCACAGAGCGATCTGCCAATTTGGGAAGACTGGCAAACTTTTTGGCAGCGATGCCAGGAACTTGTCATTGCGATCGCTCACATCTACCATCCTGAGGTCAAGTATCCTCTGCTGAATATTTATGTCCCCCAGGCTTACGCGTTGATTCGGGGAACTATGGATGACCTAGATCGGTGGATGCAGACGATATCACCTGCCCTGAATCAGGTCACTGTTGGGCAAGCATACCAAGCGTATGAATTATACCAGAAACTGGAGCCATCTGCTCGTAAACTTTGGCAAGTTTGGAACTGGGCACAGTGGCTGTTGAATCCTGCGGCGGCGGTGGCAAAACTTGCCAGTCAGCGTTCTAGTAACCAAGCAACTGAGCAACTGCTGGTGAATTTTAGCCAGCTATTACGGGAAGCTGCCCTGAGAAACTTATCTCGGCAAGCGATCGCTCTCTACGGTGGTAGCACACTACCAGCTAGTGAACCCTCGCCAACTCTCCCCCAGGCGAAAACTCAAACACTCCGAGATATCCTTGCTCAAGCAGAACCCGTCAAGGTGGTTGAGCAAAAACCCGTCAGTATTCTGGTGGTTGGGCGAACGGGTTCCGGGAAAAGCAGCCTGATTAACACGTTATTTCAGGCAGAGCGAGCAGCCGTCGATGTGTTGCCTAATACTGATAGAATTCAGAATTATCACTGGCAAAGCCAAACGAGAGAAACCCTAACGCTTTGGGATACACCAGGTTATGAACAAGTCAACCGTGCAGATTTACGGGAGCTAGTGCTGGATTATGCCAAGAACGCAGATTTGCTGCTGTTAGTCACCCCTGCCCTTGATCCTGCACTACAAATGGATGTGGACTTCCTGAGAGACATAAAGGCGGAGATTGAAGACTTGCCCACAATTACGATTGTCACTCAGGTGGATCGTCTGCGTCCCATACGCGAATGGGAGCCACCATATGATTGGGAATCGGGCGATCGCCCAAAAGAAATTACGATTCGCCAAGCCACCGAGTATCGTGCTCAACTTTTGGGCGAATTTAGCAATGTAGTTCTACCTGTTGTGACAAGTGACATCAAAACAAGTCGAACAGCTTGGGGAACGGACGCGCTATCGTTAGCATTAATAGAAGCGATCGCACCTGTCAAGCAACTCCGTCTTGCTCGCTTTTTGCGCGCCCAAGAAGCCCGTACCGTTGCTGCTGCTAAAATCATCGACCACTACACCTTCCAAATGGCAACAACTCAAGGACTGGCTGCACTGCTCAAAAGTCCCGTTCTTCAGTTTATTTCCACTTTATCAACCGGAGCGCCGACTCTCGCAAATCTGCTAGCACAGCAGATACCAGTGGAACAAACACCTGTTGTTATTGGTAAGCTCCAGATGGCATATGAGCTTTTCTCACTCTTGAATGCGGACAATTCAAAAGCGCTCAACTTTGACCTGCTCTCCCTCTGGTCACTGCTGCTGGACAACTCTGCTGCACCTGATCGTAATGCTTGGGCTTTTGGTCACGCTTTAGTAGAGTACTGGACTAGGAATTTAACGGTTGAACAACTGCAGGAGCGGTTTGAGTACTATCTAGAACTTTTTTGAGTTGGTTGTGTTAATGCCCTTCGGGCAGGGTGTAGGGGTGTAGAGGGTCCCATTGGTGTCAACTTAAACTGTTCACTGTTAACAGTTGAGGAAGCACAGCAAACTGTAGAGGAAATCAGTGCTAATGGTACTACTGCTGCAACTTATGTTGATATCTCTGTACTTGACATATACTCACCGCCCGCGCATGGTCGGTGATTCTTGACGGTTCACAGCAACGCGCTACAAAAGTAGTCTTACAGTCGCTCCCCGTCCGTTTAAGGTCGTGCCGATGCCCCATGCCGACCATTTCTATATTCTTCGCTGCATTCTCGTCTCTGTCTTGCTCAGTACCGCAATTTAGACACAGTACTGAACGAATAGACAGATCGAGCTTGCCCCACTTAAAACCGCAGTCTGAACATATTTGACTTGTGGGTTCCCAACGATTGATGGCGTGAAAAATTCTATCCAACTTCTCAGATTTTGCCTCGCACAGTACCCGAAATTCTCGCCATCCTTGCAGGCTGATGACTCTTGCTAGCTTGCGGTTTTTGACCATGCCTGACACGTTCAAATCTTCCAAAATAATTGCTTGGTTCTCACTAACCACCTTGGTTGACAATTTGTGCAGGAAGTCTTTTCGGGTGTCCGCGATTCGATTGTGCAGTTTAGCGATTTTTAATCGCGTATCCTCTTTACGCTTAGAACCTTTTTGTTGCCGTGCTAACTTGCGTTGCAACGAACGTATCTTGCGATCTTGTTTTGAGTAGTCTAAGCTTTCAACCTTCTCGCCATTGCTCATCACAGCAAACGTTTTAATTCCCAAATCAATCCCGATACTTTGGTTTTTGGTATCGACTTTAACGGGTTCAATTTCAACGACAAAGCTAAGAAAATAGCGGTTAGCAGCGTCTTTGATAACTGTGACAGAGGTAGGCGCAGACGGCAATTCTCTAGACCAAATCGGTCTGACGTTGCCAATTTTAGCTAGATAGACTTCTTCACCTTTAATAGAAAAACCGCCCATTCTAAACCGCGCTGACTGTCGTCCACCTTTGTTTTTGAACTTAGGACTGCCTACTTTTTTGCCTTTCCGCTTACCTTTCTTGCAATCAAAAAAGTTTTTGTAGGCAACGCCTAAATCTGCAACCGATTGTTGCAAAGGGATATTCGAGACATCAGATAACCAACTTCGCTCCTCAGTCTTCTTTGCTTGAGTAATCACCAACTTTTGCAAGTCGTTATTACTAGGCAACTTTTCCGATTGTTTGCACAGCGCTAAAGCATCATTCCAAACCACACGGACGCAACCAAACAACTGAGCTAAACTCTGTTGCTGTTGGTCTGTTGGATAGAATCGATACTGATATCTAGCTTTCATTATCCGTGTTAAAATTGGTCTGTTATACAATTATAAGTTGGTCTTGTATCCCATCTCTTTTGGTCAAAGCTGCATTGACTTAATCAAGTTCACAGTCAAAGAATTTGGACGAGTTGATGTCCTCGTTAACAATGCAGGTATTGACATTATCAAACCAACGGAAGCTTTGCAAGAAGATGAATGGGATCAAATTATTGATATCAATCTTAAAGGATGTTTCAATTGTTCTAGTCTTGCGGCTATCCAAATGATGGAACAAAATTCAGGTGGTTCAATTATCAACATTTCCTCAATTGCATCTGTTATTGGTATTAAAGGACTTGTTGCCTACAGTGCAGCAAAAGGAGGAATCAACCAACTCACTCGCGTCATGGCAGTAGAATGGGCATCAAAAAACATCCGCGTCAATGCAATCGCCCCTGGTTATTTTCAAAATATCATGAGTGGAGCTAATGTAGAACACGCTCAACCAGAAAAACAGCAGCAGATTGCTACATTTACACCAATGGCTCGTCGTGGTAAGCCGGAAGAATTGATTGGTTCCGTCGTATTTTTAGCATCAGATGCATCGTCATACATCACAGGTACTGTACTTTTTGTTGATGGTGGTTATACTGCTGCCTAGCTATATTTCTACAATTAGTTTACATTTGTAATCAGATGAGCGCTTAAGTTAAACATGACTCAGACCCTAACTCCAACCATACCACCTATTGAGGGTTCTCACCTCGTTCTATATGACGTCACTTGGGAGATGTATGAGCAGCTTTTGGAAGTTTTTGCTGAACGTCCAACACCCCGCATGACTTACTATAAAGGAACTTTAGAACTGATGACGCCTTTAAGCGAACATGAAAGGTATGGCTGGACTTTTGGACGGCTAATAATTATTCTCTCTGAAGAACTTGGACTAGAAATTTTGGGATTGAAATCGACAACTTGGCGTTCAAGACCAAAGGCTGTTGGTAAGGAAGCGGATGAATGTTTTTACATTCAAAATGAAGCTGTCATGCGGGGAAAAATAAAAATTGACCTCAAAGTTGATCCACCACCTGACTTGGCGCTAGAGATTGACGTGACTCATTCATCAATCGACAAGATGGCTGTTTATGCTCAACTTAAAGTGCCGGAAGTTTGGCGTTTCGCTAATGGTCAACTCACAATTCATATTTTGATAGATGCTGGTTATATCGAATCTGAAACAAGTTTGGCTTTTGGCTCATTTCCTGTAAAAGAATTAGCACAATTTATCCAGCTAGATTCTCAAAAAGGTGAGAACACAAGGATGCGAGAATTTCGAGCATGGGTGCGCTCACATATCTAAGCATTTCCAAATTGATGCATAGTACTCAACTTTTACTGGTAGTATATTTTTATGGACAGCACAACAGGTGATTTGAAAAATCATTGGAATGCAGAACTCTACGATAGTAAACATTCTTTTGTTTCCGAACTTGCTGCCAATTTAGTAGAATTACTATCTCCAAAACCAAAGGAACGTATTCTTGACTTAGGTTGCGGGACAGGTCATTTAACTCATAAAATTGCTACCAAGGGAGCAGAAGTTATAGGTATCGATAGCGCTCCCACTATGATTGAACAAGCCCGTAAGAACTATCCTCAATTAGATTTTGATGTGGTAGATGCCAGAAACTTACCGTTTCTAGAAGAATTTGATAGCGTTTTTTCTAATGCCGTACTTCATTGGATTAAAGAAGCTGAAGAAGTTGTCGTTGGTATAAATAAGGCACTCAAACCTGGTGGGCGATTTGTCGCTGAATTTGGTGGCAAAGGCAATGTAAAAGCCATTGTTACCGCTCTTTATAATGCCTTACATAAAGCTGGTTATCCTCCTGACGCAACATTTAACCCTTGGTACTTCCCTAGTATCAGTGACTATGGAAGCTTACTAGAAAAACATGGTTTGCAGTTAACTTTCGCAACTCTTGTTGAACGTCTAACACCTTTGGAGGATGGAGAACAGGGGATACAAAACTGGCTCAAAATGTTTGCAAATAGCTTTTTTAATGGATTATCTACTGAGGTTCAAACAAGTATCTTGGCTGATATCAAGAATCAGTTGCGTCCAGTTTTATACAAAAACGATACTTGGTTTGCAGATTATAAACGTATTCGAGTTATTGCAATTAAGTTATGATGTGGCTGGAAATACAAGTCTTGTGGAAAGACAAAAGTATAAAATAAATATGTATCACTTTGTTTTTCTTGTTTTATCATAGAAAAACAAGAATTCACTGGTCATTAAAGTTAGGCAAAATACATATATTAACATTTATAACTTAAGGCAGATGTTATTTTACATTAGCCTTGAATAGGCTATCTTTAAGAATCAAAGTTATCTCTTTCAATTTAGTGTGTAGCCTATTTTTGAATTACTATGTCTACTGATATTATTCCAGATAACGATAGTAAAAATAATGATAGTGAAACGAAGGAATACCATTCTTCCATAGGAGTAGATATTGCTCTGTTTATCTTAAGGCTGAAAAATGGTATTTGGCTTTTTGGTATACCATCTTTCCTTTTTGGAGTCACCGATAGAAGTCTAGCTGCCTTTGCTGATGGATATTTATCTCCGATAGAAGTTATACACATATTTACCGCCTCATTCTTTTTCTTAACTTGGTTGTATTTAAAACCACAGCAGAGCTTTGATATTGACGATGTAGATAGTATTCAAAGTTATCTACATCAATCATATCTATGCCCGACTCAAGACAATCAGTTTGAGTTGAGGAAGCGACATATCATTAGCCAGCAGTATATTTTACCCTTTCCCTATCTCTGCCAAATTTACCATTTGTTAAATTTAAAACATTTGGAAACTATTCACAAATTCAGTTTGAATAACTTGAGAGTAATTAAAGTGAGCAACGTTCAATCCACATCTATTGGTGGAATTCTCACATTTCAAACACTCTTAGATTCTCCAGTGAATATTTTGAGAATTTGGAGACAACCAATCGTTGAAGTGGATTTAATATTGCATACTCCATACACTGTAGAACTGAGTATTCCAGTTTACAGTAACAAAAGAATAACCGTTATGTTTTATACCTATCCATTAACAGAAAATGATCATTATTTCTTCATTGATATCTACAGTGATCTAGAGTGGCCAAAACCTATATTGCAAATTCTATTGCACACTGCTTCTTGTTTGACTGTGATTGAAGATTTGCCTTATTTACGCAAACTGGCTGAGAGAAATATAGATCACCTAGTCAATCAACACAGAATTTCAAATCATGAAACGATGTGGCTTTTTAATAGATTTGTTGAGCTACATGGTTCGAATGTAGAAATGTCCAAATTACCCAAATTAATAGAAGGAAGCAACTTAGAGAGTGCTGAGTGATGAGTGCTCAGTGCTGAGTTATTTCCACTCATCACTCGGTACTTGTGACTCAGCACTCTCATTATGCTCGCGCCAATAGTGGAGCTGCTGCAAGTAGTGTTTTTGTGTAAGGGTGTTGCGGATTGGCAAAAACCTGTTTAGTAGGACCGATTTCTACAATTTTGCCACTATTCATGACGGCAATTCTATCACACAAAAATCGCGCTAACCACAAGTCATGAGTGATAAACAAATACGTTAACTCAAATTCCTCTTTCAACTCCAACATCAAATCCAAAACCTGCGATTGCACGCTAGCATCTAACATACTTACTGGTTCATCACAAATAAGCAGCTTAGGACGAGTAATCAAAGCACGAGCGATCGCAACTCTTTGCTGTTGCCCACCAGATAAATCCGATGGATACCGCTCATGGTAAACTTCTGGTGGTTTTAACCCTACTTTGTCTAGCATCGACAGCACCTCTTGTTTTGCCTTCGCTGCATTAGCTAGCTTGTGAATCAGCAAAGGGTCAGCTATACTTTGTCCTACTGTCATCGCTGGATTTAAGCAAGCATGGGGATCTTGAAATACCATTTGCATTTGCCGTCGCCAGACACGTATTTCTTTGCGCGATAAATGAGTTAAATCCTGTCCGAAAAACTCGACTTTACCTGCTGTAGGACGAATAAGTTGCAATATTGTCCGCGATAGTGTACTCTTTCCGCAACCTGACTCCCCAACTAATCCTAAAATTTCTCCCGGATAAAGTTCTAAGCTGATCCCATCCACCGCTTTAATGGTTTGATTTTGTCGTCTTAACAATCGCTCCACAAAGTTGGGTTCTAAGGTGTAATGCTGTTGCAATTCTAGAACACGCAAAATAGGTGATTGAGCTTGTGACGCGGATGAGAGAGATGAGGGGGATGAGCCAGATGAGGGAGATGGAAATTGGGAATTGGGAATCGTCGAGCCTTGCCCATTGCCCATTGCCCATTGCCCATTGCCCATTTCTCCTTTTTGAATATGCAAAGCTGCTTTGAGGAGAGATTGTGTATATTCATGCTGTGGTTGCTGGAACACAGCCCTCGAAAAACCCATCTCGACTATTTTGCCGTTGTACATAACGCCAATGCGATCGCAATACTCGGCGACAAGAGCCAAATCGTGGGAAATTAAAAGCAGTGCCATGTTTTCTTCACTGCACAGCCGTGTGAGTTCCCGCAAAATCTGCGCGGAGACTGTGACATCCAAGCTCGTGGTGGGTTCGTCAGCAACAATTAACTTGGGGTTGAGAAGTAAAGCTAGAGCGATCGCGACTCTCTGACGCATTCCACCGCTAAACTCGTGGGGATACTGATTCCAACGAGTGTTAGGAATCTTAACCTTTTCTAAAGTAGCAATTGCTCTTTCTTTGGCTTGTTTGCTCGACAATTGAGGTAAGTGAGCCTTCAATGTTTCCAAACAGTGATTGCCAATGGTCATCAACGGATCGAGACGCGTCATGGGATCTTGGAATATCAGCGCGACTGCTTCTCCCCGGAATTTTCGCAACTGTTCTGGCGTCATATCAAACACTGAACGCCCTTGAAACATCACCCGTCCCTCAATTTGGGTAGAGAGTGGTAGCAACCGCATTGCTGCTCGTCCCAGAGTTGACTTACCGCAGCCCGACTCTCCAACCAATCCCATTCTTTCCCCAGGTTGCAGGGTGAAAGACACACCATCTACCGCCCACTGAACTTCTTCATCACTACGATGAGAGTACGCGACTCGTAAATTTTCAATACAAAATAAGGCTTTACTCATAATTTGCTATCAGCTATCAGCTTCTAAGTTTTAGAATTAACTAAATCGGCGTAAGTCCTGTTCACGATAATCTATCACATGACATATCTAAACCAACCCCATGTCTAAAGCCCTTTTGAAAAGGCAGAGGGCATAGCTCTGCCTTCTTCTATTTCACTATTTTTGTCAATCCCAAAAGGCGCTACTGACTCTCAGAAACTGCTGGCTTTGCAGCAAACTGAACTCTGGGATCTGGCATAAAAGTGTATCTTAAGTAAAATCCTGCCCAGACAAACAGAATAATCAATAATGTACCGATACCAAGGGGACTGGGAAGCCAGAAAACCACTTCTATATGGTTTAACTCTCCAGGTTTAAGCTTCCACACCAACTGATGTTGTCCATTCTTTTCTGGAACAATGGCATTTTCAGTGTCTTCCACACTTCTTGCACCCCAAGGAGTGTTCAAGCCAAATTCCAAATCGAGAATTGCACCAGGATTCGCTAAAATATTTCCATTGCTGGAAAGCAGAGCAAGCGATCGCAAATCCAAGTCATAAATCAACCGATTCCGTACGAGAAGCAAGAAATTATTCTGAAACAAGAGTAAGTTAGAATCAATTTTCGGCAGTTGTGATTCAACTTCACTCTGAACGGACTCAGGTGTTTGAGTGCCATTAGGGTGGAAAAATTCATTAAACTTCGTTTGTAATTCCCAACCACTACTAAAGGGAATCGAAACAATAACCTCTTCTTTGGAAAGCCGTCGTGTTTTGCCTTCCAATTTGCGGGCACGGCGCTCTATACTATTCAACCATTCATACACAGAATCGCCACTAAAACTGGTTAGTCGCTCTTCCAACTTAATGTGCTGCACAAACTCGCCGCGATTTGGATTGTCAAAATTAACGCCCACATCATACTTGACACAACCAGATAGCAGCAGGGATGCCAAAAGCGCAATCCACAAAAGAGGACTTTGGATTTTGGATTTAGAGCCTTCGCTGCGCTTTGGATACCTTGCGTTTTGGATGACTCGTTTCAGAAATTCACTGCCTAGTCTCAGTACCTGCACAAAATTTTTTGCTAAAGCATACAAAATCATTACAACAAAACCTCCCAAAAGTCAATCACTCAGTTATCAACTTGAAGAAGAAGTCAGAATACAGTATTCAGAAGGAAGAAATAAAGAATTTAGTTTTTTGACTCCTAACTCCTGACTTGGTGACTTCTGACTCCTTCACTGTTAAGAGTTCCCTGTTCACTGTTTTAAAAACTCAACCAAATCAAACCACCCAGTGTTAAACCAATGACAATCAACGCCATCCAAATAAATCGATTATCTCTGGTATTGACCTGGTTGAGATCAACAAATTCTGGCTCAGGAGGCATCTGCCGTTTGGAAGATTTGGTATTATTGGCAGCAAGACGAATTTTGGTTTCATCGTCAGGTATTGCGCCTAAATCGGGAATTTCAGTCATCCATTCTTTTGGTCGTTGCAACCTTGGTGCTTTGAGGATGTAATGCAGCTCCTTTGCTTGTTTACTCGTTTCTGAATGGGGATGGCGCTTGAGTTGTTCGCAAAGGGCGAGAGCATCTTCTGTGCGCCCTGCTGCTTCATAAGCTGTGACTAGCCAAATTTGTACCTCACCACCGAGGCGAGAATTGCGAGCCAAGAGGGCGATCGCTTTTTCGAGTTGTTCAACGGCTTCTCGATACTGCCCCTTTTCAAAGGCGGCTTTACCGCTCTGGTAGGTCGCTTTGGCAATTTCTAGACTTTCAGAACTCACGTTTGATACGGAAATCAGCACTGTCTTCATTGTGCCAATGGCAGTAATATTTTGGGAATCTTTTTTTGGGTTAGTTAGTAAGATTAATCTGGTATAATGCTGCTACCAGATCGCACCATAAAAGCCAGCAACGACGATACCTTTCCTGCAGAACGCTACTTTGTTGGCGCAAGCCTCCGCAGGACTTACAGCAAGCTCCGCTAACGCACTTATCGCAAGTAAAATATGAGTGTGGAATATTATCAAGGCTTAAGGCTAATGTTTGAAAGTCACCCAGCTATTAGCATCTCACCCGAAGTGATGGGTGGTACTCCAGTTTTCACAGGTACAAGGGTTCCTGTGCAAACTCTTTTAGACTATCTCAAATCTGGAGAATCAATAGATGATTTTTTAGATGGATTTCCAACTGTTAGTAGAGAGCAAGTCATCGCAGTGCTTGAAGAAGCAGGAAAACGCCTTATCATTCAGGCAGCGTAAGTGTGAAACTCCTGCTAGATGAGTGTATCGACCGCAAGTTGGCGAGAGAGTTTATAGATTACGAGGTGAAAACAGTTCCTATTATGGGATGGGCAGGAATTAAGAACGGTCAACTTCTTGCCTTTGCGGAAGCAGAATTTGATGTTTTCATCACAGTTGATCGCAACTTGTCATTTCAACAAAATTTACCCCAGTTCAATATTGCTGTGATTGTTTTACATGCGTCTTCTAATCGATTGGCGGATCTAAAACCTTTAGCACCAAAGGTGTTGGATATTTTACCTACGATAACCAAAGGTCAAGCTACGGTCGTTAGTTTATAAATATAATTTATTATTCTCAAGTATTAAGTGCGTTAGCGGAGCTTACCGTAAGTCCTGCGGAGGCTTGAGCCAACGCATAGCGTCTCGTTGGCGCAGCCTCTCGTAGAGAAGAGAAGGTATCGTCCTTCGCGGACACTCCACACAAGTTAGCTTAACCGGGCAGAAGCCTCTTCTATGTCGTAAACTGGGAGCCAACGATCATTGTACCGATACCAACATCAGTAAAGATTTCCAGCAGCAGTGCGTGTGGGATGCGACCATCAACAATGTGAGCTGCACGAACTCCTTGAGCAAGCGATCGCACGCAACAGTTGACTTTGGGAATCATCCCACCACTGACGACACCTGTTGTAATCAACTCGCGGGCTTCTTGAATATCTACTCTTGGAATCAGGGTAGAAGGATCTTTGTAGTCTTTGAGAATTCCCCTGGTGTCCGTCAGCAAAATTAACTTTTCTGCCCCTATTGCTGCTGCTATTTCTCCAGCGACAGTATCTGCATTAATGTTGTAGGGTTGTCCTGTCTCGTCTGCAGCAACGCTAGACACAACGGGAATATAGCCATTATTGACCAATGTCTCCAAAATTTTGGTATCAACAGTGCAAACTTCCCCGACAAAACCGATACCTTCTTCACCTTGAGGTCGTGCTCTGATTAAGTTACCATCTTTGCCGCACATTCCCACTGCTGAACCACCAGCTTTGCTAATCAAGGTAACTATTTCTTTATTAACTCGACCAACTAACACCATTTCCACGACATCCATTGTGGGGGCATCAGTCACTCGCAAACCATTTTTAAATTGGGCTTCGATTCCTAGTTTACCTAGCCAACTATTAATTTCTGGTCCACCGCCATGTACCAGAATTGGTCGTAAACCAACACAAGATAGAAATACGATATCGCAGATGACTTTATCTTTGAGATTGCTATCTTTCATTGCTGCGCCACCATATTTAACAACAATGGTTCGACCAGTAAATTGTTGAATGTACGGTAGTGCTTCGCTTAGCACTTGTACGCGGGTGGCAGCATCCTGCCTTATCATGTACTCAGTTTCGCTGACCATCATGAGGAGCTATTGATAGATATCGCGGTTTTAGTCTAGATCAATGACAATTACGGAAAAGGAAAAGTCTATAATGTGACAGATGCCTACAAGATTGTAACCTGATAGCGAAAAAGTTATATAGCAGTCCTATTTAATTTGTAAAAATCGCGCATCCCAACAAGCCCGGTTTCTTGGAGAAACCGGGCTTGGTGATTTCTCACGAATCATTTAGGATTACTATATCTTTATTAATAATCCTTATTAGAGAATATAGGTTAATAGTATCCCATATGCAGTGAAAACACTTTCTACATATAAAGTAGAAATTTTTCATTTTTACTAGCAATTGTTAATCTTTTGTTAGGATTGGGCAGGAGATACTCCGGGTTTGAGGACGCTAGGAATCTGCTCTATAATCCGTGTGGCAATTTGTTCTGGTGTTTCTCCTTCGCTCACGGTGATTCGCAGATCTGCTTGTGCGTAAAGATGTTGTCTTTCCTTTATGAGCGATCGCAGCTTGGCTTTGGGGTCAGGATCTTGTAGGAGTGGTCTTGTTGTATCTTCTGCAAGTCGGCTGTACAATACTTCTAAGGGTACATCCAGCCAGACAATTAAACCGTGATGCAGGTAACTCCAATTGTCTCGCCTTATGACAATACCCCCACCTGTTGCGATGACAAGCTTGGTAAAAGCACAGATTTGTGACAGAACCTGACTTTCCAACTGGCGAAACGCGGCTTCCCCAACTTCTGCAAAAATTTGGGTGATTGATTGATCACCTGCAACTTTTTCAATTACCACGTCGGTATCAAGGAAACCGTACCTCAAATGCTGCGCTAATAAGTGCCCCACAGTTGTCTTACCAGCACCCATCATACCAATTAAGTACAGGTTGACTCCTTTCAACAAGTCAATAGTCATTGGTCAATAGTCATGAATCATGAGTCATTAGGCTTGTCGTTGCAATTAAGCGCTCATACAAACCACTTCTCACTCTACTTTAAATTTCGTTGTTTAAACGCAAATCTCTGATGTAATTTTTAATTTGTGTTTCAAAAATCGTCTGGAGCATCAGTGGTGAGCTTACTTTCTCTTGCATTAATTTCAAATTTTCCTCAATTAATCGTTCAGTCACGTACTCTATTAAGATCGGAGTTTTGGAAAAGCTAGATTCTTGCCATTCTATGAGAGAGCGTCTCTGCAATAACTCTATTCCCTCCAATATTAATCTTTGCGAGACTCGCGGGACAATCTCTTTTTGTAATTTACGCATTGAACCTGAATCTTGATTGAAAGCTAAGCAGTACATAATTAGCTTTTCTAAGCTGGACAAGCGATTAAACTGTTGGTCTAAAATTGCTCGAATCTCTCCAAAGACTATAGTACCTTGCTCTAGAAACTCAAAGATATTACCTCCAAACAATTCTTGAATAGCAGTAGCAACGAACTTAATAAATAAAGGATTACCTGCATACCAATCAATTAAGAATTTGTATTCCTCTTCTGTAGAGCGATGAAATCCCTTAGCTTTGAGAATTTCCTTGCTTTCAGCATTGCTTAAACCAGTTAATTTCAAACAACGAACAGGTAATCTTTCTCCTTCAAGAGCAGCAATTTCTTGAGGTTTTTCCCGACTTGTCACAAGTAGACAGCTTTGATGTTGAGACTCACCCACTCGTCTGATCAATTCTCCATAACCTTCATATCCTGAACGATAACGGATTTGAGGAAGATGGTATACGGAAGAATTTTTGATGCTTGAGTGGCTTGCTGAAGAAGTAGGATATATGTCTGAGTCGCTAGTAGAATATTCGCTACACAAAATAGAATCAAAATTATCTAATACAATGAGACAACGTGAAGAACGTAAAAAATCAATAAGTTGTGAAATCTTACTATTGACATCTTCTACACCTTGTGTATCTTGTGTTGGAGACAAAATGGAAATGAGTTGATTCAAGATGACTTCTGGAGGAGGGGCGAGGTGTAGCGTAGACGCAGAGCGGTGAGACAGCGCTGCACCGACGTTTCCCTCTCCTGAGGGAGACGCTACGCGTTGGCGCAGCCTGTCCGCAGGACTTACCGCAGGCGACTGCTCTCCCGTTGGGCTTGTCGTCAGACTTCGCCAAATCACATACTCAAATTTATCCTTTATTTGTTCTGCCAGCTTAACTGACAAAGCTGTTTTCCCAATTCCTCCCATACCCAAGAGAACAACAAGCCGACAGCGTTCCTGGACAATCCATTCTGTCATCTGAGCTAGTTCTGTCGTCCTTCCGTGGAAAATGCTAACATCAACTGCTTCACCCCAATCTTCTATTTGGGCTGCTTTTGTAGTGGTTAATTCGTTGTTTTTTGTCTTTATTTGGTTGATTTGCTTGTTAATTAGCTCTGTTTGGAGTAAAGCTTTTTTGTAACCTGCTTTTTCTAGTAAATGAGTCACCCGATTCCAGCTTTTTACTTGAATTGAGTATCCTGCTTGGCGACTCAACATGTCTTCTAGATACTTATACAATCCATTGGAAAGATAAACCCTAACAGTACTACTACTGCGACTGTGATAAACTGTATTGGCAATTTCTGCAGGACTAAACCCGCAAAGTAAACCTCGCAGGAATTTTTTTTCAACAGGTGTGAGAGATTTTCCTTTTGCAGAACCTAAATCAACGTATAATTTTTCTAACTCCCAATAATTATTAGCTTCTGCAAATTCCTCGTCTGCTCTATTTAAATTAGATACCATCATTACCGTTATTTATTCAAAGTAACTCAAGGAAACATCATAACTATTGTTTGAGAAAGTCAAATTCAATACACTATAAAATTATAACAATTTTAGTAACATTTGTTAGGTGACTTGCCTGTTATTACTTAGATATTCTTGAGCTTATATAAAATTTAAGAAATCTTGATTGAAACTTTATCCCGACTCTATCGGTCAATATAGAACGAGCGTGACTACTACTTGAAGGGACACTTTTGTATATCAAATACATTGTGTTTCTAGCGACACTATATTGTTGTCCCAGCAATGAATTGCAGCAAGCTGTAGTCAGCAGGTTAGTGTTTTCGTTCAAGGTGTAAAATATGACGAGTTATCAAACCAGGGTGCAAACAAGCTTTACCAACTTAGTAGTAGAGGCACAAAGCCAGCGCATATTTTATCTAGGACAGTCTGATTAATTAATGAAATCAGTCTGTCACAAGTGTGGTTGTTTGAGGTTTCAACTATGACTCGAATTCGAGACGTTGTGCAAAAAGCTTTAGCCACTGGCTACTTGAGCGTTGAAGCAGAAAATCAACTGCGACAGCTGCTGACAACCCGGTATGACATGGAGGACTTAAATGCTTTCATGACCTTGCAGGAAGCTGCTATGACTGGAAAAGTGAAGCAGGAGTCCCGTGAGCGTTGTGAAATTTTGTAAAGATGTAAGTATGGTACGTCTGGTACTCATCGACGAGGGCGCTTATCCTCATCCTCAAAATCCTCATCTAGAAACCCCCAATCATCATTTTCGTCTCGATTAGTTTCAGCTTGATTAGTTTCAGCTTGATTAGTCGCTGATGGTTGATAAGGGGGGATAATAACTCGATAATCAGCATCGTAAACGGATTCAGTTTTCCCCACTCCAGAATTTTTTGGTTCACGGTAGCTGTAGGAGTAAACTGAGTCAGACTGATAGCTGCTTTTGGGTTCTTGTTGACGTTCATAAGTGTTAGAGTCTTTGACTTGCTGTGTGTTTCGAGAATTGGGTGTAGGCGCTTCTTCTTTTTTTTCCTCAAAGTCCCAATCATCTGTGCTGTCGTCTTTTTCCCAGTCATTAGGTGCATCACTACTAGTTCGCGTTGACTCAGTTTTACTCGCTGATGGTGGGGAAGAGGGACGAGGGGTTGCTTCTTCCTGACGAGTTTGGCTAGCGCGCGTTGAAGTTGCAGGTGATCTGAGCGGGGTTTGACGTTGTTGTCGGGCAAAGTAATTAGACAAATTAAATAAGCTTGTGACAAATACAGTTGTACAAGCACCAGCAGCAGTACTGAACAAAATCCAAATCGCCAACGGTAGTGGCTTGGATTTCATTCCCAAAAATACTAGTGAGAGGACAGGTGACCAGTTTTGCGCTAGTAAAAGCGTTAGTCCTCCCAGCACCGTTACTAACAAAATTAAGCGAAATACAGCCATAGTTATTTAGTCATTAGTCATTAGTCATTAGTCATTAGTCATTGGTCATTAGTAAAATTTTTGACTTTGACTTTTGACTTCCTCATGACCCCTTCTCCTCTATTTTGACTAATCTTGACCGTCACTTCGCACGCCTGTTAAAAGTTAAAAGGCACTCATCGTAAATTAAAGGGTTTGAGACCACGAGCGTCTATACGAAGCTCCAGTTTCAGTCGGGGTTTAAATCCCCGTCTGAAACTGTCTTCAATTTTGAATTTTGAATTTTGAATTGTTAAGACCTTGCCATCTTTGAATTGGTATACAATCGATATCTAATTGATCCAACGCACGGGCAACCACAAAATCCACTAAATCCTCAATGGTTTTAGGATTATGATACCAGGCAGGAATAGCAGGAACAATTCTGGCTCCGGCTTCGGCTAAAGTCGTTAAGTTGCGAAGATGAATCAAGCTAAAGGGAGTTTCACGAGGAACAAGAATTAACTTTCGTCCTTCTTTAAGTTGAACATCCGCCGCCCGTTCGAGTAAGTCGGAACTTAAACCAGCTGCTAGCTTGGCTACTGTAGCCATACTGCATGGTATAACAACCATCCCCAAGGTGTGAAAGGAACCACTGGCAATGTTTGCTCCGACATCACCCCAGGAATGACAACATAGTTTGCCAGCTCCTTCAACTCCAGCTTGCTGTCGCCAAAATTGCTCTTGTTGAGTGGATTCTACTGGCATACGAATATTCTGCTCAGATTGCCAGACCATGTAAGTTGACTTGGAAGCAACCAATTCAATTTTATAGCCAGCTTCTAGCAAGAATTTGAGAGCGCGAACAGCGTAAATCAGACCAGATGCACCTGATACGCCGACAATGAGTGGTTTTGTACTAATGGACACGTAGTTATATGGGCAATGGGCAATGGGCAAGGGGCAATGGGCAATTGCTAGTTGTGAGTTATTGAGTTAGTTGTTAGTTGTTGATTATCAGTTAACTTTTTTACTAACCACCGCCCAATAACTACTAACTCGTACCTCAAGCGCGGAAATGAAATATAGCACTTCTCGGTTGGGTGCAATACACAGCTGTAGAGACGTAGCATGCTACGTCTCTACATTATTCGTGGTGATGTATGTGATTCAAATGAGAACCGCTATATATCATTTGACTGACAAAATTAGGACTTACGCACCATTTGTCAGAAACCCGGTTTCTTCGTTCGTATTTGATTGCGAAACAGACGATTTTTGGTAGAAACCGGGTTTTTTTGCGTAAGCCCTGAAAATATCAAAAGCCTAGAATATAAGGGTTTTTGAATTTTGAATGAGCAAATTTTGAATTCCGCAAAGCGGTACTCGTCCCTTCATTCCTCGTCATGATAAAGTTCTAAGTCATCAGGATCAATGTCCTCACGTGATAAGTAGAGGTCTTCTGTGTCTTCTCCATGCGAGAGGTTGATATCCTTACCAAAAACTGCACCATCGTTACCAACAGTGACTAAATCGATTTGCTGGCGGTAATAATCAACACTTTTAACCTGTACGGCTACGCGATCGCCTAGTCTGTAGGAAGCACGATTTTTACGACCAAACAACGCCTGCTGTCTAGCACGATACTCATACCAATCGTCTTTGAGAGAACTGACGTGGACTAGTCCTTCTACCCGTAGAGGTACGCGAGGATTGCCACCTAAGTCTGATTTCGTCGGTGGAACTTCAATTTCTACAAAGAACCCGTAGGACTGAACACCTGTGATCACACCAGTGAAAACCTCGCCGATGCGCTGTTTCATAATTGAGGCTCTTTGCAAACCTACTAAGTCAGTTTCTGCTTCTTGAACTTCTTTTTCTCTATCGTTGATCTGAACAATGACCCTTGTCAATTCGCTTTGGAGTTCTTGTTGCAATTCTGGTGGTAGGACATTCCAATTGATTTCACCGTGGCTGGAGGAGTGGCGCAGGTTAACACGCTCTTTGACACGGGTGTTGCGGCGATCGCGTCCGTGTTCGAGTAACGTATAAAATATCCTTTGTATGAGCAAATCCGGGTAACGCCGTAAGGGGGCGGTGAAATGAATGTACTCTGGTAATGACAACCCAAAGTGTGGTCCTTTGGTTGTGCTGTATGTCGCTTGCTTGAGCGTGTCTTGCAACAAGTAGGTCAGAACTTGCTCGGATGCTGATTCTGCAAAAACTCTGGTCAACTGTTGATAGTCGAGGGGTTGGATATCTACTTCGGGATCGAGTGACAGTTCGATGCCTAAATTAATTGCTAATTTCAGCATCTCTTGCACATCTTCAGGATCAGGTGCGCCTTGGATTCGCCAAATGGCAGGGATACCCAAAGCATTGAAGTGGCTCGCCATAAGTTGATTAACCAGTAGCACAAACTCGGTTAACAGTGAGTGTACGGGTAAATCATTTACCACCACACACCCCAAAGTACCTTCATCATAGTATGGGTTTTGGTTTGGTGGCAGATTAAGGTGCAAGCACCCACGAGCTAAGCGTACTTGTCTTAACAAAACCCGTAAACTATCGAGTTGTTGCACCATCTCTACCAAGTCCTTTGAGAGTTTATTAGTAGATTGGTTTGTCAGAATTGCCTCTGCTTGTTGTTCGCTCAGTGAAGTGTCTACTTTGACAACACTGGGTTGAACTTCCCACTCCAGAATTTGTCCTGATTTTAAATCAATCGTTATTAAGAAAGAGATGCTTAAGCGATCGTTTCCGGGTAATAAAGCACAGCGTTCGGCAACAACTTCTGGCAACATGGGTAATACTAGTTCTCCCAGATACACTGACCGACTCCGCTTGAGTGCTTCTCGATCAAGAGCTTCGTCTGGTTGAATATAGTGACAAAGATCAGCAATGTGAAAGCCCAATTGCCAATGTCCTTCGCTTGTTTTTTCTAAAGTGAAAGCATTGTCTACAGCTTTAGAGTCATTGCTATTGCCAAGAATGGTCACAGTCAACATCTGACGCAAATCTAGCCGATTTTTGAAATCTGCTTTTAGCAGCTTTTTCGGTAATTTTGAGGCTACTTCCTGTACGGTTTCTGGAAAAGTACGAGAAAGGTCATGCTTACAAGTGACCAAATCTATGTCCGCCGCAGCTTCCGCATCACTCCCAAGGATTTGTACGACTCGACCAACTGGAGGGTATTGTGCTAACGGGTAACGCAGAACTTCGACGTGAGCGAGGTGGTCAACTGCTTGTCCTAAATTAGCGCTTGGGGATTGCAGTTTGAGTTCAAATAATAGTCTATCATCCAAGGGGACGGCACGATATCCACTTTCTACCTGCTTAATCCGTGCTAGTAAAGTGTGATTGGAGCGTTCTAAGATTAACCTGACCTCTCCTTCTGGGGAACGGCGACGACTCCCTTCTTTGAGAACTCTGACCAAAACGCGATCGCCATTCCACGCGTTACTGAGATGACTTTCGCGGATGTAAATATCTTCGGCTCCTTCCACATCTTGAATTGCAAAGCAAAAGCCTTTACTGGAACAACGGAGTTTTGCTTCAATCAGCCCTTCTTCTGTGATTCGACGATATTTGCCACGTTCTTTCACTAAAACCCCGATTTTTTCCAGTATCTCTAAAGCAATATGAAGTTTTTGTAAACTGACTTCATCTTCGCAACCAAGTTTTTTTTCTAAGAGTTTACGAGCCACCAATTTATCATCAGTGAAATTGGCGAGAAGTGTAGCGATTGAAAATTCCATGCAGTGAACCGGCCTTTGGTCAAAACATCATTTTTTTTTGAATTTGGTTCTTTGCTTGTGTACCCTCACGACTACAGACACACTTCGGCAAACGAATTGCCCAACAATAAAGGGCACTGCACGAACATCTCAGAGTGTTGGTGACCTCAAGCTCCTTCTGTCAGACAATTTTTCAAAGTACGCCCGTTTGAGATTTTGCCCCCCGGTAATAACGTAACGGGTTTTAGAGTAACGTACGTTGGAGAACTCTCCACGCTGCCCAAAAGCTCTCTTTAGGGAAACCGCAGGTGTTGAATTGTCTTGGGATGAAGGTACTTTTACGCCATGCAACTGGAGATTTTTAACTAGGAGAAACTGCCGACAAATCTAATTGACCCATATGTAGGATCAGAAACAATTAGGTCAGCAGCTAATAAGCTGTGAGGATGAACCATTACTTCATTATTGTAGATATAGAGCGTACTTGCAGAAAATAGTTCTAAAACACTCATTAGGTAATTAGTATAGCAACGACGATTAAATTACTCTTGCTCAAGGGGCACCTAACCAAAAATTGGCTCCAGAAACCTCATGCTACAATCAGGGCACGGATGAAACCAGTCATCTTGGGAATTGAGAACCGGGAATGGGGAATTGGGAATGGGGAATTGGGAATTGTCAAAAATTATTCTCCTCTGCTCCCCTACACCTGGTGCTCCCCTGCTTCTTTCCCATTGCCCATTGCCCATTGCCCATTGATAACTGATAACTGATAACTGTTTTAGATTGGTAGCAGTATTATGTTGGCTCAATTTCAGAGCAAATATCCCCAAGGCAGTCTTATTTCTGAATTAGTGCAAATTTATCACGGAAAATATATTGTCCGAGCAAGCGTACAAATTGATGGCGTCACACGCGCCACTGGAATGGCTGCAGCAGAAACACTGGAAGAAGCAGAAGATCGAGCTAGGAAGAGAGCGCTCGTCGTTTTAGGAATAAGCACTTCGCCAGAAGATTCGGTAGTCATTTCCCCAGAACCTGTCAAGCAGATTCTGTCAACTCTAACAACAAGTGGATTAAATGAGTCTGCGTATTCCCCTGCTCTCAACACTTTTCCTCAAACAGAAACAACCCCAACACCTCCAGCAGCCTCATCTGGAGTTGGTAAAAACGATACGAAAAACCAGGACATGACTGAACGCATTCCTACTACTGACAAGCAGGAAACCCAATTCTTTGATACACCATTAGAAAATTTGGGGATGATGTCTGGTAACGGTAACCAAGCAGAAAATAATACGACACCAGATATTTCTCCGAGTAATGTGACACCCTTTCCATCACGCAGTTACAGCAGCTCACCAGAGGAGGTGCCAACTCAGACAACCACAGGAAAGAAAAAGAAGAAGAGCGAAGCTGTGGATCAGTCTGATGATATTGCTAAAATCGGTGTTGAAATGCAGCGCCTAGGTTGGACAACAGAACATGGGCGGGATTATCTGATTAAAACCTACGGCAAGCGATCGCGTCATTTGCTAACTGACGAAGAATTGCACGATTTCCTCAGATACCTAGAATCTCAACCCACGCCCCCAGATCCGTTAGCAGGATTTTGAAACAGTGGGCAAGGGGCAAGGGGCAATGGGTCAATTCCCAATTCCCATTGATAACTGTTGAAAAGTCGGGAACTTTTTAACCAGAGTCAAAAGTCAAGAGTCAAGAACTTTTTGACTAATGACTAATGACTAATGACTAACAACCATTGCCCATTGCCCATTGCCCATTGCCCAATTCCCAATGACGAATGCCTAAACAACAGCCATTGGACGGCTACCAGCAGCTTGACGGTCAATCACCTGGTCGATTAATCCATAATCCTTTGCTTCGTCAGGCGACATAAAGAAGTCTCTTTCTGTATCCTCGGCGATTCTATCATATGGCTGACCAGTATGTTCAGCTAAATATTCATTTAGCTGCTGCTTGTGGTAGAGGATTTCGCGTGCCTGAATTTCGATATCAGTTGCTTGTCCTTGAGCACCGCCTAAAGGTTGGTGAATCATAATCCGAGAGTGAGGTAAACTCATCCGCTTACCTTTGGTCCCAGCGCTGAGGAGGAAAGCACCCATACTCGCTGCTAATCCGGTACAAATTGTACAGACGTTTGGGCGGATATGCTTCATAGTATCGAATATCCCCATACCTGCCGTTACCGAACCTCCAGGAGAGTTGATGTACATGTAAATGTCTTTCTCCGAGTCTTCTGCATCCAAGAACAGCAATTGGGCAACAATCAAGTTAGCTACATTGTTATCAATCGGCTGTCCCAAAAAAAGGATGCGTTCACGTAACAGGCGTGAGTAAATATCAAAGGCGCGTTCGCCACGACCTGATTGTTCAATAACGATAGGAATCATGCAGACTGCTTGTAACTAATTTACATACATTTTATCGATTGTAACGGCTGATTGTTTGGGAGCATCCCAAAGAACGAAAAAATACGAGGAGTGGGAGACGAGATTGCTCCCTACTTCAATTGAAAGCGGGCTAGAAGCCCGCACTACAAATTTAGGACTTACGCACCATCTGCTGTGAAACCCGGTTTCTTTGCGTAAGTCCTGAAATTGACAAAAATGGAATGCTCCCGATTGTTTTCCCGAACTGTAAACCCAATTTCTCAAAGAAACCAGGTACAGAGAGAAGGTTTCATTTTGTAACTTTTTTGTCTCGTCAACAGCATTTTTACTACTTCTTTTCCGGAATGGAACTACTCCGTTTGGTAGATGAAAATATAGGGAGCAATCAGCCTAACCAATTCTACTTAAGATTTCACCCGCCTAGAGTTAGAGGAAGTTGCCATGCTGGAAAAATTTGTACAAGCCGCCATCATCACATTCTTACTCCACCTAATAGCAGGTCTTAGCCCAGCAACAATCCAGACTGAGGCTACACCACCTTCAAAGACGCTGTCAGCACCAATTGCTAGAGTGCTTCCTCACACTGTCGAATGAGGAAAATATGAGTCAGTTCAACTACGGAGTGCTTAGAGGCTGTAACAAGCTAGACTGAGCAAAGAAGGCTGTCATCAAGTATTCCACCATGACTAATCGTCTAGCTCAAGCTAAAAGCCTCTACCTCCGCAAACACGCCGAAAACCCTATTGATTGGTGGTCTTGGTGTGACGAAGCACTCGGAACAGCAAAGGCGCAGAATAAACCGATATTTCTTTCCATTGGTTACTCCAGTTGCCACTGGTGTACTGTTATGGAAGGTGAAGCTTTTTCCAACCTGGCGATCGCTGAGTACATGAACGCCAACTTTCTTCCTATAAAAGTAGATAGAGAAGAAAGACCAGACCTTGATAGCATTTATATGCAAGCTTTGCAGATGATGAGTGGTCAGGGGGGTTGGCCTTTAAACGTCTTTCTCACTCCAGATGATTTAATACCATTTTACGCGGGTACTTACTTCCCTGTTGAACCACGCTACGGTCGTCCTGGGTTTTTACAAGTCCTGCAAGCAATTCGTCATTACTACGACACAGAAAAAAAAGATCTACGGGAACGCAAAGCAACTATTCTTGAGTCACTCCTCACTTCGGTAGTGTTGCAGCAGGATGAGGACACTGGCGTGGGCGGGTTCCCCGACTTGAGCCAAGTGTCCGTAGGGATCACAGAATCTCAAGATAAAGAATTATTGCACAAAGGTTGGGAAACTTCTACTGGCATCATAACGCCTAATCAATATGGTAACAGCTTCCCGATGATTCCTTACGCGGAACTTGCACTGAGAGGAAACAGGTTCTCGTTCCCAGGCTCAGCCTGGGAAAGCTCGTATGATAGCAAGCAAGTTTGTACGCAGCGGGGACTAGACCTTGCACTGGGCGGGATTTATGATCATGTCGGTGGTGGGTTCCACCGCTACACGGTTGATCACACTTGGACAGTACCGCACTTTGAAAAGATGCTCTACGATAACGGACAAATTGTAGAGTATTTGGCTAACTTATGGAGCGCAGGAGTTCAAGAGCCGGCTTTTGAAAGAGCGATCGCTCTAACTGTCCAATGGCTAAAGCGAGAAATGACAGCGTCAACTGGATACTTTTATGCGGCGCAAGATGCAGATAGTTTTACCACTCCCAAAGAAGCAGAGCCAGAAGAAGGCGCGTTTTACGTCTGGAGTTACAGCGAACTGCAGCAACTGTTCACTTCTGAAGAACTAACAGAATTACAACAACAATTTACAGTTACGCCTGACGGCAACTTTGAGAGTAACAATGTGTTGCAAAGGCGTCATGCAGGACGACTCAGTGAAACACTCGAAAGCACGCTAGCAAAGCTGTTTGCAATTCGTTACGGTGCAGAACCTGAGTTTGTGGAAACTTTCCCCCCTGCTAGCAATAACCAAGAAGCGAAAACTGGAAACTGGAAAGGACGCATTCCTGCAGTCACAGATACAAAGATGATTGTTGCTTGGAATAGCTTGATGATTTCCGGCTTAGCAAGAGCGTATGCAGTCTTCCAACAAAGCGAGTATCTGGAACTAGCAGCGAAAGCGGCAAACTTTATCTTAGATAATCAGTTTGTGAATGGGCGTTTTTACCGATTGAATTATGAGAGTCAACCAACTGTCCTAGCTCAATCTGAAGATTACGCCTTTTTTATCAAAGCGCTACTGGATTTACACAGCAGTTCACCTGAGGAAAAAAACTGGTTGGAGGTAGCGATCGCAATCCAAGAAGAATTCCACGAATATCTGTGGAGTGTAGAACTCGGCGGATACCATAACACATCAAGTGACGCAAGTCAAGATTTAATTGTGCGAGAGCGCAGCTATGTAGATAATGCCACACCTTCGGCTAATGGAGTTGCGATCGCCAACCTTGTCCGTTTCGCTCTCCTCACCGACAATCTTCATTATTTAGATTTAGCCGAGCAAGGGTTAAAAGCATTTAGAAGTGTGATGAGCCAAGCTCCCCAAGCTTGTCCTAGTTTGTTTACAGCGTTAGATTGGTATCGTACCTGTACCTTAGTCCGCACGAGCACAGAGCAGATACAGACTCTCAACCTCATGTATTTACCGAGTACTGCGTTTGTTGCGGTGTCGAAGTTACCAGAGGAAAGTGTTGGGTTGGTTTGCCAAGGTTTGAAGTGTCTTGCACCAGCAGAAAGTTTAGAGAAATTGTTGCAGCAAATGCAGCAGAGTCAGGTGAGAGGGTGAAGAACTCCACCCCTAACCCCTCCCCTTAGTAGCTCTACGGTGTACACACATCTCACTCAAAACCTCACCCTCGCTTTTAGCTTGCGCTAAAATCTTTCCCTCTCCGCGAGTTCGGAGAGGGATGCCCGAAGGGCAGGGTGAGGTTCCGAAGGATTTTTGAGCAATTCGATGACTTGTGTGTACACCGTAGCCGAGCTCGCGGAGAGGGGTTGGGGGTGAGGTTGAAAAATGTACTTCATGCAAACGAGAACCGCTATATTTATAAACACGCTCTAAGTCGTATACTCTGCATTAATCTTCACGTAGTCGTAACTCAAGTCACAACCCCAAGCCTGACCCGAACCAGGACCATTGCCAATACTGACGGAAATAATCACTGGATTGTCTATTCTTTGCTGGATGGTGCTGCGGTCAACAGAGACATCATTACTCGTATTTGTGGCTACCAAGTCTTTGGGCACGGAAGCCTCAGCTGCGGCTTGTTTCAAATATTCATTTGCTGCTTTGCGGTCAAATCCTAGTGGTTGACCATTCTCCATAAGCAAAAAATCTCCTAGCTTTATTTTCAGGTTTTCTTGCTCAAAAGGAACTCCAGCGCGTCCGGCAGCAGCCCCAATGCGTCCCCAATTAGGATCACGTCCAAAGATGGCAGATTTGACTAGAGAAGAACCTGCAATGGTTTTGGCAACTTGACGAGCTGCTTGTTCATCATGCGCCCCTGTGACTTGTACTTCAATGAGACAGGTTGCGCCTTCACCGTCACGGGCGATCGCTTTTGCTAAGTGCAAGCACACTGCTGTTAACATTGCCTCTAATTTTTCTGCTTCTGCGCTCATTTCGGTCATTGCTGGGGTGCGCGATTGACCGTTGGCAAGGGCGATTAAACTGTCATTGGTACTCGTATCGCCATCGACGGTGATAGAATTGAAACTTCTATCTGCCGCACGACTTAACATTTGTTGCCATAAAGTGGGAGACACGGCGGCATCACAAGTCACAAATGCCAGCATTGTTGCCATGTTGGGATGAATCATCCCAGAACCTTTGGCAATTCCCCCAATCCGTATTGAGCGATCGCCTATCGTTGTCTCTAGGGCAATAGATTTTGTCACTAAGTCTGTAGTAAGGATTGCTCTTGCTGCTGCATCTGATCCTGTTTCACTTAGGGCTGCAACGAGTTTAGGAATTCCTGCTTTCAGCGCATCCATACGAATGCGTTGCCCAATCACTCCCGTTGAAGCCAACAGCACAGATTCTGAGGAGATGTTGAGTGCTTGTGCTATTGCCATTGCAGATTCTAAAGCATCTAACCAACCTTGATTACCGATAGATGCGTTGGCTTGTCCAGCGTTACAGAGGATCGCATGGGCGCTATGCTTAGCTTGCAAGCGTTGACGGCAATAATCCACACAGGCAGCTCTTACATGACTGGTCGTGAATACACCCGCAGCGATCGCCTCCACATCCGACACTATCAAAGCCAAATCTGGTAATCCCGAAGGTTTTAAGCCTGCTGCAATTCCTGCTGAGCGATATCCTCTGGGTGCTGTGATACCACCAATAATTTCCTGCCAGTCTGCCATTCCTTTTCCCCTAAAACTCCTAGTGGCTTGAGGAGCGATTGTACCAAGCTTTTGTCATTTGTTTGAGTGTTACAACTCTTGACAAATAACTCTTGACAAACCACTAGTCATTAATGACTAATAATTATTAAAGAAAGGATAAAGAGATGAAAAAAGAGAGCCACTTGGGCAGCTCTCCAGATCATCAGGGTGCATCTACTTAACATATTATAGCATTTTCGTACTGAGGGGCAATACCCCTCACCCCTATTTCATCTAAAAATTTTCTTAGCAAATTTTCTAGAGTTAGCAAAAAAAAAGAGAGAGCCACTTAGGCAGCTCTCCAGATCATCAGGGTGCATCTACTTAACATATTATATCATTTTTGTACCGGGGGGCAATACCCCTCACTCTTATTTCATCTAAAATTTTCTTAATATGTTTCATGCATGACCTCAGTAATGTAGTGAGGAAGAGTTATTTTTTGGTTTTCATCTGAGTTTGATACATAATCAGCGACAAGTAACTAATCAAAGATAGAAAAAAGGAGAGCAACTTGGTTAACTCTCCCGATCATCAGGGTGCATCTACTTAGCTGAGTATATCTCTTTGACACTCAGGGGTGAAACCCCTTTTTGTTGATTCTTTGCTAAAGATAGTGTAAAGAGTTTTTAAGATACGAGAGTGAAACTCAATAACAATACTGTATCCAACGTCTTTACAGAAGAATTTAGCTGTTCAGCTTCTTGTCTACCAATTGGTTAGTCAGTTTAGGATCTGCGAGTTTGTTGGTATTTTTCAGAACCTGTCCAACAAAGAAGCCTTTGAGGTTGGTGTTACCGTTGCGGTACTTTTCTAGTTCTTTGGGATTAGCAGCAATGACTTCATCAATGATGGATTCCAGCACGTTGGGATCACTGATGAGTTCCTTACCCTTAAATAATTCCTCAGGAGAACGCCCGTTGAGCAACTCTGGTAGATTCTCTTTAGCTATGGCGTTGCTAATTTTCCCTTTCTCAATCCGAGTGATGACATTAGCTAGGTTAGTAGGTGTCATGGCAATTTCGGTGATGTTGAGTTTATTTTTGTTGAGGTGGGCGGCGACATCCTGAGTAATCCAGTTCGCAGCAGCTTTGGGATTTGCCTCAGCAGCAATAACCGCTTCAAAATACTCAGCAGTTGCACGTTCTTCTGTCAACACTCGCGCATCATAAGCAGTCAGCCCCAACTCACTTTCATAATGATGGCGTTTGTGCGCTGGGAGTTCAGGAAGTTGAGCGCTCCACTCTAGTAATTGTTCTTCTGAAACCTCAATGGGAGCCAAATCTGGTTCAGGGAAGTAGCGGTAATCGCTAGAACCTTCCTTAGTCCGCATACTAATTGTGCGTTGAGAACCTTCTTCCCACAGGCGAGTCTCTTGTATAATACGTTCGCCAGCTTCTACCGCTGCAATTTGCCGTTCAATTTCGTATTCGATCGCCCGTTGGATGGCGTTGAACGAATTCATGTTTTTGATTTCTACCTTAGTGCCAAATTCCTTTTGTCCAACAGGACGCACGGAGATATTGACATCGCAGCGTAGAGAACCTTCTTGCATATTGCCATCGCTGACGCCGAGGTAGCGTAAAATTCGGCGCAACTCTTGAGCATACTCAGCAGCTTCTTGTCCAGAACGCAAATCTGGTTCAGAAACAATTTCCACCAATGGCACACCCGCCCGATTGTAATCTACCAGAGAGTAGGTGGAACCGGAAAGCCTATCGCTTCCTGCATGTACCAATTTCCCTGCATCTTCCTCCATGTGCAGGCGCGTAATGCCAATCTTTTTGCGAGTGGGGTTACCATCAGCATCGACTAATTCAATTTCCAACCAGCCATGTTCAGCAATAGGCAGATCGTACTGAGAAATTTGGTAATTTTTGGGTAAGTCAGGATAAAAATACTGCTTGCGGTCAAATTTACTATATTTGGCGATTTGGCAATTCAATGCCAAACCTGCTTTGACAGCGTATTCTAGAACTTTTTCGTTAAGTACAGGCAAGACACCGGGCAAACCCATACAAACCGGGTCAATGTTAGTATTGGGGTCAGCACCAAATGCCGTAGAGCTAGTAGAGAAAATCTTGGTTTTGGTGTTGAGCTGACAATGGGTTTCTAGACCAATAACCGCCTCGTACTCAGTTTTTACTAGAGCAACAGAAGTCATAAAATCACAAATTGAGCATAACCTTTCATAGTGGTACTATTGTAGACTGCTATAGACTTGCCTTAAAGACGGTTCTCAGGGTAAAGCACCACTGATAATTAAGTCAAATTCGTTCAAAATGGTAGCGGAAGAAAACGATATACAATAAAAATAGTGATTCCAACCAGGATAAACAGAACTAAAGTAGCAATTAGACCACGGCGTTGAGAAATAATATTAAGAAGTACTAATAGCCATACCAAGGCAATTTCAACTGCGCTAGCAATGAGCAGAAGTATGGTCTTCTTTATTATTGCGATCAAGGTAAAATTTTGTGCTAAAGCAAAACCAAATGGATTTTCACTAAATGAAAGCTGAGTAGAGGCGATCAAATCCTTGAGCAACTCCGCTTCTTGTAAAAGAATTACTACGACTCCTATTGCTGTCAGTACAACAGTGATGCCTCTGAATAATCGACTCATTAATTTTCTGTCATAGAGGATGATGAAATAAATCCAGGGGTCTTATGCTCCTCTCTCACACTCTGCCAGTTTATTCCCTATTCCTTACGCTCACCTGTGACATGAGTTAAGGTACTCAGGTTATTAGGGTCTACCTCATAAGCCGCACCAAAGCCGATAACAAAGCGACCTTTGCTTGGCGTCAGCTTAAATATACGGAAGTCTGGTAAATCGCGCAATAGCTGAATCATTTCTCCAAAACGCGCTTCAAAGCTATCCACAATTTGGTTCCATAACTCAGTATCACGTTCTACCAAAGTCGCTGTACAGTCAAAGGTTAGGCGGCGACGAGCAAAGATTTGTTTAGTTTGAGACTCATCATCAATAAATAATACGCTTGCTTTGGGGACAGCATAAAGATTTTGAGTGTGGGTAGAAAGACCACTGACATAGATGTAAATATTTCTGCTTTCATCCTTGACAAAAGGAGCATAGCTCGCATTGGGAGTGTTATCTGCACTCACGGTGCAGATAATAAGGCTTTGGAAAAGGTCAGTGAAGTCTTGATAAGCTGCGAGGGTGGTTTCAAATTGGGACATAGATCAGACAACTTGTACGTTCTTTGATTGTCCCATTTTTGTATTTTACTAGTACAACGTGGTGGAAATAAAACTACCATTCTAAAGCAGCGAAAAGCCCACAACAACTCCTATTGAGCTATACTAGTTACTCTTGGTTGGTCTAGGTAGCCATAAACTAGTTTAGAAACTTGACTAATAAAGTCTCTTGCTCTTGTGTCACCAAAAGGTCTTTTCACCAAGATGCCTGCTAAGTATCGTTTACCGGATGGTAACTCGATAATACCTGCATCCCCAAGGAGAACTCCAAGAGTTCCTGTTTTATGAGCAATGACCGCACCTTTACCAAGTCCAGATGGTAGCAATCTTTTGTTCTCAACACGACGCATGATTGCTAAAGCCTGGGAGTGACTTGTATTACTGAGTAACTTATTATTTGCAATTAACGCTGATAGTCTGACCAAGTCTTTAGGACTGGTTGTATTGGTTCCTTTAAAGTCTCCCAATAGATGATGAATTACGGTATTTTGCAATCCCCAACTACGAAACCGCTCGTTTAACCTAGCCATACCACCTAAACGGTCAATAATCATATTGGTAGCGGTATTGTCACTAATAGTAATCATCTTTGTGGCAGTGTCTAAAATGCTCAGTTTAGTTCCCACAGGTTTGAATTGTAATACTCCTGAACCTTCAGCTTCAGCCTTCAAGTCACGCCGCAGCACTAAGGTTTCATTCAACTTGACTCTACCTGCATCGACTTCCTGAAATAAAGCAACCAGAATCGGAAACTTAATGGTGCTAGCAGCTGGAAATACTTTCTCTCCATTGAAGTCCAAATAGTTACCTGTATCCAAATCTAGAAAAAAGATTCCTGGTGAGAGAAAGCTGTAGCGAGCTATTAATGTTTTCAGTTGAGAACTGAGCTGCAACAATTCTTGACCCAAAGGAACAACCCCTGCAAACGGAGAAATAGCGCCGATTTGGACGGGAATTTGTTCTTCTCCAACGTTGGTGTTTACATTGGTGTTGACCACTTTTGCTTGAGAATTACCAATAGCTGCACGCTCAATTGAGGAGAATTTCACTATCCAATGTGACGAAGAATCTCCTTGGATCAGCAATTTTTCAGGGGAAACTGTGTAGCCAGATGCTAATTCAATAACCAATCTGGTGGTTTGGGAATCAACCTGTCCAATCCGAAGCTCTCGAACAGCTGCTCCAAGATTTTTACGAATTGTGTTGTCATCTAGATTCGTTGTTCCTGGTAAATCAATAACAAGTCTCGTCGGGTTATTAATTAAAAAAGCTTTTGGTTGGACTCCAGAATCAGTGGTTATATCTAGTTGATTTTGAACGGGATCGAAATACCAAGATTGCAAGCGAGCGGCTTTGACTGGAGAAGATAACAGTACAATACTGACAACGCTAACTAACAGAAAGCTAAATCTCATCCGTGTGATTTTTGTGAGCGATAGTAGAATTTACTTGCACAAATCTTCCAGATTTTTATAGTCTTGTCCGGAAAAAAACTGTACGAGAATGTAATTATTGCTAATTTGTTGCGTCATTGCAAGTGACGTTAGTCACATAAAACTGACTTGTGCTACAGCCTGAATCAACAACGGCTAAATTATACAGAAAAATTTGTTGGGAACATTGAGTGGAGTGTGTCAGTCATTGGAGTCGTCTGTTATCCACTATTCATCAAACAAGGAATGGTAACCTTGATGCTTGGAAGATGTGTTGTATTCAGTTCAGTTAATTAACTCCAGAAAATCCTGACACAAAAACCCCATCGCACTTGGTGGTAACTTTCTCAAGACTTGAAAGATTTTGATTGAGGGTATTGATGTCAATCTATGAACAAAAATTCGTACTCAACCTCTAAATTGCACGAGAGAACTTTTTTTCTTGCTTTTTTGTATGCATATCAAAGATGACGGCGATGTTTCGTATGAGTAATCTACCAATTTCTGTGACACTAATGTGGTTTTTTGATAGCCTAATCAATCCATCTTCTTCTAGACACTTCAACACCTCTAATTCCTGAGAGAAATAGTCATCAAAACTGATATGGTACTTGTCTTCAATATCTTGCTTATAGAGTTGAAAATGACACATCATGCTCATGATGACATCCCGTCTAAGAATATCATCTGAACTGAGTTTGATACCTTTACTAATAGGTAAGATACCTGTATCAATTGCTTGATAGTAATCCCTTAATTGCTTGTGGTTCTGGGCATAGGTATCTTCTAGCATACTGATGGATGTCGCACCAAAACCAAAAAGTTCTGCAGCGAGTTGAGTTGTATAGCCTTGGAAGTTGCGTTTGAGAGTGCGATCGCTTTGGGCAATTGCCAATTCATCATTAGATTTGGCAAAATGATCCATGCCAATAAATAGATATTGGTTATTTGTCAACTCCTCAACCGTCATCTTCAAAATTTCTAACTTTTCCTGCGCTGGTGGGAGTGCTTCGATTGGTATATTTTTTTGCACAGGCTTAAGCCAAGGGACATAGGCGAAGTTAAAAACAGCAATTCTGTCTGGGTTCAATTCAATAGTCTTTCTTATCGTCTCTCTAAAGATCTGGATGGTTTGATAAGGTAAACCGTAAATGAGATCTACATTCACGCTTTCAAACTTCGCTTCTCTAATCGTGCTCATCACATCAAACAGCATCTCTTCTGGCTGAACACGATTTACTGCGACTTGAACTTGACGATTAAAATCCTGGACACCAAAACTAATCCGATTAAATCCAATTTCTCTCAAAAAGAAAATGTAGTTTTTATCGATGTAGCGGGGATTAATCTCAATAGAAATTTCTGCTTTCTGGCTCAGTGTGAAATGTTTATTGATACTTTTCCATAAGAATTCTACTTGTTCAAGGCTCAAATAATTAGGAGTTCCACCACCCCAATGAATCTGAACCACTTTTCTATCTGGATCAATTAAGCTGGCTGTTTTCCTGATGTCGCGAACCAAATACTCCAAGTATGGTTTGGCAATATTCTTGTTGTTTGAAATGACTACGTTACAACCACAGAAATAACAAGGACTTTGACAAAAGGGTATATGAAAATACAAAGAAAGAGGAGTTTTTCTTTGATTTGAGGTAGCGATCGCGCTTTGAAAATCGCTTGGAGTAAATGCTTCCGTTAACTCTGTCACGGGTGGATAGCTGGTATATCTGGGTACAGGAGTATCGTACTTTTTGATGATATCGAAATCAAATTTGACACCAGGAATTTGAAAAACCATTGAAGTTGCTTCCAATAAAATGAATGTATGAAAGTGGTAACGGATGTAACGGATAAATTATCCGCAATACCCGTTACGAAAGGGAGCATCCCAAATGTTTGAGTTTATTTTTAAACGCAAAGGATCGCAGAGGTTGACGCATAGGCGCTGAGTCGCAAAGCGACACGCTGCGCGAACGCCTTCCCGCAGGGTAGGAACACAGAGTGTGAATCAGAGCTACTTTGTTTTGCATTTTGAAAAAATTGGGGGGGATGCTCCCGTTACGAAATTTAGTTTAGGGTTATTTGGAACCGCAGTCTGTAGCACCCTCGACGCAGATAATTTCTAAGTTTTACTGAGTTCGGTGGTACCAGGGTTATTAGTATTAGTCAGGCTATTGAACATGATTTGACCAATTGCCTGAATTATGGTTTGTTCTAACTCCTGAGCCATCTGCATATTGAGCCGAAATGCATAATTAGCCTCTGCAACAATCCGGTCAGCTGTTGCATTATCTATTGGCAAGGAATCCAATGCTTGACGATACTTGTCCTTAAATGCTGTCTTGTCTGGAATTTGCTCAAAATTGTAGAAAGACGTGCCTTCATATCCAGAAAGCTTCAAAACTGACTGAGCAACTTTTTGCAACATCTGACCACCAGAAAGGTCGCCCATGTAGCGAGTATAGGCATGACCTATTAATAACGCAGGTTCAATTACAGAGAGTTCATGAATGCGGTTAATGTAGATTTGGGCGGCTTTTAAAGGTGCGATTTGTTCTCTCCAGTTTTGACCGTAGTAAAATTCTAAGTCTTTTTCCAAATGAGCTTTGCGATTAAGTTCTCTGAAGTATACCGCACTTATTAAAAAATAGTCTTTATGGCGCTCTAATGCTGCTTCTAGTTCGCTGTAGACGTAATATAAGTTACCTAAAAATTTTGCAAAGCAGTTTCTATCAACAACTCCTTTGACAAAACATTTCATGAATCCTATATTTTCAATTGCTGCATGAGCCTGTTGCGTTCCACTACGAAGTTTTTGGGCTAAATTGCTACTCATCGTTCAAGGGGTTCTCGTCCAAGTAAAACACATACCCAAACAAGGGTTTGATTTATTGACTTTTAGGACTTTCGCAGAATTCCTGGTGGGAAGTTATCTCCTAACCCTTTGTTGCAACTGCATAAATAAGCATTTTTCCTTTGGCTTTAAGAGCAGTTCACACTTAACGTCAGAAGTAGGGGGAGATAGCAATTTTGGGTTGAGAGCAGAACTCAGCTAGACACTATCACTGCTGATATCGCTCCAAACCATGTTGATGACTACTGAATCTATTAAACTATAAAACTATTGTATAACTATAAAACTGTTTATATTTATTAAGATTACCCTCATAAGGTTGCGAGTTGCACTCAAGTACCATGTCACAGATATAATTTTTATCAGTAGGATATATAACCGAGTGGCACTAACATAAGCCCATCTTGGTAGTTGATACAACTTACTTATAACCTGATACCAAATAGCAGATACTACCGCCTCCTGTATGAAAGCTTTCATCAACAAGAGCTTTTTCCAAAAGTTTGTTTTCTTCCATCCTTTGCTGCCAACCTAACTCAAATTCTACCTCGGTTCCTCCACCAGCCAGAAAGTACTTTCGCGCCTCTTCTTTATCCCAAATCCAAAAATCCTGTCGAATCCAATCAAGAGATTGTTGTTTTAAAACTTGTTGCTCTTTTGATAGATAGGGAGGAAAAAAAGAGAAGGCTTTATCAGATAAGAATACTTGGATATTATGTAGATTGGCTGCGGCGAAATAACCTGGAACCAAGTCACCAAGGGAACTGTTATCTTCCGAGAGTGCTTCCTTTCCTCGTTCGCAGATGAGCTGAAATCTCACCCCTGAGCAAATCTTCTCAATGGAGTCGCCAAAACTTAGGCTATCGAAAATGAGGCTACCAACTAAATTATTTGGTTCAACCGCAACTAACAGTCCGCCTGGTTTTAAGACGCGAACCATTTCTTTGATGACAAGTTGTGGATGCTTCATATGTATGAGGACAGTTTGACAAGTTACAAAGTCAAACGAATTGTCTTCAAAAGGAAGCTCTTGAGCATCTCCTTGGGTATAGTTATAGCGTTCTGCTAAATTCAACGCCTTCGCCCTTTTCCTGGCTTCTTCCACCCATTGCGCTTCCCTATCAATACCTGTTACCTTGGCGTTTGGGGGGAGAATATCAGCAAGCACCTGTCCCCAATGACCAATTCCACAACCAACATCTAGCACGGTGCTGACTCTTTCCAATCCCCACCGCTTTCCCATCAGTTCTAGAAAGTCCTGATTCCACCAGAAGTTTCTTTGTTCGCCAAAGTAATCCGCAGAGTGAGGCTTGTGTTTCTCTGATTCGCTCATAATGGCTTGCCAAGTTGGTAGTGATAATTATTAGTGATTAAACTTATACTAATCTTAGTGTCATATTTTGCTACATTCCCACACTGTTACGCGATTGTAAATCAATTTTAAAAATTATTTTAGATATTTGTTTTTAGATTTATCATGCTTATATAGCTTTAAAAAGATAAGTTGATTGAACGGTTCTCATGGCTAAGTCTCTTCAAACTCCGGAGCCTGAGTTGCTAAAGCCAGGTGTGAAAGCACCTGTACAGGAAACATTGTTAACGCCCAGGTTTTACACGACTGACTTTGATGCTGTAGCACAGTTGGATATTTCAGGGCATGAGCTTGAGTTGAGAGCTATTGTGAATGAACTGCGGGCTGACTATAACCGCCATCACTTCGTGCGTGATTCTGAGTTTCAGCAGAGTTGGGAACATATTGATGGAGAAACACGCCGCGCTTTTATTGACTTCTTAGAACGCTCCTGCACTTCAGAGTTTTCTGGATTTCTTTTGTTCAAGGAGTTATCGCGCAGACTGAAAGACCGAAATCCTATTTTGGCAGAAGCTTTTCAGTTTATGGCGCGGGATGAACACCGCCTAAATACGCAAAGAATTTAATGGTACGATTTTTTTGTACCGTATACGATAGAATGCGTGAAAATTGGATACGCCAGAGTCAGCAGCCAATCTCAAGCCGACACCGAAGCTTTGAACCAACAGATGTCTCGGCTTAAAAATGCGGGAGCCGAAGAAATTGTGTTTGATGTTGAATCGGGCAGGAAAGAAGAGCGAGCTGAATTATTGAAATTATGGGAGCGGGTAAAAACAGGAGCAGTAAAGGAAATTATTGTTACCCGTATCGACCGACTAGGTCGGAGTGTGATGGGTTTACACAAAGCGATCGCACTTTTGGAAGAGCACAAGTGTAATTTGCGAGTATTAGATCAACCGATTGATACAACTTCAAGTTTCGGTTGGCTAAGTTTAACCCAAATTTCAATGTTCGCCGAGTTTGAATCGCGCTTGATTGGCGATCGCATTAAGCATGGATTGAACTATTATCGCGAATCGGGAAAAAGTTTCGGAGTTCCTTACGGATACGAAAAAACGCCGGAAGGGATTCTGATTCCGCACCCAACCGAATGGGATATAGCTCTTGACGAAATACAGATCTACTTCTGGTATGAAGGGAATCTGACAAAAAGTATCGCTAAAATTTACGAAAAATGGGGGCACGAACGTAGCGTGCCTGGATTTCGGAATTGGTTAATCAACCCGGTGTGTCAAGGTCACACCGTTTACAATCGCTGGCATAATAATAAAAATCCCGAAAAATGGACAGTAATTTACAATACTCATCCCGCATTGATCACTGCGGAACAATTTCAAGGGATAGAGTACTTGCTCAAGAAGCGGAAGCAAAAATGGGGGCGGAACGGAAAGTCTCGAACAGCATCGGAATACCCGCTTTCGGGGCAAATCAAATGTGGTGTTTGCCAAGGAAACTGTTACCGTTATATTTGCCGGAGCGGTTTATGGCGGATGCGCTGCCGCAAACGAGACGAGGGCACTCAGCGCTGTAGCAACGGCAGTTCTGCCAAATACGAAAACGTTGAAGCCGCCGTCATCGGTGCGCTCATCGAAAAATCGGAAGAAATTGAGCGCATAGCATTATCGGCACTTCAAGGTGAGGAGTCGCCGGAGTTGGCGCAGTTGCGATCGCAGATCAAAACCCTAGAGGCAATGGGCGATAATCCCGCCATTGAAATCGCACGTGTCGGACTCCGACAACAAATCTCGGAATTGCAAAGAGTACCTGAACCCCCGAAACATTTTGAACACTTGCGAAATTTTCAGAATCCCGATTATTGGAAGTCACTTCCAGATGATGAAAAACGTAAAATTATGGCGGGACTGGTAGATCGGGTTTATGTTGTTGCGGGAAAGGTGGAGCGGGTTATTTTGCGGGTTTAGCTTTTTCAAAAAGAAGCCCGCCGTATCTTTCGTTGGCGGGTTTCGTTTTTCGGGATTGCATTTCCTCCCGTATGGGACTACCGTAGCGCCGGAATCATATCGACTCCAACTGAATAGCACACGTGATACAACACTCCGAAATCATCTTGAATTAGCCGATAACGAGTCGTGTATCTTCCCCAATTGCGATCGCGGTCCGCCTCCGAACGATACGAATACTCAATCATTGACGATAGATTGTTTGGTTCAAGCTGTTGTCTCCAGTTGCGATTAAAGTTTTCCAAATCCGGCAACCACCAATAATCTTGCCGGCGTAACCGCACCAACTCTTCGGCGTCGTTGTTTGGGACAAATCGAGCTGCTGCTGCCGTAACCGCAACCTGGCGCTCATCACTAAGCCTTACAAGTCCTGCGCTCATGTCGGGATTTTCGTCAAATTCCAACAGAACCTGAATTAATGCTCGCGATAGATGCATTTCGGCGATTTGAATTCCGCCCATAGGTATAATGAGATTGTTAGTCATGGTTCCTCCCCTCTGACTTAAAAATGACGGGATGCGAAATGGTCTTTCACATCCCGGAAACTTAATTGAAGTCCGCTCCATCCCAAACGCTTGCGCCCACAATGCAAGCGTTTGATATTTGGTGCGTACCATGTTTTGCGCTTCATCAAAAGATTCGGCTTCAAGGATGATTTCGCGATCGCTCATCCCAACGAAATTCTCAAGGCTTACCATTCCCAACCTCCTTTTCGTTGAATAAGCGATCGCGAATCTCAAACACCTTCTCTTCCGACAAATCTTCAGCTTGGCATACTTCGATTATCTCAGTGTCCGAAGGCTTACGCCCCTCCACAATATCGCGCAACAACTTCGATGACAGGTTTTGCGCCTTTCGTTTCGGCTTTCTCCCCGATATCCTAATATTCGCCATCCGATGAGAAATCTCGGTAAGGACAGTTCGCGCTCTCTCCACTCTGTCGGCAATCACATCGTCAGACGTTTCTGATGATTTCTCGACCTCCGCAAGAAACTTCATCAATTTTTCGACTTCCACACGAGCATTCCACAGTAGCCCCCACTCCTCAATATAATCCCATCCCCCCGATGGGATTAAGTACCCAAGAACGCTTCTTAGTGCATCACGAAGTAAATCGGACTGCGCTATCCCCTGCATTTCCGATATCTTTTGCAGCTGCTCGTGCTCCCAATCCGAAACGAACGTTTGCACTTTCCGGCGATCGCGTCTACTAACGTGTCGTTTGCTCTCGACCATCCACCCACCCTCATATGTGTGTACTTTCCTAGTCTATCAAGGTTTCTAGATACTAACGATGTCCTCATATGAGGGTCTTACACGTAAAATAATTGGGCAGTCTTTCTCGGTTGACTCGATTCCCAACACGATTAATCATGGGGTTTCTAAGACTGCCCAATTATTTCGGGGACAATGCGACGAGGTTAGTGTGTATAGGAAGATGCCGAAAAGTTTTATCGCGGTACTGGTGACATACCTCATATGAGGTGTGATACTAAAGATATGAAAAAGAGAAGAGGGCGAGCAACACCGAGAGGTAAAGCAAGCCGATTTTCTTTTGTCGAAAATAAAAACACCTCATATGAGGTGTGAACCTTGAAAACTTATATCTACCGCAAAGTGCCTAAACCAATGCGAGGGGGTGCGGGACGGGGCTCGTGAAATTCGAGTAGACACCACAAGGTTGTCTAGAGAGTACGGTAACGGACAGTATCCGGGTGACATACCTGTTAGACAAAGCTTGGGTTGGTACCAAGCAGCCGTCAGGGGAAGTCGTCAGTTATCCTCTGCTTTCTACACAACTTTTGTGGAGGAATACTTGTTGACAAACAATATTTTTGTTTTAAAAAAGAAAGCTAAAAAACTTAAAAGAGCTATGACGGATAGGTAGCAGTTGACCACTGCATAAGACTAGGCATTGAATTGAGAATTTACAGCCACGGTTAAACGCCGTCGTCCGGGTGCGAGTCCCGGAAGTTGTCTGGAGTTTGTGACTCAGTAGCGAAAGCTTGAATCGTCGGAGTTGAAGCCAGACGGTAATAATACCATCCTCGCTCGGAGGTAGCCGAAGCCGCTCGCGGAAGATCATTTGTCTAGTAGCGAAGCGTCACCACTCCTCTTCAAACAAACCAAACAAAACCAAACCATGAAATACGACGAGCTTAAACGCGACCTTTCTCCCGACGCGAAAGCAGCCAGCTTTTTGCTAAACATCGACGATTATCGGCAGTTCCTGAACGACGCTCATGCTAAAGACGACGGATTGTTAATGTCCGAAGTCCGCTCACACCACAACGGGAGAGCAGACAAAGATAAGCCCACTGTTACTCTTTGGTGGGAGTAAAGCAATGAGATTCCTGATTTTTCTAATTAGCTTCACTTCGCTGTGTTTGGCGGCATCTGTTCCAAGCATAGTTCTCTTAATTGTTGGAAGAGAACAATTTTTCTAAATACAAAACCCAAAAAACAAAACTCCTGTTGCTTGAAGCGTGCAGGAGTGATTAACAATCTTTATTACTTATTCCAATGATTGCACAAAATTTCGCACAAATCACCGAAAAACAACAAGTCCAATCTTTCGTTGAAAAGCTAGGCTCCCGATGGGACTGGCGCGAGAAATGCGTTCTCGCTGACGTAGTTCGAGAAAGTTTGAACAACGGAATTACGGCACGAGATATTATTGGCGCTGGCGTCTTCAAGGAAATTGATGAAAGCCGTATCTATATATTTTGGCGCTCCGGCAACGAAATTATCGCCTTCTGGTTTGAACGTGAGTGGTTTCGTGAGCAAGCACATTTGGTGAAGTCCCGAAAATTGCAACAGCTGGTTGTCGTCTCCGAACCCAATATGATGGCGCTGATCGCAACCCGCGAGGTAGATGCAGAGGGAATCCCGGTAGATTGGGAAGTCCTTCCACTCGACATCGCTCGAAACCTAACGAGTTGGGGCTGGCGAATCGCCGACACGTGGCAGCCTGTGAGCGATGCGGAAAATGAAGTGGCGATGTGGTAGAGGAGGGGGAAATGAAGACCGAAAATATTCCGTCTAGCGCGAAAAACGTAATGCGGAAAATAAACGAAAAAGTTTTAACGGCTACGGTAACATTAGTGCCTTTTGGCATTTTTGAAATTGAAGGGTTGATGCTGGAAACAGAAGAGTTCGGGATAGCTCTTCAGCAGTCAGCTACATTGTTTTCAGTTCCTCAAAATAATGCACAGAGAGATTTCAAAGCCTTGTTAGGAGAGGGCTTTCAGTTCCTCAAAATTTCGGCAAAAAGGGCTGAAAGGCAAAATCGACCTGAGAAGGCTTTAACTTTAGCAGACTTTGAAAAATTGCTTTTCGAGTTGTCCTTAAAAGGGAACCGTCGAGCGATAGAGATGGCTAGGGCGCTTATCGGCTTATCTCTCACTCAACTTTTTGCCGATGCTTTCGGACAGAAATTTGAGAAGGAAGAGCGGCAAGCGTGGTTAAGCGATCGCCAAAAATCGAAAGACGCATTCTGGGATTTGGAACAAGCGATAGACGGCTACCTTCTTGGACATCCCGACAAGTCTGACAATTACCGAAAATGGGTTTACTTAAATTGTCAGGATACATTGAATCGTCATCTTTTTGGAAAATGCGCCGCAAAAATCCGTGAGGAGTTGCAGGTAACTAATTTACTGCGTGACCACTACGGTAGACGCGCCCTTAGGCACTTAGAATCAATTCAGTCTCTTGCTTCTCGGTATATTTTGAAGTCGGATGTTGAACCGAAAGAAGCTTGCGAAAAAGCAATATCTGAGTTTGCTTTTGGAATCATTTCGTACAAGGAGGACGCCGAATCATGAAACACCCATCCCACCCATCCGACCGACCAGCTTTCCCGTCGAACCATCATCCGGGGTTGTCAAAGCGAGAATACATCGCCGTTCAGTTTATGGCGGTGCTGATGTCGGATCAGAGAAATCTTTCTGAAACGTACAGTGCGATTGCAAAAAATGCAATCGTAGCAGCAGATGCTTTTCTAGCGGAGTTAGCGAATGAAGAATAATGTATCACCGGAAAACCACGCACGCATTCAGAAAATGCGAGACGAAGATAAACATCCAGTAACTATCAAAAAGGCAATCTCAGAGATTGATCCAAATTACAAATGGGACAAATCAATTTACGGTTGGCTCAAGAAAAACAAACCATGAATAACCCTGACATCCTCCACGAACTAACCCGAATAGCCGACGCCTTGGAGCGAAGTGCGGTCTTGGCGGTTTCCGTCGAGGAGCAACTTCGGCGAATGAGCCACCCCCGAAAAACTGAAGTATTGGGATTGTGCTCGGCTCCTTCCGCTCAATTTATCTTCATCGGGGGTGACAACTCTGACGCTTGCTGGTACTCGCTCGACTCCGAATCCCGACAAGTGCCGATTCAAGAGAACGCGATCGCCGGACGAATTATCGGCATCTCGCTAGTTGATCGACACTACAAGTCCGATACCACTACTAAACTCGACATCCGCATCGCCGCCGACCGAGATTACATTATCCGCACCGGCTTGGGTTCCGTCGCTTCCCGCTGCTTGCTGCTGTCACTCTGGAAACTTCCACCGTCGGGGTTGCGTGAAATTCTGACTATCGCGGTAAAGCGAGGAACCACCGAAAGCAAAGTTGTCTTTGCCGAAGTGTATCAAGGTGGGTCGCGAATTCAGTACGACTGGGTCGAGAGCGCGGATTGGCTGAAGATGGCGCTGGCGTTAGCAGATAGAGCAAATCAGGAGTTTTGACACATGATTGGGTCTAACACGTACCAGATACAGCCAGCCTTTCTGGGTGGATCTGTTCTCTTCACGATTCATCGTGAAGTTTCTATCGCCTTTGGCGTCTCCCCTTGGGAGAAGGCTGGCTGTATCTGGCGGGGACAATGAAATGAAAATCATATTGGATAAATTGCTCGAACATTACAACCGCGAAGATGGTATTAAGCAAGAGTCTTTTTTTGGCTTGCTAACTGAAGAGCAAATGGCTCGTCTGGATGGTATGGAGCAGTATTTGTTGGCATTCATTGAATCAGAGGAATACCGTAAACTGCCTGATGACTATCAACCAGACATCAAAATTGAGGATGCAATTACCGCGATCACAATGTTGCTTGATTACTGTTTTGAGAAAAAAAATGCAACTAACCATTAGCCAAAAGCACAAACTTATCGCCATCCTCGCCACCACTTCTCTCGCGGCTCTCGGCGTTGGGTATTTTGGTACAAGACTGCTCGGAGCCAACACGATGCTTTTGGGTGGCTCTGTTCTGTTCGCTGGTGGGGCTGTAACGACGGCGGCGACTGTGGTGCAGCGACGGCGGTAACGCATTGTCCCCGAAAAAATCGGGCAGCCTTAATAGAACGAGTACCCGTATGCACCGACAAATCAACAAACAGAAGGCTGCCCGATTTTTTTACGTGTAAGACCCCGTAGAACGAAACGACGACGAATGGAAAAGCGCATTTTCGCGCTTTTTCTTTTTTGGTTGGAAATGTTGCAGGTTTCCCTGAACAACCAACAAAACCCGACAACCTCAAGTCTTCCAACGATTTTTAATAGCTTCAGATTTTGTAGCAGTTGTCATCCGTTGCTGCAAATCGTTGCAAATATTGCATTAAGTTGCTGACTCTCATAACAATTAGTTTTTGGGTTCGCAACTACCGCAAGCTGGACATTTTTATGAAGCTATCACAGTTTTTTATCAGTCTCTACCTTACACATAGTGACACTTATACTACGAAGACGAAAAACATCAAATGAATCAAGCGCAAAAAATGCAGCAACGTAATGATTGTAATGCAAGACGGTCAATCATCCGTCCTTGGAAATCTGTCGAACTACACAAGCAAATTAGGGAATTACAGACAAAGAACGAAGCTTTAGGTAACAATGCGAGACATGATTTAAGTCTTGAGATTGAAAATGAATCCTTACGTGCAAGAGTTGAGAAACTGGAAGCGATGGAGGAAAGGCTAGCCGCACAAATAGAAGATGTTACCGACTTGTTAATTCGTATCTACAACAGCAAGGAACAAGAAGTTCCTGTAGAAGTAGAGAACGAAACTAAGTCAAGCGTTGACTGGGAAGAATATCCTGAGATTCACGCAAGTGATATTCAGCGCGAATTAAAAAAGCGTGGTTTGTGGATAGACCTCGACTTAATAAAAAGAACTGTTTCTGATATCGGAGGGGATGACACGCATGGGATAAGTCAAGTTGAAGCTTCGTATGTTTTCAAAGAGTGCTTTAACCAAGCTTCTTCTCAAGAAGATGCAAAACTTCGAGAATTGATAAATCGGTTTACCTGGCTTGGTTTTAAACCAGGCAAAAGAAAGTCCTGCGTTTACTTTATATATTGCGAGAAAGCAAACGCTATAAAAATTGGATACAGTCTAGACGTTGCAGCAAGATTGTCTAGCTTGCAAACAGGAAATCCTTGCAAGCTTAAAGTATTAACAATAGTGCTAGGAGGTGTCAGAGAAGAAAAGGTTTTACATAACTTTTTTGACACTAGCAGATTGTTAGGTGAATGGTTCACGTTGTCAGAATGTCTTGTGCATTATTTGTTGTTTATTAACGAACAAGGAGTTTATAAAGACCCTTCGACGATGCCAGCGATTGCGAAAAAGAAAAAAGATTCTTACTACAGTCGGGCTAATGCCAATGTCGCCGAACGTAAATTGCAGGCGGTCTTAGCAGATGAGTTTTTGCAAAAGTGCTTACCTCCAGCGAAGTCACAAACAGCCCCTGCCAAAAGTAAGCCTGCGCTACCGAAGGCACAAGCTAGGTTCTTTTTAAAAGGGGGTGAGTAATGAATGTACGCTGAGACTTACAAAGATCCTCGCATTGGAGTAAAGCAGTTATGGCGACAAATGAGGCAGTCTGGCGAGGTATCTGTTACTTACCAAGCTTTTCTTAAGTGGGTAAAAAATCCGCTCAAGATAAATAACACGCGATACGGCTTGTGCCTCCAAGAGGTTGAAGCCGTGAAGGCATATGCAGCAATACGTCGAGCAAGCATAGGTCGTACGGCTTACAAAGGCTTTAACAAAGCTCAAGTAACACAAGCTTTACAAGAAGCTAAAGATGTTAATCAGGAGGTTAGTGGAGCACAGTTACTTGAGATTTGCGATTTATATGATGCTAGAACTTACGCATTGACAATCAAGACAAAAAGTGCGTAAGGAGAATTCAGAAAAAAACTAGCGATCGCTATTTACCAGAGGCGTGAAAAACAGATAATTTACTTGTTTGTGTTTAGGGTTCGGA
>JAESFN010000282.1_pt1 | contig 61813 bp, 64 predicted proteins | sample 9269411 | NCBI WGS metagenome assembly JAESFN01 (sample SAMN14505399, study PRJNA617100) | algae metagenome | isolation source: Iphinoe sp. HA4291-MV1 and co-occurring heterotrophs from trail next to... | place: USA: Maunawili Falls, Hawaii | collected 2009-07-25
GATCGATGGGGCGTCAGCTTTGCCGCGAACAGCGGCCTCGCTTGCGTTTGGGTCGTCATCTTGGGCATCACTATAGGCTCAGAATCAGGATGACGGAAATGGCGCAGCAAAAAGTGAAGCGACTGCCCAAAGGGCTACCTACGTCAGATGTCGAAGCCATTTTCGGCGCTTTTGCGGCAGCGGAGCCCGAGCCGAAGGGCGAACTCGACTATGTGAACCCCTTCACCCTCCTGGTGGCGGTGGTGCTCTCGGCGCAAGCGACCGACGCCGGGGTGAACAAGGCCACCAAGCTGTTGTTCCAGCTGGCGGATACGCCGGAGAAGATGGTGGGGCTCGGCGTCGCCGAGATCGAGGACAAGATCAAGACCATCGGGCTGTTCCGCAACAAGGCGAAGAATGTCTTCGCGCTGAGCCAGCAGCTGATCGAGAAGTTCGATTCAAAGGTGCCCGAGGATCGCGAAGCGCTCGAGAGCCTGCCGGGGGTTGGCCGCAAGACCGCCAACGTGGTGCTCAACATCGCCTTCAAGCAGCCGACCATCGCGGTCGACACTCATCTGTTCCGCGTCGCCAACCGTACCGGACTGGCGCCGGGCGATAATCCGCTGAAGGTGGAGCTCGGGCTGCTCAAGGTGATCCCCGACCAGTACATGCTGCATGCACATCACTGGCTGATCCTGCACGGCCGCTACATCTGCAAGGCACGCAAGCCCGATTGCTGGCGCTGCATCATTTCTCAGTGGTGCCGGTTCGAACCGAAGACGCCGGCGCCTAAGGGGACCTGAGGCGCAGATTTGGCAGTCAAGCCTTCTCCCGCAACGGGAGAAGGCACTCACCGAGAGATCAGGCCCCGTACCCACGGGCCATGGCGGCGGCGAAGCTCGGGATGAACACCAGCAGCGCGGCCTGCAGGTAGAGGAAGCGGCGAGCGCCCGACACTTCTGTCACAACGGGGGTGAACGCTGCATCAGCTTTCGCGGCCTTCACCCAGCGCAGGATCGCCACCGTCGGCGCAATCGAGGCGAGGCCGACGCCGAGGAAGGCGATCATCTTGGCCCAGAACACCCAATTGCCGACATAGTACTCCCAGCCGGCCGCGCCGAGGACCACCCGCAATACGCCGACGACGATGACGAGCATGGCCATCGCGCCATAGGCGCGATCCAGCGACCCGAGTTGCGCAAGTCGCTTGCCTTCAATCCCCGGCCGCAGCAGGGCGAACTCGGCGGCGAAGATCGCCACCAGGGTGAACACGGCGAGGTGGTGGGCAATAGCGAGGATCAGGTCGGTCATCATGTCGCTCCTGATGCGCCTCGACCGGTGCGAGGCAGCATGTTAACACTGTTCGCATCGAGATAATCCTGCATGTGAGCAATGTCAACATCTGAACCATCCGACCGCTACCACCATGGCGACCTGCGCCGGGCGCTGGTCGAAGCGGCGCTGGAATTGCTGATCGAAGGCGGCACCGAGGCGCTGGGAATGCGGGAGCTGGCGCGGCGGGTCGGCGTCTCGGCTGCGGCGCCCTACCGGCATTTTCGCGACAAACAGGCGCTGATCCAGGCCGTCGCGGCGGCCGGCTTTGCACTGTTCCGCGAAACGGTCGAGAGCGCCAAGGCGGGCGTCGAAGCGGAGGAGCAGCTGGGCGCCATGGCCGAGGCTTATGTGCAGTTCGCGCTGCGCTACCCGCGGCTCTACAAACTGATGTTCTCCTCCGAACTCGGCAAGTTCGAGGACAAGGAGCTGCGCCGCGCCGCCGATGCCGCCTATGAAAGCCTCGCCGTCGCTGCGGCAAAGGCCGATCCCGACGCTCCCGGCGAGGCGGCGATCAGCGCCTGGGCCTTCGTCCATGGCCTCTCCATGCTGCTGCTGGACGAGCAGTTGCTCGGGGTTTCCGCCGCCAATGCGGAGCCGCTGGTCCGGGCGCTGACGCGCCGACACGCGCAACGCTTCGGCAAGCCGCGACCCGCCTGAGGTTGGCGTTGCATGGGCGCGCAATCTCCTTTATTCCCGGCGCGGCTCATTTACCCCATTTCATCGAAGGATCGCCGATGGCCGAGGCCCGGTTCGACGTTCTCACCATCGGCAACGCCATCGTCGACGTCATTGCTCCCATCGATCCCGGCTTCCTCGAACGCGAGGGATTGTCGGAAGGCATCATGCACCTGGTCGATGCCGAACGCTCCGCCTACCTCTATGAGCGCATGCCGGCCGAGAAGCGCCAGATCTCCGGCGGCAGTTCGGCCAATACCGCGGCCGGGGTCGCCTCGCTCGGCGGTCGCGCCTCGTTCGTCGGCAAGGTGGCGGATGATGACCTGGGCGACGTGTTCGCCGACGACCTCAAGCGCATCGGCGTGCATTACGGCGTGTCGCGCCTCAGCGACGGCCCGGCGACGGCCCGCTCGATGATCCTCCTCTCGTCGGACGGCGAGCGGACGATGAACACCTACCTGGGCGCCTGCCACCAGCTGACCACCGCCGACATCAAGGAAGACGAGATAGGCGGCGCCACCGTCACCTATATGGAAGGGTTCTTGTGGGATCCGACCGAGGCCAAGAAGGCCTTCGTGATGGCGGCGCATTACGCCCACAAGCACGAACGCGCCGCCTCGTTCACGCTCTCCGACCCGTTTTGCGTCAACCGCTATCGCGACGAGTTCCTCGACCTGATCCGGTCCAAGACCATGGACATCGTGTTCGGCAATGTCGAAGAGCTGAAGTCGCTGTACCAGACCGACCTGCACGGCGCGGTGCAGGCGATCGCCAAAGATGCCGAGCTCGCGGCGATCACCATGGGCGCCGACGGGGCCATGGTGGTGCACCAGGGCGAGATCATCACCGTTCCGGCCTACGCGGTGACCGAAGTGGTCGACGTCACCGGCGCCGGCGACCTGTTCGCCTCGGGGTTCCTCCTCGCCATCGCGCGGGAACGCGACTTCCGCACCGCGCTACAGGCCGGCTGCCTCGCCGCCAGCGAAGTGATCTCGCATATCGGCGCCCGGCCGGTGGCGGATCTCAAGGCACTGGCGGGCGAGAAGGGGATCGGGATCTAACGTCCGGCGCGCTTGCCGCCAAGCGCTAAACCTTCCGCAGCGCCACCCGCTCGATGGTGTGGCTCGGACCCTTGGTCAGTACCAGGTCGGCGCGGCTGCGGGTCGGCTGGATGTTGTCGCGCAGGTTCGGGAGGTTGATTTCCTTCCAGGCCCACATGCCGAACGCCTCGGCTTCTTGGCTGCTCATCTTGGTGAAGCGGTGGAAGAAACTCTTCGGATCGGCGAAGGCGGTTTCGCGCAGGCGCCGGAAACGCTCCATGAACCAGGTGGTCAGGTCGTTCTCGTCGGCATCGATGAAAATCGAGAAATCGAGGAAGTCGGAGGCGAAGAGGATCGGCTTGCCGGATTTCGGCAACTCGCCCGGCTGCAGGATGTTGAGCCCCTCGACGATCAGGATGTCCGGCCGGTCGATGGTGATGAACTCGCCGTCGATCACGTCATAGACGAGGTGCGAATAGACCGGCACCTTTACGTCGGGCTTGCCCGACTTGATGTCGGAGAGGAAGCGCAACAGCGCGCCGCGATCATAACTCTCGGGAAAGCCCTTGCGGTCCGCGAGCTTGAGCTCATCGAGTTTGGCGTTCGAGTGGAGGAAGCCGTCAGTGGTGACGAGGTCGACTTTGGGCGAGCTCGGCCAGCGGCTGAGCAGCGCCTTCAGAATACGCGAGGTGGTGGATTTGCCCACCGCCACCGAGCCGGCGACGCCGATAATGTAGGGCACCTTGCGGCCATCGGCCCCGAGGAATTTGGTCGAGGCGCGGTGCAGTTCCTGCGTTGCCTCGACATAGAGCGAGATCAGCCGGCTCAACGGCAGGTAGATTTCTTCGGCCTCGGTGAACGAGATCGGATCGGTCAGGGCGCGGAGCCGCTTCACGTCGTCGGCGTCGAGCGTCATCGGCTCGTCGGCACGAAAGCCGCTCCACTCGGCCTTGCTGAAATAGTGGTAAGGCGCGAGCTTGAGCTTCTTCACCCCCATCAGCTGGATGCCTTCCCGCGCGCTGCCTTCTCCTCGAGGCCCGATTGCGCGGTGCGGCGCTCGAGCTGCGCCATCACGTCATTGAGCGGCACCCCGGCGGCGCGGAGCAGCACCAGGAGGTGATAGATCACGTCGGAGGCTTCGCCCTCGGTGCCCTTTTTGTCCTTGGTCACCGAAGCGATGATGATCTCGGCCGCTTCCTCACCGAATTTCTTGGCGCAGCGCTCGACGCCGCCAGCGAGGAGCTTTGCCGTATAGCTCTCATCCGGCGAGGCGCCGGCGCGGGCGGCGATGCGCCTGTCCAGGTCTTCGAGGGTGAAGCTCATCAGATCTCTCCCGCATTGGAATCGCGCCGCATCGGGATGCCGTGGCGCTCCATATAGTCCTTGGCCTCGCCCACCGTGTAGGTGCCGAAGTGGAAGATCGAGGCGGCGAGCACGGCCGACGCGTGCCCTTCCTTGACCCCGTCGACCAGATCATCGAGCGAGCCGACGCCGCCCGAGGCGACCACCGGTACATGCACCGCGTCGGCGACCGCACGGGTCAGCTTCAGATCGAACCCCGATTTGGTCCCGTCGCGGTCCATCGAGGTGACCAGCAGTTCGCCGGCGCCGCGCTCGACCATTCTGGCGGCGAACTCCACCGCGTCGAGGCCGGTCGGGTTGCGTCCGCCATGGGTGTAGATTTCCCACTCGTCCATGTTCTGCTGCCCCGGCGCCTGGACCTGGCGCCGGCGCGCGTCGACCGAAACGACGATGCACTGGTCGCCGAACTTGTCGGCGGCGCGGGCGATGAAATCCGGGTCGCTCACCGCCGCCGAATTGATCGACACCTTGTCTGCGCCGGCGAGCAGGAGCTTGCGGATATCCTCGAGCTTCCGGATGCCGCCGCCCACCGTCACCGGCATGAAGCAGTGCTCGGCGGTGCGCGCCACGACCTCGAAAATGGTGTCGCGGTTCTCGTGGCTGGCAGTGATGTCGAGAAAGGTCAGTTCGTCGGCACCGGCAGCATTGTAGGCAATGGCGGCTTCCACCGGATCGCCGGCATCGATCAGGTCGACGAACTGCACGCCCTTGACGACGCGGCCGTCCTTAACATCCAGGCACGGGATGATGCGGGTCTTCAAGCTCATTGGCGGGGATCCTCAGGCGGGCGCTTGAGCTTCGCATAGATGGCGAAACCGAAGGAGAACACCCAGAAAAAGAAAGCGAACAGCCCGGCGAGGCCGAACAGGGTGGGGAGGATGCCGGTGAAACCGGCATAGAACAGGGCCAATATCGGCAGCAGTGCCAGCGGATACCACCAGAGGCGCACCCGCTCGAGCAGCACCGGCTTATTCCTGAGCTCAGCCATTGGGCGCGTCTCCCCGCTTGCGACCCCAATAGAGCCGATGCGCGATGAGCACAACGGCCCACAGCAGCAGGGCGCCGGCACCGAGCGGGATGGTGGCCAGCATGAACCATCCCATCACTCCGAGCGCATAGAGCGTCGAGCCAATATCCTCGCCGTTGACGATGCAGGGATGCACCGAACCCTCATCGAGGGCGCAGCCATTGGCGTCGGCGATCGAGCCGGCGACGATCACCGAAAGCACCGGCGCCAGCGCCACCAACAGGATGATCGCCAGGGCGATCCAGTAGACCCACCAGGGGAAGCGCCGCTGCTGGGCGGTGCTCACGCAGCGCGGCCCTTGAGCAGCGCCATTGCTTCACGTGAATCAATGCGGCCGTCATAGAGCGCCCGCCCCGAGATGGCGCCTTCGAGAAGCTGGTAACGCGGCTCGGTCATGGTGCGGATGTCGTCCATCGAGGCGAGGCCGCCCGAGGCAATCACCGGGATCGACACAGCCTCCGCCAACTCCAGCGTCGAGGGCCAGTTGATGCCCTTCAGCACACCGTCGCGATCGATATCGGTATAGATGATCGCCGCGACCCCTGCCCCTTCGAAGCGCTTGCCCAATTCGATGGCAGTCAGCTCCGATGTCTCGGCCCAGCCTTCCACCGCCACCTTGCCGCCGCGCGCATCGATGCCGACTGCGACCTGGCCGGGAAACAGCCGCGCCGCTTCGCGGACCAACGCCGGATCACGCACCGCAATGGTGCCGAGAATGACGCGGGCGAGACCGCGACCGAGCCACTCCTCGACATGGGCGATGCTGCGGATGCCACCGCCCAGCTGCACCGGGAAGCTCACGGCATCGAGGATCGCCTGTACGGCATCGCCATTGACACTCCTGCCGGCAAAGGCGCCGTTGAGATCGACGACGTGCAGGTACTCGAACCCCTGGTCCTCGAACGACTTCGCTTGCGCCGCCGGATCATCGTTGAACACTGTGGCCTGCTGCATATCGCCCAGCTTCAGGCGTACGCACTGGCCGTCCTTGAGGTCGATGGCGGGGAAGAGGATCATGCTGAGAACTCCGAGCGCGTGGCTACAAACTTGCGGCTCACGGCTTCCACCCCAGGAAATTGCGGATCAGCGTCAACCCGAGGGTCTGGCTCTTTTCCGGATGGAACTGGGTACCCAGCATATTGTCGCGCCCGACGATGGCGGTGACCTGCTGCCCATAGTCGGCGGTCGCGACCAGCGTTTCCGGGCCGGCCACCGCCAGGTGATAGGAGTGGACGAAATAGGCGTGCAGCCCATCCACCCCGTCAGGGATGCCCTGGAGCAACGGGTGGGACTGGTGGAAAGTCAGGGTGTTCCAGCCCATGTGCGGGACCTTGAGGTCGCCTTTCGGCTCGAGCCGCACCACCGCGCCGGGGATCCAGCCGAGCCCCTTAGTGATCGCCTTCTCGCGACCCTCGGTGGCCATCAGCTGCATGCCGACGCAGATACCGAGAAACGGCACGCCGCCTCGGATCACCCGCTCTTCCAGCACCTCGACCATGCCGGTCACCGCGTCGAGGCCGGCGCGGCAATCGGCGAAAGCGCCAACGCCGGGGAGCACGATGCGGTCGGCGCGGCGCACCGCCTCGACATCGTCGGTGACAATGATTTCGTCATCCGTCCCGGCCTCGCGCGCGGCGCGTTCGAAGGCCTTGGCGGCCGAGCGGAGGTTGCCCGAGCCGTAATCGATAATGGTGACGGTGCTCATCGGGTTTGCCGCTTCAGATAGTCGACCAGCGCCAGGTCCTCGCCGGCAGCAACGATCTCGGTGCGATAACGACCGCCGCGCGTCGCCGTCTTCACCCGGCGGAAGCTGGCCGCCTCAAAGCCGATCAGGGTGGCGAACAGCACGTAGAGCCAGAATGCCGCCTCGCCACCGACCACGACGCTCAGGGCGATGATCGCGAGGGTGCCGACAACCCATACTGCCAGCAGCAACCATAGCCCGTGGAGGAGCGCATGCACTGGTGGCAGCAGGGCTGCGGACCAGGAGAAGCGATCGGCCACCGCGGTGGGCGCATCGCTTGGGCGCTCGTAGACGGAATAGAGGGTCACGGTTATCCTCGTTGGATTGGCGTGGTTGCGGGTTCGCCTTAGAGCAAAACCCGCACGGTTGGAAGATGAGGGAACCAGCCGGCGACCGCGCCATTCGTTCAACAGGCTTCGAGGAGAGCTACATGACGCATGATTCACCCGACCCGCATGGCGATGGAACGATGGGTTCCAAACCGACCCAGGGCATTTTCATCGGCTGGCTCGCCGTCGGGCTGCTCGTCGTGATGGCGATCTTCACCGTGACGGTTATCAGCGCCGGCGCCAATTACGGCTTCAGCTAACCACTTGCACGCTGCAAGTTGTCGTGACAGGTTTGAACCGGTCGCCAGGCGCGACCGGTTTTTTGCTGGGGAGGCGACGATGGCCGACGGCAAGTATCTTGCGGTGTTCTACAGCAACAAGGCGGGACCCAAATGGCAGGCCTGGCACGCGCTCTCCGAAGAGGAGAAGCGGGCCAAGGATGCAATCGGCCTGCCGGCGCTCGCGGCCTGGGACGAACAGCACAAGGATCGGATCGTCGATATGGGCGGGCCGCTGGGCAAGACGCTCCGAGTCACCGACGACGGCACGGCCAAGGCGGTCAATGAGCTGACGGCCTTCGTGGTGGTGCGGGCAGCATCGCTGCAAGCGGCGGCGCAGATGTTCGAGGGCCATCCGCATATGAGCATCTTTCCGTGCCACGCCGTGGACGTGATGCCGCTGCTCGGGATGGAAACCGACGACGAGGGTCGGCCGAACGCCTGAGCGCTAGAGCGTGCCCTTGGTCGAGGGGATGGCGTCGGCGGCGCGCGGGTCGATCTCGACCGCCGAGCGCAACGCCCGAGCCAGCGCCTTGAAGGTGCTTTCGGCGATATGATGGTTGTTGTCGCCGTAGAAGGTCTCGACGTGCAGCGTGATGCCGGCATTCATCGCGAAGGCCTGGAACCACTCGCGGAACAGCTCGGTATCCATCTCGCCCACCTTGTCGCGGGTAAAGTCGACCTTCCAGACGAGAAACGGCCGGCCAGAGACGTCGAGCGCGACGCGGGTGAGCGTGCCATCCATCGGCAGGTCGGAAGAGGCGTACCGGCGGATGCCCTTCTTGTTGCCGAGCGCTTGCTTGATCGCCTCGCCCAACGCGATGCCGACATCCTCGGCGGTGTGGTGGAAGTCGATATGCAGGTCGCCTTTGGCGCGTACCGTCATATCGATCAGCGAGTGCTTGCTCAGCTGATCCAGCATGTGATCGAGAAAGCCGATGCCGGTCTGCATGTCGTGCTTGCCCGAGCCATCGAGATTCACCGACACCTGGATGTCGGTCTCATTGGTCTTACGGGCAATCTCGGCAGTGCGCATCTCGGCGGTCCCTTTAGTGGCGCGGCGGCTGTAGCAGATAGCGCCGGAGCGGTGAAGATGCGGTGAAGGGGCCGTTTCACCCGCCGGCCGGTAACCTTCAGGAAACTACCCAACCGGCTAGCCCGGTTTGCAATCCACCCGTCCGCCCCTAAATATGGCGGAACAGTTCTGGAGTTTTTCCCAAGATGTCGAAGGACAACGAGTTTCCCGGCTGGCACGGCACGACCATCGTCGCCGTCCGCAAGGGCAACAAGGTGGTGGTGGCCGGTGACGGACAGGTCTCGGTCGGCAACACCGTGATGAAGCATACCGCCAAGAAGGTCCGGCGCCTCGCCGACGGCAAGGTGATCGGCGGCTTTGCCGGCGCCACCGCCGACGCGTTCACGCTGTTCGAGCGGCTCGAGGCCAAGTTGATCCAGTATCCGGACCAGCTGATGCGCGCCTCGGTCGAGCTGGCCAAGGATTGGCGCACCGACCGGTACCTCCGTCGGCTCGAGGCAATGATGATCGTTGCCGACAAGGACGTGACGCTGGTGCTCACCGGCACCGGCGACGTGCTGACCCCCGACCACTCGACCATCGCCATCGGTTCGGGCGGCAACTACGCTTATTCGGCGGCGCTGGCCCTGAGCGAAAACACCGACATGGATGCCGAGGAGATCGCCAGGAAGGCGATGAAGATCGCCGCGGAGGTGTGCATCTACACCAACGAGAACGTCACGCTCGAAGCGATCGAGACCGACAAGTGACATTCGAGGTCCGGCGGCTCACGGCCTCCGACGCGGAGGCCTACAGGACGCTCCGCATCGAGGGACTGACGTTGTCGCCGTCCTCGTTCGGTTCGAGCCTCGCCGAGGAAGCGGAGCGGCCGGCGTCGGCCTGGGCTGAACGGCTCGACCAGGGTTTTGTGTTCGGCCTCAGCGAGGCCGGCGTGCTGGTCGGTATCGCCGGTTTCTATTGCGAGGCGATGCGAAACACCAGGCATCGCGGGCATGTCGTCGGTGTGTACCTGACACCATCGGCACGTGGCCGTGGCGGCTCCGACCTGCTGATTGCCGCGGTGATCGCGGAGGCCCGCAACCACGTGCTGCAGTTGCACCTGGTGGTGACCCAATCCAACCACGCGGCCCGCCGGCTCTACGAGCGGCAGGGCTTCGTGATCTATGGCGAAGACCCGCGCGGCCTCAAGGTCGATGGCGTCTTCTACGATGACTATCTCATGGTGCTGCGCCTCGACGAGGGCAGCGGAAAGTGACGGATTATGAGTGACACCAACTTCTCCCCGCGCGAGATCGTCTCCGAGCTCGATCGCTACATCGTCGGCCAGCATGACGCCAAGCGCGCCGTGGCCGTGGCGCTGCGCAACCGCTGGCGCCGGCAGCAGCTGTCGGACGACCTGCGCGCCGAGGTGACGCCGAAGAACATCCTGATGATCGGGCCCACCGGGGTGGGCAAGACCGAGATCAGCCGCCGACTGGCCAAATTGGCGCAGGCGCCGTTCATCAAGGTCGAGGCCACCAAGTTCACCGAAGTCGGCTATGTCGGCCGCGACGTCGAGCAGATCGTGCGCGACCTGGTGGAAGCCGGCATCTCGCTGCTGCGTGACAAGAAGCGCGCCGAGGTGCAGGCGCAGGCGCACCACAATGCCGAGGAGCGGGTGCTCGACGCGCTGGTCGGCTCGTCCGCCTCCCCGTCGACCCGCGACAGTTTCCGTCAGAAGCTCCGCACCAACGAACTCGACGACAAGGAGATCGAGATCGAGATGCAGCCGACCGGCAACCCCGGTGGTTTCGACATCCCCGGCATGCCGGGCGCCAATATCGGCGTGATCAATATCCAGGACATGCTGGGCAAGGCGTTTGGTGGCCGTGGCGTCAAACGCAAGGTCAAGGTGAAGGACGCGCATGCGCCGCTTATCGCCGAGGAGGCCGACAAGCTGCTCGACCAGGATCAGCTCAACAAGGAAGCGGTGGATCTGGTCGAGAACCACGGTATCGCCTTCATCGATGAGATCGACAAGATCGTGAACCGCGAAGGCGGTTACGGCGGCGGGGTATCACGTGAAGGCGTGCAGCGTGACCTGCTGCCGTTGATCGAGGGCACCACGGTTTCGACCAAGTATGGTCCGGTGAAGACCGACCATATCCTGTTCATCGCCTCGGGCGCCTTCCATGTGGCCAAGCCGTCCGACCTCCTGCCCGAGCTGCAGGGTCGCCTGCCGATCCGGGTCGAGCTCAAGGCGCTGACCCGGCAGGACCTGATCGGCATCCTCAACGACACCGATGCGAGCCTCATCAAGCAGTACGTGGCGCTGATGAAGACCGAGGGACTGACCCTCGACTTCACCCCTGATGCGATCGAGGCGATCGCCGACGCGGCGGTGCACGTCAATGCCACGGTCGAAAATATCGGCGCCCGCCGGCTCGCCACCATTCTCGAGCGGCTGGTCGAGGACATCTCGTTCGACGCGCCGGACAAGGCCGGCGAGACGATCCGGATTGACAAGGGCTATGTTGACGAGCGGATCGGCAAGATGGCCGCCGACACCGACCTCAGCCGTTTCGTGCTGTAGCTCTGGCGACCGAGCGTGGGGCCACCCACCACCCTTGCTCCCTCCCCACACAGGGGGGAGGGAGATCCGACTGCAGGCTAAGGTGCCAGACGTCTCCCTCCCCCTTGTGGGGAGGGCAGCAAAGCTTGTGAGCGAAGCGAACTAGCGTCGCTGGGTGGGGTGGGCCCGTGCTCGGCCACTCCTTGCGGGCACGACGCGCATCGGCCATACCTCGCCGCATGACCCTCCCCGTCTCCGCCCGCCCCGACGTTCAATCCCTGCAATCCTCGCTGATCCGCGATGTCGCCAATGCCGGGATGGGACGGACCGACGTGCTGCCGTTCTGGTTCGGCGAATCCGACCAGGCAACGCCGCGTTTCATCCGCGAAGCAGCGATGGCTTCGCTCGACGCAGGCGAGACGTTCTACTCGCAAAATCTCGGCCGGCCCTACCTGCGCGAGGCGATCGCCAGCTATCTCAGCGACCTGCACGGCACCGCGGTCGCGCCCGGCCGTATCGCAGCGGTGGGGTCGGGCGTCTCGGGGCTGATGCTTGCAGCGCAGATGGTGCTGTCGCCGGGCGACCGGGTGGTGGCGGTAACGCCGCTCTGGCCCAATATCGTCGAGATCCCGAAAATACTTGGCGCCGAGGTGGTGCGAGTGCCGCTGACGGTCAACAACGGCAAGTGGTCACTCGATCTCGACCGGCTGCTCGCGGCGCTGACCCCGGACACCCGGCTCGCCATCATCAACTCGCCGAATAACCCGACTGGCTGGACCATTGAGGAAGACGAGGTCGACGCCGTGCTGGCGCATTGCCGCAAGCACGGTATCTGGGTGCTGGGCGACGATGTCTACGAGCGGCTGGTGCACGATCCGGCGCGCCGCTCTGCCCCATCCTTCCTCCGCCGCTATGAACAAGGCGACCGGATCATCTCGGTCAACAGCTTCTCGAAGGCCTGGTCGATGACCGGCTGGCGGGTCGGCTGGCTGGCGACGCCGGAAACTCTCTCGAACGACCTCACCAAGGTCATCGAGTACAACACCTCCTGCATCCTCGAGCCGGTGCAGCGAGCCGCCACTGCGGCGCTGGTTGAAGGCGAGCCGACGGTCGCCAAACTTCGCGCCGAGCTCACCGCCACCCGGCACCTGCTGGTCGATGAGCTGACCCGCGTCCCCGGCGTCATCGTTCCGGATGCCGGTGGCGCCATGTATGTGTTCTTCCGCATCGAGGGTTTTGTCGACACGCTGGCGCTGGCGAAGCGGCTGGTCGAGGAAGCGGGGCTCGGCCTCGCGCCAGGCGCCGCATTCGGGCCGGAAGGCGCAGGCTGGCTGCGCTGGTGCCACGCTGTCGCTCCAGAAAAGCTCGGCGACGGGGTCAGCCGGCTCAGAGCCTTCCTCGGACGATAGCCGTCAGAGCGGGGTCCCGAAGCGCGCGGCGCACTCAGCCTGCCGTGTCTCAAGACGGTTGCGCAGGTCGACCATCCAGTCCGGTTCGTCCGGCAACCTTTCCGCCAGCGAGTCGCTGACCCGGGCGTACCAGTAGAGATCGGCAAAGCGTCGGCAGACCGAACGCAGGGTCGCAAAGTCCTCGGGCAGCGGGCGGAGTTCGGCGTAGGCGGCGAGGAATACTGCCTCCTTCGCCGCGACCAACTCCGCCGGCACCTCGCGGGCAAGGCTATGCAGCGCCTGCTCGATGTCGGTGGTGAACCAGTGGTACATCGCGTCGTCAAAATCGATGGCGAAGCAGCGGCCGCTGGCCGCGTCGAAGAAGACATTGTCGCATTCGAAGTCGTAGTGGATCAGCCCGTAGTTGTCGGTGCTCTGCGGCACCGTGGCTAGTCGCTGCGCAACGAGGTCCACCTCATCCAGAGCTGCGCCGTTCGCCGGCAGGCCGGCCAATACGCTCCGAATCCATGCCAGCACATCACGCTCGTTGCAGCGACGCGGCCCGGCCGGACGGTACGCCGCCGAGAGGCGATGCAGCTCGGCCAGTGCCCGCCCATAGGCGGCAACGACCTCGTCGCCGAGATCGGTTCTGTCGAGCTGGATGCCTGGCACCGCGTGAAAGGCACTCGCATGATAGCGGCCCCACGGTGTGTCCCTTGAGACGACGATGTCGCCGTTCCTCGATGCGATGGGTACGGCAGCACTGTAGCCGGCCCTCGCGAGGTAGGTGAGGAAGTCGAGCTCCGCGGCGATGTCCTCCGCTCGCTTTTCGGCGGCCGGGGCGAAGCGCAGGTAGCGTTGCTCGCCCGCATGGGTGAACGGGTAGATGGCATTGGAGGAGATCCTGTACCAGGCGAACGGGTCCGGATCAGCGTCCCATGCCTCGCGCAACAGCTCGGCCAGCGGCCGGTTGTCGACCAGATGGCGTAGCTTCAGCATCGTCTCTCCCCCTCGGCCGATCCATCAGGTCGCTGTCACCGGCTCGGCGAACTGCGCGCCATGCAGCCGGGCGTAGGCACCGCGGCGATCGAGCAGCTCGGTGTGGCTCCCCTGCTCAACGATGCCTTCGCTGCCGACCACGACGATACGATCGGCATTGCGGATGGTGGCGAGCCGATGCGCCACCACCAGCGTGGTGCGGCCCGCCGACAGGGCGGCCAACGCCTGCTGGATCGCATACTCGGTCGCAGTGTCGAGCGCCGAGGTGGCTTCGTCGAGAATGAGGATCGGCGGGTTCTTCAAGAAGATGCGGGCAATGGCGAGGCGCTGCTTCTGGCCACCGGAGAGTTTCACACCGCGCTCGCCGGTTGGGGTATCGAGCCCGTCGGGCAGCGACAGCACGAACTCATCGAGCGCGGCACGGCGCAGCGCATCCATCACCTCATCGTCGCTGGCGCCGAGGCGGCCATAGGCGACGTTCTCGCGGATGGTCGATCCGAACAGGAACACGTCCTGCTGCACGATGCCGATCTGGCTGCGCAGCGACGCCTGCGTCATGTCACGGATGTCGATGCCGTCAATGCTGATGGCGCCGGCGGTGACGTCATAAAAGCGTGGCAACAGCGAGCAGATGGTGGTCTTGCCAGCGCCGGACGGGCCGACGAAGGCGACGGTCTCACCGGCAGCGATGGAGAGGTTCAGCCCATCGAGCACCTTATCCTTCGAGGCCGGGTCACCCGAATAGGCAAAGCTCACGTCCTTGTAGACGATATCGCCCTGAAGGCTTCCGGCAGCTTTCGCCCCCGGCCGGTCGGCGGTGTCGGGCTCGGTATCGATCAGCGTGGTGAAGCGACGAAAGCCTGCAATGCCCTTGGGATAGCTCTCGAGCACCGAGGTGATCTTGTCGATCGGCCGGAAGAACACGTTGACGAGGAGCAGGAAGCTGACGAAGCCGCCATAGCTGAGCTCGCCGGCGATGACGAACCAGGTGCCGGCCACCATCACCACCAGCTGCACGAAGCGGGTGCTGAAATAGCTCAGCGCGATCGAGGCGGTCATGATGGCATAGGCGCTGAGCTTGGTGGCGCGATAGCCCTCGTTGTTCTTGGCGAACAGCCCGCGCTCATAATCCTCGTTGGCAAAGGCCTTCACCACGCGGATGCCGCCGACGCTTTCCTGCACCCGGGTGTTGAAGTCGCCGACCTGGCGGAACAGCTGCTGCCAGGTGGTGGTCATGCGCGAACCGTACTTGCTCACCAGCCAGGTCATCAGCGGCACGATGATGGTGGTGAGCAGCGCCAGCTGCCAGTGCACGGTGAACATCAGGATGAAGGCGCCGATAAAGGTCATCACCGCGATGAACAGATCCTCGGGGCCGTGATGGGCCACCTCCCCCACTTCCTCGAGGTCCTTGGTGACGTGGGTGATCAGCTGGCCGGTCTTGTTGTTGTCGAAGTAGCGGAAGCTCAGCTTCTGGATATGGTCGAAGGCCTGCCGCCGCATATCGGTCTCGATCGAGATGCCGAGCGCATGGCCCCAGTAGTTGACGATGGCGGAAAGCACGGTATTGAGCGCAAACACCCCCAGCAGCAGCGCTGCGGTGGCCGCGATCAGCCCCCAGTTCTGGCCCGGCAGCAGGTCGTCGACGAACAGCTTCACCGCCAGCGGGAAGCCGAGCTCGAGAATGCCGGCAAGCACGGCGCAGCCGAAATCGAGAAAGAACAGGTGCTTGTAAGGGGCGTAGTAGGCAAAGAACCGACGCAGCATGAAACTTGTCCGCAGTAGTCAGAATATATGGGGTGTAGCGCTTAGGCCGGTTCAGTCGGGCTGTCCACCCGCGATGTTCCACGTGAATCCGTGCGGGAGGCCTTCAGCCCGCAGACTAGGCTCCGCCTGTGCCGGTAGCAGCCGGTGGTGCCACCGCCGCGGCCGCTTCATGCACAGGATCGCCCGTCAGATCGAGCAACTGGCGCACGGCACCCCGATCCATTGGCCTGGCGATCAGGAAGCCCTGCGCCTCGGTGTAGCCCAGCGCCCGCACATTTCTCAGCTGCTCGGCGGTCTCGATGCCCTCGGCGGTGGTGACAATTCCCATGCGCTGCCCGATGCCCGCAACCGCCCCCAGGATGATGTGCGCGCCCGCCGTGTTGTCCAGCGCGCGAACGAACGAGCCATCGATCTTGATCTTGTCGAAGGGAAACGCCAGCAGGTAGCTCAGCGTCGAAAAGCCGGTGCCGAAATCGTCGAGCGCCACCTTAAGCCCCAACGCGTGGAGCTGATGCAGGAGGTCGAGGTTGGTCTGGCTCTGCTCGAGGAACAGGGTCTCGGTGATCTCGATCTCCACGCGATCCGGCGCCAGGCCGCTGGCGGCCAGTGCATCGACCAGCACGCCGACGAGGCTACCGCGCTCGAACTGCACCGTCGACACGTTCACCGCGATCCGCATCGATGCCGGCCAACCGGCAGCTTCGGTGAACGCCTTGCGGATCACCCACTCGCCGATCGGCATGATGAGGCCGAGCTCCTCGGCAAGCGGCACGAACTCTGCCGGCAGGATCAGACCCTCGGTCGGATGGCGCCAGCGCAGCAGCGCCTCGAAGCCGACGATCTGCTGGGCCGCGAGATTGAGCATGGGCTGGTAGAACAGCTCGAACTCCCCGTTGGCGAGGGCGCGCCGCAAGTCGTGCTCCATGCTGGAGCGCGCACTCAGCGTCCGCGCCAGGTCGGGCTCGAAGAAACTGTAGCCGCCGCGGCGTCCCCGCTTGATCGAGTAAAGCGCCAGGTCGCCGCTCTTGAGCAGCGCGTCGGCCCCTGCTCCATGCTCGGGTGCCATGGCAATGCCGATACTCACACCCACCAGCACGGCGTGATCGTCGATGTCGAACGGCCGCCGGATCGCATCGAGGATTGCGCGGGCCAGTGCCAGGGCGCCGTCGCGGGTCCCGTCGGCCAGCAGCACGGCGAACTCATCGCCACCCATCCGCCCAACAACACCAGCCTTACCGGCGCAATCGACAAGACGTGCCGCTACCTGTCGCAGCAGCTTGTCGCCGCTGGCATGGCCCATTGAATCGTTGATCGCCTTGAAGCCGTCGAGGTCGAGGCAAAGCACCGCAAAGCCACCGCCATGGGGCAGCGTTTCGAGCGCCTGCCCCAACCGCTGGTAGAAGAAGTTGCGGTTCGGCAATCCGGTGAGCGCATCGTGATAGGCCTGGTGTGCGAGTTCGGCCTGCATGTTGTGCAGCTCGGTGATGTCCTTGTGCATGGTCACCCAACCGCCATCGACCATCGCCTTGTGTGCGACGGACATCACCCGGCCGTTGGCGAGCTGGTGGACTGCCGATGAACTCACCCCTTCTGCGGCAACGAGCAACCGCTCGCGCAGATAGGCCACCGGATCGTCACCGCCGGAGGTGCCGGCAGCGATGCGCGCCTTGAGGATGGTGACCAGGTGCGTGCCGGCCCGGCCAAGGTGACGCGGCAGGTTGTACATCTCGAGATACTGATGGTTGCAGATCACCAGCCGCTGTCGTGCGTCGAACATGGCGAGGCCCTGCGACATGTTCTCCAGCGCCGTGAGGAAACGTGCGTTCTGGGTGCGCAGCTTCTGCCTGCTCCGCGTCAGCTGCGCCGTGCGCTTCTCGATCTCGGCCTCGAGCCCGACCTGGAACGCCGTCAACTCGCCGATCATCAGTTCCATCGAGCGATCGGTGCGGGTCCGATCCAGTTCGGCTTCCTCGTAGGCGGCCGTGACCAGCCTTTCGAGCGCCGCGAGGTCAACATCACCCGCGGTGCCGGTCGATTTCTCCAACTGCCTGTCGAACAGCTTGCGCAATGCTCAGGCCGCCTCTTCGGTCAGCACGGTCACCGTCATGGTCTGGTTGTGCAACTGACAGAAGCCCGACTCCTCGTCGGGGGAAATCTCGCCATAGGAATAGAACCCGACCGGCAGGCAACGCTCCGACAGCTCGGCCGTGGCCGCCTCAATCTCTTCGTCGATCCGCTGGCCCATCAGCAGGCGCCGCCCGATGCAGCTCACGAAGATCGCGGCGCTTTGCGCATCCGGGCCCGGCTCGGCGCCCTGCACCGCTCGCTGGGTGGCTTCAGCCGCCCCGGCGCAAAGCCGATGGAAATTGCCGCGCATCAGCTGGGCGGACCAGCCGGCCGGCATGTCCCCGGCAAACGTCATCGAGCCGCTATCATGATCGACCGAGAGGATGGTCCGGACCACGCTGCGCTCGGGATGGCGCGGGTCGAATATCCGCAAGGGAAAAAGCAGCGCTGAGCCCGGCAGGTTCCGGCTCTCGTCAGGGCCCAGGTAGAGCTTATAGAGGTCAAGTGCCGGCTTGCCGTCGACTTCGTACAGCACGTTGCCGTCGGCGCGGGTGATCCGCCGCATCGGCCCGAACACATCCCAGCCTCCGGCGCTGCCATGGCCAATGCGGATCGCATCGCCATAGAAGCCGACCGCTGCGATGGCGTTGGGCACTGGCGGGCCATCGCAACCGACGAGGGTCTCGACAAAGTCGGCGCCGTCACCAGCGAGACCACCGCTCACCGGGACCCCGCGGCCGACCTCATCGACGATGCCTGCGACCAGCGCACTGCCGTTGACATGCAGGCCATCGGAAAGAACGAAGACACCGGCGAGGCCATCGCCCTTCAGCCCGGCGCCGATTGCCTTGCCGGTTGCGCGGGAGTCCGCCGATCCGTTTATGTCGGCGCGTATGACGCGCAAGGTGGTCGCGTCGAAGTCGAGCGCCAGGGCGCAGGCCATGTCGTCGCTGACATCGGTGCCGGCGAGCTGACCGCCGGTCGAACAGCCGAGCACGTGTGCCTCGGGGAAGCGCTGACGCAGGCTGTCGTAGATGACGCCGTCAGCGAGCATCTGGCGCGTGCCGAAGTAGAACACCAGCCCGGCACGCTCGAGGTTACCGCCGCTCTCCGACCAGCGCGAAGCATCATGCCAAAACAGTTGTGAGGCCCGCATATCGCTCTCTCCCAACAGCAGCGAGGCGCGTGATTGTCCGCAGTAAACCTTAACATTTCGGCGAATCGTCGCGGTAGCTTTGCTTGGATGGCGCACCTACCAAATACTACCGAGCGCATGGACCCGGCGGGAGCAATAGATAGCACAGCTCATTCTTGCATGCGCCATTGTTGCGATGCGCTCCCCGAAGTGGCCGCCGGAGTTTCCCCCGGCGGCCGTTCTCGTTACTCGTCGCGGAGCTTGACCAGATCGTTCATCAAGCCCGCCGTACCGTTGTGGATGGTCAGGCGCTCGACCTTGCCGGCGATTTCCGACAAGGCCTCGAGCTCCTTGAGCCGCAGCATGACCGGGTTTTCGGCCATCACCCGCGCGGTGTTGAGCAGCGAACGGGTGGCGTTCGTCTCCTCGCGCCGGCGGATGACGTTCGCCTCGGCTTCCTTTTCGGCCGCGACAACCTTGTTGAGGATGTCGCGCATCTCACCCGGCAGCACTACGTCCTTGACCGCGATGTCGCCGACCGAAAGACCGATCGCCGCCATGTCAGTCCGCACGCGCGCCACCGCCTCGACCTCGGCAGTGACCTTGTCGGCGAGGATCTCGTCGAGGCTCTTGGCACCCAGCGACTTGCGGAACGCAAACTGCAGGGCGCGGTAGAGCGCATCGGCAAAATCCTTGACCGACGTCGCGGCCTTCACCGCATCCACCACCTGGTATTCGGCGGCGAGGTTCACCCGCAGCGTGACACGATCACGGGTCAGCACTTCCTGGCCGGTCACGTCGAGCGACTGGCGGCGGAGATCGATGACCTTCACCGTGGCCTTCCGGGCAACTGCCCAGAACATGTGCGCACCTGCTTCGAGCTCGCGGACGAACTTGCCGTCGACGAACAGCAGGCCGACATGGCCCTCGGCGACATCGACAGCGGTGACAAGGCCGAGCCGCGCCACACCGGCGAGCCGCTTCTGCAGCGCCGCCGGCACGGCGAGGTCGTCAGCGATCTCTACCCGCTCGGCAGTCCACGGACCGGCTTCGGTCCAGTAGACCGCACGCTCCTCCGGCTTCAGCACCGCATGGAGACGCTTGTCGCGGGATACGACAACCACCTCGTCAGCGCCGGCCCGGATCTCGGTCAGGTACTGGCCCGCCACCTCAGTGTGGTCGCGGAACAGCGCCTTGTCGAAGCTCGAGACGAACTCCGGACGCGCGAGATCGTGCCATTCGATCTCCAGCCTGCCGCGGTCAGCCCGCAGCACGTGCTCGCCCGGGGTCAGGACCCCATGGAACTTGCCCTTGTACAGCGCGATGGCACGCTGGTTTTCCTTGACGATCACGCGCGAAACGCCGCGCACGCGATCCAGAATTTCGATCACCATGGTTAGTCCTCCTTGATACGCCTCTAGGTCATGACCCGAGTTCGTCCTTTCACTCGTTGTTGGACCGGATGGCCCGGTGGTTCGCCGGCCCGCACCGTGCGGGACCAGTCGAATGGAAGCGGAGCGTTTCCAGGAAAAGTTCAGAGACTTTTCCGGTTCGGAAGCGCGACCACTCAAAGTCAAGTTCCGGGGCGGCCGACCGACGAGAGTAGCGAGCAGGCCGGCGAGCGGGATGTCGATGGGAATGGCGAAGCCATGGCGCAAACGGGTGCGCGGGCCGGGCCAGAACCATGTTCATCCTTCAGCCGGTGCCGGAGCACCCCCCGAAGGGCGGTTCCGGCTTTGGCAACTCGGGCGGCCGAAGCCATCCGCATTGCCGCGACCGAACCCGCAGGACCGGCCCCAGAACCCTTAGTCAAACAACCAGCTTAACAGGCTGGTGCAGCCTTCAAGGCTGCAGTGATGGAGGGATTCGAACCCTCTACACTCAGATTCGCGATCTGATGCTCTACCCCAATGAGCTACATCCTTGGAGCACGTGACGGGACTCGAACCCGCGACTTCCGGACTCTGCATCCGGCGTTCAACCGCCAAACTCCACGCGCAATCCCCGACACCTCGGACCGGTGGTACACGGTGCTGCAGTGCAGACCGCGCCAGGCGAGGCTCAAGAGCTCGACCCGCTACCAGTCCTCGGCACGTCGCCGGGGAGCGGGCGTTTAGGCCTGTTGCTGATCTCGAGCAAGCTTTACTTCGTTGCGTAACTTTTGGTACGGCTGTCGCGCGACATTTATGCAACAATAACGCACGTGCGTACTTGGCGTTACGCCTCGGCCCCAACTATTTCAGCCGGCGCGCCACTTCGTTGCTGAGAAAGCTCAAGTCATCGGGCTCCAGCCTGCCGATATCGCGGGCAAGGCGGTTGGCCAGCTCGGTGGCTTCCGGGGACATGCCGGCCGTATCGATGGTGATCTTGGGGTCGCTCATCTCGGCGAGCCGCTGCAATTCCTCGGCGTCGTCCCAGATGACGTTGAAGTAGGCGATGATCTTCTGCAGCAGGGCAAAGGTCGGCTTGCCACGGCGACCATGCTCAAGCGCGCTGAGATAGGCGCTGGAGACGCGCAGAGCCTTCGCCATGTCCTTGAGGGTCAGCCCGCGTTCCTCGCGCATCGTGCGCAGCTTGAGGCCCAGTGGTGTCATCGGTAATCCCGCTCCCGCCGCAGCCGAACATAGAAGGCGCCGTCGCCGCCATGCCCTTGCGCCGCGGTGTCCCACCCGGCCACCAGCGGCGCAAGGTTGGGCTCCGACAGCCAGACCGGCAGCATGGCACGCAGCACGCCGCGCTCGACAATCACTGCCGCATCGTCGCCGAGCTTTTTCAGCCCTTTGCCGGTGATCACCAGCAGGGTGCGGTCGCCACGGGAGGAGCGGGCGTGGATGAAGCGGGTGAGCGCCGCGTGCGCTTCGACCTGGCGCATGCCATGCAGATCGATGGTACCGTCAATTTCCTCACGGCCACGCTGCAGGCGCTGCTTCAGGTTGGGTTCAATCCCGGCGCGCGGTTGCTTGCTCGGCCGCCCGTCAGATTGGTATGGCGCCATAGCGGGCAGGAGACGATGGCGCCTGGGGGCGGGCGCCGGGGCCGGGATGGGCAGTGGTTCGGCATCGAGATTGACGATCGGCCGGGATGGGCGCAGCGGTGCTACCGTCTGCGACACCTCGAGCCAAAGGTGCCAGTCGGGGAGCTGGCCCTTTCCATCCGACCGGCGCTTGGCCATCGCATCGCCCCCGAGCGCGACCTGCTATTCGAGCTGGCTGGTGGCGACGAGCTTCCAGTTGGGATCGCGCGACTTGGGATTGCGCGCAAAGGTCCATTCGTCGGCGATGTTGGTGACCTGGTCGGCATTGCCCTCGAGCAGGTTGCCGTCCTTGTCGCGGGTGGCCGAGACCACTTCGGCGTGGAAGCGGATGGTGACGTTGGCGGCGCGCTTGTCGAGCTCGGCATCCGAGATCTCGATCTTGGGCAAGCCGACAAAGGTGAAATCGACCTTCTGGCCCGCCGCCTCGCGATCCTTGATCACTCGCTCGAAGCCGTCATAGACGTCCTTTTCGAGCAGGTTCTTCAGCGTCTGCCGGTCGCCTGCGGCAAAGGCGGTAACAATCATCTCGTAGGCTGACTTGGCGCCTTCCATGAAGCTCTTGGGCGAGAAGCTGCCATCGGCATCGGCAATCGCCTTGAGCCCGGCCGCTACCTTCTCGTCACCATGGGCGAACTGGGTGACTTCGGCTTCGAGCTTGCGGGCGGCGCGGGCCTGGTCCTCGTCGGTCTCGACCGGACGCGGTCGCATCTGCACGACATTTTCTTCCCCAGCTTTGGCCGGTGCGGCCTCGCGCTGCCGCTGCAGCGGCGTGCGCTCTCGGCCGGTGCGAGTGCCCAGCACCTGGCGCAGGCGGAATAGCACGACGATCGCCAGACCAATGACGATGAGCGTGGGGATATCGAAGAATTCATCCATCGGACGTGCTACTCGCGCCAGAGAAAGGGGGGCGCCCGGCTCGCGGAGCCAGGAATGTGCCCTATATATAGGGAAACGCTCAGCCGGAAACCAGTTCACGTTTGGCTGAGGGGCCCGCCAAGGCCTTTATGACGCAGCGCTTTCGAAAGGGTTACCCATTGGGCCGCCTGTTGTTCCCGTTCTTCCTCGTGGTGCCGCTGGTCGAGATCGCCTTCTTCGTGGTGATCGGCAACGCGATTGGTCTCTGGCCGACGCTGGCCGGCGTGGTGCTGACGGCGCTGATCGGCTCCTTCGTGATCCGCATGCAGGGCCTGTCGCTGCTGAACGAGATGCGCTCGACCGTCGGCCGCGGGCAGTTGCCGGCGCGGGCGCTGGCCGACGCGATGATGATCGGGCTCGCCGGCCTGTTGCTGCTGCTTCCCGGCTATTTCTCCGACCTGATCGGTATCCTCCTGCTGATCCCGCCGGTGCGTTCAGCGATCTACGCCTACCTCAAGTCGCGGGTGACGGTGGTGACGACGAGCACCGGCCCCGGCCCCGGCTTTACGCAGCGGCGTGTCGACGACGGCACGATCGACCTCGATTCCGATGAGTGGCGTCCGCGCTGAGGCCGGAATGCTTGTGGCTCGGGGCCAAAGGTGCTAGCCAGCCCGCCACCGAAAGCTCGAGGAATTTTCGACTATGGCTGACCAGACCCCGCCCGAGGCCGCACCCGCGAACGCCGCTACGGCGCCCAGCTACAGCCTCGTTGGGCAGTACACCCGCGACCTGAGCTTCGAGAACCCGGGTGCGCCCGGCTCGGTCATGCTCGGCGGCACCAATCCGAACTTCACCGTCGGCATCAATGTCGGCGTCAAGAAGCAGGCCGACGACCTCTATGCGGTCGAGATCAGCCTCAACGCCAAGGCCGAGCGCGAAAAGACCGTGCTGTTCAATGTCGAGCTGGTCTATGGCGGCGTGTTCCGGGTGAAGAACGTCCCCGAGCAGCAGCTGCCGGCCCTGCTGATGGTCGAATGCCCGCGGATGATCTTCCCGTTCGCCCGCCACGTGCTGGCCACCATCGTGCAGCTCGGCGGCTTCCCGCCGCTGATGATGGAGCCGGTGGATTTCCAGGCGCTCTACATCCAGAACGTCCGGAACCTGCAGGCCCAGCAGGCCGCTGCGGGCACCCCGAACTGAGCCAAAACTACTCGGCCGCAGCCATTTCGGTCGGGTAGTAGCTCCACAACGCGTCGGCGCCCAGGGTGCCGACGAGTTTCAGGTGAGCGGCGAACTCCGCGTCGTTCAACCTTGAGGGCAGCGGGACCGGCCGCTGCCGGGCCGGCGCCAGCGTTACCGTGATGCCGTTCTCGACATGCGTCTCGGCCACCAGCGCCAGCGCCACCTGCCGGCCACCGATCAGCTCCAGATAGACGTCGGCGAGGATCTCGCTGTCGAGCAGCGCGCCGTGCAGGATGCGCTTGGAATTGTCGATACCGTAGTGCTTGCAGAGCGCATCGAGGCTGACGCGGGCGCCGGGATGGCGTTCGCGCGCCACCATCACCGTATCGATCACCTCGTTGGTGAGGCTGGGCCGCCCGAGCTTTTCGAGCTCGAAGTTGAGAAAGCCCATGTCGAACGGCGCGTTGTGGATGACCAGCGTCGCATCGCCGATGAACTCGAGGAAGCCATCCGCTTCGGCCCGGAACAGCGGCTTGTCGCGCAAAAACTCGGTCGACAGCCCATGGACGCGAAACGCCTCGTCCGGCACGTCGCGTTCCGGGTTGAGGTAGATGTGGAAGTGCCGGCCGGTCGGGATGTGGTTGATCAGCTCGACGCAGCCGATCTCGACGATGCGGTCGCCCGTCACCGGCGAGAGGCCGGTGGTTTCAGTATCGAGGACGATCTCGCGACTCATTGGCGGACTATAGCTTCCCGGCGCAGCCTCTGCACCAGTTCGGCGACCGCCTGGCGGGTCGCTGCGATGGTGGCTGAGGTGTCGATGATGTAGTTGGCGCGTTTCACCTTTTCAGCCTGCGGCATCTGCCGGGCAAGGATGGCCTCGAGCTTTTCCACCGTCATCCCCGGCCGGGCCAAAGCCCGCCGGCGCTGCTCGGCTTCGTCGACCGTGGTGACGACGATGGCATCGAGCCCCCAGTCGACACCGTTCTCGAACAGCAGCGGGATATCGACCACCGCCATCGGCTCACCGGTTGCCGCGGCATCGGCGAGGAACGACCTTATCCTCGCCCGCACCAGCGGATGGACGATGGCCTCGAGCTGTTGCAACCGCCGGGGATGACCAACCAGATGCCGACTGAGCTTTTCACGATCGATGACGCCATCCACGGTGACGCCCGGAAAGGCCGCCTCGACGGGCGCGACCGCCGCGCCGCGATAGAGTTCGTGCACGGCTTCGTCGGAGGAGAAGGTCGGCAGACCAAGATCGGCGAACGCCTTGAGGGCGGTGGACTTGCCCGTCGCGATCGAACCGGTCAGCCCGAGCTTCAGCATCAGAGGTTCGCCTCGACCTTGGCGCGCAAGGCCGGCGTCACTTCCGGCCGCACGCCGAACCAGGCCTCAAAACCGGGGACCGCCTGATGCAGCAGCATGCCGAGGCCGTCGACGGTGCGAAGCCCGAGGGCGCGGGCGTCGGCGAGCAGCGGCGTCGTCAGCGGCACGTAGACGATGTCGGTGACCAGCGCGGTTTTCTGCAGCAGGCGAAGATCGAGATCTTCGAACCGGGTGCCGTGCATGCCGATCGAGGTGGTGTTGACGACAAGCCCGGCCTCGGGCGCGTAGCGGGCGTAATCGGCGAGGGCACCGGGAACAAACGGACCGGGAATCTCCTTCGCCAGCGCCTCGGCCTTCTCGGGCGTGCGGTTGAGCAGGATGATCTCGGGGATGCCGCGCTCACGCAGCGCCACGAGGATGGCGCGGGCCGCGCCGCCGGCGCCCAGCACGATGGCGCGCTTCAGCCCCTCCGCCCAACCCGGCGCGTTCTGCTCGAGATTGCCGAGAAAGCCCATGTAGTCGGTGTTGAAGCCGTGGACGCGGCCGTCGGGCTGGCGCACCAGCGTATTGGCGGCGCCAATGGTCTTGGCCAGCGGATCGACGCTGTCGCAGAGCGCGAACACCGCTTCCTTGTGCGGGATGGTCACGTTGCCGCCGGCGAACTCGCCCTGACGCAGCCGGTCGATGAAGGCCGGCAACGCGTCCGGCGCCACGTCGATCGCTTCATAGCTGCCATCGATGCCATGCTCGGCGATCCAGCTGCCATGGATCAGCGGCGAGCGGGAATGCTTGATCGGGTGGCCGATGACGAAGGCTTTTTTCACGTGAATCACTGGGCAAGGGTTTCGGGGGCATGCTGACGCAGCGCGGCGAGCAGTGGCAACAGCGGCAGGCCCAGAATGGTGAAATAGTCGCCCTCGATCCGTTCGAACAGCCGGATCGACGGCCCCTCGAGGCGATACGCGCCTACCGACCCCAGCACACCCGGGCCTTCCAGCCCGAGAACGAGGTCGCGCTCGGCGGCATCGAAACGCCGCATCGTCAGCGACGCGGTCTCGGTGCTTGACCAGAGCAACTGCCCATCGATCGCAAGGGCCACACCGGCATGGAGGAAGTGCGTCTGCCCCGCCAGCCGGTCGAGCTGCGCCGCGGCGGCGGCCATGTCGTCCGGCTTGTGCAGCAGCTCGCCCTCGATGGCGAGGACTTGGTCGGCACCAATGACGATGCCCGACCGCTCACCGGCAACCGCCAACGCCTTCGCTTCGGCCAAGCGCCTGGCCACGACAGGTGCATCCCCACCTTTCCCCAGCACTTCGGCCTCGAGCGCCCGCTCGTCGATTTGTGCTGGACTCGTTTCGAATCGCAGCCCAACTCCCGCCAGCAGGGCTTTTCGCGCGGAACTCCGGGAGGCAAGGATCAGCATGCTCAGGCTTTTCCACACTGTCCTTGTTCGCTCAAGTCCGGCGGCGGTGGAAAAGCCGCCCCGACGCCCCGACGCCCGAGTTCTCCCCGCTGGGTCGGGATCGTTCAACAGCCCGACCCCCAGGGAGGGTTAACAGGACCTTAATGTGGGCAGCGGGGATAACCGGTTGCGCAAACCACCCCGTCATCAACAGGCCCGTTAACGCTTCGTTAGCGATTGTGACATGGTTAAGACTTAGTAAACCGGCCGACTCCGGCACCACCCCGACGCTCTCCACCGACGATGATTCACAGGCTCCGATGCGCCCTCGTCCGCGCGCTTCTGTCGCCGCGTCTGTCGTTGTGGGCAGACAGGAATTCCTGCAAAACACCGCCATGATAATGATGATTAAGAATCTAGATTCTTTGGGATTGGTTGGGCGATGACCGAGACGCCGGTGGCGAAACCACTGCTCGAGACGGTGCTCGGTCGGCGCCAGCAGCGCCTGCCGATCTGGATCATGCGGCAGGCCGGCCGCTACCTGCCGGAGTACCGCGAGCTCCGCGCCAAAGCCGGCAGCTTTCTCGATCTCTGCTACAACCCGGAACTGGCTTCGGAAGTCACCCTGCAGCCGCTGCGGCGCTTCGATCTCGACGCAGCGATCCTGTTCTCCGACATCCTCGTCATCCCGGACGCGCTGGGCCAATACGTGCGCTTCGAAGCTGGTGAAGGCCCACTGCTCGAGCCAGTCACAACCGACTCGATCCCACGGCTCAATCCCCAAGGGGCTTTGGAGAAGCTAAAACCCATCATCGAGACCGTTCGTCGGGTTCGAGCAGGTCTCACCCCCGACAAGACCCTGATCGGCTTCTGCGGCTCGCCCTGGACTGTTGCCACCTACATGATCGGCGGCCGCGGCTCCCCGGATCAAGCGGCGGCGCGGGTGTTCGCCCTGACGCAGCCGGCGGCCTTCGCGCAGCTGATCGATATCCTCGTTGAAACCAGCATCGATTACCTGGAAGCGCAGCTCAAGGCCGGTGCCGACGTCGTGCAGCTGTTCGAGAGCTGGGCGCTGAACCTCGACGAGGTGGCGTTCCGCAACTGGGTGATCGAGCCGAACCGGCGGATCGTCGAAGGGCTGCGGAAGCGTATCCCCGGTGCGCCAGTGATCGGTTTCCCGCGCGGTGCGGCCGGGAACCTCCCGGCCTACGCCAAAGCCACCGGCGTCAACGTGCTCGGGCTCGATTATGCGACGCCCCTGGCCTTTGCCGGTGAACTACCGGCGCACCTCGGCGTGCAGGGCAATCTCGATCCGCTACGCCTGCTGGCTGGCGGTGAGCAGATGGACAATCGGGTGCGGGAGATCGTTGCAGGTTTTCGTGGTCGCCCACATATCTTCAACCTCGGGCACGGCATCGTCCCGGAAACGCCGATCGCACATGTCGAGCGGCTGATTGCAGTGGCGCGGGGAGCCTGAAGTCATGGAATGGGTCAAGGCGCTGCACATCCTGTCGGTGATCGCCTGGATGGCGGGGATGCTCTACCTGCCCCGGCTGTTCGTCTATCACGCCGACGCCGAGAAGGGCTCCGTGCAGTCCGAGACCTTCAAGGTGATGGAACGCCGGCTCTACCGCGGCATCACCACCCCGGCGATGATCGCCACCTGGGTGTTCGGCCTCTGGCTCGCCTTCGGTTTCGGCATCGTCGACTTCTCGCAGGGCTGGATGTGGCTCAAGGCGGTAATGGTGATCCTCCTCAGCGGCATCCACGGCTTCTACGGCCGGCTGCTGCGCGACTTCGCCAACGACCGGAACACCCGGCCCTCGAAGTTCTTCCGGGCCATCAACGAAATCCCGTTCGTCATCGCCATCGTCATCGTGATTTCGGTCGTCGTGAAGCCGTTCTGATCTGCCGCCGAGAGCAGCCAGTGTTCCACGTGAATCCGCATTCCGCTTGAATGTGGCGAAGCTTTTAGCTATCTGAAGCGCACTGCCTGATCGATGGGCGCCTCCCCGGCGCTTTCCGGGCGAACCCCCCTCTCCGTACATTCCCGCCACTTACGATTGCCCAAGGGTCTTCCGCGCAATGGAAAATATGAAGCTCAGCGAGCTCAAGGCCAAAACGCCTGCCGAATTGCTTGAATTCGCCGAGACTTACGAGGTCGAGAATGCCTCGACGATGCGTAAGCAGGAACTGATGTTCGCCATCCTCAAGGAGCTGGCGGCGCGTGAAGTCGACATCACCGGCGAAGGCGTGGTGGAAGTGCTGCCCGACGGTTTCGGCTTCCTGCGCTCGCCGGACGCGAACTACCTCCCGGGCCCCGATGACATCTACGTCTCCCCCAGCCAGATCCGCCGCTTTTCGCTGCGCACCGGCGACACGGTCGAAGGCCAGATCCGGTCTCCCAAGGAAGGCGAGCGCTACTTCGCGCTCTTGAAGGTCAACACCATCAATTTCGAGGACCCCGAAAAGGTCCGCCACAAGATCAACTTCGACAACCTGACGCCGCTCTACCCCGACGAGCGTCTCCGTCTCGAGCTTCCCGACCCGACCAACAAGGACAAGAGCGCCCGGATCATGGATCTGGTGGCGCCGCTCGGCAAAGGCCAGCGTGCCATCATTGTCGCGCCGCCGCGTACTGGTAAGACAGTACTGTTGCAGAATATCGCACAATCGATCGCCACCAATCACCCCGAGTGCTACCTCATCGTGCTGCTCATCGACGAGCGCCCGGAGGAAGTCACCGACATGCAGCGCTCGGTGCGCGGCGAAGTGATCTCTTCGACCTTCGACGAGCCGGCATCGCGTCACGTCCAGGTCGCCGAGATGGTGATCGAGAAGGCCAAGCGCCTCGTCGAGCACAAGCGCGACGTGGTGATCCTGCTCGATTCGATTACCCGCCTCGGCCGCGCCTACAACACCGTCGTGCCGTCGTCCGGCAAGGTGCTGACCGGTGGCGTCGATGCCAACGCCCTGCAGCGCCCGAAGCGCTTCTTCGGTGCGGCGCGCAATATCGAGGACGGCGGCTCGCTGACCATTATCGCCACCGCGCTGATTGATACCGGTTCGCGCATGGACGAAGTGATCTTCGAAGAGTTCAAGGGCACCGGTAACTCGGAAATCGTCCTTGACCGCAAGGTTTCGGACAAGCGCGTGTTCCCGGCGATGGACGTCACCAAGTCCGGCACCCGCAAGGAAGAGCTGCTGGTCGAGCCGGATATCCTCAGGAAGATGTACGTCCTCCGCCGCATCCTCAACCCGATGGGCACGGTCGACGCCATGGAGTTCCTGATGGACAAGATCCGTCAGACCAAGACGAACTCCGATTTCTTCGACTCGATGAACACCTGACGGCATCTTCGGATGCCCACCGGTCTTCTTCCCAACCACGACGTCATCCCCGCGAAAGCGGGGATCTCTGTTTTGAGCGCTCTGTTCGCGGAGCTGTGTCATGCGTCTCGATGACACCATCGTCGCCCTCTCCTCGGGATCCGTCCCCTCCGGCGTCGCCGTCATCCGCCTCTCCGGTCCGGCGTCCGGCCGGGTCCTCACCGACATGCTCGGTTCTCTCCCAGAACCGCGGCACCTGAAGCTCGCCGACATCCGCCTCGACGGTGAAGTCCTCGACCGCGGCCTCGTCGCCTGGATGCCCGGCCCCAACAGCTTTACGGGCGAGGATTGCGCCGAACTCCAGGTGCACGGCTCTCCCGCGGTCGTTCGCGGCATCCTTCGCCGCCTCAGTTCACAACCCGGTATCCGCCTCGCCGAAGCCGGCGAGTTCACCCGCCGCGCCTTCGAGAATGGCAAGCTGGACCTGGTGGAAGCCCAGGGCCTCGGCGATCTTATCGAGGCCGAAACCGAAAACCAGCGCGCTCTGGCCTACGCTCGCATGGAGGGTGGCCTGAGCCGGCAAGTGGAGGGCTGGCGGGAACAACTGTTGGACCTGCGCGCCGAGATCGAGGCGCAACTGGACTTCTCCGACGAGGGAGATGTCGGGGAGTTGTCAAAGAGCTGGGCATACGAAGCGCAGGCGCTCAGCACGAAGTTGGCTGTCGTTCTGTCGAATCTCGGTCAGGGCCGTATCCTGCGCGATGGCTTTCGCGCGGTGCTGGCCGGCCCTCCGAACGCGGGAAAGTCGAGTCTGCTGAATGCGCTCTCGAAGTCGGAAGCGGCCATTGTTTCCGACGAACCAGGCACAACCCGCGATCTCAAGGAGATACCCCTTGATATCAAAGGCCAGCTTGTCATCCTGATCGACAGTGCCGGTCTGCGGGAAACCGGCTCGAAGGCCGAGGCTATTGGCGTCCAGCGGGCCCGCGCGGCCATGTCGTCGGCCGACCTCGTTCTCTGGCTACAAGCGCCCGACATGCCCGCCGAAGCGCCGCCGGACTTCGCCGAGCTGGGTGAGCCCTGGCGGCGCCCGGCATTGGTTGTCGTCGGAACCAAGAGTGATATCGGCGTTGCTCGCGGGACAGATCGGACGGTGTCTGTCGCAACGGGTGAGGGAATCGAGGAACTGCTGCAGCTGCTCTACGACGCGTCCGGCGCTGGCGTCACCAACATCGCCGACATGCTCGTCAGCCACGAGCGGGACCGGGAAGGTCTGTCGGCAGCCAAAGCCGCGCTTTCCGATGCTGTGCTTCACGTGAACGAAGCGGAGCTGGCGGCAGAGGATCTTCGTCGGGTGTCTTTCGCTCTAGAACGTCTGCTCGGCCGCATGGATGCCGAGTCCGTTCTAGACCATCTGTTTGCGGCCTTCTGCATCGGCAAATGATTCACGTGAAACGCCGCCCTGCGCCCGGCGCTGTTGATTCACGTGAAACATTGGACTAGACCGCCGCCTTCCAAGGATTTGCGCGATGAGTGACTTCGGGGTCATTGTTGTTGGTGGCGGGCACGCCGGCTGCGAGGCCGCGGCGGCGTCAGCGCGTCTCGGCGTTCCAACCGCGCTGATCACCCACAAGTTCGCCACCATCGGCGAAATGAGCTGCAATCCGGCGATCGGCGGACTCGGCAAGGGCCATCTGGTCCGCGAGATCGACGCCATGGATGGTCTGATGGGCCGGGTGGCTGACGCCGCCGGCATCCAGTTCCGCGTCCTCAACCGCCGCAAGGGCGCCGCCGTCCGTGGCCCTCGTGCCCAGGCTGACCGCAAGCTATACCGGCAGGCGATGCAGGCGGCGATCACCTCGCAGCCGAACCTGACCGTCATCGAAGGCGAGGTTGACGACCTCATCGTCACCGATGGTCGCATCGCCGGCGCGGTGCTGCTGGATGGCCGTCGGTTTGCCGCGAAGTCCGTTGTGCTGACCACGGGTACCTTCCTGCGCGGCCTGATCCATCGCGGCGAAGAAACTACGCCAGCCGGTCGGGTCGGCGAGAAGCCGGTGCTTGGGCTGTCGACCCGGCTCGAGGCGCTCGGCTTGACTTTGGGCCGGCTCAAGACCGGCACCCCGGCACGCCTCGACGCCACTTCAATCGACTTTTCGGGCCTTGAGGAGCAGCGCGGCGACGATCCGCCGGAGCCGTTCTCGGCGCTGACCACGGCGATCACTACCCCGCAGATCAGCTGCTATATCACCCGAACCACGTCCGATACGCACCGCATCATCTCGGATAACCTCCATCGTTCGGCGATGTACTCCGGCCGGATCCAGAGCCGCGGCCCGCGCTACTGCCCGTCCATCGAGGACAAGGTCGTCCGCTTCGCCGATCGCGATAGCCACCAGATTTTCCTTGAGCCGGAAGGCCTCGACGACAACACGATCTATCCCAACGGGTTGTCGACCTCCCTTCCCGCCGAGGTCCAGGAAGCCTTCCTCAAGTCCATGCCGGGGCTCGAGAATGTGCGGATCATCCGTCCGGGTTATGCCATCGAGTACGACTACATCGACCCGCGGGAACTGCGGCCGACGCTGGAACTGAAGCGGTTGCCGGGCCTCTACCTGGCCGGGCAGATCAACGGCACCACCGGCTATGAAGAAGCCGCGGCGCAGGGTCTCTATGCCGGTGGCAATGCAGGGCTTTCGGCCAAGGGCGCAGACGCCTTCCACCTGTCGCGCACCGAGAGCTATCTTGGCGTGATGGTCGATGACCTGGTGACGAGAGGCGTCAGCGAGCCCTACCGTATGTTCACCTCGCGCGCCGAGTTCCGCCTGCATCTCCGCAGCGACAACGCCGATCAGCGTCTCACCCGCATTGCCACCGAAGCGGGCTTGGTTGGTGAGGAGCGGCAGCAGTACTTCGCGGCGCGTTCGGCAGCTTTGACCGCCGGCCGGGCGACGCTCGATCGGCTGCGGACCACGCCGACGGCGGCCCGCAAGGCGGGCCTCGCTATCAACGCCGACGGGCACGAACGCAGTGCGTTCGAGCTGTTGTCCTACCCGGATGTCGAAGCAGCCGACCTCGTGCCGCTCTGGCCGGAGATTGCCGAGCTGTCGCCGTCCATCGTCGAGCAGCTGACGGTTGATGCGCAGTACGCCGTGTATCTGCAGCGCCAGGAGGCGGATATCGCCGCGGTGAAGCGCGACGAAAGCCGCGAGATCCCGGATTGGCTGGACTATGCCGCCCTGCCGGGGCTGTCGATGGAGATGCGACAGAAGCTGGAGCAGCGGCGACCGGCGACGATTGCGCAGGCCCAGGCCATTGAGGGCGTTACGCCCGCCGCGATCACGCTCATCCTGTCGGTGGTTCGCCGGGGCAGCCTGCGTCAGGCCAGCTGATGGGGGATCTGACCCCCTACTCCGGCGGCTTTGTCCGGCCCGAGGCCGAGGTGCGCCGCGATCTGGAATCGTTTGCTGCGCTGCTCCGGAAATGGAACGCGGTGCAGAATCTTGTTTCACGTGAAACAGAGAATGCCCTGTGGTCGCGTCACATCCTGGATTCGCTGCAGGTTCTGCCCCTGCTGCGCCCGACGGACGAGCGCTTCCTCGACGTCGGATCAGGCGGAGGACTGCCTGCCCTGCCGCTGGCGATCGCCCTGAAGGGTGGGCGGGCGCACATCACCATGGTCGAGCCGATCGGCAAGAAAGTCGCCTTCCTGCGCCAGGTTGCCCGGGAACTGCGGCTTTCCGCCGACGTCCACGCGGGTCGAACCGACAGCTTTGATTCACGTGAAACAGCGACGGACGCGGTCCGCGCTGACTTCGACGTGATTACCTCGCGCGCCCTCGCGGCGCTGCCGCTGCTGCTGGAGTTTATCCACCCCTTCTTTGGCCCGGAAACCCGCGCGATCCTGCACAAGGGCCGGGATCATGCTGTGGAGCTCGAGGAAAGTCGTTTGGCGTGGGACTTCGACGTGGTAATAACCAAGAGCGCCACCGACGAGGCTGGCGTATTGCTGGAGATCAGCAATTTGCGACGGAAAACCAAATAGTTAGCGGAAACGCTCGGAGGCCGTGCCTTGGCTCCTCGAATCCTGACCCTCGCCAATCAGAAGGGTGGGGTCGGCAAGACCACTACCGCGATCAACCTGGCTACGGCGCTCGCTGCGATCGGCGAGCGCGTGCTGATCGTCGACCTCGACCCGCAGGGCAACGCCTCGACGGGCCTCGGGATTTCGCGCGTCGACCGCGACGTCTCGAGCTATGACCTGCTGATGGGTGACACCAAGGTGGCCGCGGCCGCAGTGATGACCAGCGTGCCGAACGTCGCCATCGTGCCGTCGACGCTCGACCTGCTCGGCGTCGAGCTGACCATCGCCCAGCAGGCCGACCGCGCCTTCCGGCTGCGCGACGCCTTCAAGGCGATGAGCGACCTAACCATCAACGGCCAGGCGGTCAGCTACGTGCTGATTGACTGCCCGCCCTCGCTGAACCTCCTCACCATCAACGCATTGGTGGCCGCGGACGCCGTGCTGGTGCCGTTGCAGTGCGAGTTCTTCGCGCTCGAAGGGTTGAGCCAACTACTTCAAACCATTGAGCAAATTCGCACGACGCTGAACCCGCGCCTCTCCATCCAGGGCGTTGTCATGACGATGTTTGATCGTCGCAACAACCTCAGCGAGCAGGTGCTGGCGGACGTCCGCTCCGAGATGGGTTCGCTGGTCTACGATACTGTCATACCGCGCAATGTGCGTCTGTCCGAGGCGCCATCCTATGGCAAGCCGGCGCTGCTGTATGACCTGAAATGTGCCGGCAGCCAGGCGTATCTGCGCTTGGCTACCGAGGTGATCCGGCGTGAGCGCCAGCTCATGGCCGCATGAGGAAGTTGGAATGAACGAGAAACCATCACGGCTCGGCAGAGGTCTGGCGGCGCTGATCGGCGACATGGCGACGATGGAAGGCGCGCGGCTCGCCGACGGCAGCAGCTCGAAGCGCCTGCCGGTCGACTTCCTGATCGCCAACCGCGCCAACCCGCGGCGCGACTTCGACCCTGAGCAGCTGGAAGAGCTGACCAGCTCGATCCGGGAAAAGGGCGTGATGCAGCCGCTGCTGGTGCGGCCGACCACCGATCCGAACCAGTTCGAGATCATCGCCGGCGAGCGCCGCTGGCGCGCCTCGCAGCGCGCCGGGCTCAACGATGTACCGGTGATTATCCGCGACGTCGACGACAAGGAAGCGCTCGAGCTCGCGATCATCGAGAACGTGCAGCGCGTCGACCTCAATCCGCTCGAAGAAGCAATGGGTTATGCCCAGCTCATCGAACAGTTCGACTACACCCAGAACGACCTGGCGCAGGTGATCGGCAAGTCCCGCTCGCATGTCGCCAACACGCTGCGCCTGATGAAGTTGCCCGACGACGTCCGCGGCATGCTGGCGAGCGGCGAACTGACGGCCGGCCATGCCCGCACGCTGATCACGGCGGACGATCCGGTGGCGCTGGCGAAGCGCATCGTGGGCGGCGGCCTGTCAGTCCGCGAGGCCGAGGCCATGACGCAGCGCGAGATCAATGCGCCGAAGAAGAAGCCGGCGGCCCCCGAGCAGAAGGACGCCGATACGGCAGCACTCGAGAAGCGACTGTCGGACGTGCTCGGCCTCCACGTGGCGATCGACCACAAGGACCAGGGCGGCCGCCTCGAGATCCGCTACCGCACTCTGGAGCAGCTCGACGGCATCTGCATGAAGCTGACCGGCTACGGCGTCTAACCCACGCGACTGGCAGAAGTTCATGTACCAACGCTGTCCCAGCGTTGGACTTTCGCACGCCAAAAGCATGGATTTGCTGTTCAGATATCGTTCATCGGCGTGGCATTCTGGCGGCCAGAACAGTCAGCTATGCTGACCTGGTCGGCACTGATCCACGTGAAACATTGAGCTAACGCTCTGCAGCCATTGTACAAATTGCCAAAAGCGCCCGACGGCTGAGGGTGTCCGCAAGCCCATAACGCTTGCGGCTATCAGCCACCGCCAATTGCAGCCGATCGAGCGCCGCAGAGAGCGCATCGTCGGTCCACAGCCGCAGCTGCCGCTCGATGGCGGAGCGACGCGAGAAATGCGGCTTTGGCCGGGCGTTGTCGAGCACGATGCCCGGCGACTTCCCGCCATCCACCTCGACCCGCCAGCGCCGGAGCGTGGTGAAATGGTTCAGCGCACTGGCCAGAATCTGCTGGGCGTTGACGCTCTGCGCAATCGCCCGTTCCAGCGCCAGGTCGAGATTGGCGGCATGGCCGGTGCCGGTGGCGTCGACGACCTCATCCAGCACCAGCGCGGCGTTGTCGGCGCAGAGGGTGACGATGTCCTCGCGGGTCAGCAGCTTCGAATCGGCGGCGAAAAGCACCAGCTTTTCCAGCTCTCTGCGGGTGATCTCGCGGTCGTTGCCGAGCGTTTCGCGCAGCGCCGCGACCGTATCCTGGTCGGCGCGGATGCCGGCCTTGGAGAAGGTCTCGGAGATCAGCCGGCCCAACGATTCGTCGTTGTCGGGGTAGCAGGGCAGGGCGCGGCCGAGCTTTGCCGCCTCCACCAGGGCGCGCAGCGGGTCTTTGGGGGTGAGGTTGCCGGCCTCGAGGATGATGATCGCCCCCGGATCGTCGCGCAGCTCAGTGAGCGGCATCACCGCCGACTTGCCGGCACCACGAACGCGGATAACGCGGCGATCGCCGAACAGCGAGGTGGTCTTGGCCTCGACGGCGAGGCGCGACGGGTCGGCATCGAGCTCAGAACCGTCGAGGACGACGAGATTCATGCTGTCTGCATCGTTGCCGGCATAGCGGCGGGCGAGGCGCTGGCCGGTCTCGCGTACCAGGCCGGCATCCGGGCCGTAGGCGAGGATGATGCCGGCTTCGAGATCGGGGCGATCGACGAAGCGGGAGACTTCGTGCGCCTTCAGCGCCCCCATCAGCTGGCCGACTGGGCGAGAGCCCCGAGCAGGGTCAGGCGGATGGTCTCTGCAAGCTCTTTAGCCGCCCGTTCGGCGGCTTCACGCTCGGCCTCGGACGCTGCAAGTGCCTGGCTGTCGGTGGTGTAGAGGGCGGAGGCCGAACGGCTGGTCGAGAGGATGACGGAACCGTCGGCGCCGATCAGCTGAATCTGCGCCGTGACGACCATCTCGCGCTGGTCGGACGGGCGATTGGCCCGCGAGCGGGTGAGCTTACCGCCATAGTTTGAGGTGCTGATGCGAACCGTCGGGCTCGACGCGTCGCCGGCGCGGCCGAAGCGCAGCGCCAGCTCCTGGTAGATGATCTGCTCGAGCCGGCTGTTCGGCTTGGAATAGTTCAACGCGTGCCGCTCGGTGCCGATGCCGCGCTCGCCATACACCGGCGTCAGCCCGGTGCAGCCGGCAAGCGCCGTCGCGCCGAGCAGGCTCAGCGCGACAAAAGCACTACGAAGCAACGGCTTAGATGACCACATTGACGATCCTGTCGGGGACGATCACCAGCTTCTTGGGCGGCTTGCCTTCCAGCATGCGGGCAACCGCTTCGAGAGACAAGACCTCTTTCTCGACCAGTTCCTTGGGGGCGCCGACCGGTACGGTGATCTCGCCGCGGCGCTTGCCGTTGACCTGTACCGGCAGGACGACGGTGCTGTCGACGAGCAGCGACTGATCGGCCACCGGCCATGGCGCATCGACCACGAGCCCTGTCTTGCCGAGGGCGGCCCAGCAGGTTTCTGCGAGGTGCGGCATCATCGGGGCGACGAGCTGCACCAGGCGCTCCACCGCCTCGCGGAAGGCCTCGCGCTGCGCCGGCGAAACGCTCGACGCGACCGACTGCGAGAACTTGGCGATGGCGTTCGAGAGCTCATAAATCTGGGCGACAGCGCGGTTGAAGCGCAGGCCTTCGATCTCGCCGCCGACATTGGCGACGGTGCGGTGCACAACCTTGCGCAGGTCGAGCACGCCGGCGTCGCCATCGCCCTTGAGGCGGGCCTTGATGTCGTCCTCGAGGTCGAGGAAGTCGCCAACCAGCTTCCAGACGCGCTGCAGGAAGCGGCTGGCGCCTTCGATGCCGGCCTCGGTCCACTGCACATCGCGTTCCGGCGGGGAGTCAGACAGCATGAACCAGCGCGCGGTGTCGGCACCGTAGGTCGAGACGATCTCGTCCGGATCGACGACGTTCTTCTTGGATTTGCTCATCTTTTCGATGGAGCCAATCTCGACGGGGGCGCCGGTCTTGTTGTTGACCGCAGTGCGGACATCCATCCCCGAGACGGTGACGTCGGCGGGCGACAGCCAGTCGCCGGCGGCATCACGATAGGTCTCGTGCACCACCATGCCCTGGGTGAACAGGCCCTTGAACGGCTCGTCGAGGTTGAGATGCCCAGTCTGCTTCATCGCGCGGGTGAAGAAGCGCGAATAGAGCAGGTGCAGGATCGCGTGCTCGACGCCGCCGATATACTGGTCGACCGGCAGCCAGGTGTTGGCGATGCCAGGGACCGTCGGGGTCTCGGCGTGCGGCGCGGTGAAGCGAGCGAAGTACCAGGAGCTGTCGACGAAGGTGTCCATGGTGTCGGTTTCGCGCGTCGCGGGGCCGGCGCATTGCGGGCAGGCGACATGCTTCCAGCTCGGATGGTGGTCGAGCGGGTTGCCGGGGCGGTCGAAGCTCACGTCCTCGGGCAGGACGACCGGCAGGTCCTTGTCGGGCACCGGCACGGCGCCGCAGTTCTCGCAATGGATCACCGGGATCGGGCAGCCCCAGTAGCGCTGGCGCGACACGCCCCAGTCGCGCAGCCGATAGTTCACTTCGACCTTGCCCTGCGGCAGATTGTCGACGGCGCGCCCGGCGAAATGCGCGGCGATGGCTTTCTTGGCGGCGTCGATCTCGAGGCCGTCGAGGAACTCGGAGTGATAAATCTTTCCGGGGCCGTTGTAGGCCTCGGAATCGACTTCGAAAGTTGAGGGATCGGCGCCGTCGGGCAGCACTACCGGGATCACCGGCAGGTCGTAGCGGCGGGCGAAGTCGAGGTCGCGCTGGTCATGCGCGGGGCAGCCGAAGATGGCGCCGGTGCCGTAGTCCATCAGCACGAAGTTGGCGATGTAGACCGGCAGCGTGGCACCGGGCTTCACCGGGTGCTTCACGTGCAACCCGGTGAAGATGCCCAGCTTTTCCGCCTTGTCGATGGTCTCGGTGGCGGTGCCGTGGCGGCGGGTTTCGGCAATGAAGGCAGCGATCTCGGGGTTGCCGGCAAGGCTCGCGGCCAACGGGTGGTCGGCCGAAATGGCGATGAAGGAGGCGCCGAAGATGGTGTCCGGTCGGGTGGTGAACACCTCGACAGAGGTGAACTTCTGCCACTCCTCGGTCAGCTCGAACAGCAGGCGCAGGCCTTCGGACTTGCCAATCCAGTTGCGCTGCATGACGCGCACCTTCTCGGGCCAGTGGTCGAGGGTGTCGAGCGCTTCCAGCAGGTCCTCGGCGAAATCGGAGACCTTGAAGGCCCACTGGTTCAGCTCGCGCTGCTCGACGACCGCGCCGGACCGCCAGCCGCGGCCATCCACCACCTGCTCATTGGCGAGCACGGTCATGTCGACCGGATCCCAGTTGACCTTGGATTTCTTGCGGGTCACGAGGCCGGCGCGCAGGAAATCGAGGAACAGCTTCTGCTGTCTGGAGTAGTACTCGACGTCGCAGGTGGCGAACTCGCGGCTCCAGTCGATGCCGAGGCCGATCGACTTCAGCTGCTTCCGCATCGCGGCGATGTTGGCGTAGGTCCAGCTCTTGGGGTGGACCTTGTTCTGCATGGCGGCGTTTTCGGCTGGCAGGCCGAAGGCGTCCCAGCCCATCGGGTGCAGCACGTTGCGGCCCATGGCACGCATGTAGCGCGCCAGCACGTCGCCCATGGTATAGTTGCGAACGTGCCCCATATGTATGCGACCCGAGGGATAGGGGAACATCTCGAGCACGTAGTAGGGCTTGCGGCTATCGTCGTTCTTGACCTCGAAGGACTTGCCGTCCTCCCAGGCCTTCTGCCAGCGCGGCTCTTCGACACGCGGATTGTAGCGCTCGGTCGTTCTACCAGTCACTTCGGGAAAGTCCTTAAGCCGCGGATTACGTTGCGTTCACTAGGGTTTTTGGCTACCGGACCTTCATCAGAATTCCGTTAACCGGTCAACAGAGAGGGCCATGCAGAACGCCCCGGAAAGTCTCGAAATCCTTCGCGCCCGGATCGAGCGGGCCCATCAGCGCTTCGGCCCGCCGCCGGATCGGGTGGAACTGGTCGCCGTCTCCAAGACCTTCGATGCCGCAGCAATCCGGCCGTTTCTTGACGCCGGACAGCGGGTGTTCGGGGAGAATCGCGTCCAGGAGGCCAAGGAGAAATGGCCCGGACTGCGGGCGTCCTATGACGGCATAGAATTGCACCTGATTGGCCCGCTGCAGACCAACAAGGCGCGCGAGGCGGTGGCGCTGTTCGACGTGATCCAGACGGTCGACCGCGACAAGCTGGCAGGCGTGCTGGCCGAGGAGATGAAGCGGGCGGGCAAGCGCCTGCCGGTTTTCGTCCAGGTCAATATCGGGCTCGAGGAGCAGAAGGCAGGGATCGCGCCGTCCGATGCGGCGGCATTCGTCGGGCGCTGCAAGGATCTCTACGGGCTCGATGTGGTCGGGCTGATGTGCATTCCGCCCGAGGCCGACCCGGCCGGGCCCTATTTCGCGCACCTCGCCTCACTGGCGCGCGATGCCGGGGTCGAGAAGCTATCGATGGGGATGAGCAGCGACTTCGAAACGGCAATCGCCATGGGCGCGACCCACGTGCGGGTCGGCAGCGCGCTGTTCGGGCACCGGGGGTGAGTGACGGCAAGCTCAGCCTCCATGAGGCGGAGCGGCTCGTTGAGGCGCGGCTGGGTGCAAGCCCAAGGGCCGCGCATTCTCGGTTCGTCGGTCTGCTGATGGAGCGGCTCGCAACGGAACTCGGTGCCGACGCCGAACTGTGGCGGATCGTGGGGCTGGTGCACGATCTCGATTACTTCGCGGTCGAGGGTGACTGGAGCCGGCATGGGCCGTTGACCGCAGAATGGCTGGCCGGGCAGTTGCCGGATGAGGCGGTGGACGCCGTCGCCGCACACGATCACCGCGCCGGAGGGACGAGCGCTACCACGATCTCGCAGATGCTGCGCCTCGCCGACGGGCTGGCGGTGCTCGACGAAGATGCCGGGCGGGACAGGACCGTGGCGGCGTTGCAGGGAGCTACCGGGCTCGCCGACGTCGTTGGCAAGCGGTCGTTCCTCGTTGAGATCATCGCCGGCACGGCAGAGCAGCACGGCGTCGCGCTGACGGTGCTGGCGGGCGTCCTTGCCGGTCTGCCACGTCAGGAATAACCCGGCTCCGGTTGCTATGGTGCCATAGCACCAGCCGGATGATCTCGTCTGCGGCAATACTCTCCGGCCCGTTACTTCGCTGATCGCGCCGATAGTCTCCACGTGAAGCTTTCATGACGGTGCTGTTCGGGCACAATGCGCCGTGATAGAGAGACGCATCTCAGTCGATACTTCCACTGTTTTGTTCGCGCGCCGAACCACGGGGGTATGATGGCGGTTCTTCCTCTCTCGGTCGTTGACGATATCCTGTTATCTGGACGGGCCGGCCGGCGAAGTCTCAACGAGAGTTCGGTCCAGCTGGACGTGTGGCGGGCCTATGCGGCCGACCCGAAGGGGCCGGTGGACCTGCTGCTGACGCCGATGGACAGCATCGAGGCGTCGTCGATCGCGCGACAGCTGCTCGGCGCCCTGGCCGAGCGTTCGACCGAGGCCTATCCGGACGAAGACGACGGCCGCTGGCGGCCGGCGCGGCGGATTGCGCCGCTCGAGGGCGTCGCTGCGGTGCGGCTGACCTTCATCGATTTCGTGCTGACGGTGCTGCCCGCCACGGGTCTCGACATCCACCAGGCGGTGCGCACGCTGATCGGCATGATGGGACTGCCGCCGCTGGCCCAGTCGGAACTGGATCAGGCCCCGGAGCGGGGCGAGCGAGTGTCCGGCGTCCGGGTGGTGAGCTTCGCGGAACTGGAGGATTTCAAGAACCGCCTGCTCGGCCGGCTGGCCCCTGACCTCCGGGCGGCGCTGCTGGTTCTACTGCTGATGGCGCCCGAGCCGGCGACTGCGCGAGGCGGCGTGTCGCGCGCCAGCCTGCACCTCAGCCGGCTGCTGGAGGACTTGCCGCGCCAGGCCGAACCGTTGATCTACCGGGTGTCGCGGAACCGCGACGTCCATCCGATGATGGCCTCCTCGGTCGACACGATCAAAGCCGACGCGGCGCGCCGGGTGTTCGACATCAGTTGCCGCGGAGTGACCTGGGCGGTGATCGATTCCGGCATCGATGGATCGCACCCGGCCTTCCTCGACCACGCGGCGGGCGACCTCTCGATCCGGGTCAAGCAGGCCTATGACTTTGCCGAGCTGCGTTCGCTGGTGGCCTACGATGCGATGGTGCTACCGCAGCACCGCGATTTCCTCGCGCGAATGATGATGACCAAGCTCGGTCTGCCGGAGGCAGAGGCGCGATCGGCGGTGCAGAGGCTGTGGGAGGCCGCCGACAATGGGCGCCCCTATGACTGGGAAGTGCTGTCGCAGCTGCTGCAGACCCGGCCGGACCGTCTGCCGATCCCCCGCCAGGGTGACCGCCCGCTCGGTCATGGCACGCACGTGGCCGGGGTGCTGGCCGGCGACTGGCGCGACGCGGACGATGTCTACTACCAGGGCGTCTGCCCGGATCTGATGCTCTACGACCTCCGGGTGATCGCCGACACCATCGAGGACACCGAGTTCGCGATCATCGGGGCGTTGGAATTCGTGCGCTGGCTGAACACGCGCAACCGCTACATGACGATCCACGGGGTCAACCTGTCGATCGGGCTGGTGCACAACAAGGCAGACTACGCCTGTGGCCGTACGCCGGTGTGCCTCGCCTGCGAGGCGACGGTCAACAGCGGTGTGGTCGTGGTGGCCGCAGCCGGCAACTGGGGCGCACAGAAGTTCGTGCTCGATGGCGGCGCGATCTATGACGGCTACGCGGATGTCTCGATCGCCGATCCGGGCAACTCGGAGTCGGTGATCACCGTCGGCTCGACCCACCGAGACCGGCCGCACGAATATGGGGTCAGCTTCTTTTCCTCTCGGGGGCCGACCGGTGATGGCCGTTCCAAGCCCGACGTGGTGGCCCCGGGCGAGCGGATCGACGGACCGTTGCCCGATCTCGGCTATGGCCGGCTGGACGGCACCAGCATGTCGGCGCCGCACGTTTCGGGAGTGGCGGCGCTGCTGATGGCCCGCAACGCCGAGCTGATCGGCAAGCCGCGCGAGGTGAAGGCGGTGATCGTCGAGACCGCGACCGACCTGAAGCGTGAACGGCATTTCCAGGGGGCGGGGCTGGTGGACGCCCTGCGCGCCCTGCAAGCTCGCTAGGAGGACATGAGATGGCCTTTCGCATCGAGGCGTTGCCCGCCAAGTACGGCGACTGCCTGTTCCTGACCTTTGGCGACGGCACCGACCGGCCGAGCCGCGTGCTGGTCGATGGTGGCCCTCCCGGAGTGTTCAATGCCACGCTGAAACCGCGGCTGCGCAAGGAGCAGCAGGCGTTTCCGAACGAGGTGCCGCTGAAGCTCGACGCCATCATGGTCAGCCACATCGACCAGGACCACATCAACGGCATCCTGCAGCTGCTGGATGCGATGCGTGACGCGGACGACCAGAACGTGCCCCGGCCGTACAAGCCGATCTGGCTGCTGCATAACGGGTTCGATGCGATCCTCGGCGAGGGCGACGGCACCGCCGCGAGGGATGTCGGCGGCCCGGCATCGCTCGCGAGCTTCGGTGGCCCGGGGCCGTTCGCCCTGGCGGCGGACCCGGACCCGGTCGCGGCGGCGGTGCTGCAAAGCTACAACGAGGCGCTGAAGCTCGGATCGCTCGCCGCCGTGCTGCAGGTGACGCGCAACCCGCCGGACCAGTCGCTGCTCACCGGCGACCGCGCGGCGCTGACCATCGGCGATGCGACGCTGCGCATCCTCGGTCCGCTCGATGCGCAGATCGAGGAGTTCCGCAAGGAATGGCACGAAAAGCTCGGTCCGGCCGGAGCCGGACCGGCGGCGCTGGCGCAATATCTCGACGACTCGATCCCCAATCTGGCGAGCATCGTGGCGCTGCTGGAGTATGACGGCACCAGCGTGCTGCTGACCGGCGACGCGCGGGGCGACCTGGTGGTCGAGGCGTGCCGGAGGGCCGGACTGGTCAAGAACGGCAAGGTGAAGGTCGACGTGCTGAAGGTGCCGCACCACGGCTCGGACCGCGACCTCGAAACCAGCTTCTTCGAGATCATCGAGGCCAAGCACTACATCATCTCGGCCAACGGCAATTTCGGCAATCCGGACAAGGCGTCGCTGGAAATGCTGGAAGCGGGCACCGGCAATCGCAAGATCAACGTCTACCTGACGGTGGCCGCCGCCGACTGCGACGCTGAACACGAGGACTGGCGCCGCAACAAGACAGTGAAGTTCAACGCGGCGACCCACGCCATTGCGCCGATCATACAGCGCTGGCAGCAGGGTAATCGCATCACCGTCTCCAACGGTGCGCCGATCGCGATCCAGTTCTAGGCGGCTGGTCCGGAAAGGCTGCTATGGCGCCATACCATCGAACTAAGGCCTCGCCACCAGCCGTTGCCAGCGGCCGGGGGGCATGCCGAAGGCCTTGAGGAAGTGGCGGTGGAAGTGGCTCTGGTCGGCGAAGCCGGTTTCGGCAGCGACGTCGGCAATGGGGCGGCCCGCGGCCAGAAGCTGCCGGCCATGAGTCAGACGGCGCATGTTGAGGTAGCGGTGCGGGCTGGTGCCGAAGCGGGCGCGGAACTGGCGCGCCAGCGTGAAGCGATCGAGGCCGGAGACGGCTTCGAGCTCCTCGGAGCGTGGCGGCCGGAGCGTTGCCTGGTGCAGGTATTCTTCGACCCGCCTGAGGGCCGCCAAGTCGAGTGGGGACGCGCGCTTCGCCGGTGAGCGGGCGTGGCGCAGCAGGCCGTCGGCGAGTTCGGCGACGTATTGGTCGGCCGCGAGGGGCTCGAGCGTGTTGTCCATGTCGCTGAAGGCTTCGAGCAGCGTGGTGCGCAGCACGGGGTCGTCGACGACAGATTCGTTGGAGAAGGGCAGGGCGGGGTGGTCGAGGCTCGACTGCAGCAGCGCCGGATCGAGGTAGAGCATGCGGTAGAACAGGCCCTGCTCGGTGCCGGCGCCGCCATCGTGAACCTCGTCGGGGTGAAGGATGATCACCTGGCCGGGCAGTGAGGCGCGGACTTCGCCGCGATACCAGAAGCTCTGCACGCCGCTGAGGGTAACGCCCAGCGCGTAGGTATCGTGGCGGTGGCGGCTGTAGGCGTTGCCGAGGAAATGCGCTTCGATCCGCTCCATGCCCGGATAGCCGGGTGCGGCGCGCACGGCGTCGCCGGCCGGGCTGCACAAACGTTCAAGACCGATGCCCGTCGCTGCGTCTACCACCCGCGGCACCTTTGCTCTGTTCCCGGGTACCCTTCGATGTTCGATACCAAGATCGCCATTGTGTTGCGCGAAGATCTCGCGCCCTGGCAAGCCCTCAACGTGTGACGAAGGGGGCGCGGATGCACCCCTAGATGAGGTCGAACATCGTCAGGTCGGCGCCGGAAAGGTCAATCGTCGCAGGGTGTTGGGCGATACCGTTGAGCTCAAGGTGGGCGGGAGGGTCGGTGAAGACCAGCTTGATCGGGCGGGTGCGGTGGGAGGTGACGCGGACCAGGTCGCCGGTTAGCTCGATCTCGAGGCCGTCGTGGTGGATCGGGGCGTTGAGGCCGGCAATGAGGAGGACGGAGATTTCGGGGGCGGCGAGGTCGGAGGGCATGGTGGCGCCGAGGCGAGCTTCGCGGTGGAAGGCCAGGGGGAGGGTGGCACCCTGGCGCAGGAAGACCGGGATTTGTTCAAGTTCGGCAGAGACTTGGTGGGTGCCGGCCTCGTACCAGCGGTTCTCGAACAGGTGCCACCAGCGCCCCGCGGGGAGGGTGACTTCGCGGGAGGTTTCGCCCTCGCGGATGACAGGGGCGACGAGCAGGTCGCGGCCGAACATGTACTGGTCCCAGAGGGGGATAACCCGGCTATCCTCTTGATAATCCAGCAGCATTGCGCGCATCAGCGGCTGCTTCTGAGCGATGCACCACGCCGCCTCCTGCTGCAGGTAGGGCATGAGCGACATGCGCAGGTTGGCGTAGAAGCGGTAGCCGGTTAGCGCCCGCTGGTCGCCGGAACGATCGGCGATGTTCCAGGGAGTGCGGTCCTGGTTGAACTCGGCCTTGCTCTCGGCGTGGTACTGCATGATCGGGCAGAAACACGCCATCGCCGCCGACCGCACGTAAAGCTCGGGGCTCGGCACTTCGCCGGAGAAGCCGCCGAGGTCCCAGCCCCAGAAAATCACCCCGGACATACCGGCGGAGAGGCCGGCGTGAATGGAGCGTTTGAACGCTTCCCACGTCGATCGTTCATCGCCGGCCCAATGTGCCGGAAAAGTCTGCGCCCCGGTGTAGCCGGCGCGCGAAAAGCAGATGCCCCCGTTCTGTTGCGCAAACCGATAATAGGCCGAGATGTAGTCGCGGGGATAAGCGTTGCGGTTTTCGAGGCCGGTGCGGCCGTCGGCGAAGACCAGATCGCGCCCCCAGACCATCTCGCCGCCATCGGTCTTGAAGCCATCGACGCCGAGTTCATCGATGAGGTACTGGCGCTTACTGAACCACCAGTCGCGGCCGGCCGGATTGGTGAAGTCCATCAACAGACTGTCCTTGAACCATCCCTCGGGCAGGCGGATCGGCGTGCCGTCGGGGCGGTGCACGCCGTAACCCTCGGCAAAGAAATGGCTTTCGTCGTTGCGCTTCTGGGCGTGCTTCAGCGCGGGCGACTGCTTGATGATGGGGATCTGCCAAAGGATCAGGCGCAGATCGTTGTCGTGCAGGTGCTCGGTGAGGCCCTTGGGATCGGGCCAACGCCCCCATTCGGGGAAACTGAAATCGCTGTAGGCGAAGGCCTCGGCGCCGGGCTTTTCCAGGTATTGGGCGTCGTTGAAGATGTAGAAGGTGGCTTCGTCCGACCAGGCTTCGATGACCAGTACGGTGGCGGGGATTTCGTGCTCGAGGGTGAGGGCGACCTGCTTCCTGACCTCGGCTTCGCTGTCCCAATTGTTCGAGGACATCCAAGGGCCTAGCGCCCAGGCGGGGACCGGTTCGGGGTCGCCGGTCGCGGCCATGAACTGGCTGATTTGTTTGGCGATGGTGCCGGTGAACAGGTCGATGGCGAGGTGGTCGGCTTCGACGCCGAAGCGGGTCTCGCCCGGTGTGGAGAGGTCGAACCAGGAGTAGGAATCGGTCGCGAGGTGCAAGCCGAAACCCGCATCGGTGTAGCCGACGGGCATCGGCATGTAGGTTCTAAGCCCTTGTTCCTTATACTGGTTGTAAACGAACTGATCGACGAGGTTGCCGGCCTGGTTGAGGGCGTTGTAACGCTCGCCAAAGCCGTACCAGCCGCAGGGCGGATGGGTGAGGGTGGCGGAAATCTCGCGGATTTTTCCGGCGCGATCGTGGAGCCACGACACCTCGGTGAGGGTCGCCGTGCCCAAGCGGATTGGCGAGAAACTACCGGCACTTGCATCGGGTCGCAGCTCGACGCGGGGACCGAATAGGTCAGCAGAGCCGACATTCCGGATTCGGGTCAGGACCTCATAGATGAACGGTCCCTGTACGACGGATGAATGGTGTTTGAAGCGGATGCGGTACTCAACCAGCGAGCCGGACGGGGTGCGGGGGAGGGTGAACTCCCAGCGGTCGCCCTTGAAGATGCCGGGGAGGACCGTGTCGCCGAGCAGCAGCTCGAGCGGCTCGTCGGCTGAGAGCGGGGAGGCGACGGCGCGGACGATGACCTCGTCGGTGTCGGTGACCAGTTTGGGGAAACGCTCTTCGGTGAGCGGCTCGTAGCGGTTGCCGTTGCCGTCGGGGGCGTGGCGGATGAAGCGGGTTTCGAGCTGGCCCAGGGCGCGCAAAGTATGGGAAACGGCGGTGCTCAGCCCGCGAAAGTCTACCGGTAAGTCATGAACTTCTGCCAGTAGGGCGCGGCTCCGGGAGTAGCTGCCCTGCTGGGCGTAGTAGAGGGCGAGCAGGAGCCGATCGGCCGTGGTAGCGGCGGCGAGCCGGTCGGGCGTGGTGAGGGTGCGGACGGCGTCGACGAGGACCAGATCCTCGCAGTCGAACAGGCCGAAGGGGACGGCGGCGAGGAGCACGTCGAAATCAAGCGTCGACTTGTCGGACGAGGACATGAGGCCGCCCGCGCGGACGTGGTTGGCGTAGACGTGGTTCTTCACCCGGCCGACGAGGCGGGTGGTGGCTTCGTCGCGGACGAGGTGGTTGGCTTCGCGCAGGGCGGCGGCCCACAGGGCGACGACCCAGGTGTCGGTGACGTGGTTCTGGTTGGGGGTGAGTTCTCGGGTGAGGCGGGCGGTGATGAGGGTGCGGAGGGATTTTGCTTCAGGCGATGACACCAACGCCGGTGCGGGAAGAGTCCCCCCACCCCTGTCCCCTCCCCTCGAGGGGGAGGGAGACGCCAACACTTCCGCCGGGGATTGGGCGGAGAGGGCGGCGAGGTAGAGAGTCAGGGCGGCTTCGATGGGGTCGGTGGGGTCGACGGTAGTGAGGCGGGTGGCGATCTCAGGGGTGGCGGCTGAGGGATCGCGCAGCAGGGTGGCGTAGAGGTCGAGGAACCAGGGGTGGCGGAGGGCGAGGGCGGGTTCGCGGGTGGCTTCGGCGGTCATGGCTGGTTCCGGTGTGAGTGGCCGAGAGCCCGGGGGCTCCCGGCCTTGCCCTTTGGGAGGCAAACTGGGTGGGTGGAGGGGCTGGTGGCTGTGGCCACCCCCACCCTTGATCCCTCCCCACAAGGGGGAGGGAGACGATAGAACCGCGGCGGACTCCCCCCTCCCGGCCTCCCCCACAAGGTGGGAGGTGAAGGGGAGTTGGGGCCGCCCCCTCCACCATCCTTCGGATGGTCCCCCTCCCCCGCTGCGCGGGGGAGGATCACGACTGATGGTTCAGCGGACTACAGGAGGCCTTCGATGGCGGTCTTGGCGTCCTTCAATGCCTGTTCGGGGGTCTTCTGGCCGAGCTTGGAGGCTTCGAGTTCCTTGCCGACGGCGTCGGTGAGCTGGTTCCAGTTGCCGATCACCGGCGGGACGACCGCGGTGTCGAGGGCCTGGAAGACGACTTCGCGGCTCTCGGGGACCGGCTGGTCGAGGTAGCCCTGCACGGCTGCAGCGTCGGAAACGGCGGGGAGTTCCCAGCCGGCGGCGATGCGGAGGTCGACGGCGGCTTTCGACGAGGTGAGGAACTTGATCCACTGGTAGGCGGCGTCAGCGTGCGCACTGTTGGCCGACACGGCGACGCCGTTGGCGAAGAAGTGGTGCGCCTTGTTGGTCTTGCCCGGCTCGAGCGCGATGTCCCACTTGAACTTGGCGTTGGCGGCGAAATCGCCCAGCAGCCAGATGCCGGTGCGCAGCATGGCGATCTTGCCGGCCTTGAACAGGTCCTCGGAGGACTGGCCGGCCATTTCGACGTCCGACGGGGTGACCTTGTACTTGGTCACCTTGTCGATCATCCACTGCAGCGTCTCGACGTTCTGAGGGCTGTCGATGGTGACGGTCTTCTTGTCGGGCGAGAGGATTGCGCCGCCGTTCTGGGCGATGGTCTTGTAGAATTCCCAGAACTGGATCGGGGCGAAATCACCCCACACGCCGGCGCCAGCATTGGTCAGCTTCTGCGCGGCCTCGAGTTCCTCGGTCCAGGTCCAGTCGGCGGTCGGGTAGGCGACGCCGGCGGCGTCGAACAGGTCCTTGTTGTAGAACATGACGACGTTGGAGAAGCTTTCGACCAGGCCGTACTGCTTGCCATCCTGGGCGAAGGCGGCGAGCGCGGTCGGGTTGTAGACGGAAGTCGAGAAGCCGGTGTCGGCTGCAATCAGCGGGGTGAGATCGGCGAGCGCGCCCTTTTCCGCATAGGTGACAAAGTTCTCGAAGTTGAGCTCGAAGGCGTCGGGCGCCTGCTTGGCCGCAACGAGGGTCTGCAGCTTGGTGAAATAGGCGTCCCAGGCGGCGGTCTCGTAGGTGACCTTGACGCCCGGATGCTCGGCCTCGAAGGCGGCGATGGTGGCGTCGAGTTCCTTGAGGTAGTTCGGCGCGGCCGAGAAGGTCATGTACTTGATGGTGACGTCCTCGGCGAAGGCCGGGACGGCGAGGGTGGTGGCGAGTAGCAGCCCGGTAAAAGTCCTACGCAGCATGGTCTTTTCTCCTCCTTGAGACCTTGGTCGTTTCTTGGGTCGTTATTTGAGCCCGGTATGGGACAGGCCCTTGATGATGAAGCGCTGGGCGAAGATGTAGACGGCGATGATCGGCAGGGTGGCGATCACCGTGCCGGCCATCAGCACGTTCCAGTCGGTGGTCCAGCGGCCCTGCAGGGCGCTGAGCCCGAGCGGCAGGGTCATCATCGACTGGTCGGTGGTGATGATCAGGGGCCACAGGAAGCTGTTCCAGCTGGCCATGAAGGCGAACACCGCGAGGGTGGCGAGCGTCGGGCGCGCCAGATGGATCGCGATGGTGAAGAAGATCCTCACGTAGCCGGCGCCATCGATGAAGGCGGCTTCCTCGATCTCCCTGGGGAGGCGGAGGAAGAACTGGCGCAGCAGGAAGGTGCCGAAGGCCCCGAAGCTCGAGGGCAGGATCAGCGCCTGGTAGCTGTTGGTCCAGCCGAGCCAGTTCATGATGATGAACAGCGGGGTGAGGGTCACCTGCTGCGGGATCATCAGAGTGGCGAGGTAGGCGTAGAAGAGGATCGTGCGGCCGGGGAAGCTGATGCGCGCGAAGGCATAGCCCGACATGGCGCAGAAGAGGACCATAAGCGCGGTGGAGGTGACCGAGACGAAGATCGAGTTGACGAGGAACTGGCCGATGGGGGCGCTGTCGAAGACCTTGGCGTAGCTGTCGAGCGTCAGCGGATCGGGGATCCACTGTGGCGGGGTGACGAAGGTGGCGCCGGCGGTTTTGAGCGACGTGGAAACCATCCAGGCGAAGGGCAGCAGCATGATGACTGCGCCGAGAATGAGGATGGCGTAGGTCGCGAGGTCGGGGAGGGAGAGGCGAGTTCTGCGCCTGCCGCCCACCCCCTCCCGGCCTCCCCCATCAAGGGGGAGGTGAAGAGTCGAGGCTGTGGCCCCATTAGTGCTCCGCGAGTGAAGATCAGCCATCGGACCGGTCCAGTCGCTTCTGCAGCAGGTTCTGGGCGATGGTGACGGCGAAGATCAGGGCGAACAGCACCCAGGAAATGGCCGAGGCGTAGCCCATCTTGTAGTAGCTGAAGGCGTTCTTGTAGATCAGCTCGACCATCACCGAGGTGGCGCCGGCGGGGCCGCCCTGGGTCATGATCCAGACCTGGTCGAACACCTGGAACGACGAGATCAGCGAGATGGTGGTGACGAAGAAGGTGGTCGGCGCCAGCATCGGGAAGGTGATCGACCAGAAGCGCTGCCAGGGCGTGGCGCCATCGAGGGCGGCGGCCTCGTAGAGCGGCTCGGGGATATCCTGCAGGCCCGCGAGGTAGATCACCGTGACGAAGCCGATATCCTTCCACACCGAGGTGAGGATGACGCCGGTCATCGCCCAGGCCGGGTCGAACAGCCAGCCCGGACCCTTGATGCCGATGGCGCCGAGCGCGAAGTTGACCAGCCCGTATTGCGGGTTGAGCAGCCACTTCCAGATCAGCGACACCGCTACCCACGAGGTGACGACCGGCACGAAGTAGATGGCGCGGAAGACGACGCGGCCCTTGATGTGGCGGTTCAGCAGCAGGGCAAGGCCGAGTGCGATCAGCACCACCGAGGGCAGGTAGCCGAGGATGAAGGTGAGAGTGTTCCTGAGCGCGCCGAGGACGGCGGGATCGGCGAGCGCGGTGACGTAGTTGTCGAGTCCGGTCCACTGGATTTCGCCGATCAGGTCCCACTGGGCAAAGCTCAGCACCAGCGAGGAGGCGACCGGCGCCATCAGGAACACCACCATGCCGGCGAGGCTGGGGAGCAGCAGCACGGCGAGCGCGAGGTATTTTGAGCGGGCGGCGGCGGGGCTCATCGGGGGCTCCGCGGGATGACGACTCGAAGGGCCGGTGCGGGAAGAGCACCCCCACCCTTGATCCCTCCCCACAAGGGGGAGGGAGACGCCCACACCGGCATTGGTGTTTGCAGAGGGGTCATCTCGTTCCCCGGGCGGTGACGCTGTCGCGTTCGACGATGGTGATGTCGGTGAAAGTTTCGCGCGGGGCGTCGTGTTTGCCGAGGATGCTGGCGATCAGGCGGCCGGCGAGCTGGCCCTTGCCGAGGATCGACTGATCGACGGTGGTGAGCGCCGGGTAGACCATGCGCGAGATCGAGAGGTTGTCGAACCCCATCACCGAATAGTCCTCGGGGATGCGCTTGCCGAGCCGGTGCAGCCCGGCGAGCAGGCCGGCGGCGATGAGGTCGGCAGTGCAGAAGGCGGCGGTGGTGTTGGGCAGTGCCGCGAGCTGTTCGGCGGCTTCGGCACCCCAGTCGAAGGTGACGGAGCCGGAAAGGATGCGGGCAGGATCGAAGGCGATGCCGGCGTCGGCCAGCGCCCGCTTGTAGCCGGCGACGCGGCGCTCGATGACGCCATCGGTGCGGATGACGCCGGTGACCAGCGCGACGCCGGTGTGGCCCTTGCCGATGAGGTAGCGCGTCGCCTGGTAGGCTGCCGCCTCGTCGTCGACGCCGAGGCGGTAGAAGGCGGGGTCGTCGATGTAGCTGTCGATCAAGAGCGTCGGCAGGTCGAGTTCGCGCAACCGTTCGTAGAGGGCCTCGCGATAGACGCCGAGGACGATCAGCGCGTCCATGTTCCAGTGCGAGAGCGTGTCGAGCTGGGCGTTGGATTCGCCGACGCCACTCAGCATCATGTAGTAGCCGCTGGCGCGGAGCGCGCTTTCGATGCCGGAAATCATCTCGGCGTAGAACGGGTTGTCGAGCAGCAGCTGGTTCTGGTTCTCGGTGAACGGGATGATCACCCCGACCATGCGCGAGGCGTTGGAGACGAGGCTGCGGGCGCTCATGTTGGGGCGGTAGCCCAGCGTCTGCACCGCAGCCATGATGCGCTCGACGGTTTCGTCGGAGGCCTTGGCGCGGCGGCCGTTGATGACGTTCGACACCGTCATCGGCGAGACGTTCGCGGCGAGCGCAATGTCCTTGATGGTGGCACGGGCCAAGTCAGCGATCCTCCTTGGAGCCGGGTTGGGCTCCGTGGTTTTGCGTTAAACCTCCAGGCTCATGTTGCCGCGCGACGATTCTTGCTTCGATCGATCTGCGTGGGAGACTTGGCGTGGTTTTACGTTAAACCGACGCTAGTGATATGCCCGGGACACATGCCTGTCAACTGCATCTGCCGATGGCGGCAGGCGGATGGCGGCGCTAGCGGGCGCGCCGGGCGGGGACAGCGATGATTTGGCGCTGACCGGTGGCTTGTCAGCGAATTGTCAGCTTCCCGTCAGGATGGCGTCGCTATGAGTTTGCCGAGGGATGAAACCATTTCATGTCAAATCACGTTTCTCATCTCACGGTGGGGTCACGCCGTTTTGATTGGCGGGCCGCAGGGTCCGACAATAACTCAGCAATTCAAAGCCTAGGGCTTGGGGTACGAACATGAACAGACGGCGCATCCTGATTGTCGACGACGATGCCGACCTTCGGAAGACCTTGATCGAGCAGCTGACGCACTATCGCGAATTCGATCTGGTGGAGGCGGAGTCGGCGTCCGATGCGCTGGGCAAGGTGCGCGGGGCGCATGTCGACCTGATGCTGCTCGATGTCGGACTGCCCGACATGGACGGCCGCGAGGCGGTGAAAATCCTGCGCCGCGAGGGCTTCAAGAGCCCGATCATCATGCTGACCGCGCAGGACAGCGACTCCGACGAGATCCTCGGGCTGGAATCGGGCGCCAACGACTATGTGACGAAGCCCTTCCGGTTCTCGGTGCTCCTGGCGCGCATCCGCGCCTCGCTGCGCCAGCACGACCAGAGCGAGGATGTGGTGTTCACCATCGGGCCCTACAGCTTCCAGCCGGCGGCCAAGCTGCTCGAGGCGCCGGATGGAGCCAAGGTGCGGCTGACCGACAAGGAAACCTCGATCCTCAAGTATCTCTACCGCCAGGGTCCCAAGACCATCACGCGCGAGATCCTGCTCAAGGAAGTGTGGGGCTACAATAACCGGGTCACCACGCACACGCTGGAGACGCACATCTACCGGCTGCGCCAGAAGATCGAGCGCGATCCGAGCAATGCGCGGCTGCTGGTGACGGAAGACGGCGGCTACCGGCTGGTGCCGTAAGCTGACGATTGGCGGTGGGGTGGGTGTGGTTGCCCGCCCCGTGGATTGTGACATGGGGGCATGATCCCTTGCTCGCCCCAGCGTGATTCCGGATCGTGACCGCCACCGCCATGACCACCGTTCGAATCGCCGCAGCGCAGACGCTCGAGTATCGCGAGGATATCGAGGCTGCAGTGGCGGCGATGCAGGACTTCGCCGCACGTGCCGATGCCGAGGGGGCACGGCTGCTGGTGTTCCCCGAGGGGTTTCTGCAGGGCTACCTGACCGAGGAGACGGCGGCCCGGCGCGTGGCGCTGAGCTGCGGTCGCCGGTGCTGCAGGCGATTGCGGAGCGGCTCTCGCAGATACGGGCGACGATCGTTTTCGGGCTGATTGAGATCGAGGACAGCCGGCTGTTCAATACGGCGGTGGTGCTGGAGCGGGGCCGGATCGTCGGGCGCTATCGCAAGCGCCACCTGTTGGCCGGTGAGGCAATCTTTACGCCGGGGAACGAGATGCCGCTGTTCGAGGTGGATGGTCTCAGGTTCGGCATCAACATCTGCTACGACATGAACTTTGCCGAGGCGGCGCGGGCGATTGCGGCGCAGGGCGGGGAGCTGATCGTCGGGCCGGCCAACAACATGATGCGCCGGGCGAGCGCCGAGGCCTACAGGGCGGTGCATAACGCAGCGCGCGGCGAGCGCTGCCGCGAGACCGGGTTGTGGCTGATCTCCGCCGATGTCACAGGCGAGCGCGACGGGCGGATCGCCTGGGGGCCGACGGCGGTGCTGGATCCGGAGGGCCGGGTGGTGCGGCAACTGCCGCTCGAGGCGCCGGGGCTGCTGATCTTCGATCTGCCGCGCCGGACGACTGCCGGTGCATAACTTTTGCACTGCGTGGGGACGCGGCAAAAGGGATTCCTGACAGCGGCAAGAAATGCTCTATATCGGGGGCCGCGGCACAACCGGGCGCTGAGGCGCCGGGAATGTGGCTGGCGGTCCGGGAATAGGGCGGGATGCAACTCGACGACGCGGCGACGATTCTGGGACGTGCGGATTTCTTCGAAATCTGCGACGCCGAGCAGCGGCGATTGCTTGCGTTCGCCTCGGAACGGAAGAAATTCCGCCCCGGCAGCGTCATCTATGCGTCCGGCGACCAGCCGGAAGGGGCGCACGTGCTGGTCTCTGGCACGGTGTCGAGCACGCAGGACGGCGCCGAGAACAACCCCTACTTGATCCACGAAGTCGGCGCGGTGCTGGGCGCTATGGCGCTGGTGATCCCCAAGCCGCGGCCGGTGACGATCAAGGCGATCGACGCGGTGGAGACGCTGTTCGTGCCGCGCACGGCGTTCATGAAGCTGGCCAACCAGTATCCGGACCTGGCGGGGCGGGCAGCGGACCGCATCCGCCGCGAGCTGACCAGCTATCTGGGGGCAATCGAGGGCTCGCGCGGGCGGTTCGGCAAGGGGTGATGGCCCCGCTGTTCCACGTGAATCAGTCGGGAATCACCGCGTCGACTTCGATTTCGACCAGCCAGTCGGGGTCGACGAAGGCGGTGACCTGCATGAGCGTGGTCACCGGGCGGATGGTGGCGAAGGCCTCGGCATGGGCGCGGGCAGCGTCTTTCCACAGCGTGATATCGGTCAGGATGATGCGGGTTCGGGTGACGTGCTCGAGGCTGGAGCCGGCGTCGGCGAGGGCCTTGGCGATGATCTCGATGCAGCGCCGGGTCTGGCCGTAGACGTCGCCGATGGCGGCTGTGCCGCCTTCCGCCTTGATCGGGGCGGTGCCGCCGACCGCGACGATGTTGCCGACGCGGACGGCGCGGCTAAAGCCGATCACCGGTTCGAGGTAGGAGCCGGAGCTGACGAGCTGGCGGGACATGGCAGTTCCTTACGCGAAACGGGCGATGACGGGGACGTGGTCGGAGGGCTTGTCGCTCCAGCCGCGGGCGGGCTTGATGATCTCGGCGCCGGCGGTGTGGGCGGCGATATCGGCGGTGGCCCAGATGTGGTCGAGCCGGCGGCCCTTGTTGGCGGCCTGCCAGTCCTTGGCGCGGTAGCTCCACCAGGAATAGAGCTTCTCCTCGGCCGGGAAGTACTTGCGCACGATGTCGACCCAGCCGTGGCCGCCGGTGAGGAGCGCGTTGAGCGCTTCGGTCTCTACGGGCGTGTGGCTGACGACGTCGAGCAGCTGCTTGTGGCTCCAGACGTCGTGCTCCAGCGGGGCGATGTTGAAGTCCCCGCAGATCAGCTGGCGATCCTTGAAATGAGCCTCGCCGAACCAGCTCTTCAGCTCGGAGAGGAAGCCGAGCTTGTGCTTGAACTTGGGGTTGAGCTCGGGATCGGCGAGGTCGCCGCCGGCCGGGATGTAGAAGTTGTGGACGGTGAGCGGACCCTTGCCGAAATCGACCAGCGCCGAGACGTGGCGGCTCTCCTCGATCTCGCAGAAGACGCGGGAGGAGATGTCGGTCAGCGGATGCTTCGAGACGATGGCGACGCCGTGATAGCCCTTCTGGCCGTGTACGGCGTGGTGCGGGTAGCCGGCGGCGGCGAACTCGTTACGCGGGAACTGGTCGTTGAGGCACTTGATCTCCTGCAGGCACAGGATGTCCGGGTCGTACTGGCGCAGGAAATCCAGGACGATCGGCAGCCTGAGGCGGACCGAGTTGATGTTCCAGGTGGCAAAGCTCGTCGGCATGGAGAAAGGCGCCTCGGGGTTAGGAGGCGCCTCTTATGCAGAGCGGGGCAGGGAGCGTAAAGCCGGAAACGGCTACGTCGCCGGCTCAGGTATCGGCAGGTGCCGACTTCGCCCGGAAAGTGGGGTCGATATAGAAATAGGACTTCGGAATGGCGACGTCCTTTTCCACATCGTAGAGCGAGAAAGTGAGCTCGGCGCCGGACGGCTCGGTGAGCGTCCACTGCTTCATCTCGAGGCTTTCAGTGTCGAAAACCAGCGCCACGCGGACCACGCCCTTGGGGGTATCGTCCTGCAGGGTGACCGAGAAATAGTCGTCGGACTGGGCCACGGCGACGATGTTGGCCTTGAACAGGTCGATGTTGGAATCGAGGAACTGACGCAGCGGCACCTTGTCCTGCGGATAGGCGTACTGGGTCTTCTCCTTGCGGTCGACGACGTAGAAGCCGCGGCCGACCGAGACGATCTGCTCGTAGGAGGGGGGATTGTAACGGAACAGGATCTTGCCTGGCCGCTCAAGGAAGAAGGTGCCCTCGATACGCTGACCGCGGGTATCGATCTGCAGGAACCGGCCAACCATGGTCTTGATCTGCGAGTTGTGCTCGTTGATCCGGGTGATCAGGTCACGCTCGGCGTCGGTGAGGGCGCGCGGTTCGGCGGCGCCCTGCTCCTGCGCAAGCGCGGGGAAGGCGGCGAGCAGCGCGGCGAAGGCGAGGAAGCTGCGGCGGATCATCCTGGTGACGTTCCCTTGTATGCTGAACTGTTGAGCATGCCTCTAGATAGGAATTGCGGCAACAGCTGGAAAGTTCCGGATCACGGGTCGGTGCGATCCTTTTTGCCGCGGGCGATCTCGGTGGCGAGCGAGGCGAGCTTGTGGGTCCAGAAGCCGCGGAAGCGCTCGAGCCAGTCGTCGATGTCGCGCAGCGGCGCGGCATCGAGGCTGTAGACGCGGCGGGTGCCTTCGGGGCGGACCGTGGCAAAGCCCGAATCGCGCAGCACCTTCAGGTGCTGGCTGACCCCGGCCTGGCTGATACCGAACTCGGCGGCGATGACCTCGACCACCTCACCCGAGGCGTGCTCGCGCTCGGCGAGCAGTTCGAGGATACGGCGGCGGACCGGGTCGCCGAGAACGTCGAACGCGTGCATCACATCTCCGGGGGCGGGGCCTCGCCGGTGTAGAACTGCCGCGTCGCCTCGGCGGCCGTCAATGCCTGCTGGCGGCTTTCACCGGCGGTGATGGCGGCGGCGCCCCAGCCATCGCTGGCGGTGCGGATGAACTGCTTGGCCTCCGGCAGCTCGTGCCAGCCGGCGACGGCCTCCTGCGGCAGGTTGGCGACGGGGTCAGCGAGGTGGCGGGCAAGGCCCATGAAACCGAGGTCCCAGCCGACCCCGACAGCGCCCGGGCCGAACATGTCCCAGTGCGGATCGATGAAGGCGACGTGCTCGAGTTCGAGGCGGGCACCGTTGGCGTCAGGCGCGAGGCTGACGGTGATCCAGCTGATGCCGCCGCCGAACTCCCAGGTGGCGCTGACTTTACGTTGCGGCTGGCATTCGGTGATGGTGCCGCCGGCGTTGCCCTCGACCTGGAAGCGGCCGCCGAGCTTGAGTTCGCCGGAGACGGGCGCGAACCAGCGGCGCAGGCGTTCCGGGCTGGTGAGGGCATCCCAGAGGTCGGCGACGTCGGTGTCGTAGACACAGCTGGCGGCCACCGCCTTGGCAGGTTTACCGTCGCGCTCGAGGTTCTTGACCGAGCGGGACATGGCGTTGACGTGGGCGGTGAGATCGAAAGGCATCGTCGCGTCCTCCGTGTATCAGGTGACGCTTATATAAGGTATGACTAATATTGTGTCTAGTGGGGAGGGCATGCTCTCTGAGCCATGCGCGATGTCATCCCTGCGCAAGCAGGGACCCAACTCTCGGCTCGCGCGGGCTGGTGAATGGGTCCCAGCTTTCGCTGGGATGACAGCCGGTGCGTGGGAGGGAGCGGGGCCAAGCTGCTACGGCGTGGTCAACAGGCACCACCTCGGGATGGGCCCCGGCCTTCGCCGGGTGACACCGTGGGTGAGGCCGCCCCGTCCACCGGCTCCGCCCCGGTTCCCCTCCCCCGTCACGCGGGGGAGGATAACGGAGAGATCTCGCTAGTAGCCGTCGGAATTGTTGCCGACGAGGATTTCGCGCTTGCCGGCGTGGTTGGGGGCGGAGATGACGCCTTCCTTTTCCATGCGCTCGATCAGCGTTGCGGCCTTGTTGTAGCCCACCGCCAGGCGGCGCTGGATGTAGGAGGTCGAAACCTTCTTGTCGGTGAGCACGACGTTGACGGCCTTGTCGTAGAGCTCGTCGCCCGAGCCGCCGTACTCATCGCCGTCACCGCCCGAGGCGCCGCCTTCGTCCATCTCGTCCTCGTCGGCGACGATGGCATCGAGATAATCCGGGGCGCCCTGCGACTTCAGGTGGTTGACCACGCCCTCGACTTCGCTGTCGGCGACGAACGGGCCGTGGAGGCGCCGGATGCGGCCGCCGCCGGCCATGTAGAGCATGTCGCCGTTGCCGAGCAGCTGTTCGGCGCCCTGCTCGCCGAGGATGGTGCGCGAGTCGATCTTCGACGTCACCATGAACGAGATGCGGGTGGGGAAGTTGGCCTTGATGGTGCCGGTGATGACGTCGACCGACGGGCGCTGGGTGGCGGTGATGACGTGGATGCCGGCGGCACGGGCCATCTGCGCCAGGCGCTGCACCGAGCCTTCGATTTCCTTGCCGGCGACCATCATCAGGTCGGCCATTTCGTCGATGATGATGACGATGAACGGCAGCGGCTCGAGGTTGAACTCCTCGCTCTCGAAGATCGCCTCGCCGGTTTCGCGGTCGAAGCCGGTCTGCACGGTGCGGGTGATCACCTCGCCCTTGGCCTTGGACTCGCCGACGCGCTGGTTGAAGCCGTCGATGTTGCGGACGCCGATCTTACTCATCTTGCGGTAGCGGTCCTCCATCTCGCGGACGGCCCACTTGAGGGCGACCACGGCCTTGGAGGGATCGGTCACGACCGGCGTGAGGAGGTGCGGGATGCCGTCGTAGATCGAGAGTTCCAGCATCTTGGGATCGATCATGATCAGGCGGCACTGCTCGGGGGTCATCTGGTAGAGCAGCGAGAGAATGAAGGTGTTGATGCCCACCGACTTGCCCGAGCCGGTGGTGCCGGCGATCAGCAGGTGCGGCATGCGGGCGAGGTCGGCGATGATCGGCTCGCCGCCAATGGTCTTGCCGAGGCAGATCGGCAGCTTGCCCTTCATCTTCTCGAAGTCGGTCGAGGCCAGCATTTCGCGCAGGTAGACGGTCTCGCGCTGCTCGTTGGGCAGTTCGATGCCGATGGCGTTGCGGCCGGGAACGACGGCGACGCGGGCGGAAATGGCGCTCATCGAGCGGGCGATATCGTCGGCCAGCGAGATGACGCGGCTCGACTTGATGCCGGGGGCGGGCTCGAGCTCATAGAGGGTGACGACCGGGCCGGGGCGGACATTGATGATGTCGCCCTTGACGCCGAAATCGGCGAGCACGGATTCCAGTTTGCGCGCCATCGCTTCGAGACGCTCGGGCGCATGCTCGGGGCTCGGGCCCTTGTGCTTGGGCGGAGTGAGGAGGCTGAGCTCGGGCAGCTCGAAGCCCTGCGGCTCGTCGAGGAGCGAGCCCTGGGCCTCGCGGGCGGCGCGGGCACCGGTCTGCGGCCGGGGCGCCGGAGCGGCGACGCGCGGCGATACAACCGGCGCGGCCTGGTGAGCGGCAGGGACGTGCTGCATCGGGGCCGGGCTGCGCGAGGCGGCCATCGGGCCACGCAGCGGGGTCTGCATCTCCCAGCGCGGCATATCGGCTTCTTCATCCGGCTCGGGCGGATAGTCGTCGAACGGCGGCTCATCGTGTGCGGCAACGATCGAGCGGCGCTCCACGGTGAGGGCGGGTTCAGCGCGGACGGCGGGCGCCTGGGGGGCGTGGCCGTGGAGGCTCGGCTCGACCGCCTCGCCGCGCCAGGCTTCGGCTTCCGCTTCGGCGGCACGGCGCTGCGCGATGCCGGCGCGGGCGCGGCGGACCGCCGAGCGGGCGGAGAAACCGAGATGGACGGCGTAGCCGAGGATCACGTCGAAGATTGAATCACGGTCGGAGTCGTCGTCATCGGCGGGGGCGGCACCGGCGCCCTTGGCACCGGCGGGCTTGGCCTTCGCCTTGCCCTTGGGCAGCTCGGGCAGGGTAACCTTGCCGAGGCCCATGCCGATCCAGAACAGCGCCAGGGTCGGGGCGGCGATGATGATGGCGAACAGCACGGCGGTGACCGGCTGCGGCGTGGCGCCGGTGGCGAGCACCGCAAGATTGGTGAAGCTCTGGCCGACGAGGCCGCCGAGCCCGGTGGGCAACGGCCAGCTCTCGGGCGCGGCGATGAAGGCGAAGAGGCCGCAGCTGAGGACGCTCGCGGCGACCCAGGCCATGAGCCGCAGGCCCATGCGCGAGGGGACGCGGTGGCGAATCAGCCCCCAGCCCCAGAGGGCAGGCGGGACGAGCAGGGTGATGATGCCGAGGCCGAAGACCTGGAACGCCATGTCGGCGATGACCGCGCCGGGGAAGCCGAGCCAGTTCCGCGCGGGCTCGCCCGAGGCGTAGGAGAGGCTCGGATCGTCGACCTGCCAGGTGGCGAGGGACAGCAGCACGATGGCCACGAGGCCGAGGATGATCGCGCCCATCAATCGGACGGGGATACGGATCGCTATGGCGGGGGCGGTCTCTCGACGGGCGTCTTCGAGCAGGTGCTGTGCCGGCATCGTCTGGTACACTCTACAAACGGAACGCTGAACCGGCGGCAGAC
>JAESFN010000283.1_pt1 | contig 61603 bp, 72 predicted proteins | sample 9269411 | NCBI WGS metagenome assembly JAESFN01 (sample SAMN14505399, study PRJNA617100) | algae metagenome | isolation source: Iphinoe sp. HA4291-MV1 and co-occurring heterotrophs from trail next to... | place: USA: Maunawili Falls, Hawaii | collected 2009-07-25
GCGGAAGCAGCGACGCAGTCGGACGACTGATAGAGACGGCCCCCTCCCAGCCTCCCCCATAAAGGGGGAGGTGCCGCACCCAGTGCTTTGCACGATCGAGGACAGAGCCTCGACTCTTCACCTCCCCCTTCATGGGGGAGGCTGGGAGGGGGCCGTCTGCTTCAGTCAGCACCCCTGCAGGTGTCAAATCAGCTTTAACCCCTTCATCGACGCGTGCCCTGATTTCCCGATGATGATGTGGTCGTGCACGGTGATCCCCAAGGGGCGCGCGACGTCATTGATCTGACGCGTCATCTGCACATCGGCTGCTGATGGCGTCGGATCGCCCGAGGGGTGGTTGTGGACGAGGATCAGTGCTGTGGCGCTGAGCTCCAGGGTGCGCTTGATCACTTCGCGCGGGTAGACCGGCGCATGGTCGACGGTGCCGGTCTGCTGCACTTCGTCGGCGATCAGGCGGTTCTTCTTGTCGAGGAAGAGGATGCGGAACTGCTCGACATCATTGAACGCCATCTGCGCGTGGCAGTAATCGATCAGCGCTGTCCATGAGCCGAGGACCGGCAGGTCGGGCGTCATCCGGTCGCGGGCGAAGCGCTGCGCGGCGGCCTGGATGATTTTGAGGTTGGTGGCCGAGACCAGCCCCAGGCCCTTGATCTGGTCGAGCTGCTGCGGGGTGGCGGAGAACACTCCGGAAAAGCTGCCGAAGGCGCGGATCAGTTCCTTGGCAAGCGGCTTGGTATCCTTGCGGGGGATGACGATCTGCAGGATCAGTTCCAGCAGTTCGTAGTCCTCGATGTGCTGTTCCCCCAGCTGGAGAAATCGCTGTCGTGCGCGTTCGCGATGACCGAGATAGTGGGGGGCAGGAGCTTCGCCGAGTCCCCCCGAGGAGAGATTTGCCGGCGCTGGCTTCTCCCCCTTGCCCATCGGCTAGCGACGAGCGTCGAGCGGGTTGAACAGGCCGCGTGGCGAGAGCGTGAAGATCTCGACGCCGGTTTCGGTGATGCCGATCGAGTGCTCAGCCTGGGCGGAGAGCGTGCGATCGCGGGTCACCGCGGTCCAGCCGTCGGCGAGGATTTTCACGTGCGGGCGGCCAAGGTTGATCATCGGTTCGATGGTGAAGATCATGCCCGGCTTCAGCGGCACGCCGGTGCCCGGCACGCCGAAATGCATGATGTTGGGCTCGTCATGGAACAGTTGCCCAACGCCATGGCCGACGAAATCACGCACCACACTCATCCGCTCGGCTTCCGCCAGCGCCTGGATGGCGGCGCCGATATCGCCAGTGGTGGCGCCGGCTTTCGCTGCCGCAATGCCGGCAGCGAGACCAGCATAGGTCACGTCGATCAGGCGTTCGGCCTTGCGGCTGATTTCGCCCACCGGGTACATGCGCGAGCTGTCGCCGTACCAGCCATCGACGATCAGCGTCAGGTCGATATTGACGATGTCGCCTTCGCGTAACGGGCGGTCCTCAGGGATACCATGGCAGACGACGTGGTTGATCGAGGTGCAGATCGAGTGGCGGTAGCCCTTGTAGAACAGCGTCGCCGGGATGGCGTCATGATCGCGGGCGAACTCGTAGGCCAGCCGATCGAGCGCCGCGGTGGTGACACCGGGCTTCACCGCATCGACCAGCAGGTCGAGGGCTTCGGCGGTCAGACGGCCGGCCTTGCGCATGCCGTTGAAGCCGACTTCACCGTGCAGCGGGATCACCCCGGAGGTGCGGCGGCTTTTGGTTTCGGCTTCGACGTAGGTGATCATGGCAGCTCCGTTCGAAACGAAAGTAGGCGTTCGGGCTCAGGATTGGAAGTGTGTTGGCGCTGCCAGCCCACCGGCAATACTGTGGGCAACCGGGCCCGATGACATGCCGGATTGCTTGACCTTTCGGGCTTTGGTGAGGCAATGCATTGTGCCTCGCAAATCCCGGGGCCGCCATGCCATCGCCCGAACCCGTCACTGCCGCCCTCGTCGTCATCGGCGATGAAATCCTGTCCGGCCGGACCAAGGACGTGAATATTGGCGCCACCGCGGATTTCTGCACCGAGCTCGGTATCGAGCTCCGCGAAGTGCGGGTCGTCTCCGACGTCGAGGACGAGATCATCGCCGCGATCAACGCGGTGCGGGCCCGCTACACCTATGTGTTCACCACCGGCGGTATCGGGCCGACGCATGACGACATCACCGCCGACGCGGTGGCCAAGGCATTCGGGGTCAAGCTGCCGATCAACGACGAGGCGCGCGCCATGCTGGAAGCGCGCTGGCAGCAGACCGGCACCGAGGTCAACGAAGCGCGGTTGCGCATGGCGCGGATTCCCGAGGGCGGCTCGTTGATCGTTAACTCGGTCAGCGCGGCGCCGGGCTTCCGGATCGGCAATGTCCACGTCATGGCGGGTGTGCCCAAGATCATGCTGGCCATGCTCGAGGCGATCCGGCCGACACTCAAGGGCGGTGACAAGATCAAGTCGATCACCATCCGCTGCCGGGTCGGCGAGGGCACCATTGGCGGTCCGCTCGGCCAGCTGCAGCTGGAGTTTCCCGACGTGAAGATGGGCAGCTACCCCCAGATGGGGCAGACCTTCGTGATGACCGAACTGGTGCTGCGCTCGCCTGACGAGGCGCGGCTGGCCGAGGCGGCGGGCCGGGTGCGCGAGATGGTTGCCGAGGCACACCGGGCCGCCGGGCTTTCGCCGGATGTCGAGGCCTACTGAGTTTCGGGGCGTGACCCCTTGTCTGAAATCGAGGCGGCGAGGCCGCCCAGGAGAAGTAGAGTGAACCAGACCCAGCAGAAGTCCTTCCCAGTCACCTGGGATCAGTTCCATCGCGACAGCCGGGCCCTTGCCTGGCGGCTGCAGGCGCTCGGGCCGTTCGACGCGCTGGTGGCGATCACCCGCGGCGGCCTGGTGCCGGCGGCGATCGTGGCGCGCGAACTGAATATCCGCGTGGTCGAGAGCGTCGCGGTAAAGAGCTATGACCATCAGAGCCAGAGCGGCATCAAGGTGCTGAAGCCGATTGCTCCGGAGCTGCTGGAAAAAGCCCGCAATGGCGGCAAGATCCTGATCGTCGATGATCTGGTCGATACCGGAGCCACGGCGCGCGTGGTGCGCGACATGCTCCCCGGCGCGCATTTCGCCACCGTCTACGCCAAGCCCAAGGGCCGTGAGATGGTCGATACCTTCATCACCGAAGTCAGCCAGGACACCTGGATCTTCTTCCCGTGGGATCTGGATGTGGCCTACGTGCCGCCGATCTCCGGCGGCACCGACTGAACAGGAGCGTGGCTCACCCGGGACTGCGCCGGGGGACATCGGGCGTTGGTGCTGCCTAAAGCTGCTGCACCACGTTGATCCACAGGCCCGAGGGGTCCTTGAGGCTGAAACGGCGCTGACCGAAGGGTTCGTCGGTCAGCGGGTAGTCGGGCTCCTTGCCGGTGCCCCGGACTTCCTCCAGGGCGGCGGCGGCGTCCTTCACCTCCAGCTCCATGCTGGTGCCGGCGGTGTACCCTTCAGGGCCAGGCGGCCAGGAGGGGTGGCTGGGCGACATGAAGGCGATGCTGGCGCCATCGGCCTGCATCAGCACGAACCACTCGTTCTCGAAGATCACCGAGAAGCTGAGGTGGTTGGCCCAGAAGTCGCGGCAGGCGATGAAATGCTCGGTGACGGTGATGGGGTAGCGGTCGATGAACTGCATGTCGGCCTCCTTGATTTGACTGACACGACGATAGGCGACGCTTCTGACAGCCGGTGTCGGGGTTTATCCCCCATTCCCGTTTGAGTTTTTGCCATGTTTGTGGGAAGCCCTGTCCGGAGCTTTTTTGCCGTTTCGACAAAAATGCTCCAGGTCTTTGATTTGGTCGCGCTTTCGAACCGGAAAAGTCTGCAACTTTTCCTGAAAGCGCTCCACGCGCGGGCGTGATGGAATGGTAGACATACCGGACTTAAAATCCGGAGGGGGTATCCCCGTGTGGGTTCGAGTCCCACCGCCCGCACCAGCCAGCGACGTGATCCGCGCAGCCGTCCGGCTTTGTTGATCGTAACTCACGCCCAGGCGAGCCCTCGGCAACTAGTAGTTGCTGAACAGCAGGTCTCTGAGGGTCGAGGCGGAAGTCGGGCGCCCGGGCAGGAAGCCGCGCACGCCGCCGGCGCGTGCGTCGCTGGGCGAAACGCCGAACTCCTTCTTGAACATCCGGCTATACGTCGAGGGATCCCAGAAGCCCCATTGCTCGGCGATGCTGGAGATTGCCCGCTGGTCGATACTGTTCTCGAGCGCATTGCGGGTCTTTCGCAACCGTTCGCGACGGATGTAGGTCGAAATACCGCCGATCGGTTCGAAGATCCGGTACAGCCTGGAGCGGGAAACACCGATCTCGCGGCAGATCAGATCTGGCGTCAACGCCGGATCCGCCAGGCGCTCCCCAATGATTCGAGAGGCGCGACTCATTATTGCAGCCTCGATCGGGCGCCGCGCTTCCACGGCATGATCTCGCGAAGGCGCGAGGCATGCGGCGAGCAGGCTGGTGGTTGCGGCGTCGATATGCGCCATGTCGCCGCCACCCAGGCCGGGAAGCGCGTGGCAGAGCAGAACCAGATACTCCACCAGCAACTGCCTGGCCTGATCTCGAAGCACCATGGCGGATGACTGCGCAACCTGCAGGTTACGAGGCACGAACAGGGCAATGTGGTCGCTCTGTTCCGAGCGTCCTTCGAACGGCTCGGCAAGCGAGCGCAAGCTCAGGCCGACGATCCCCGGGTCGCTCTGCTGCCGCAGGTGTGGCAGCGTGAGGTGCACGCACCAGCTGTCGATGGGCGGGTTCCGCACGCTCTGCCAAGTATAGGATACGGCGGATGTGCTCAGGTGGGTCAAAGTCAACCGCCCGAAACTCCATGCGCTCTGGCGCGCGAGGAACGGGCCGGCGGCAAACTGGGACTTGATGTCGGCCAGGCCCGCATACCAGCTACGGAACAGCTCGAACTGGTCGCCAGGGGGCGCAGCAGCCGTGTCCGCCACGATGGAACCCGGCAACCGCTGGTTCTCGTGGGGCATCTCGGCAGGCGGAAGCACAGCAACTGGAGCGAGATCGAACAAAGGCCGTCCTTTGTCGGCGCCGAGCGATACTCCGTTGGATGCGGAGTGCCAGGAGCGCCGGATTGGTTGCCGATCTCGCGGACAACCCGCGTGCCAGTCGCTGGCAACGAGCGGTATCAACGAGGTCACAATCGCCAGATTCCTTCACGTGCCAGCCGATCTCTATCCACTTTCCGACAGGCGAAGAGAGATCGGCCGAACACCACTTGCCGTCCGAAGACCGCTTCGGCGGCCAGGTCGCTCAGTTCGGCGGCATGCTGGCCCAAATGCGCCGCCGCGTTTCGCTGGGGGAGCATCCGAACAGCGCGGCGTAGGCTCCGGCAAAACGGCCCAGGTGCCAGAAACCGAAGCTCATGGCGATCTCGGTGATCGAGAGGCGATCCCCGTCGGTCAGGATGAGGCCGTGGGCCGCGCGCAGGCGCCGTCGCCTCTCATAGACACGGGGGCTGAGCCCGAGGCGCTCATGAAAGGCGCGCTCGAGCATACGCTCGCCGACGCCCAGCACGCCGCAGATGGCGCTGATCGAAGCCGGAGCGTGCGGTGTGGCCTCGAGAATGGCGAGGGCTGCATCGACGATGTCTCGATGTTCGGCTGAGCCGAAAGCGCGCATTCGCGGCTTTTCCTCATCCGATAGCATCAGGGCGAGCGCGCTGCCTGCCTCGCTTGCCGCCACCGCCAGGCCAGCGCTGAGGTCATAGCCGTGCTGCGCGGCCAGCTCGGCGTATCCCACCGTCTGCAGCAGCTTGTGTTGCAGCTCCAGCTCAGCGGCCGGAGTGAAAGGCTGCTCACGCACGCCGGCGTCCAGCCAACCGGCACGATGCCGCTCGGGCGAATTGGCCCGCAACGTCTCCAGCGACGGCCCGCGAAGACCGATCCGCATGAGGCGATAGCTACCGGGCATCTCAAGACTGAATTCAGTGCCCGGACCGAGGATCCGCAGTTGGGGGATCGGGCTCGCCTGCCCATTGAAGGTCGTGCCTTCGCCCCAGATGAACACCGCCGTCAGCGCGTCGTCGCCGATCGCTCCCGACATGGCGATGCCGCCCTTGTCTCGCAAGTCCAGGACAAACGCGTCGGCATAGTCGATGGTCGCGAGACGCGATGTATGGGTTCGTGCACCAATCTGCTGAATATGGAACTCGGCATCGGGGTCGGTTTCGCGCGAGCGCGCCACGACGGATCTGTACTTGCGCGCATACCAGTTCGGCGCATCCCTCACGCGTGGCTCCAACAAATGTCACCGACCTGCGAGAGCGGGACAGGACAGTCTGCTTTGTGCCGGCCGTGTTGTCTGCGCCCCAACACACGCAGCATATCGCCACCTGCAACCCGGGGGAAGCGCAGGGACCCGGCGGTAGCGAGGCCTGACCGCCTTATCCGCGCGGCGTTCTGTTCACCTGGTCTGCGGATGTCTGCTGCCTATCGTATGGGGGGGCCGGCGGCGATCATGCGCATCGCGACCGGTTGGCAGTCGTTGACGCGCAACTCAGGCGTCCAGGCACGCGGATGGAACGGCCCTGCCGACGCCCCATGTCAGCCGCCCCTGTATGATGGTCACGGTCAACCTGCCGTTCGAGAACGTCGTGCCATCCGACCCCATAGCGGGCAGCTCCACCTCTGCCGCATCGTTGACCGATACAGCGGCACTGTCACCCAGCAGGCGGACCGCCAGGCGCGTACCATCCTCGCAGATGTAGTTGCTGACCGGGTGGGGGTTGCCGACACCGATCGATGCGCCGGATGCCCAGGACCCGGAAGCTGCAATCATCATGATGCCGATTGTCGTGATGGACAGGTTTCTCAACATGATTGCCTCCGAACCGGCGGTAACAACGAGCGGCAGGCCGCGCCATGCGTCCCCGATCCAGCTGCAAACACCGATAGCGCCAACCCGCTCTCCGAGTAATTGGCATCGCGTCCCATTCCTTGAGCGGGCGTCTCGAATTCGGCCCATGGCGCTGGGCGATCCGAGGACGCGGCGCGAAGCTTCATCTTGGGACAAAACGATCAGCGTTGGGACGCGCACCCATTCTCGGCTGAGGGCGCGACGGTATTGTCTAAACCTCGGAGAATTAAGCGCAAACGTTGCGCTGAACCGCAGCGGCTCCCAGGGGGTACCATTGGCCGAAGTCACCAAAGGCAAGTTGTCGCTCGCTGCCCTGACGGCGATGGTCGTCGGGTCGATGGTGGGGGCAGGGATATTCAATCTGCCCGGGCGATTTGCCACTGCCACCGGGCCATTCGGCGCCATCATCGCCTGGCTCATCGCCGGCACCGGGATGTATATGCTTGCCCGGGTCTTCCAGGCGCTGGCCGAACGCCGCCCCGATATCGACTCGGGCGTGTTCGCTTACGCCAAGGCCGGGTTCGGCGACTATATGGGGTTCCTCTCGGCTTTCGGCTACTGGCTCGGCAGCTGCCTAGGCAACGTGTTCTACTGGGTGCTGATCGGCTCGACGCTCGGCCGGTTCTTTCCCGAGATTTTTGGTGACGGCAGCAGCATCATCGCGATCATCGTGTCGCTGATCGGCATCTGGTCCTTCCACTTCATGATCCTGCGCGGCGTGGAGCAGGCGACCTACATCAACACCATCGTCACCATCGCCAAGATCGTGCCGATCATCGTGGCAATCCTGCTGTTCATCGTCTTCTTCAATTTCGACCAGTTCGCCGAGAACTTCTTCGGCGGCATCGGGATGCCCGAAAAGAGCCTGGTGGCACAGGTGCGCGACACCATGCTGATCACGGTCTTCGTCTTTCTCGGCATCGAAGGCGCCAGCGTCTACTCGCGCTTCGCCAAGAAGCGTGCCGACGTCGGGTCGGCTACGGTGCTGGGCTTCGTGGCGGTTACCGGGCTGATGGTCGCAGTGACGCTGTTCCCCTATGCCACGGCGCCGCGGGCGGCCATTGCCGGCGTGTCCAATCCGTCGCTGGCCGGGGCACTCGAGCTCGTCGTCGGCCATTGGGGCGCCATCTTCATCTCGATCGGTGTGCTGGTTTCGGTGCTCGGGGCCTATCTCGCCTGGTCGCTGATCTGTGCCGAGGTGATGTTCGCGGCAGCCAAGTCCAAGGACATGCCCAAGCTGTTCGCGGCGCAGAACGCCAACGGCGTTCCAGCCAATGCCCTGTGGCTCACCAACATCGTCGTCTCGCTGTTCGTCATCTCGACCTATTTCTCGCGCGACGCCTTCAACTTCATGCTCGACATGACGAGCGTGACGGCGCTGCTGCCCTACCTGCTCGTCGCCGGCTACGGCGTGCTCATTGCGCGGCGTGGCGAGGGCTATGAGGCCGGCTCGCGTGAGCGGCTGCGCGATCAGATCATCGCCGGGCTGGCCGTCGTCTACACGCTGTTCATGTTCGTGGCGGCGGGGCTCAAATACGTGCTGCTGGTGGCCGTGCTCTTCGTCCCCGGCACCATCATCCTCTACTTCTGGGCCCGCCGCGAACAGCGGGCCCGGCTGTTCACGCCAACTGAGCTGGTGGTGTTCGGGGTTACCGTGGTGGCCGCGGCCATCGGGACCTACGGCCTCATCACCGGCGTTATCACCCCCTGAGATCGAGGAACCTCAAAGATGCAAACCTCCTTCGGCGTCCATTCCGAGGTCGGCCAGTTGCGCAAGGTCATGGTCTGCGCACCCGGCAAGGCGCACCAGAGGCTCACGCCTTCCAACTGCGACGACCTGTTGTTCGACGATGTGCTCTGGGTCGACGTCGCCAAGCGCGACCACTTCGACTTCATCAACAAGCTGCGCGACCGCGGCGTCGATGTGGTGGAGATGCACAACCTGCTCGAAGAGACGGTGGCGCTGCCCGAGGCGAGGAAGTGGATTCTCGATAACCAGGTAACCGCCAACCAGGTGGGACCGGATCTCGTCGATGACGTCCGCTCCTATCTCGACGGTTTGCCGAGCCGGCAGCTGGCCGAAACCTTGATCGGGGGGCTGTCGACCTATGAGTTCCCGGATGCCCACGGCGACGGGCTGATGGAGCTGGTCCGCGACGCCGCGGGGGTCAACGAGTACCTGCTGCCGCCGCTCCCGAACACGCTCTACACCCGCGACACCACCTGCTGGATTTATGGCGGCGTGACGCTTAACCCGCTCTATTGGCCGGCCCGCAAGGAAGAGACGATCCTCACCTCTTCGATCTACAAGTTCCATCCCGACTTTGCCGGTCAGGTGAATGTCTGGTGGGGCGACCCGACCAAGGACTGGGGTCTGTCGACGCTCGAAGGCGGTGACGTGATGCCGATCGGCAAGGGCAACGTGCTGATCGGTATGAGCGAGCGCACCTCGCGCCAGGCCATCGCGCAACTCGCTGAGGCGTTGTTCGCACAGGGAGCGGTCGAGCGCGTCATCATCGCCGCCATGCCCAAGCTGCGTGCCGCGATGCATCTCGACACGGTGTTCACCTTCGCCGACCGCGACTGCGTGCTGATCTACCCCGATATCGTCAACAAGATCGAATGCTTCTCGTATCGCCCTGATGGCAAGGGCGGCATCGTCCTCAGCAAGGACAAGGGGCTGGTCGAGACGGTGCGTGAGGCCCTCGGCCTCAAGGAGTTGCGCGTGGTGGAGACCGGCGGCAACGACTACACGCGCGAACGCACGCAGTGGGACAGCGGCGCTAACCTCGTGTGCGTGTCGCCCGGCGTGGTCTTCGCCTACGATCGCAATACCTACGCCAATACGCTGCTGCGCAAGGCTGGGATCGAGGTGATCACCATCTCCGGGGCCGAGCTCGGCCGTGGCCGTGGCGGCGGGCACTGCATGACCTGCCCGATCATCCGCGACGCGGTGGACTACTGACGCGCGGGTCGAGATCGGCGCAAAGGGTGAATTGCTGCTGCGGACGTATCGGCTCGTCGCTCGAGGCGACACGCAACTGACGGGGAGGGCCCTTCGGGCCGTCCCGGTCTCCCATCGGAGCAAGCGATGAGTGACACCCCCGCCGAACGCCGGATCCGTGAGCCATCCTATCTCGATGCGCTGCTGCCGCTGGCGGTGCTGGCCATCCTGATCACGGGTGCCGTCTCGCTGTTCGGGCTCGATGCGATGGACGGGCCGCTGCAAGTTGCGCTCATCCTCTCGGCGATGAGCGTGGCGCTCATCGTGCTGAAGAACGGACACAGCTGGGAGGCTGTTGCCGAGGCCAGCCGCAAGGGTGTCGCCTCGGTGGTGAGCGCCATCTTCATCCTGTTCGCGGTCGGCGCGCTCATCGGCACCTGGAACATGGCGGGCACGATCCCGACGCTGGTCTACTACGGCATCCAGATCGTCAATCCCGACTGGTTCTACCCCGCTGCCTTCCTCACCTGCGCCGTCATCGCGGTCGCGATCGGCAGCTCGTGGACCACCAGCGGCACCATTGGCGTTGGCCTCGTCGGGCTGGCGCTGATGGTCGGCGTTTCAGCCCCGATCACGGCCGGGGCGGTGATCTCGGGTGCCTATGTCGGCGAGAAGATGTCGCCGCTCTCTGAAACGGCCATCCTCGCTGCGCAGCTCACGGGCACGAAGATCAATACGCATCTCAAGGCGCAGGCGTGGAGCTCGATTCCGGCCCTCGTCGTGGCGCTCGTCGGGTTCGTCATGCTTGGCATGCTCGATGGCGGGGCAGGGGCGTCCGAAGCACTGATCAGCTCGGAACTCTCGGCCCTGTCCAGCCTGTTCAGCATCAGCCCATGGACGCTGCTGCCGCTGCTCCTGCTGGTGGTGCTGTCGGTCCTGCGGGCTCCGGCGTCGCTGGCCATCATCGGGTCGGCGCTCTGCGCGGCGGTGCTGGCGCCATTCCTGCAGCCCGATGCCACGTTGCGCTTTGTCGCCAGCCCCGAGCTGCCGCCGGCGCTCGCCTTCGTCAAGGCCGGCTGGCAGGCCATGGCAACCGGCTACGATGCCAATTCCGGCATCGAGGCCGTGGACAGCCTCTTGTCCCGTGGCGGCATGGCCAGCATGCTGTTGACCATCTGGCTTATCCTCGGCGCGCTGGCGTTCGGTACGCTGCTCGATGAGTTCGGCCTGCTGCTGAAACTGGTGACACCGCTGCTGGTGCGGGCGAAGAGTACCGGTACGCTCATCACCACCGTCGTCGGCACCGCCTTCGGCCTCAACATCGTGGCCGGCGACCAATACGTGGCGGTCGTCCTGCCGGCGCGTATTTTCCGGGCCGAGTTTGCAAAACGCGGTCTCGCCTCGAGCAATCTCTCCCGTGCCGTGGCCGATGGCGGCAGCGTGACCTCGCCGCTCATTCCGTGGAATTCGTGCGGCGCCTACATGGCGGCGGTACTCGGGGTGGCGACGCCGCTCTACCTGCCCTTTGCCCTGTTCAACATCGCCAGTCCGCTGATCACCATGCTGCTCGGCTTCACCGGCTTCCGCATTGAGCCGAACACCGAGGCGGGGGCGGGGCAGCCCGAAGCGTCAGCGTGATTTCACGATGCCCGAGAAACCCGCCACGGCAAGCAGGCTGAGCGACCAGCCGATCACCGACTGCAGGTAATAGTAGTTGAGCGCAAAGACGCCGATCCCGGTTTCGGGGCTGGGGCGCCAGAACTCGCGCTGGCCCAGCGAGGTGACCGGCAGCAGCGTGTCGAGCGAGTACATCCAGGGATGGAAGGGCGGGTAACTCTGCGCCTCGGGCTGCTGGCGGAAACAGTCGAACTGCGACTGGCCGATCGCTGCCCGGCCGGGCAGGGTCTCGCCGAGGGTAGGCATGTAGCGGGTCTCGTCTGTCTCGACCGCGCACATCGTCCATTCCAGCGAGCGCAGCATCACCGGCGCGTTCGGCTGCAAAGCGCCGGTGTGCGCCGCGGCCTCGAAGACCAGGGCGCCCGCGACCCAGAAGCAGAGCAGCCAGATGAAGGCATAGAGCGGCTGGTGTCCGTAACGCACGGTCAGCGCCAGCACCCAATCGGAGACGAAATAGGTGAACTTGAGCAACGGCGCCTTGGTGCGCTGGCGCCGCGCCAGCCGCTGCAGCCGCTCCTTTTCCACCATCACCGTTCGCGCATCGTCCTGATGCCCCATCTCGCGCAGCACGGTCGCCAGTTGTTCGTAGGGCTGGGGCAGGAATTCGGGCCAGACCGCCGGAATTTGCCGCGACAGCCAGTCGAGCCGGCTGCGCGCGTCCACCGGCCCATGGATGATGGCGCCATAGCGGCAGCGGTTGAGCGATAGCTGGCCCTCCTGCGGCCAACTGTCCGGCTCGTCGTGGATGGCGCCGATGACGCTAGCCGTCAGATCCAGCCGGCCACGTATCACCGCGCTGTTCTGGAGGAAGAATACGCCCTGCACCCGTGCCCGGTTCAGACTGAGGGCGTCGCCAGGTGAATTCTCGAGGCGGCAGCCGGAACAATCGACATTGCCACCCACCTGCGCACCGCAGAGACGGGTCTCGCCTTCGATCCTGGCGGCACGCAGCAGGATATCGCCGCGCATCGTGGCGCCATCGCCATTCACCGCCAGTCCACCGGGCCGGACGAAGCGGCCACCGGCAAGGCTGACATCGCCGCCGATGCGGCAGCCGCTGAAGTTTACGCTGCCGGTGCAGTGTGCCTCCCGCAGCAGCAGGCTGCCTCCTGTCTCGATGCCTCCGGCCTCAAGTGCGATGCCGTTTGCGGCGTTCAGCGTGGCGCGGTCGGCATTGAGGTATCCACCCAGCCGGCTGCCGGTGAGTTGCACCGTGCCGACGATCTCGGCCTCGCGCAACGACAGCACCCCCCTCGCCTGCATGCCCTCGGCCCTCAGGCCCGGCAGCAGGGAGCCGTCGAGGAACAGGTTGTCGATGATCGCGGAACGCAGGACCGGGGCGGTTTCAAACCGGCACCGCCGGAGCTGGATGTCGCGGGGAATCCGGCAGCCCTCGAGGTCGAGCAGCCCGGTGATGATGGCGCCGGTCAGTCGAAGGCCCTTCTCGTGGCTTGGGTAGCGCGGATCGGCATCGAGCAGCAGGATGCGCAGCACCTCGGCCCGCACGGCGCGCTCCGTCTCGTGTTGCTCGGGCCGGCCGCGGTCACGGCTGCCGTCGGCTTGTCCTGCCGCCATCGCCGCGGCAATGGCACTCTCCGCCGCCGTCAGCGGCAGGAAGGCGTCGAGCGGTCCGGGTTCAGCCTCGGCCACTTCGGTCTACTCGACTACGGTCTCGCCTCCCTGAGGTGCCGCACTGTCGAAGATCAGGAAGATGATCGGGGTCCCGGACTCGGCCGTCGCATCGGTTCGGCGCGCCCCGACTTTGCCGGCCACCGGGGCAACATACTCTGAGACGACCTCGCCGAACGTGTTGCGCTGAACGGCCAGCTTCTGGCCTGGCTCCACTGCTTCGTTGAGGCCAACCAGGAGTTCGACGAAACCGCCATGCGTGGTGAGAATCGGGATCATCCCATCGCCCACGAACAGGCCGCTGTCCGCTCCCGTTCGCCCGATCGTGCCGGCGATCACGCCGTGGTGCTTCAGCACGTTCATCGTGCCCTCGACGAACAGCTCGATCATAGGGTGGTCGAATATCCGCGGCCGCCCGATCTCGGGCGTCAGGGTGGGGATGCCTACATCGATCAGGGCATTTGCCAACAGGCCCTGCGCGCCGAAATTGTCGAAGATCTGATCGATCGGGAACAATTCGGCCATGGCCCGCACCTCCGGCAGCTCCATGCGAGCCAGGTGAAACGCCGTTGCGTCCATGCCCGTCGCCGCCGTGTGGAAGTCGAGTGCGTAGTCGAGATTTGGGCGCAGCAGCCGGTTGAAGACCAAGGCCGCCTGTCGCCCCGGCGCGTCTGGCCCATTCTCGTTGCCCGGGAAATATCGATTGATGTCGACGAGATCGAGACCGCGGCTGGAGGTTTGCCACCGGCGCGACATCGCCTCGATTGCCGGTCGTGACAGGTCGAACACGGCGACCACGGAGCCGGACATCTGCGCGGGATCGAGCTGGCCCATCACGGTCTGCAGCGTGTGCATCGGGCTCATCTCGTCGCCATGCACGCCGCTGATCAGGCCGATCCGCTTGCCCGGGTTGGCGCCCTTGGCCACGCTTACCGAGACGTACCAGCTCTGCCCGGTGGGCATCTGTACGCCCTGGAAATAGAAGTCGTACCGGCCCGGCGAGAGGTCGGCGATGTCGAGGCTGGTGATGACCTTCTTGCCGGCGATGATGTCGCCGGTGAACACGGTTCCGCCCGATCCGGCATTGGTCGTGGCGTCCGCCGCAGGAGCCGCCTCCTGAGCTTGCGAAGCGGTGGAAATGATCGAAGCGGCTGCCCCCATGGCGCCCACGGATGCGATCATGAAGTCGCGGCGCCCGATACCCTCGTCACGCGTGGCCATCTGCATAGTCCTCGAGAATTGGTCGTCCCCGAAGCGAGCATAGCGCGGGGCCAATCCCGGGGTAGGGCGGTTTCGTCCCAAGGCTTGGCGCTACGTCCCCACGGGATTCGCCGTTCGGCCTTTTGCGGCAGCCGGAAAGTAGACTCAAGAATGGGATCGAACGCCAACAGGCGGGATTCCATGCACATCCCGGCCGTCGTAGTTCTCGCTAATTCTAAATCGAAAAACTGCGCACTAGACGGCGACAATCATTCCATGGGTCAAATGCGAAAGTACGAAAGCGTACATTCGAAAGGTGTGGCGAGCCCAGCAACTTGCCCGCACTTGCCGTAAGGCCAGCACTCGTGCATCCTCAAAATTGCTGAATACTACGTGGGCGGCGAGAGTGCAGCAATGAACCATGCGATCACGGATCTGACTGCGCATATTCCGCGACACGCCTTTACGACGGCGGATGTTGCACCGGAACTGCAGGTGGAAGCCTGGCAATCGATTGTACCATTTGTCTCGATTGAGCCCCGGCGCTCGCGAGAGCTGGGTTTTCTGGGCCGGATCACGGCCTGGGATCTGGGGTCTTTGGTGCTGGCCCGCGCGACGGCGCAGGCGAGTGCTTTCACGCGCGACGACCGTTTGCTTCGTGCCGATGGGTTCGATCATTGGACCTTGTTCGCTCCGTCGAGCGGCACCATCGTTGCCGACGCGGGGGCCACCCTGGCAGGGGCAGGTGCTTGTCAGGTACGCGGTCTGAATCGCGTAGACCGAAGCTCCAACAGCGACATCGATGCCCTGTTTCTCGTCGTTCCGCGCGACCTGTGCAGTCCCCACGCCGCCGAACTCGATCGGCTGCATGGGACCAACCTTTCCCCTGGTCCGGGCGGATTGCTGGTCGACTATCTGCGTTCGCTGCATCGGCAATTGCCATTGCTGGATCTGGACCAACTGCCTCTGTTGGTCGACGCCACCCGCAATATGGTGATCGCCTGTGCCGTTCCCAGTCGGGACACGCTGGAGCAGGCCATGCCGGCTATCCAGGCGACTCAGATGGAGCGCGCAAAGCAGTTCATCCGTGACAACCTGCTGCAACCGAACCTCGATACGAAGGAACTCTGCCGGTATCTCGGGATGTCACGCAGCTCGCTCTACCGCCTGTTCGAGCCTTTGGGCGGTGTGGCCCGATATATTCGATCGGTCCGCCTGCTTGACGCGCACCGGGCGCTGTCCGCGGCCAGCGACACGCGTCCGGTCTACGCCATTGCCCGCGAGCGTGGGTTTGACGATCCCTCCGAGTTCAGCCGCGCGTTCAAGCAGCAGTTTGGATACAGCCCGACTGAGGCGCGCTCCGAGCGGGTGCCGACGCCGCGCTCGCATAAGCCATCGCTCGGGACCATATCCAACCTGGGCGAGATGTTTGCCGCGCTCGCCTGACGCGCAGCCATGCGAAATCGGTAGCCGGGGCCACCATCGTCGGGTGGACGCTTTTCCGGTTTTTCGACAGATCCGAGCCGCCAATGCCGCACTGCACGGCCGTCGTCGGCTGATTGGCGCCTTGGACCGGGAGCACACAATTGGGACGGGGTGCTATTTTCTTCCTCGCGCCGCGGACAGTAGCGTTCGGTGGACGGTGCGGCGTCACTCTTCCACCCTTGCGGACACGATCGAGGTGGTGCGCCGCCGCATCGAGGTGTCGCGAGAGTTGGGCGGATAGTCAGTTGTCAGTGTGCATTCCGACGAGCCGCCGTTGCCGGGCGGAGCTACCATGATCAGCACGGAGCAGCCGGATCGGCGCGAGGCGCGGCGCCGACGCCTGCCGGTTGGCGTGGTGCGCCTGGCATGGCTTGTCGCGCTTGCCGCGTGCGGGACGCAAGACGCCGTCGCTGAAGATGTGGTGGTGGGCGTTACGGCCTGGCCATCTGCCCAGGTCAGCGCGCACGTCATCGGTCAATTGCTGGAGGAGCGGGCCGGGGTCGCCCCGGCATATATCGAGCGTGGCTCGGTGGGCCTGCTGACCTCGATCGTTCAGGGCGACATCGACGTCTATCCGGAACTCTGGTCGCCCAATCTCGATGCCGCACTTGGCCGGGCGGGCGCGGCCGTGACGGTCAGCGCGCATTCGGTCGTCGGCAAGCAAGGCATATGTGCCACCCGTGCGGCCGTCGAGCAGACGGGCATCAAGTCGGTCGCGGACCTGGGCAGGGCCGATATCGCAGCGGCATTCGATACCGACGATGATGGCAGGGGGGAACTCTGGATCGGAGATGGTTCGTGGTTCTCGACCCAGGTCGAGCAGGTCAGAGCTCGAAGTATTGGCTACGACAAGACGATGCAGCTGCTCGAAATCCCGGAAGACGTTGCCATGGCGTCCGTCGATGCGAGCGTCGCGACGTCGCGGCCGATGGTGTTCTATTGCTACTCCCCGCACCACGTCTTCGTTCTGCACGACGTGGTCATGCTGGCCGAGGCACCGTTTGACCCGGCAAGATGGAACATCGTGGCGCCGGCGAGCGACGCGAAGTGGCTCGAAAACTCTCGCGCCGAGACGGCCTGGGATGTGTCCTCGTTGTCGATCGCCTTCGCGACGCGGCTCATGGAGGAGCGACCGGCGGTGGCCGACATCCTGGGGCGGATCCAGTTCGAGCCCGACGACATCGCGGGCATGAGCTATGCGCTGCAGGTCGAACGCAAGTCAGCGGAGACCGCGGCGACCGAGTGGCTGGCGGCCAATCGGAAGCGCGTTGACGGGTGGTTCGAATGAGCCCCGGTCCGTCCCGGCGGCGGCTGCTCGCACTCGGCGCTGCCAGTCTGGCAGCGGGGCTGGCCGGGTTTGGCCCGGCGGCAGGGCAGGCGTTCTACTCGCAGATCTACGATGCCAAGCGGAAGAAATGGATCGACTATGATCCGCGTCGCGCCCAGCAGTACTACGCGGCCTACGGCTCGGTGCCTGAAGAATTCAAGCGCCAGAAGGTCGTGTTCAGGACGGCGGAGAAACCCGGGACCATCATCATCGATGGAGATCGGCATTTCCTCTACCTGGTGCAGCCGGAGTTTCAGGCGATCCGCTACGGGATCGGCGTCGGGCGCGACGGGTTCGGCTGGGCCGGGATCGTCAGTGTCGGCCGGATGGTCGAATGGCCAACCTGGACACCGCCTAGCGAGATGATTGCCCGCGACCCCAAGGCGGCGCAGTGGGCAAGCGGGATGCCCGGCGGCCCGGACAATCCGCTGGGGGCTCGCGCCATGTACCTCTACGAGGGCGGTAAGGACACGATCTACCGCATCCACGGAACCGCAGAGCCGTGGTCGATCGGGCTCAACATTTCATCGGGCTGCATCCGGCTCAACAATGACGACGTGACCGATCTCTACTCCCGGGTCGCCGTCGGCGCGAAGGTTGTGGTCCTCATGTCCGGTGCAGCTCTTTATCGCGGCGTCTAGGAGATCAGCATGTCATCGGTATTTCCGATCCGAGCCCTCGGCATAGCGGCGTTGCTGGTCGGCGTCGCGGCCTGCGCTTCGACCGCGCCGCCCGCCGCAACCATCCGCTCGAGCGCGCTGACGGCGCCGGCCGATCTGCAACTGCTCTGCGCCAGCGAGGCCGCCAGTCGTCTCGGTTTTCCCGCCGACGGCGTGCTGCCGACGGCTTCGCGGCCGGGCGCCGGGGGAACGTTTGAAGTCGATGTCAAACTGCCGGTCGGGCAGGCGCTGTGCGTCATCGACCAGAACGGCAGCGTCCTGTCGCTCGTGCGCAACTGAACGGATGACCACCGTGGGGCCGCCCCGGCTCTCGACGGATTCAACCCGAAGGAGGAGAATAACCATGTATCGTTTCATGAAGTCGCTGCTCAGCGGCCTGCTGATCCTTGCGACGCTGCAATCGCCCGCCGTGTTCGCTCAGGATGTCACCCCGCTGGTGATGGTTCCTGACCATCCGGTCGGCGTACCGGTGAACGGGTGCTTCCGCGCCAACCAGAACCTGTTCGGCCCCTACCGCCTGACATTCTGCCTGGAACGCCGTGGCACCTATCAGGTGCGGGGCGGCGGCGTCAGCTGCGATGGCCGCCTGACCTGGCATACCTCCGGACGTGACATCGTGGTCGACCTGCAGCGGGCGTCCTGCAATCGCGGGCGCGCCTGGGAGCGTGCCTCGATGGACTGCAGGAACTATGGCGGCATGCTGGGGGCCATTGGTCGGGTGATCGTCGGGCAATCGCCCCGCATCCGCACCCTGCGTTGCACCTACCACCCGACAGTGCGCGGCGAAACTCGCCGCACCTTCACCGCCACCCGCAACTGACGGTCGGCCGGATGGGGCGCGGCGCCCCATCCGGATTTCGAAGTGCCGAACCAATACGATGGAGATGCAAGTGCAGAAAGCGTCAAATATCCTCCCGAGCCGGACCGGTCGGAACCCGTGTCGGGCCGGCACTGGGCTGCGAGGTCCACTGGCAGGGGCAAGCCTGCTGGCCGCCCTCGTACTTGGCCTGGGGGGCGCCTTCGCTCAGGACGCGGTGCTGTTTGAAAATGTAAGAGTTTTCGACGGCAAGAGTGATGCACTGACCGAGCCGACCAATGTGCTGGTCGAGGACGGCAAGATCGCCGCCATCTCTGCCGATCAGATCGCCGCGGATGGAGCCAGCGTTATCGATGGGGCCGGCCGCACCCTGATGCCTGGACTGATCGATGCGCATTGGCACGCCATGCTCATCCGCTCGACACCTGAAGAGGGCCTGAACAACGATTCCGGCTATTCGACGCTTTTGGCGGCCGACGAGGCCAAGGCCACCCTGATGCGCGGCTTCACCACCGTCCGCGACATGGGCGGCTACGTCTTCTCGCTGAAGCGAGCCATCGACGAGGGGATCGTCGATGGCCCCCGGATCTACCCGTCGGGCGCCATCATCAGCGTCACCAGCGGCCACGGCGATTTCCGCCACCTGCACGAGCTGCCGCGTCGCCCCGGTGAACTCAGCCGCATGGAAGAACTGGGCATGGCGATGATCGCCGACAGCCCGGACGAGGTGCGGATGCGGGCGCGCGAGCAGTTGATGCTCGGCGCGTCGCAGATCAAGCTGACGGCGGGCGGCGGTGTCGCTTCCCCGTTCAGCCCGCTCGATGCCTCGACCTTCACGGCCAGCGAACTGACGGCCGCGGTAGAGGCGGCGGGCAACTGGGGCACCTACGTCGCCGTGCATGCCTATACGCCCGAAGCGATCGAGCGAGCGCTGTCGGTCGGGGTGAAAGTGATCGAGCACGGCCACCTGATGGACGAGGCCGACGCCAAGGCGATGGCGGAAAAAGGGATCTGGCTTTCCACCCAGCCGTTCGACGAGAGCTTCGAGGAGGGCATCACGCTGCCTGAAGACAGTCGCGCGCGGCTGCGGCAGGTGATCACCGGGACCGATCGGATCTATGGCTGGGCCAAGAAATACGGCATCAAGACCGCCTTCGGCACGGACATCCTGTTCTCGCCTGCCATGGCACAGTTGCAGGGGCACATGCTCACGCTGCTGACGCGCTGGTATACGCCGGCCGAGGCCCTGGCGATGGCGACCGGCACCAACGGCGAACTGCTGCAGCTGACGGGGCTGCGCAACCCCTATCCGGGCAAGCTCGGTGTGGTGGAGGAAGGGGCCCTGGCTGACCTGCTGCTCGTCGAGGGCGATCCGATCGCCAACATCAACCTCGTGGCCAACCCCGCGAACTTCGTGGTGATCATGAAGGGCGGCAAAGTCTACAAGAATACGCTCGCTGCCAACTAACCGCCGCCGGGTGCCCTTGCTCCGACGGGAGACAGGGGCACCTTCCGGCTATCGCGCTGGTCGCGGGGCCGGCCTCCCGCTCAGGATCAGGACGCACCCCTCGATAGCCGGCGCGGCCTTGGAGCCGACCTGGGATTGCCTGCACGACACTGGGACGCAGCACCATTCCTCGCGCCAGCCGCCGCGAGGTACGTTCCGAACGTGTTCGCGATCCACCGAGACCAGGGGCGATCTCGGGCAGCATCCTGTCACAACGCATCGCGCCGTTTCGGCGCCGGCGGGGCAATCGCTCTGAAGAGGAATATTGGATCGTGAAGTTTGCTCGAATCCCGATCGTTCTATTGGCCATGGCCCTCGCGGGGCTGGCGGTTCCTGCGCTGGCGCAGCAAGGTCGCGTGCTGGTGCCGGACGTGCCTCACGGCGGTGCCGGCCGCGCCATCACCACCTCCAACCTCAATGTCCGCAACGGACCCGGGACCCGCTACCCGGTCGTCGACGTGCTGCTGCGAGGCGACCAGGTACGGATCAACGTGTGTGACGATGGCTGGTGCTGGATCAACCATGACGGCCCCAGCGGCTGGGTTTCGGAAGCCCATCTCGAGCGGCTTGGCACGCCGAGTTTCATCGTCCGCCCGGTGCGGGAGGCGTGCTTCTTCGATGCGCCGAACTTCCGCGGCCGGAGCTTCTGCCTCGAGGCAGACGAGTCGATGCTGACGCTGGGCGCCTGGAACAATGCCATTGCCTCGGTGCGCGTCCGGGGACGCGCCTTCGTGCAGCTGTGCACGCAAGCCGGGCTGCGAGACTGCACCACGATCGGCGCCGATACCGCCAGCGTGCCCAGGCGCCTGCAGCGCAACATTTCCTCGGTCCGGGTGCTTCAGTGACGTCTCACTGTCGACCGAGCGACGCTCACGAAAGGAGCAAGACGAATATGAAACGGATACTCAGTGCAGCGGTTGTCCTGGCGTTGCTGGTAGGGGTGTCGGGATGCAGCACCACTGAACGCGCCGCCGGCTTCGGTGCCGCGGCCGGCGGCATCATAGGTGGTGCCACGACCGGCACGGTTCGCGGAGCAGTTGTCGGGGCCACTGTCGGAACGGTGACCGGCGCGATCGCTGGAACCCTGTTGGGGCGGTCAAGTTCCGAACCTACAAAATGCGTGTTCGAGGACCGGCACGGCCGTCGCTTCGTCGACGAGTGCCCACGGCGCTGAGCACCACCAGAGCAGCAGCGATGCGATAGCCGGATACTCGCCGGCTATCGCGAGTGGCCTGTGTGCAGGGCACAGGGCACCGGCGTGGGCGCCTACTCCAGCATCGCGGGGAGAATGTGCCTTGAAAAGAACGAGGGCTGCTGGGGTTCTGCAGCGGGCGGGCTGGCTTCTGCCGAACAGCTCCGCAGTGCCGAGATCAGCAGCAACGCATCGTCCGCCTTGCGGTTGACCCGGTGCTTGCGATAGGCGGCAAGGATCTCTCTACGCTCCGGCTGAGGGACCAGGGCTTCAATCGAGCGATCCTTGAAGTGGAGCTGGCAGGCTCCTTGCCAGAGGCGCTGTTGTTCCGCCGCCGAGATGAGCTCGAGGTCGCGCAGACGTTCGAGCGTCGGCTTGACGTTCACCAGCGGCTCGGTCAGCGGCGGATAGCCGAGCTCCTCGGGGCCGTGGGAAATCGCCACCGCGGCATCGTCGTCGAGCGCGCCGCTGCAGTAGTCGTGGGCGATCGCTCCGATGGGGACCATGCCGAACGCGGCGCATTCCGCGGCACGCAGCGCTCCCATCGAGGATGAGCCAAGCATGGTGACGCCACGGGCGAGCGCAAACAGGATTTCCTTGTGCCATGGCGCGGCCACGGCATCAAAGAACCCATCGACCAGGCCGATGGCTCCAGCGCCGTCGAGTACGGCCTGGGCGACGTCACCTTGCCTCGCAGGAGGCCGGACCGTGATACCGGCCAGATCCGGTGTTTCACCGTAGAGCGACGGGCCAACGAAAAGCACCCTCATGGCGCCAGCACTCGAAGTGCACGTGTGCCCGGCGACCAATTGACGTTGGTCTCCCGGTCCTCAAGCACCGCGGAGAGCGCCCGCACCACCGAAATGCCATAAGGGGCGCCGCCCAGTTCGCTCCAGACGATCCCGGCGGTTGCCCCGATGCGCTCGGCCAACCGATCCAGCATCAGGGGCAACGGTGTGTCAGGCTGAAGCCAGGCGGGAGGTTGCGCGCCCACCGCGGGCTGCTCGGCCAGAAACGCGATCGACTCGTCCGCCTGCTCAAAATACTCGGCCGGCAAGAAGTCATCCCGCCCGCCGGCGATGTTGGTGATCCTCGTCTGCGCCGCTTCGGTGATGGCGCGGCCAATGGCACGGGTTCCTGTCGGGTGGCAGCCGTACCCGGCGGCAATGTCAAACAGCCTGGCACTGTCCGAGCTGCGCTCGCTGATCACCGCCATGACGCACGGCACGCCGAGATCGGTGGTCTGGTCGAACAGCCGAAGTTCGAGGTCGGCATCCTGGATCTGCTTGCCAAACGCCCTGATTACGGCGTCGTCCACGGCCTCGATGGAAAACTCCGTCACGAGCCGCTCGGCATCGGGCAGCAGTGACCACAAGGAGGTCGCGTCCCGCTCCAGCAGCTCGCAGATGGCATGAAACAGAGCTTCCTCGGCGGTGTTGCCGGAGGCGAGGCCGTTGGTACTCCGACCGACTTCCGGCAGGTCGGCGGCGTCCTCGCCGATTGTCAGCGCATCGCGGGGGATCCACACGGTCTCGTTGTGGGGCCAGCGGCTGCCTTTGAGCCAGCGGATCGGTGTGTCGGTGGACAGAGGGCGGTCGGGCGGCAGGAGGCGAGCCGCATCGTAGTATGTCTCGCCGGCGAGCCGCAGTGCGTTGGCAGTGGCAAGCCGCGAGGGCGCGTCCGATCGCTCGGCAATTGAGAACTCGGCGGCCTCCATCAGTGCCGACGCCATGGCGCCGGCGTCGTCGCGCCCCTTGCCCTGGCTGACACTCAAGGTCAGTCCAGCGGGCCGGATGGCTGCGAAGCACGGTATGCCAATGCGATCGAGGCCGGTCTGTCGTGCCAGTCGGGTAATGCCAAGCGACGCAAGATGCGGCCGCAACTGCTCAACAGTCAGTGCGGCCGGCGTCTTGCGTTCGCCATACTCAAACCAGCTCGGCGGCGTCGAGGCGGCGCCGCCCACCGACTACTGCCGGAAGAATTTGCGGCTGGGAATCCGGGGCAGGGCAGGCAGTGCCTTGGCAACCTGAGACGTGGGGGAGACTGCGGCGGCGAGTTTCGAAGTGGATTGGGTGTTCAATTGGGATCCTCCTGTGAACGGCAGAGGAGACCCACAATCAGGTTAAGATAACGTTTAGATCCCGCGGGGGAAGCCAGCCAAAAGCAGAGCGTTGAGATAGTGCGCCGTGTCGTCCGGTTTGGGCGCCGGATAGAGGCTCTGCCACTTTCCAACGGTGAACTGGGGATCTCGAGCCAGGGCCTGGTCGCGGTACGCGGCCGCCATCTCCTTATCGTTCAGCATTGCGGCGCAGGCCGCCATCAGGCGCAGCGCGAGCCCCGGGGATTCCATAGCTGACAGCCGTGCAAGAGCCTGCTGATATTCGCCGCGGAAGAAGCTGACGGCGCCGCCGATCCAGTAATAGTCGTCCGGCGCAAGCGGATTGAGCGACAGAGCTCGCGAGATTTTCGCTTCGGCCGCATCGTGCCTGGACAGATGGGTCAGCACGTCGGCCTGGTCGACCAGCAGATCCGCATGGTTCGGGGCAAGCTCCAGGGCCGCGTCGAAATGCGCGTAGGCGCTGGGCAGATCGTGCAAATAGAGCGCTGCGTGACCGATCTCGCGCAGAGCGGCGCTGTCGTTCGGTTCATAGCCATAGGCGCGCAGCGCCAGGTGCCGAGCATCGTGGAGTAGTGTGCGGTCCTCGCTGCCGCGCTCCAGCCACTCCAGTGTCTTGGTCCGCGCCAGCTGTGCCAAGGCTGGTGCAAAGTCCGGCGACAGCTGAATCGAGCGCAACAACGACTTCTGCGCACGAAGCAGGGATTGCAGGTCGTTGCGATCCCGCCTCTGCATGGCGATCAGGTAGTGCACATAGGCGGAGGAGGCGCCGGTACGTCGGTATTGCTGCAACTCATGGGCGCCGATCTCGCCGCAAATCCGGGCCGCGAGCACGGCGCAAAGGCTGTCATGGATGCTCTGCAGCGCACCGGAACGTAGCTCGACTTCACCGCGGTAGATGCGTCGGCCCAGTGCCGTCGCGATAACGTCGATGCTCATCAGAGCAACCGGCAGCCCCTTCTGGCAGAGAACGACGTCAGTCAGGACCACGTAATCGGCGGGGAGCATCTCCTCCCAGATTGGGTCACTCGTCACCTTCATTGCCGAGTGCGGCGCGATGACCTCATAGAGGCTGCTTCTGCACAGGCTCAGCGTAACATCTGTAACGAGCGAGTGAGCGATCTTATGATCTTGTGCGTCGACCAGTGGCGAGCTGTGGCGTGGCGGAACAATCAGCAGTCGAGGAATAGTGCCGGTATTTTGCGACGAAGATGTTTCGCGGGGATGCGATAGGTCAGTTGTCACGACAGGTAATCCGACTGAGTTGAATGGCCATGTCCCATCGCGACCGTAGCCGCTATTTCTTGCATGCGGAAGCGGGACGATCGCGATATCTGAAGCTAATGCACATCTGCCGGCACATCGGGGAGCCGGTTCAACTCTGACGCCGCAAGCATCGCTGTCATTTCACCCGAGTTCAGGTGTTGCCCAGCCATAAGGCTGGCCTCGCGCATTTCTCGGGGACGCCAATCTCAGCGATCTGGCGATCCTCGGAGCCGTCCAGAACTACCTGTCGAACTCGGCGGAGAACCCGCCGCGCATCGGGCATCACCGCCGAGCTGATCAGGAGACGGCAGGAATTGCAGTCTGTCAGCCTTGCTTGCTTGAAGGCATAAGACTCGAGCGGTAATTGCGGTGTGGATTTGAGTCCCACAACCCGCGCCAGCCTTGGAGGAATGACGGATGCTGTTGAAGCTCGAAGTGCTGGAGGCGATCAAGCGCGGTGAGATCACGCTGCAGTTCCGACGCTGGACCCGGCCGACGGTGAAGCCGGGCGGGACGTTGAAGACCAAGGTAGGGCTACTGCAGATCGGCCGGATCGACGACATGTCGCCATCGGCGGTGACCGAGGCGGATGCCAGGAAGGCCGGCTTCAAGGATGTCGCCGCGTTCAACAAATGGCTCGGCACCATGAAGGAAGGCCCGCTGTTCCAGCGGATCGAGGTCAGCTACCTCGGCGACGCACCATGATCCGCATCGTCATCACCGCCCTCCTGCTGTCGCTTGCGGCAGTCCCGGCGCTGGCCGAAGAGGCGTGCGAAACCTGGACGGCAGGGGCAGAGGAGGACGAGGGTGGGCTGGTGTTCACCGTGGCTGCCTGCGCCACGGACCGGCCGGATACCTATCTGTTGATGACCTGCTCGGGCGGCGAGGTGTTCATCCGCTACGGCCTCGCCGCGGGGGCCGAGCGCTCGCCGGATGAGGACGAAGTCAATGAGGTGGACTTCACCGTCGGCGTTTCGACGCAGCGATTGTCGATGCGCTACGAGGCGATGGACGGGATGTTCGCTGGAAGCGTGCCGGCGAATGGGCCGTTGGTGGCACTGCTGAAATCGGGGGAGGGGCTGAGCGTAATTGACGCCGACGGCCGCTATCCGATGCACACTTTCGGATTGGCCGGTTCGTCATCAGCGCTGACGCGGCTGGTGCAGCAGTGCCGTTAAGCCCTGAGGCGTTCGCGTAGCCAGGGCTGGTCGTCGAGGTTGGGGCCGGTCACGGTGAAGCGGCCGAGCGAGCCCTCGAGGGTCCGCTGCAGCACCACCAGCGCCCGGACCCACTCGGTGTAGAGGCGGCGTGAGCGGCGGACCCCTTCGAGCGACACGCAGCGCGTGTGGGCGGCATGCCAGTCCGGGCGGCGGGCCTCGCGGGCGAAACGGCGGATCACCGTGGCATGTGGTACGGGCAGGGCGAGCACTGCCCAATAGACCGTCAGCGCATCCGCATCGGCACCGGTCGCCGTCTCCACCAGTTGCTGGCGGAAGGCCCAGATGAGCAGGTCTTGAATATCGATCCGTTGGGCCATTTCACCTCGCAGGGTGCGTAATCTGTGGGTGAGGAACGGCGGACGAAATACCGAGTTTCCACATTTCGCGGCGATAGCGGGAGGCCTGGTTGATACGGCGTAAAACCTGCCGTCGCAGCTTCTGCGCAAATCGATATTGACCCTCACGTAACGTCAGGGACTATCCCCTTATCCCGCGGAGAACGCGTGTGATGAAAACACTTACGGTTACAGAGGTTGCGAGGCTTTCCGGGGTATCAATCCGGACGCTGCACCACTACGACCAGATTGGCCTTCTGAGACCCGCGTTCACCGGGCAAAACCGCTATCGCCACTACGGACAGGATGAACTGCTGCGGTTGCAGCAGATCCTTTTGCATCGAGAGCTTGGCATCCCGTTGGGGGAAATCGGCGCCATCCTCGATGCGCCGGGTTTCGACCGGCTGGCAGCGCTGCGGCAGCAGCGTGAACGGCTGAGCGAGGAGGCGAAGCGCTATGCCCAACTCGTCAGGACGATCGACCGCACGATCGCCAGTCTGGAAGGAGATCGCGTGATGAAGAACGCGGATTTGTACAAGGGCATCTCGCCCGACAAGCAGGCCGAGTACGAGGCCTGGCTGGTAGAGCAGTTTGGCGGCGACATGCCCGAGCGCATCGCACTCAGCAAGCGCAAGTATGAGAGCCTGTCGGAAGGCGAAAAGCTCGAGCTCAACCAGGAACTTCACGACATGGAGCAGGGGCTGGCCGAAGGCTTGCGTCGTGGCGTGCCGATGGGCTCGCCCAGCCTCGATCCGCTGCTCGGCCGGCACCGGGCCTGGGTGTCTGAGATGTGGGGCAAGCCATGCCCGCCCGAGGCCTATGCCGGGCTTGCCGACCTCTATTTGTCACATCCGGATTTCATCGCCCGCTACGAGACGATCGAGCCGGGCTTTGCCGAGTACCTGTCGGGTTCGATGAAGGTCTATGCCAATCGACAGGGGTAGAATTCTGGCCGCCGGATTAATTCGTCCGGCGGCCGGAACATTTGCTTCGACCACCGCATTATCCGCCCCGAACGCCAACTCAGGGAAACCGAAAAATGCACAAGGACGAGATCAAGGGCGCGGCCAAGCAGGCGCGCGGCAGCGTCAAGGAAGCCATCGGCAAGGCCACCGGCGACCGCAAGCTGCAGGCCGACGGCGCCGCCGACAAGGTGGAAGGCACGGTCCAGAAGGCCGCCGGCAAAGTGAAGGAAGCAGCGCGCGACGCGCTCAAGCACTGACCTGCCGGTTACACTCTCGCGAAGGCCGCCCACTGGGCGGCCTTTTGCATTACGCTGTGTGGATCCAGCACGGAGTCGCGGGCATGATCGGCAGCATTCTGACGGGCGTCGTCGCCCTCATCCACATCTACATCCTCATCCTCGAGATGGTCCTGTGGGACAAGCCGCAGGGCATGAAGGCATTCGGCACCACGCCGGCCTTCGCAGCCGAATCCAAGACGCTGGCGGCCAACCAGGGACTCTATAATGGGTTTCTCGCCGCGGGGTTGATCTGGGGCATCTGGCTGGGCGAGGCCGGCGATCCGATCAAGATCTTCTTCCTGCTCTGCGTTGCCGTCGCAGGTGTGTTCGGGGCTGTCACCGTCGGCCGCAAGATATTGTTTGTACAGACAATTCCCGCGGTCATTGCACTAGTTGGAGTTTGGCTGACCTGAGCTTTTGCACAAGCGGGTGGATACTGGCTTGGGCATAAATTGCTCACCGGCGACGAACTGGCTAACCTTGCTCCTGCGGACGGACCTGAGGGGCGATAGACAGTGAGCTATCTGAAACTAGTGCGGAGGCCGCGCCTCCGATCCGGGGCGGTGCCGCCCTATTTCCGGCACATGGCGGAGGTCCTATGACCTCAAGCAAGACAGTATCCGTCGCTTGGGCGGACGAGACGCCGGAAACGGCGTGGGAACCTCGTCAAACTGGGGCGCGATCCACAGTGAAGCAGGTGGTGTTCCTCGTCGATTTCGGCATGGTCAGCCATGGGCTGGCGCCGCTGTTCGTTGACGGCCATGCCACCGAGATCGGCTTCTGGGGCTTTTCCAGCGATATCATCCGTCGGTTGACGCGGCTCAACGAGCTTTACGACCGGCAGGTCAACTGGGACAACCCGAACGACCCGACCTGGCGGATCTCCGAGCGCGACCGCAACGAGTTCAACGCGCTGCTGCCGTTCCTCGCCTCCGAGATCCAGATCGCACTCGGCGACAAATGGGAGATCGTGCTGGAGAGCCAGCCGATTTAGGACACAACGCCATCAGGCGAAGCGCGGCATCTCAGCCCCCACCGGCGTCATCCCCGCGAAGGCGCATGGGGGCTAAGTTACGGGATCACCGCTCCGATGCACTGCATTAGTGCACTGACATCTTCCCAAACTCGGTGTCATCCCAGCGAAAGCTGGGACCCAACTATCGGCTGGCACGGGCTGCGAGTTGGGTCCCAGCTTTCGCTGGGATGACAGCCGGTGGTTGGGGCCCGACCGCGACTTGGCGCGTATGCGCGAAGGCGCGAACCTAGTGGGATCTCTTGGCCTCAGCGGTCGACGAGGCATCCCACTGGGTTCCCGCCCGCGCGGGAATGACGCCGGTGGCTTGGCCAGGGGGCGGACCCAACCGACGTCACCCAGAGTGATGTCGGGCGTGCGAGGCACAGTGCTCAATCGAAGCTGTAGTGCAGCCGCACACAGCCAGTGCCCAGGGTGTTGGACGACAGCAACCTGAGGCGCTTTTCGAAGCCGGTGGCCGGGAACAACGGGAAACCGCCGCCGAGCAGTTGCGAGATCACGTAAATCTCGATCTCGTCGAGGGCGCCGCGCTCCATGAATGCCATTTGCAGCTGGCCACCGCCGAGCATCCAGACATCGCCATCGTCGAGGGCGCGCAGTTCGGCGACCAGCGCGTCGATGTCGGTGCGGGTTTCCAGCTGGCCGATCGGCGCGGGCAGGGGGCGCGAAGTGACGACGATGACGCGCTGCTCGCCGTAGGGCCACGGGATGCTCTCGCGCACCAGCCAGTCATAGGTACCGCGGCCCATCACCACGGTGCGGATGCGTTTGATGAACAGGTTGTAGTCGAACTCGCCCAGCTGCATATCGGTGCGCTGGGTGAGCCAGGCGAGCGACTCCTGGGGGTCGGCGATGAAGCCATCGAGGCTCGAGGCGATGTAGCCGACGATGCGGGCCATGGCGATTCTCCTTGTCGGTGCTTGTGTAAGCCGTTTATAAACGAACATTCGTTTATATTGGAAGCCATGTCCAGACCCCGCAAGATTTCCGACGAGGATGTCGTCGAGGCCGTAGCTGCGCTGGTGTCGCGCGAGGGGCCAGCCGGGCTGACGTTCGCCTCGGCATCGGCAGCCACCGGCCTGTCGCCCGCAACCCTGGTGCAACGTTATGGCAACCGCGAGGCACTGCAGCGCGCGGCGCTCTTATGGATGTGGGATCAGCTCGACCTCAGCGTTGCCGGCGCCGATGCGAGCCATCCGGTCGATCCGGAAGGGGCGATCGCGCTGCTGGTGCGGTTGTCGGCCGGCTATGGTGCAGGCGACGAGGCGGCGCAGGGCCTGCTGCTGCTGCGGGAGGATTTTCGCGATCCGGCGTTGCGGGCGCGCGGCGTCAAATGGAATGAGGCGATGACCCACGCACTGGGGCGGCGGCTCAGCGAGGATCCGGCGCGGCAGGAACTGCTCGGTCGGCTGATGGCCAGCCAGTGGCAGGGCGCCGTGTTGTGGTGGGGTTTCTCGCGCGAGGGCACGTTGCGTGGCTTTCTGCGGCGCGAATTGCGCGAATGGCTTACGGCGGTCGGAATTTCGTAGTTTTCGGGTTCATTCCGTCGCTGCCCGCTACTACATTCTCCCCATGCACTACCGCATGCTCGACACTGCACTGGGACCCATGGCGATCGGCTGGACCGACGCCGGGATTTCGCGCGTGCTGCTGCCCGGCGATACGGCCGAGGAGATGCGGGCGCGGCTCGAGCAGGCCGGCGGCGTCGAGGCTGCCGATGGGCAACCGGAGATCGCGGCGCGGATTCTTGCCTATGCCGAAGGCGCGAACGACAATTTCGCCGATGTCGCACTCGACCTGTCGCGGGTGCCGGAGGTCAACCGGCGCATCTATGAACACATCCGCGAACTCGCCTGGGGCGAGACCACCACCTATGGTGCCATCGCCCGCTGGCTCGGCGATGTGGCGTTGTCGCGGGCGGTGGGCGCCGCGATGGGCGCCAATCCGATCCCGCTGATCGTTCCATGTCACCGGGTGCTGGCGGCCGACGGCCGCACCGGTGGCTTTTCGTCGCCGGGCGGCGTCAGGGCCAAGATGGAAATGCTGGCGCTGGAGAAGGCCGCGTCGCCGACCGGACAGTTTTCGTTCGGCTTCTAGGCGCTGCAGGCCTGGCGTTCCGGCTGGACGCCATCGAACATTGCGGTGATCGTCTCGGGCACGCCCGTCCCCATGAAGGTCGCGAAATCCGTGGTCGAGGCGATACCGTCACGGCCCAGTTGCTGCAGCGCGGCGGCGATCCGCGCGTGGTAGACCTGCATGAACGCGAAGGTGCCTTCTTTCTCCATCTGGTAGATTCCCGACCCCGTCTGAATCTCGCCACCAAACATCTCGCCGAGTACGGCCATCGGGGCGCCCTGCACGCCCATGCCGAGGCGGATCATGTCGACACGCGCCAGGTAGTCGTTGACCATCGCGACCAAAGCCGCCTTCTGCTTGGGGGCGCAGAAGCGGGCGCTCTTGGTGGCGATACGGCACGCAACCATCGTCGCCATGCGCCCGAAGCCATCGGTGACGGCGGGATTGGCAAGCATGGCTTCGGCAGGCAATTCGTCATCGCTGCTGGCTCGCGCCTTGGCGCTGCAGCGCGTGGTATCCTCGTCGGTCCAGATCATCGCGGGGGCAGTTGCGGCGACGAGTTGGGCGGGCGGTGCCGGCCGAGGCGCGCCGGGCGCCAGCCAGGCGAGGTAGCCAAAATACGCCAGGCTGCCGACTGCGACGATTGCCAGCGCGGTCGCCGCCAGATCGAACATGCCGAAGTTCTGCCCGACGACGGCAGGCGGCTTCGCCGCGCTTCGCACATCGCGCACCAGATCGCGTCCCGACATATCCGCCCCACAAACGAGTCTGCGCGGACGAACCTAACTCAACAGCGGTGAAGGCCGGCTTTAGCCATTGCCGAAGAATGCAAGCATGGCAGCAATCCGTCGGCTACTGGCCGCGCTTGAACACCTTGAGGTGGCCGAGCTGCTTCACCACTTTGCTGGCGACGGTTTCGATCGGGTCTTCGATCGAGACGGCGAGCACGTTCTCGTCAGGCGTGGGTCGCTCGAGCGTCGCGAACTGGCTGTCGAGCAGCTTTGGGCTCATGAACTCGTGGTTGCGGGCTTCGATGCGCTTGCGGATCATCTCGATGTCGCCATCGAGAAAGACGAAGAGGATCGGTTCGCCCGCCTTCTCGGTAAGGAAGTCGCGATAGGCGCGCTTCAGCGACGAGCAGGCGCCGACCGCGACGCCCTTCTGTTCGGCCGCCTCATGCAGCGCGCCGGCGAGCGTCTCCAGCCAGGGCCAGCGGTCCTCGTCGGTGAGCGGGATGCCGTTGCGCATCTTCTCCTTGTTGGCGGGCGGGTGGTAGCCATCGCCATCGAGGAACGGGGCGTGCAGCCGCCGCGCTATAGCAGCGCCGGTCGCCGATTTGCCCGACGACGACACCCCCATGGCGATGATGATGCGGGCATTCTCAAACGGTGGCAGTGAAGGCGCCGTCGACATAGAGGATGTGTCCGTTGACGAAGGTGGAAGCGTCGGAGGCGAGGAAGACGGCGGCGCCGCCGAGTTCTGCCGGGTCACCCCAGCGGCCCATCGGGGTGCGCTTTTCGACCCAAGAGTTGAACTCCTGGTTCTTCAGCAGCGCCTCGTTGAGCTCGGTGCGGATGTAGCCGGGTGCGATGCCGTTGACGTTGAGACCGTGCCTGGACCAATCGACCGCCATGCCGCGCGTCAGGTTGGCGATCGCCGCCTTGCTGGCCGCGTAGGGAGCGATCGAGGGACGGGCGAGGTTGCTCATCACCGAGCAGATATTGATGATCTTGCCGTTCTTCCGGGCGATCATGCCGCGCGCCACGGCGCGGCCGACGATGAAGGCCGACGTCAGGTTGGTGTCGATGACCTGCCTGAATTTGTCGAGCGGCCACTCCTCGAGCGGCGCGCGGTGCTGCATGCCGGCGTTGTTGACGAGGATGTCGATCGGCCCGATCTCAGTTTCGGCGTGAGCGATGGCGTCCTCGACGCTGTCTTCGCTGGTAACGTCGAAGGCCAGCGCCTTGACGTTCAGCGCGCCGTCATCGGCGAGACGTGAGGCGGCTTCGCCGAGCGCAGCAGGATCGCGACCGTTGAGAATGATCTCGGCGCCGGCGCCGGCCAGCGCTGCAGCAATGCCGAAGCCGATGCCGCGGCTCGAACCGGTGACCAGTGCGCGCTTGCCGCTCAGATTGAAAAGAGAAATCGAGTCCAAAGTCAGTGCCCCTCCCAGGCTCAGGCGGCGCGAGACTAGTGGATGATGCGCGGCTTGGTAAGGCCAAGAGAACGCAGTGGTGAGGAACGTGCACAGGGCAGGTGCGTCAGGGCTCCGATGGGGTGGCATTCGGGCGTCGCCCGTGCCAAAAAGCCGCGCAAAGAAATCCTAATGACTCCCAATGGAGATAATGATGGCGTCTGCCGATATCGGCCTGATCGGGCTCGCAGTAATGGGCTCCAATCTGGCGCTCAACATCGCCGAAAACGGCTACACCATCGCGGTTCACAACCGCACTGCATCCAAGATCGATGATTTTGTCGCGATGGCGAAAGAGCAGGGGCTCGATCAGAAGGTCGTGCCGGAAGCCGATCTCGTCCAGTTCATCCAGTCGGTGAAGCGGCCGCGCTCCATCATCATCATGGTGAAGGCGGGCAAGCCGGTCGACGAGATGATCGAGCAATTGTTGCCGCATCTCGATAAGGGCGACGCCATCCTCGAATGCGGCAACTCGCTCTACACCGACAGCCAGCGGCGCTTCGAATACCTGCGCGACAAAGGCATCGGCTTCCTCGGCATCGGCGTGTCCGGTGGCGAAGAGGGCGCACGGCATGGCCCCTCGATCATGGTCGGCGGTCCCGAGCAGCAGTGGAAGAACGCCCAGCCGATCCTCGAGGCGATCTCCGCCAAGTTCAACGGTGAGCCGTGCTGCGCCTATCTCGGCGAGGGCGGCGCCGGCCACTTCGTCAAGATGATCCATAACGGCATCGAATATGGCGACATGCAGATGATCGCCGAAACCTACGGGGTGATGCGCGACGGGCTGGGGCTGAACCCGGCCGCCGCCTCAAAGGTGTTCAAGGACTGGAACCAGGGCCCGCTGAACTCCTACCTGATCGAGATCACCGGCTATGTGCTCGAAGCGATCGAGCCGAAGACCGGCAAGCCCCTGGTCGAACTGATCCTCGACAAGGCCGGCCAGAAGGGCACCGGCACCTGGACCGCCATCGCGGCGCAGCAGCTCGCGGTGCCGGCCACCGCCATCGAAGGCGCCGTTGCGGCCCGTTCGATCTCGTCGCGCAAGGATGAGCGCGTGGCGGCCGAGGCGGCCTATGGGAAGCCGTCGGCCGGCAAGGCGGACGTATCGCTGGCTGACCTCGAACAAGCGCTGCTGGCGGGCAAGATCGTTTCCTACGCGCAGGGCTTCGCGGTGCTCTCGAAGGCCTCGGAAGAGTTCGGCTGGAACCTGCCGCTCGCCACCATCGCCAAGATCTGGCGCGCCGGCTGCATCATCCGCTCGCGCTTCCTCGACCAGATGTCGGCGGCCTATGCCAAGGGCGAAGCCACCAACCTGCTGATGGTGCCGGATTTCGTCGCCATCATGAAGGACGCGCACAAGTCGCTCAGGAAGATCGTCGCCGCCGGCGCCATCGGCGAGTTCCCGCTGATCTGCCTTTCGGCCTCGCTGGCCTATTTCGACAGCTACCGTCAGGCGCAGGGCACGGCGAACCTGACCCAGGGCCAGCGCGACTTCTTCGGCGCACACGGCTTCATCCTCACCGACCGCGAAGGCGAGCAGCACGGCAAGTGGCCGTCGACGCTGGGGAAGTAACCGAGACGGTACGCACCTAAGAAGATCCCCGCGAGAGCGGGGATTTTTGTTTGGGTTACTGGCCCGCCGGACGTTCGACCGCGTCGCCGTTCTCGTCGTGCGGCGGGGTCTGCTGCTGGCCGGGCTGGGCCATCTCGTGGACGTGATCTTTCTTCGCCACACGCGGCCGGTGCATCAGGTCGAAGCGACGCACGGTGTAGATGAACAGCAGCGCGGCGACGATCACCAGGATACCGGCGCCGAGGAATGGCGCGCCGGGGAAATAGCCCGGTGTGCCCGGCGCCGCCTGGGTGAAGTGGCTGAACAGTTGCGTCGCCAGCAGCGGGCCAAGGATCGAGGCGAGCGAGTTGGTGGCGTTGATGGCCCCTTGCAGCTCACCCTGGGCATCGTCGGGTACCTGGCGTGACATCAGCGAGTTGATGGCGGGACCGGCGACACCGGCGAGCGAGCCGAAGATCAGGAAGAAGTAGAGCGGGATCTCGGAGTGGATCGAGGCTGTGCCGATAAAGGCGATCGACGCGGCCAGCATCCCCAGCAGTACGGTGGACCACTCGCCGATCCGCTTGGTCAACAGGCCCACCAGCAGCGCCTGGCTGGCGGCAAAGCCGATGCCGAAGCAACCGAGCGCCACACCGATCTGTGCCGACGAGAAGCTCAGCACCTCGATGGTGAAGAAGTTCCACACCGAGGGGAATGACTGGCTGGCGAGGACGAAGATGCCGAGCGTGCCCAGCAGCCAGAGGATGACCGGGTTCTTGCTCAGGCTGATCAGCACGCCGAACGGGTTGGCACGGCGGATGTCGAAGGCGCGGCGCTTGTCCTTGCCGAGGCTTTCGGGGAGGACGAAGAAGCCGAACAGCAGGTTGGCACCGGCCAGCACCGCCGCGGCATAGAACGGCCAGCGCGGCCCGAGTTCACCGAGCAGGCCGCCGACCACCGGCCCGAAGATGAAGCCCAGCCCGAAAGCGGCGCCGATCAGCCCGAAGCGGTGGGCACGCTTCTCGCGCGGGGTGATGTCGGCGATGTAGGCGGTGGCCGTCGCCACCGAGGCGCCGGAGATGCCGGCAATGGTGTGGCCGATGAAGATCAACACCATCGAGTTGGCAAAGCCCATGATGGTGTAATCGATCGTCAGGCCTGCCAGCGCGATCAGGATGATCGGGCGGCGCCCGAAGCGGTCGGAGAGGTTGCCCAGCGCCGGGCCGAACAGGAACTGCATCAGCGAATAGGCGAAGACCAGGTAGCCGCCGATCACCGCTGCCTGCGCGACGCTGCCGCCCGAGAGCTGGCCGATCAGTTGCGGCAGCACCGGCAGGATGATGCCGTAGCCCAGCATATCCAGGAAGATGGTGATGAGCACGCAGGCGAGCGTGAGATTGGATTGCGGAGAAACAGGCATGCGGGGCGACTATTCCCAATTTGGAGCGGCAGTTGACACATCGCCTTCAACGAAGGCAAGCGCCGAGGGGTTCGCAACGGTTCAGTGGACGTCCTGTCGCGGCGGGCGCGGCGGTGCTGGAAGGCTCTCCGGATCGGGAGCGGCATCGTAGCCATAGAGCCAATCGAGGCGCTTCAGATGCCCGCGAGTCCCCTGCAGCTTCACCACCGCGTTGCGGGCGAGCGTGAACGGCCACTCGAGGTGGAAGGCAAAGCCGTTGGAAGTCGAGAGCTTCCGCACGCGCTCGACGCGCGGCTGGCGGAGAGCCGCATAGCGGCGGAGGGCCTGTTCGGCATCGGCCTCGGTCATCAGCAGCGGCGCCAGGATGGCCGCGTCCTCGATGGCCATGGCAGCGCCCTGCGCCTGGAACGGCAGCATGGCGTGCGCAGCATCGCCGACGATGCCGACGCCGCCTTCCGACCATGTCGGGGTGCTGATGGTGGAGACCGGCCAGTAGCCCCACTGGTCGCCGGCGGCTGCACGGATGGCGGCGAACTGCCGGCTCTTCAGCGCCGCCCAGGGCAGGTCGGGTGCGCGTGGCGGCTCGGTGCCGAAGGTGAGCGCAGCCTTCGATCTGGCGAACAGCGCGACGTTGATCTGATGCCGGTGCGGTAACGGGTAGGTTACGGCATGGTAACCCGGGCCCCAGAGCAGGCTGGTCCGATCCGGTGCCAGCACGCCGTCCAGCGCTGACTGGCCGAGCGTAATGCGCCAGGCGACCATGCCCGAATATGTGGCTTCCGGTCCCATCAGCACGCCCGTCCGGGTGCTCGAGTTGACGCCGTCGGCGCCGATGAAGGCGAAGGCACGGGCCGAGCGGGATTTGCCATCAGCCTCGTCCACCGTGACCGAGACACCGCGCGAATGGCTCACCACATCATAAGCCCGCACGCCGAACAGCATGTCGATATTGGCGAAGCGTTTGCAGGCCCGATATAGCACCTCCGCCAGATCGGCGCGGTGCATGACGGTGTAGGGCACGCCGAAGCGCTGCTCCATCACCTGGCCGAGTTCCAGGGTTACCAGTGGCTGCTCGGCGCCATAGGGATAGACGTCGATGCCCTGAGGCTCGAACGCCTTGGCCGCCAAGGCTTTGTCGAGGCCGAGCCGGTTGAGGATCTTCCGCGCGTTGGGGCTGACCTGCAGGCCTGCGCCGACTTCCTGCACCTGGGGGTTGCGCTCGAGCACCACAACGGTGGCGCCGAACTTGGCGAGCGCCAATGCCAGCGTCATGCCGGCAATGCCGGCGCCCGCTATATAGACGGTGCGTCCGTTGCCGGACATGGGAAGATCAGGCGGCTTCGGAGTGATAGACGGCCGAGAGCGGCTCGGAAGTGCCGGGCGCCAGCTGCGGGTTGAACACATACAGCGTCGAGCAATACGAGCAGACCGTCTCGTTGTCCTTGCCCATGTCGATATAGATGTGCGGGTGGTCGAACGGGGGCAGGGCGCCGACGCACATGAACTCCTTGGAGCCGACCTCGATGCGCGGCAGACCCTGGGTATTGTGGAAGTGCGGGGTGCTCTCGTGCGCCATCGGATGGTCCTCGGGTTCGAATTCGGCCGGAACATAGCCAACACGCGGCTGATTTGGAAGCGCGGGCGCAGCACGATGAACCATCGCTGACCGAGGTGGTGGGCGACAGTTCAGCCGCGGTTGCTACCCATGGCCGGTCGACGCACGCAACGCGTTGAATGCAATGAGGGAAAAATGAAGTCGATGGTTCTCGTGGCGGTGGCTGCCGCCGTCATCTCATCTGCGATGGGCCTCGCTCCGGCGTTGGCAGGAAACAACTTCGTAGAACGCAACTACCTGGGTTGCGCTACCAAGACCGAGATGTTCGGCATCCTCCGTTCGGCCGGGCTGAAGCCGAAAAAGATCGTGAAGGTGGGCGATAACTTCGTGCTTATCCGTGCCACCGAGCTGAAGACCGGTGACCTCTACGATTATGCCGTGCTGCCCTGCCAACTGATGATCGACGGCCGGTTTCCGGTCAAACGATGACGGCGGAGGTGGTTGCCCCATGCCCCCCGCGGGGCTAGACACCTCGCCTCCAATAGCACGAGGCCGTTGTCTTGCCCCAGTTCAGCTCCGCCGGAATCTCCATCGCCTATGAAGTGCACGGCGAGGGCAAGCCGATCCTGTTGATCCATGGCTTCGGTTCGTCCGGCAAGGTCAACTGGATCGATACCGGCTGGGTAGAGACGCTGGTTGGCGCCGGCTATCAGCCGATCACCTTCGACAATCGCGGCCACGGCGCCTCGCGAAAACTCTATGACGCGCAGCTCTACTTCGCCCACGAGATGGCCAAGGACGCCAAGCGCCTGCTGGACCATCTGGGCGTCGCGAAGGCGCCGATCATGGGCTATTCGATGGGAGCCCGCATCGCTGCCTACCTGATGCTGCAGGACCCCGACGCGGTCAGCTGTGCAGTTTGGGGCGGCATGGGGTTGAACCTGATCTCCGGGCTCGAAGACAGCGAGGAGATCATCTCGGCGCTGACCGCCGAGTCGCTGGAGCAGGTAACCGGGCGGACCGGTCGGCAGTTCCGGATTTTTGCCGACCACAACAAGGCGGACCGCGCGGCACTGGCCGCCTGCATGGTCAATTCGCGCGAGCCGATGCGTGAGGCCGACGTCAGGCGGATCGCTCAGCCGGTGCTGGTGGCGGTCGGCAGCGATGACGAGATGGCTGGCTCGGCGGCCGGGCTCGCAGCGCTGCTTCCTCAGGGCGAGGCCTTCACCATCGAGCGGCGCGATCACATGCGCGCCACGGGCGACAAACAGTTCAAGGCCGCAGCACTGGAATTCCTCGCGCGGTACGCCCAGGAGTAACCTTTCAGCGCGAGTTCAGCGGCCGAGAACCAATCTGTGCGCTATGGGTTGGTATCGGAGCACATTTTGGCTTATATCGGCACTCGCCGATGGAGAGCGTTATGAGCACGAATTTGAAGACGGCCAATGTCACGGCCATGGACCCGGTGTGGGACGCGGTGGTCTCGGGGGCCCGACATGTGGTGGCCAACGAGCCGTCGCTGACCAATCTGCTCTATTCCAACGTGCTCAACCATGACTGCTTCGAGGATGCGCTTGCCCACCGTCTGGCGGAGCGGCTCGACCACCCGGACGTGTCTGCCGACCTGATCCGCCAGGCGTTCCGCGAAGCGCTGGATGCACGCCCGGAAATCGGGCTCGAGTCGCGCGCCGACCTCGCGGCGACGCTGGAGCGCGATCCGGCGCTGCACAAGGCGGTTGATTGCTTCCTCTATTTCAAGGGCTTCCACGCTATTCAGACGCACCGCTTCGCGCATGCGCTGTGGCTGATGGGCCGCAAGGATTTCGCGCTTTATCTGCAGAGCCGCTCGAGCGCGGTGTTCCAGGTCGACATCAATCCGGCGGCACGCATCGGCAAGGGCATCATGCTCGACCATGCCACCGGGTTCGTCGTCGGCGAGACCGCGACGATCGGCGACAATGTCTCGATCCTGCAAGGCGTAACGCTGGGTGGCACCGGCAAGTCCGAGGAAGATCGCCACCCCAAGATCGGCAATGGCGTGCTGATCGGCGCGCACTCGGTGGTGCTGGGCAATATCCGGGTCGGAGACTGCGCGCGCATCGGCGCGGGATCGGTGGTGGTCAAGGAAGTGCCGCCGCGGGTAACGGTGGCCGGCGTTCCGGCGCGCATCATTGGCGAGGCGGGAACGCCACATCCGGCGTCGGTGATGGACCAGTTGGCGGTGGTGCAGGACCTCACCGGCTGATTCTGCTGCCGATCGGCGGTCTTCCGCCGCATTTTGCGCCTTTCATCGCGGAAAAATGCACGGCACGGGATTGCCCGCCGGGGCGCAATGCCTATTGTGGCGATCCCAAATCGACCCCCGCGAATGCCCTTGAAGGAGCCGCCGTGAACCACCCTGAAATCATCAAGCTCCAGAAATTTCTGCAGCAGAAGTTCGGCAACCGGAATATCGACGTCCGCCCGCGCAACAAGCAGAACGACAGCGTGGAAGTGTATCTGGGCGAAGAATTCCTCGGCCTGATCTATGTCGACGACGAGGACGGCGACCGTTCGTACAACTTCCAGATGGCTATTCTGGACGTCGACCTGGACGAGATCCACTGAACAGCGGAGCGGCGCCTAGAGGGCGCCGATCTGCCCCAGCCTGGCGGTGAGTTCGGCATCGAAATCACGCCAGTGCTGCAGCGCGGGTTCCGGGAAGGCGTAGACCGCCGCGACACCCGGCCCGAGATAGACCGTCCTCAGGCACTGACCTGCTGCCGCCGAGGCAATCGGCTTGGAGCATTTGGCGACAAACGGCTCGGCCGATAGCGGGTCATACCAAACCACTTCATCTGCATAGCCAGCATCGGCCCTGAGAGGCTTGCCGACGAGGCCGGCCGGGCCGCTCAACTGCTCAGGCAGGAACTGGTGCAGATAGACCCCGTCCAGCAGCGCCGCGCTTGGTCGTGCGCGACTGCGCGGCAGCAATGTCACATCCACCGGCTCGCTGTGCCCGTCGACCCCGAAGGGCAGTTCGAACCGCAGGTCGATCTGCTTGGCAAAGCCTTCGATGCGCTGCTCTTCATAGCGGAACCACGATAGCGGGATTTCAAGATCGCGCCCGCCCAGCGTGCGGGTGAGGGTGGTTTCGGTATCGAGACGGTGAGCCTGGGTGCGGGCGCTGCGTCCCGCCGCATCGATCAGGTAGGCAACGCCGATCCCGAGCAAGGCCAGCAGCACGGCAATCGCTGCCAGATTGAAGCCGATCGAGTGGTGATGGGGTCTGTGGGCCTGAGCCTCGCTGGCCATCGCTCTCAAATTAACCAGTGTTGTGTGCGTCAGGTGACAGCCCAATGGGCGCCGGATATGCTTAACAAAGGGTTAAGATGATCGCTCAGAGGGCGCGTAAATGCTCAGGGAACTGCTGCTGGCCGGCTTGATCATGGCGGTTGGGCTCGCCATTGCCGGGGTCGGCACCTACCTCTACCAGTGGCTGGCCAATGCCCAGGCAGCGTTGCGTTATGACGGCAAGACCTTCATCCACAGCCTCGGCCATCTCGCGATGAGCTTCGTGTGCGGTCCGTTCATCATGCTGCAGATGGGGTGGCAGCACGATCGCAACGGGACGCTGTCGATCAGTTCGGCGCTGATTGCGGCCTTCGTCGGCTTCGGCTGGGCCTTCATCACCGGGCTGATGTTCGTCGGCAGTTACTTCGCGCTGACGGCATAAGCTGGCGGCGCTCACGGATGGCGCCAACGGTTCCCGTCGAGCTGAAGCCGCATGACCAGCTTTGGGCAAGCACCGTTGCGGCGGAGGCCGAACGGCTTGCGGCGACGCTTGGGGACGGTCTGCTTGAGGTCCACCATGTGGGATCGACAGCCATCCCCGGCATCCTGGCGAAACCCACACTGGATCTTGTCCCGGTGGTCCGCTCGCTCGACGCATTCGATGCCGCACGGCCGGACATAGAGGGATTGGGCTATCGATGGTGGGGCGAGTATGGCCTCGCCGGCCGGCGGTTCTGTACGTTCGACGATCCTGCGACAGGCAAGCGCCGTATTCATCTGCATTGCTACGAGGCTGGCGCTGCCGCGATCCTGCGGCACCTGGCGTTTCGCGACTATCTGGTCGCACGTCCGGAACTCGCTCGCCAGTACGAAGCGCTGAAGCGGCGCTGCTTTGAGCAGCATCACGCGAGTTCACACGACTACAGCACCTGCAAGGGCGACTGGATCAGGCGCATTGAAGCCGAGGCGCTGGCGGCCCTCGGCTGACGCTTACTTCGATGCGATGAAGGTGGTGCGCGGATCGACCAGATCCACCCACTGGCCGGCATCGGCCTGCGACTGGCGCTTCAGGTAGGTGTAGGGCGTCTCGTTCCAGACCAGGATGCGGCCATCCTGGTTGTCGAGCACGAGGTCGCCGCGGTCGGTGCGAACCATCAGGACGGCATGGCCGGTGCCCTTGGCCTCGCGCACCACTGTGACCAGCAGCGTCGACGGGTTCCAGCCGGCCTCGATCAGCGCCTTGCGCTTGGCCAGCGCGAAATCTTCGCAGTCGCCATAGCCATCATCGGGGTAGGCCCAGTACTCGGCGATCTTGTAGTAGTCTTCGTCGGTCATAGCGGTAACAGCCGCGTTGACGACGTTGTTGACCTGAACCAGCTCAGCCCAGCGGGCCTCGGTCAGTGCCACGGCGCTGACGGCGTTGGGGTTGGCCTTGCATTCACCGCGATGCGACTTGCAGAACTCGGAGGCGCCCACCGGGATGCTGGTGATGCCGCCGGCCTGGGCGAAGGCCGGGTTGGTGAAATCGACCTGGTCGGCGCGTGCCGGCATGGCAAGAATGAACGCTGCCATTCCGACTGCGACTGCCGCTGCGATGAACCCTTTGAACTTCGACATCGTGGTTGCCCCCTGACGGAAGCCACGATGCCGGGGCCGAATTGCCCCGAACGAAAAACTGCAAGCTAGTTTTTATGCGAATTCGAACGGTCCTGGTCAGGACTCGTTAGGCATAGCGGGGCGGGTTGGAAGTCGGGTGTCAGTTGACCCGGAGGTTCTGCTGCACGACGGTCAGCATCTCCTGGGCGGAGACGAACTCGACGGCGACGCCATCGCCGAAATGACGCACCACACGGGCGCGCATGCGGCCGAGGGTGACGGGCGTGCCCATCGCCGGACGAACGGCGAGCTCGATGGCAGCGCCCGACAGCGAAATGTCGATGATCTTGCAGTTGTAGCGGCGGCCATCGTCGAGGACGACGGTGGAGTGCCGGTTGTCGGGCACCACACGCTCATGCCGGCGGTCTTCCGGCAGGTTGAGCAGGTCCTTGTTGGCGAGCCAGGTGAGCTGGGCGGCCATCTTGTCCCGCTTACGCGAGGTGGCGACGATGTCCATCTTGAAGCCGCCATCGATGACATCGGTGATGTCGCCCTCGATGCGGCCGAGATGGTCGATATAGGCAATGACGCGTTCGCCTGAGATGCCCGAGATCGGCGCGATGATCATGGCGTCGCCCGGCGACATCTCGATGACCTGGCAGGGAAATTCGCGGCGGTCGGTCAGCATGTAGCGACCAAGCAGCGAAACCCGGACGCGCTGGAAACGCGGCAGTTGCGCATACGAGCGGGCAGGTCGCGCGGAGCGTGCGTTGTCGGTGAGCATCAGAGGAGACCTGCCGGGGCCAAGCGATTGATTGGCCTACACTAGTCCGCTCTTGGTTAATCGAAGGTAAGGTTTGCGACGGGCAATGCAGCAAACCGACGATTTATTGGAGTTCTTGTTTGTCGCGACATCGAGACCGGTCTCAAGCCGCTTCCGGATCTCGACCTATCGCCGGCCGCCGTCGATCACTGCCAAATGGGCATAGCGGCGAGCGGTGCGACCGAACACGGTGGCGCTCATCGGGGCAGGGACAGCCGTCCCCGCGCTGGCGAAGACCAGGTCTTCGGCCGGCACGGCGGTCGCGACATCGCTCGCCATATCGGCCAGCGAGACGTCGTCGGGCCAAATCAGGCGCAGGCCGGTGATGCGCTGTTCCATGACCGGCTGCACGCCGAACCAGTACGGCTCGTCGATCGAGGTCATGGCGCCGAGCAGGCGTGTCTGGGTGCTGCCGTTGTGACGCAGCGGCAGCAGGATGGTTTCGACCGACAGGCGGGTGTGCACCGCCGTCGTGCCCTGGAACGTGACGAGGGCAACCGCGTGATCCTCGGTGACGGCCCGGACCAGGGTGTCGATGGCATCGCGATCACGTTCGTGCCACAGGCGGGTAAAGGAGCGGCCTTTCAACTCGCGGGCATAGATCGAGCAGAGGTGCGAGCCGGCGAGGCGGAAATCGAACTCGCTGGAATCGTTGAGCTCGAGGATAAAGGTATTGGCGAGAGCGGAACGGATACGGGTCGGATCGATATCGCGCCGATCAGGGGCACTGCGAGAGCCGCGGAGCGCATTCCAATAGTCGAACAGCGCCTTGGTGCTGGCCTTTTGCATAGTCTTTTTGCCTTGTTCCCAAACCCCGAGCATCGCATCCCGGAGAAGGGGCGACCGCCGCAACACCAAGAGTGACAAAAGCCGCAGCGGAAATCGCCCTTAAACAATTGTTAGGGTTAACGCGGCGGCCCCCGTGTGGATAAGTCGGCGGAATGGGCTACAAAGCCCGGAAAACCGGGAGTTTCTATGTCTGACGAGCAAAATCGCCAACAAAATCATGCGTCTGGCGATCGCCAGCCAGCTATCCTTCTGCCCGGGGTGGTGACTGTGCTGCTGGGCCTGATGCTGGCCGTACATCTCGCCAGAGCCTTCGTTCTTAACGAACAGGGTGACCTGCAGCTGCTGTATTGGCTGGCCTTCATCCCGGCTCGCGGCATCCCCGGGGCAGGGTTCGACGGTGGGTGGATGCCGCTGTTCTGGACACCGTTCACGCATGCCTTCCTGCACGCGGGATGGGAGCACCTTTTGATCAATTGCGCCTGGCTGGCCATTTTCGGCACGCCGGTCGCGCGGAGGTATGGGCCTCGCGCCACAGTGATTCTCTTTCTCGCGAGTGCTGCGGTCGGCGCTGCGTTCTTTGCGGCGACGACGCTACCTGAGGTGCAACTGTTGATCGGCGCTTCGGGCGGCGTTGCAGGACTGACCGGGGCGGCGTGCCGCTTCATCTTTCAGCCGGTTATCGTCGGGCACGATCCCGAGACGGGTGAGCAGCGTGTACTCGGGCGCCGAATGGCAAGCCTCGGCGAACTGATGCGCAACCAGCGCGCCGCCTTCTTCATTGTGGTGTGGTTGGTGCTCAACGCAGCGGTGCCGTTCCTGCCCATGCTGATCGGGCAATCGATCGGCATTGCCTGGCAGGCGCACCTGGGCGGCTTCCTCGCCGGCCTGTTCCTCGCGCCGCTGTTCGAACGCCGCCCTGGGCAGGAGGAAAGCAAATGAGCGACACCACCGACCTCACGGCGCGCATCGTGACGCTGGAGACGACCATTGCGTTTCAGGACCAGGCGATCGAGGACCTGAACGCAGCGCTGGCCGAGCACTTCAAGCAGATCGAGGCGCTGAAGCGCGAGCTGCACAACCTCGGCTCGCAACTGCGCGACGTCGAGGCTCACCCGGCGCTGGCGCCGGCGGTCGAACCGCCGCCGCCGCACTACTGAGGCTTATACACCTCGGCGGGGTTGAACAGCCGCGGCTCGCCGCTCTGGCGCAAGGTCTGCGCATCTTCGACGATGCGGTAAAAGCAGCTCTTGCGGCCGGTGTGGCAGGCGGCGCCACGGCCGGTCTGCTCAACCAGCAGCAGCACGACATCCTGATCGCAGTCGGTCCGCATCTCCACCAGCTTCTGGATCTCGCCCGAGCTCTCGCCCTTCTTCCAGAGCTTTTTGCGCGAGCGCGAGTAGTAGTGCACCTCGCCGGTCGCGATGGTGAGTCGCAGCGCCTCGGCATTCATATGCGCCACCATCAGTACACGGTTGCTGCCGGCCTCCTGCGCCACGGCGGTGACGAGGCCGTGCGCGTCGAATCTCGGCGCAAACAGCGTGCCTTCCTCGAGGTCGGCATGGGTGAGGGCAGTGGGGTCGGCGAAGGTGGTGCTCATGTGCGGTTCATAAACCGCGCCCGGCTCCGGCTCAATCCTCGAGCGCGAGCCAGATCTCGACGGTGCCGAGGCCGGTGTGCTCGTTGAAATCGGGCCCGTAATACTCGATGAAGCTCCAAGGGGCGCGCTTCTTGCGATAGCCCGAGGTCGGCAACCATTGAGCAAAGATCGCCTCGATGGTCGAGCGGATGGTGGTGATGTGCCCACTATGCGCGAGCCGGGCGTAGCGTTGCGCCGGCACGGTGATCAGCGTGAACTCGCGCGGCAGCTCGGCGGTTTCGCGCACTTCCATGCCGGCCATGTACTCGCACTCGCCGGTCTCGGGGAAATGGCGGCCGGAGAGACCGTAGTACACGCCGGCAATCTCGCCGGGTACGTTGCCGACATAGGCGTTGAAGCGCTGCCATTGCGCGGGTATCGCGGCGTCGCCGTTCATGAGGTGCCGAGCGAGGAGGCCGGCGATGCGCATCGCCGGACGAGTCTCGATCCGGGGGGCACACAGTTCCACCGGCACCTCGGTGTCGATGCGCAGCGGCTCGAGCAGCGGCAGGCCATCGAGCCGACGACGGCGGCGCACCTCGTCCGGAGTGAGGCCGATCAGGTCCCGGAAGGCCCGTGTGAAGGCCTCGTGCGAGCCGTAGCCGGCGTCGAGTGCGACGCCGAGGATATCCGGAGCGCCGCCGGCGAGCGCCTTGGCGGCTTCGGTGAGGCGGCGGCCGCGCAGATATTCGGAGATCGAGTAGCCAGTGGCGCGCGGGAAGATGCGCGACAGGTGGTAGCGCGACACTCCGGCGTGCACGGCCATTTCCGCGAGCGTCAGCGGCATGCCGAAGCGCGATTCGATCATCCAGAGGGTCTTGGCAACAGCGGACATGGGCTCACCCTATGCCCGCCGATCAGTAGCACACTTGATCGCGGTTGCGGTCGGCGCTCAGCGCTTGCCGATCATGGCGAAGAAGCGATCCTGCTCGTTGCGGTCCTCGGCGAACACGCCGGTGAAGCGTTGCGTGATGGTCAGCGCACCGTGCGCGCGCACCCCACGGATCGACATGCACATGTGCTCGGCTTCGATCATCACCGCGGCGCCGCGCGGGTTGAGATGCTCGTTCACGGCGTCAATGATCTGTGCCGTCATGTTCTCCTGCACCTGCAGGCGGCGGGCATAGACCTCGACCAGGCGGGCGAGCTTGGAGAGCCCCACAACACCGTCATGCGGCAGATAGGCGATATGCACCTTGCCGAAGAACGGCACCATGTGATGCTCGCAGTGCGAGGAAAACGGGATGTCGCGCACCAGCACGATATCATCGTAGCCGCCGACCTCCTTGAAGGTCTTGTGCAGCACCGCGCCGGCATCGTCGCCATAGCCGGCGAAAAACTCGCGATAGGCCTTGGTGACGCGGTGCGGGGTTTCCAGCAGGCCCTCACGCGTGGGGTCGTCGCCGGCCCAGGCGATCAGCGTACGAACCGCCGCTTCCGCTTCTTCGCGGCTGGGACGGGTGATTTCAGGGACGAGTTTGGCGTGCTGCGGCTTGGCGCTGGCGTCCATCTTTGGTTCCTCGGTCAATAGCAGGCGACAGACGCAATACGTCGCCCCACGGTTCCCGGTACGGTGTCAGTGACGATGGACGCCGCTGACTTGTTGCATCTCCATCACTATATAGGTGGGCAACGACAGCGGCCAAGAAACAGTTTCGCGAAAAAAATGGAACTCAGCGATCTTTATTCGGACCGGATCCTCGAACTCGCCGGCAATCAGCCAAGGCCGGGGCGCCTGGGTGCACCCGATGCCAGTGCGCGCAAGGTGAGCCGGGTGTGCGGCTCGACCATCGAGGTCGATATCACCGTCGCTGACGGGATGATCACCGGATATGGGCATGACATCCAGGCCTGCGCGCTCGGGCAGACGTCGGCGGCCGTGGTCGCGACGCATGTCGTGGGCACGCCGGTTAGCGAGTTTCGGCGGGTACGTGACGAGATGACGGCGATGCTCAAGGCCGACGGCCCGCCGCCATCAGGCGAGAAATGGGCCGACCTCAAGTACCTCGAGCCGGTGCGCGAGTACCGGCCGCGGCACACCTCGACGTTGCTGGTGTTCGATGCGGTGTGCGAGGCGCTGGACAAGCTCGAGGCTCCGCAGGTGGCGGCTGCCGGCTGATGCACCGCGCCGCGCAGGTGTTCTGGAGCATCGTCGACTGGCCGTTCAAGCTCGTCTCGTACGTGCTGATTCAGGGCTACCGCTATTCGCTGTCGATGTTCCTGGGCCGCACCTGCCGGCACGCCCCCAGTTGTTCGGAGTTCACCCGTGACGCCATCTGGCGGCACGGCTTCTGGCCCGGTGGCTGGATGGGCCTGGCGCGGATCGTCAGGTGTCGGCCAGGCGGCACGCATGGCTACGATCCGGTGCCGGACAGAGTGCCAGCCGAGGCACATTGGTACGCGCCGTGGAGCTACGGGCGCTGGAAGTAGGGCGCTGAGGGATCGTTTTCCGTTGTCCGCCGTTATTGTCCGGTAGCCGGAATGTTCTGGCCCTAGGGATACTTACAAGGAAGACGCGAGATGGCATTCGACGGAGTGGGTTGGCTTGCGGCGATCATCATCGGCGGCATCGCCGGTTGGCTGGCCGGGCGGTTCATGAACAACAGCAGCGGCGTGGTGATGAACATCATCCTCGGCATCGTCGGCGCGATCGTCGCCAGCCTGGTGTTCGGGTTGCTTGGCATTTCATTCGGTGGCTGGTTCGGCTACCTGATCGCCGGCGTGATCGGCGCCTGCATTCTCATCGCCATCGGCAGGGCTGTGTCGAGCCGGCGAACTTAGCGCTCCATTCAGCAAAGACCGATCGTGTCGCTCGAGGCCGCTGGCCTCGAGCGTAATTGTGCGTGTGCTTGGCGTAGACCCGCGACACATGCTAGACACCCCGCCTTGCCGGCACTTCCGCCGGCAATTTCCATTGGAGATGAAAATGATCAAGGTGACGTTCCCCGACGGTGCAGTACGCGACTATGCGCGTGGCACCACCGGGACCACCGTGGTCGAAGGCATCTCCCCGAGCCTCGCCAAGAAGACGGTCGCGATGAAGTGGAACGGGGTCCTCAGCGACCTCTCCGATCCGCTCGAAGCAGATGGCAGGATCGAGTTCGTGATGCGCGACAGCGCCGACGGGCTCGGCTTGATCCGGCACGACTCGGCGCACGTGCTTGCCGAAGCGGTGCAGGAGCTGTGGCCCGAGACGCAGGTCACCATCGGCCCGGTGATCGAGAACGGCTTCTACTACGACTTCAAGCGCGACACGCCGTTCTCCGAGGACGATTTCCCCGCCATCGAAAAGAAGATGGCCGAGATCGTCGCGCGCGGCGCCGCCTTCACCAAGGAAGTGTGGACGCGCGACGAGACCAAGCGCGTCTTTGCCGCCAAGGGCGAAAACTTCAAGGTCGAACTGGTCGACGCCATCCCAGCCGACCAGATGATCAAGATCTACAAGCAGGGCCAGTGGTTCGACCTCTGCCGCGGCCCGCATATGCGCTCGACCAAGGATATCGGCACGGCGTTCAAGCTGACCAAGGTGGCCGGCGCCTACTGGCGCGGCGACAGCAACAATCCGGTGCTGTCACGCATCTATGGCACGGCCTTCGCCAGCCAGAAGGAACTCGACGAGTACCTGCACATGATCGAGGAAGCCGAGAAGCGGGATCACCGCCGCATCGGCAAGGATCTCGATCTGTTCCATCTGCAGGAGGAAGCCCAGGGTTCGGTGTTCTGGCACCCCAAGGGCTATGTCCTCTACAACCAGATGGAAGCCTATATCCGCCGGCGGGTGAACGCCAACGGCTACAACGAGGTGAAGACCCCGCAGCTGATGAGCTCGAAGTTCTGGGAGGCCTCCGGCCACTGGGGCAAGTACCGCGAAAACATGTTCGTGGTGCCTGACGAGGTGCCCGGCACCGAGGAGACGGGGCCGGTGCTGTCGGGCAAGGCGGAGCTCATGGCGTTGAAGCCGATGAACTGCCCGGCCCATATCCAGATCTTCAACCAGGGGATCAAGAGCTATCGCGACCTGCCGATCCGCATGGCGGAGTTCGGCTGCTGTCACCGCAACGAAGCGCATGGCGCGCTGCACGGGCTGCTGCGCGTGCGGCAGATGACGCAGGATGACGCCCACATCTTCTGCACCGAGGAGCAGATTCAGGCCGAGACTGAGCGTTTCGTCCACCTGTTGTACTCGGTGTACGAGCACATGGGCTTCGAGAACGTCGTCATCAAGCTGGCGACCCGGCCGGAGAAGTTCGGCGGCACCATCGAGCGCTGGGACGCGGCCGAAAAGGCGTTGGGCGATGCGCTCAAGGCCACCGGCTACGACTTCGTCATCGCCGAGGGGGAGGGCGCCTTCTACGCGCCCAAGCTCGAGTTCCACCTCAAGGACGCCATCGGACGCTCCTGGCAGGTGGGAACGCTGCAGCTCGACTACGTGCTGCCCGAGCGCCTCGGCGCCATGTACGTGGCCGAAGACGGCACCAAGAAGTATGCGGTGATGCTGCACCGGGCGATCCTCGGTTCGCTCGAGCGCTTTATCGGCATGATGATCGAGCACTATGCCGGTAAGATGCCGATGTGGCTGGCGCCGACTCAGGTGGTGGTTGCGACCATCGTTTCGGAAGCCGACGACTATGCGCAGAAGCTGGTCGATCGACTGAAGGCAGGCGGCATCCGGGCCGAGCTCGACGCGCGCAACGAGAAGATCAACTACAAGGTGCGCGAGCACTCGGTGCAGAAGGTGCCGCTGATGTTCGTGGTCGGCAAGCGCGAGGCCGAGGAAGGGACCGTGTCCGTCCGTCGCCTCGGGACCGAGGGCCAGAAGGTGATCGCGGCGACCGATGCGATCGTCGAACTGATGGCGGAAGCCGTGCCGCCCGACCTCAAGCAGCAAGCTGCATAAGGATGCACGCGAAAGGGGCCGCAGCAATGCGGCCCCTTTCATTTGCGACGTTAGTTGATCGGCACTTCGAACGCCCGGCGGCGCACGCCAGTAACGACGGGGTTAGGCGGCGGCGATCTGGATGGTGATCCTGCAGCCATCGCGAGCCGACTGGGGCGGCGCGGTGCGGCAGAGCAAGTGGGCCGCCTCGTCCCCTACGCTGCGGTAAGCAAACCAGGCCTTGGCGGGGATACGGACGAATGATCCGGCGGCGACATAGCCGGCGGCGCCATTGACCATCAGCTCGACCATGCCCGCCTGTACCACGAGCACGGTCTCGGCCGCCTCGTGTTGGTGTGGGCCCACTTGAACCTGCGGCGGCAGCGTGTGCGACTGCGCCTGATACTGAAAACCGGCACCGCAGGGATTGGCGACATGAACGACGCGGTCACCAGCGATGAAGAATGCATGCCTCGACATTTGTGAGTCCCCCCAAGGGACGTGTCCGAAACGTGCTGCCAAAACTAAGATAGGGCAGATGAACGGCATTTGAATAGTCGGGAAACAAAAGGAGCGGCCGGCGGGCCGCTCCCATGCCACTTCAGAGGTCGATGACGGGGTTCTGCTCGTCTTCGCAGTACACCGTGACCAGCAGCGGAGCCTGCGCAACACCCTGGACGTAGCTGGCCGGGAGGTAGACATCGCACTCGACGCTGCCCCCCTCGATGCTGTTGCCCTCGAGCAGAGATTTGTTTCGCTGGATGGTGTCGCAGTAGCCACCGGGGCGCTTGTAGCCTTCCAGGGCGTCGGGACCACACAGCGCGCTCTTGCTGGCGTCGAAAGCGAACGACGGGGTGGCGACCGGGAAGGCGACAAGGGACGCGGCCAGCAGAGCCAGCGCAAAAGTCTTCTGCATTCAATTCTCCTGTTGGACAAACATTCCGCCTGCTGCGGAAATCGAAGCGGAACGTGTCGTCCGCTTCGATGGTCGGTCTGTTAGGAGGGGCGGCTTGAACGGATTCCGAACCCGTGGTTCAGCGCGGGTTCAGCGGATCTGAGGGTCGCGGAACTGCACGCCGAGCTCTTTCACCGCGCGCCAGACGACCACACATGCCTGCGGACGAACCTTCTCGACCAACAGGTCGAAGGTGCGGGGAATACGGGTGACCGAGGCGACTTCGAGCTTGGCACCGGTCTCGGACAGGTTGCGGATGATGCAGCGGATACGCGTGCGACCGCCATCGAAGACGATCGTCGCCTCGATCATGGTGTTGCGGCGCGGCGAAAGCCGCTTCTCGAGACGGATATCCAAGCTCAAACCCCCAAAGCCCACGCGGGACAATGCCGATCCGGTGTTGGTGAAACACTTACGGAATGGATAAAGTTACGGCGCGAGTTGCCTATTGCAATCCGGCCAGTTGCAGGCCTTGCAGGTAGCGCGCCAGCAATGACGGATACATGAAGCGCAGCCCGTCGCCGATCGAGGCGATGCTGACATCCGGATGGGCGCGCTGGAAACGCTCCAGCGCATCGCGGGCGGCAGCGAGATCCCCATGGTGGGCGTAGTAGACCGAGAGGTCGCGATGCGGCCAGGTGAGGCCTGGGCGCTCGGACATGGCGCGCTGCGCCCAGGCAATGGCCTGTTGCGGCCGACCAGCGGCGAAGTTGGCGAGCCCCATACCCAGGTGCACGTTGAAGGCAAACGGATCCATGGGTGAGAGCCGCGCCGAGCGCTCGAACGCGGCGAGACCTTCTTCGGGAGTGCCGAGATAAACGTGGCCCCAACCGCGGCGCATCCAGGCCCAGGCGTGGTTCGGGTCGAGCTCCAGCGCCCGATCGGCGAAAGTCGCTGCTTGCCGCACGTCGCCGCCGAGCATCATCATGGCGGAAGCAAGCGCGGTGAGGGCGGTCGGATCGTCGGCGACGTGTTGCGAGGCCGTTTCCACCAACGCCGAGGCCGCGCGGCGCTCGGCGGCGAAGTCGGTGGTCCAGTTGTAGGCAACCTGCTGGCCGTGCGCCCAGGCGGCCAAAGCCGCAGCGAGGCCATAATGCGGCTCGAGTGTCAGGGCCCGGGTCAGCAGCGCAATCGCCTCACGATTGTCCTCGGGGCTGTGCGACCACAGATGGGGCAGGGAGCGCATCACGAGGTCGTAGGCTGCCAGCGTCTCCGGGCGCTTCTTGCGGGCCCGCTCCACTTCGGCGCGACGGATGGAGGGTTGGATGGCGCTTGCCACTTCCGCGGCCATGCGATCCTGCAGGTCGAACAGGTCGGCGACGGCACCATCCACCTTATTGGACCAGATGTGGCTGCCGGCCTCGGTCTCGACCAGCTGCGCGGTGATGCGGACACGCTCTCCGACCCGGCGGACCGAACCTTCGACGACATAGCGCACCCCCAGATCGCGTCCGATCTGGCGGATGTCGATGCCGGCGCGGCCCTTGTAGGTGAAGGCCGAGTTGCGGGCGATGACGAAGAAATCCTTCACCCGGCTGAGCGTAGCGGTGATCTCCTCGACCACTGCATCGGCAAAGTAGCTCTGGTCGGCTTCGCCTGAGAGGTTGTCGAACGGCAGCACCACGACCGAGGGGCGGTTGCTCGGCGGCGGGGGCGGTGGCGACTCGGGCTGTTGCGGACGGACCAGCCCGGCAGGGTGCCAGGCATAGATGCGGACGGTCTTGGAGATGTTCTTGAGCTCGGTCGGTCCCATGTCGACGAACGGCAACTCGATGGTGCCATCGAGGTACTGGTACATCCACTTGGTGATGCACATGCCGCCGGCGGGGGAATGGCTCTGCACCCGCACCGCCAGGTTGATGCCGGAGCCATAGAGGTCGTTGCCTGCCACCAGTACGTCGGCAAGCACGATACCGGCGCGCACCTGGAACATCTCGCCACCGGGGGCGTGGATCTTGCGCTCATGGATCTGGCGCTGCAGGTCGGCCGTCCATTGCACCGCGGCGACGACGCTGTTGAACTCGGCCAACAGGCCGTCGCCCATGGTCTTGAACACCTTGCCGCCCGCCGCCCCGATGGTGCGCGAGATCAGCCGATCGTAAACCCGCTGCACGAGGCGCAGGGTTTGACGTTCACTGCGCTCGACAAGGCGGGAATAACCCACGATGTCCAGCGATACGATCGGGACCAAGCGGCGGTCGGGTTGAGCCATACTGTATGTGCTTCTGCTGCAAGCTCTCGCTCTATAGCACTGTGAAATGTAACGGAGATAGCGGAACAGCGTTCTGCTTCAGAACAATTCGCGCTGTGCAGATATTCGCAGCAGCAGGACCTCAGGCGGCTGGCTGACACGCCGCCGCGCGGTCGAGTAGCAGGATGCGCTCGCGCTCGTTGCGGGTGAGGTCGGCGGCACGTTCGAACTCTGTCCGTGCCTCTGCCAACCGCCCCAGCTTCACGAGGAAATCGCCGCGGACGCTGGGCAGGAGGTGATAGCTCCGGAGCGCCGGATCGTCGGCAATGGTATCGAGGATGGCGAGGCCCGAGGCCGGGCCGAAGGCCATGGAGTGGGCGACGGCGCGGTTGAGCTCGATAACCGGGCTGGGCGTCATCTCGGCCAGCATGTCGTAGAGCGCCGCAATACGCCGCCAGTCGGTATCCTCGGCCTTGCGGGCGCGCGCATGGCAGGCGGCAATGGCGGCCTGCAGGACGTACGGGCCGGCGCCGACGAGGCTTTCGGCCCTGTCGAGCGCGGTGAGGCCGCGACGGATCAGCATCTGGTCCCACAGGGCGCGGTTCTGCTCGAGCAGCAGAATCGGCTCGCCATTGATGCCGGTCCGGGCGCGGAGCCGCGAGGCCTGGATTTCCATCAGCGCGACGAGCCCGTGGACCTCTGCGTCGTCGGGGGCGAGACCGGCAAGGATGCGGCCGAGCCGCATCGCCTCCTCGCAGAGCTGCGGGCGAGTCCAGTCGTCGCCGGCCGTGGCGGAGTAGCCCTCGTTGAAGATCAGGTAGAGCACCTCGAGCACCGAGGCCATACGACCGGCGCGCTCCTCGGCACGCGGCACCTCGAACGGCATGCCGGCCTCGGTGAGGCTCTTCTTGGCGCGGACGATGCGCTGGGCAATGGTCGGCTCGGCAGCGAGAAAGGCGCGGGCGATCTCGTCAGTGGTGAGCCCGCCGAGCAGGCGCAGGGTCAGGGCGACCCGCGCCTCGGGCGAAAGCACCGGGTGGCAGGAGGTGAAGATCAGCTTGAGGAGGTCGTCGCCGACATCGTCATCGAGCGGGGTGTCGAGGTCCGGTGCAGTGGATTCGATCTCGCGGAGGTCGTAGCCGAGCTCATCGAGCTTGCGCGCCGCCATCTTGTTGCGCCGGAAATAGTCGATGGCGCGGCGCTTAGCGGTCTGCATCAGCCAGGCGCCCGGATTGCGGGGGACGCCGCTGTCCGGCCAATGATTGAGCGCGACGATCAACGAATCCTGCGCCAGTTCCTCGGCGAGGCCGACATCGCGCACGATTCGGGTCAAACCAGCGATCAGCCTGGCCTGCTCGATGCGGAACACCGCCTCGATGGCGCGATGGGTTTCTCTTTCGGTCATGGCGGCGGATCAGACCAAATCCGATCCGCCGGAGCAAGGTGCTGATCCCGAACACGGCAAAGCGCTACTCGGGTTGGCGCGGCGTGTTGCCGGCGGCGTCCCGGCTGGCCATTGCCTCGGTATAGGCGTCGCCGAAATCTTCAGCGGTGAAGAGCTGGCGGATCTCGATCTCGACATTGCCGTGGCCATCACGCTTCGGCCAGTTCTTGACCCATTCGATCGCCGCCTCGCGCGAGGGGACCTCGATCAGGGTGTAGCCGGCAATCAGCTCCTTGGCCTCGGTGAAGGGACCATCGATCACGGTGGGCCGGCCGTTGTTGAACTTCACCTTGGCGCCGCGTGAGGTCGGCATCAGACCAGAGCCGGCGATAACGATGCCGGCCTTGGCGGCGTCCTCGTGGAACTGCGTCATGTCGGCGATGAGGTCTGCTCCCGGCATGACTCCGGCCTCGGTTTCGGCGTCCGCCCTGCGGATGATCATGAACTTCATGTCGGCTTCCTGTCGTTGTGCTCAGTTGGTGATGGGCTTCTGGGTGGCGTCGCGCCACGCCTGTTCCTGCGCGACGGCCTCGGCGGGGACGATCTCGGCGAAGTCGGCGGCCTCGAAGACGCGGCGCAGTTCCACGGTCTCGCCAGCTTCGAACGGGATGCGCTTGACCCATTCGATCGCTTCGTCCCGCGATTTGACGCTGATCACCCAGAACCCGGCGATCAGTTCCTTGGTCTCGGCAAACGGGCCGTCCCTGACGATCAGCGTACCGTCTTCCGAGGTGATACGGACGCCCTGGCTCGACGGGTGCAGGCCCTCGGCCGCGAGCAGTATGCCGGCATTGATGAGCGCTTCGTTGAAATGGCCCATGGCCTCGAAGGTCTCGGGCGGCGGCATGATGCCGGCTTCGCTGTCGGTGGTGGCTTTGACGATGATCATGAAGCGCATCTTCGCTCTCCTGGTGCCTCAGGACGTCGCGCCGGCATGGCGCGAATTCATCCTGCTTCGATGACACGACGAGTGGCCGACGGCGAGATCGACACGGCGGAGAAGATTTCTTGCGATGCGGTCAGTAGACCGTGGTGAGGACCTCGATCTCCTTGGCCGCACCGGGCTGGACCTGGAACTCGCGGTTGTAGACCTGGTCACCGCGCTTGGCGAAGACGAGGTAGTCGCCCTCGCCCAGAACGGTCGAGGGGAAAGCGCCGATGTTCGAGAATACAGTCTGCCCGTCAGCGGTCTTCACGGTCCAGTCGATATCGGCGATAGCCTCGCCGCCGGCCTCGCTGACCAGCTTGAACGAGATCTGGGCGGCCCGGTGGTAGAGCGTTGCGTCGGTCAGCTGGCCGGGCTCGACTCGCAGGTCGGCGCGCACCACGGCGTTCACGTCGCCGAAATACGAGACGATGTGGTAGGTGCCGGCGTTGAGGGTGACGATGTCGTTGGGGCTGAGATTCTGCGCCACCAGCGTGCGGTCGGCCTCACTGCTGCCACTGGTGTAGATGTCGAAGCGCAGCAGGTTGATCGGAATCGCGACGTCGCCGGTCACCGCCGCATTGAGGCGCATGGCGCCGGCATCGAGGATCAGCGACTTGGAGTTCTGCCCCTCGGCAACGGTGAGCGTGTCGGTGGTCTGGGCGCGGCCATAGGCGACATGCACGACATAGCTGCCGGGCGGCAGTTCGAGATGTGCCGTGGCGTCGTCGGATTTCTGCGCCAGTACCAGGTCGCCGGCGGCGTCGGTTCGGGTCTCGAACACGCGCCAGGTCACGCCGTCGGGCAGCGAGTTGCCATCCTCGGTGATCTTGGCCATCAGCGTCACCGGCTGCGGTGTGGTGTTGACGGCAACGGCTTCGGCGGCGGCTGCGGCCGGGCCCGGGTCGATGGCCGCCGGTGCCGCCGCTTCGGTATTGGCAACCTCGGACGCCGGCGCCGTGGCCGGCTGTTCGATGCCCTGCGGCATGCGGTCGGCGCGGCGGGGCAGGGGAACCGGCGGGTCCTCGGCGATGGCCAGCATCGGCGCGAGCATCGCCGCGATCCCGAGAATGCCGATCCAGTACCTGAGCTTCACCCTAAGACCCCGCAGACGGCGCCCCGCAGCGCCTCGCTTCAATATGCCTCGCGTGCCTACGCTTGGATTGGGGAAAAGCTGTGTCATAAGGACCGGACGCTCGCAAGGACCAGACCATGCCCATCAACGCCGCAGTGCGCGACTATCTCAAGACCCGCCGTTCCGTCGGTATCGGCTTCCTCAAGGATCCCGGTCCGACACCGGATGAACTCAGGGAAATCCTTGTTATTGGCACGCGCGTACCCGACCACGGCAAATTCGTGCCGTGGCGGCTGATTCTGATCGAGGGCGATGACCGCATCAAAGCCGGCGAGAAGCTCGCCGAGATCGCCAGGCGCAAGCGGCCGGAGCTCGACGAGGCGGGGCTCGACATCGAACGGCGGCAGTTCTTGCCGGCGCCGGTGACCATCGGTGTGCTGCTCTCTCCCAAGCCCAATCCCAAGGCGCCGGAAATGGAGCAGCTGCTGTCGGCCGGCAACGTCTGCTTCAACCTCTCGCATGCCGCCTTCGCCATGGGCTTTGCCGCGAGCTGGACCAATCGCTGGTACGGCTTCGATACCGAGGCGCAGGCCATGCTGGGGGCGCGCGGCGGCGAGCGCTTCGTCGGTTTCATCCATATCGGCACCCCGACCACAGTGATCGAGGACCGCGACCGGCCAAACCTCGATGAAGTGGTGACGAAGTGGCAAGGCTAACCATTCGTTAACCAGTCGTAGGCGATTGGTTAACCGAACGTTAGCAACGGACCCTTCGAGTCGATGGGCGTGAAGCCGATATCGGTGCCGCAACCGCTCGCCTATGCCATGGATACGGCAGGGGCGAAGAGCGACGTCGATTTCGACTATCTGCTGCGCACCGCAATCCGCGAAAGCAGCCTCAACCCTGAAGCCAAAGCCCGGACGTCCAGCGCGACCGGGCTGTTCCAGTTTCTCGACAGCACCTGGCTGCAGGTAATGAAGGAAGAGGGACCGCGTCTCGGCTACGGCCAGTACGCGAATGCCATCAAGGTCGATTCCGACGGCGATTATTACATTGCCGACAAGGCACTCCGGCAGGAAGTTCTGAAACTGCGTGAGGATCCGCAGATCGCCTCGGACATGGCGGCTGCTTTCACCCGCAGCAATGGTGCCTACCTGTTCGAGCAGTTCGGCCGCATGCCGAGCCCGGGCGAACTCTACATCGCACATTTCCTGGGTGCCCAGGGCGCGGAGAAGCTGTTCAACGCCGGCCTTCAGGATCCGGACCAGGTCGCCGCCAAGCTGTTCCCGAAGCAGGCCAAGGCCAACCGGGCCATCTTTTACGAAGGCGGCGAGGCCCGGACGATCCGTGAAGTGTATCGCGCACTGGTCACCAAGCATGACGGCGCCGTCGACCCGCGTTTTGCCACTCAGCAGCTCGCGGTGGACCCATCAAAGCCGGCCGGCAAGTGGGACTCAGCGCCGGTGCCATCGCGATTCTCGCCGGACGACATGTCGTTCACTTCATTGTTCTCGAGCGAGGGCGAGGTGCAGGGCCGCACGCTGATGAGCCCAGCGGCGGAAGCGCAGGGAAGTGCGCTGTTCACGCAGCTCTACGGTCAGGACGGCACGCTGCCCAAACCCCCGAAATTATGGTGAACCGTTCCTTAAGCCTTCCCCGGTAGCGTCCGTCTATCGGAGAGCTTGATGGTTGCGTACCAGGATTTCGTCGCGCTGAGCCAATCGCGTGACAGTGAGGAGCGGGGGCAGGCGGCCCATCTCGCTGCCATGGCCTATCTCAACCATTATGGTCCGGCTGACGAGCACGCAGCCCTCTATGCGGCGCTGATCGGCTTTCTCGACGATCCCTCGGTGCGGGTGCGCGGTGCGCTGGCCTATGGGTTGCTGCATGCCGTGGAAGCGCCGCGCCCCATTCTCCTGGCCCTGCTGCACGATAGCCCGGTGATCGCGCGTGCCGTGGTGCAGTACTCGCCGGCGCTGGTCGATGCCGACCTGATGGCGCTGATCCGCGGCGCCGATGAGGCGATGTTGATGGCGACGGCGACGCGTGAGCGGCTGAGCCAGCGAGTCGCCGAGGCGCTGGTGGCGCGGGGCGGGCGGCCCCTGCTGGTCAAGCTGCTGGATCGGCCCGATGTCCCGTTCTCACCTGCAATGCTGCGGCAGGTAGCTGACCGCGACGGGGCTGGTGATGCTGAACTGCGCGGGCTGCTGCTGGCGCGCGACGACCTGCCTGCCGATGCCCGGCTGATCCTTGTGCAGGCCGTGGCTGCGGCACTGCGTGGCACGCGGATGGTCAGCGGCGCAGTGGCTCCGCATCGGCTGGAGCGCCTGCTGCGTGACGCGACCGACACGGCGCTGACAGCGATCGGCGAGCAGGAAGCGGCGGCGGGCAGGGCGCCGTACGCTGCCGAGCTGGTCGAAGCAGAGTTCGTCTCGACCCGGGTGATGCTGCACGCGATCGTCCAGGGGCACGTGCTGTTTTTCGCCGATTGCGTGGTGCAGCTCTCCGAGACGCCACGCGAGAAGGTATTCACGCTGTTGGAACATGGCAGCCGGTCGGCGCTCAATGCCTTGTTCGCGCGTTGTGGCCTCAGCGAGCCGGTGCGCAACATGCTGGCGCGGCTGATCTTCCATGCCCGTGCGGCAGACCTCGCTGATGACCTCGCGGCGCGGCACTTCGTGGTGACGGCGCTGACTGAGGAATTGATCGTCGAGCACGACGGGGTGATCCCGCCGGAGCTCGAGGAGGCCTTCGCCTATCTGAGCGAGCAGAATGTCATTCTGGCACGCCGTGCTGCCCGCGGCGTGATGTCGGCTTTTGCCGGGATGACGCAATCGGAGATGGCCCTGCCGCAGCTCGAAGCCGAGGAACGGCTGGCACTGCCTGCGGCCTAGCGGTAGCGCACCCGCCTAGTAGCGGAACTGTTCCGACAACACGCGCTCGTCGAGCCCGGTGCCCGGGTTGAACAGCAGCGTCACCCTCTGGCTGCGGTTTTCACGCACCGTCACCTCGATGACGCGCTGGAACTCGACATTGTCGGCCACCGCGCTGACCGGGCGCTTCTCGGCCTCGCGCGTCCGGAAGGTGACGACCGCGCGATTGTTGAGGATGGCGCCGCGCCAGCGGCGCGGGCGGAATGGCGAGATCGGCGTCAGCGCCAGGAGTGGCGAGTCGATCGGCAGGATCGGGCCGTGGGCCGAGAGGTTGTAGGCGGTGGAACCGGCAGGCGTCGCCAACAGCACGCCGTCGCAGATCAGCTCTTCCAGCCGTGGCTGGCCATCGACCAGGATCTCGACCTTCACCGCCTGATAGGTCATGCGGAACAGCGAGACTTCGTTGAGTGCCAATGCCCGGTGCTCGGAGCCATCGGCCAGCCGAACGTTCATCTCGAGCGGATAGATGTGGGTGGGCTTGGCGGCAGCGAGGCGGGCAGGCAGGTCGTCTGCAGAAAACTCGTTCATCAGGAAGCCGACGGAGCCGAAGTTCATGCCGTAAACCGGTACATGCTTGCCCATCTTGCGGTGCAGCGTCTGCAGCATCAGCCCGTCACCGCCCAGCGCCACCACCGTCGTGGCGTTGTCGAAGCCGCTATCGCCGTAGCGCTCACGCAGCAGTTCGGCGGCCCGATCCGCTTCCGGCGTGCCGCTCGATACGAAGCTTACTCCCTCGATGCGTTCCGTCACGGCCGGCCCCTCGCTACCAAGCCCGCTGCCTAGCATGCACAGGTGACGCGGGGAAGAACGGGTTGATTGAGCCCTTCGTCTCAACTACATGAGCGGCAACGGATTTGAGGATAGAAATGCGCGCCGAAATCACCAAGGTCATCGCTGAAATCGAGCAGGTCGTAAGCCTGCTGAGGAGGCATCTTTGACTGGGATACAGCTGAAGCCCGCCTCGACGATCTGACGGCTCGGACCGAGCATCCCAACTTCTGGGCCGACCCCGAGAAGGCCCGGCCGATCATGCAGCAGCGTGACGAGCTGGACGTGCAGGTGAAGGCGGTGAAGGCCTTCGAAGCTACCATCCGCGACAATACCGAGCTCATCGAGATGGGCGAGGCCGAGAATGACGCCGATGTGGTCAAAGAGGCCGAACAGTCCCTGCACGAAACGCTGAAGGAAGCCCGTTCGGCGCAGGTCGAGACGCTGCTTTCCGGCGAGGCGGACGGGAACGACTGCTATCTCGAGATCCACTCGGGCGCCGGCGGCACCGAGAGCCAGGACTGGGCCAACATCCTGTTGCGCATGTACACGCGCTGGGCGGAGCGGCGGAAGTTCAAGGTCGAGACGATGGAGATCCACGACGGCGAAGAAGCCGGGATCAAGTCGGCGACCATCAAAGTCACCGGGCACAACGCCTATGGCTGGTTGAAGACCGAAAGCGGCGTGCACCGCCTGGTGCGCATCTCGCCCTATGACAGCGCAGCGCGCCGGCACACCAGCTTTTCGAGCGCCTGGGTCTACCCGGTGGTCGACGACACCATCAATATCGAGATCAACGAGAGCGACCTGAAGGTCGATACCTATCGTTCGTCCGGTGCCGGTGGCCAGCACGTCAACACGACCGACTCGGCGATCCGCATCACGCACGTTCCGTCGGGAATCATCGTCGCCTGCCAGCAGGAACGCAG
>JAESFN010000284.1_pt1 | contig 61264 bp, 53 predicted proteins | sample 9269411 | NCBI WGS metagenome assembly JAESFN01 (sample SAMN14505399, study PRJNA617100) | algae metagenome | isolation source: Iphinoe sp. HA4291-MV1 and co-occurring heterotrophs from trail next to... | place: USA: Maunawili Falls, Hawaii | collected 2009-07-25
GGTCAAAAATTTTGATCGCACGCTTGAGCGTGCCAATGCAAAGCTCAATCTTTGTTTTATCAGATTGATGCTCAAAAGACTAACTACTACAGCTACCACCTGAAAAGATATCAAATGGGTTCTATACAGCGTCTGTCATTGCAAGTATCTGCTTCAACGAAAAAGTTGCCTGTGTTGATGGTAATGTTGTGCGAGTTGTGAGTCGTTTGCTCGCCTTATCTGAGGATGTGTGGAGTTCTTCCGGGAAATCAGCTATTCAAACTCATGTTGCTCAGATGATTCCTGACGAACGTCCTGGTGACTTTAACCAAGCTATGATGGAGTTGGGAGTCACTGTCTGTCGTAAATCAAAACCTCTATGCCTTTTGTGTCCGATACAGGAACAGTGCCTAGCTTTTGCAAGGAATTGTATTGAAATTTGTCCGCCCAAAAAGCCACGACGTGATACGGTAGATGTGGAGTTATTTGCTTTGCTCTTTTGGAGAAAGACAACAGATACACTAGCGATCGCCAACAGAACAAAAGGATTTCTATCAAACACTGTGGGGTTTCCGTTAATTCCCGCAATTGAAATGTCGGAAGTCAAAAGGGTTCTTCAATCTCTGCAACATCTTCAACTTTTTGAACTGTCTAGCAGATTTTCACACAATATTACACATCATCGTATTTCCGGAAAAATTCTCGTCGCGCAAGAGCTTGACAACCCAAGCATTTCTACAGAGAGTGTTTCTTGGCAAAAACTTGGTTTACCACAATCTTTTGACTGGATTCCAAGAAGTGCTGTTGCTTCAAAACTCTCCACTTCATTAGACAATAAAGTTTTTAAGCTTTTTCAGAACTATCATTAGGTTAACTGCCTAATTCCTCTACTTGAGAAACATCTAAACCTGTTAACTTCGCAACCTGTTCCACCGTCATCCCCGCCTGAAGTAAATTTCGTACCGTTTGCTGCAACTGCAACTGCACTTGTTCAGCACGTTGACGTTCTTGTTCAGCACGTTGACGTTCTTGTTCAGCACGTTGATGTTCCTGTTGTGCAATTTCCACGCCTGTGGGTAGCAGTTCACCGTCCAATGTTGCCCAGCGTAACCAAACAGTATCCACTCCTCTATACTTACCTTGCCATTTCTGTAATCCTAATCCTAATGACTGACTCACCAACTGATTTCGTTCATTGGGAACCAGGGGCTGGTAAACTCCTTGTTGAATTGAGAAACCAGCCCAATCATCAGGATTAAAAGGGTCAAACCAAAAATATTCTGGTACACGCATCTGATTTTGATAAATTAGCTTTTTCTCATTCTTGTCTGCTGCGGCGGTACTTTCCGAGAGCAACTCAATCACTACATCCGGCGCTTTCTCCTCTTCCCAAACAACCCAACTACGGCGTTCTCCTTTAGGAACATCCAACACAACAAAAAAATCTGGTCCTTTAAAATCTTTGTTCCGCACCTGCGCCATACTGTAGTAGACAAACATATTGCCACTGACAAACCCATCCTCCCGTTGTTCTAACCAAAACTCAAGGGTTTCAATCAGCAAGTCCATCTGGTATTTGTGTCGTTGAGTTTCCATTGGGATTCCATCATCGCAGGGGAGTTCTGCTTGAGTTGGCGGTAGTGTTACGTAGGGTGCAGCTAGGGTAGTTTCGGACATAACTTATTACCTGTTACGTAGCCATTACGGACTCTTTTATGTTAATCGATTGTAAGTTGGGAGTGCGATCAGGCAATTCATCCAAACGAGTAAACCTACTACTTCCTCCATGTCAAAACCCGCCGATGTCAGTACCAAACGTTTAATCAGCCTCGCTCCCGACAATTGGGTAAAATGGGTAACACAAATCCCTGATGTGGTTGCAGGTGAAATCCTCAATTTCGAGTCATTAGTCATTAGTCCTTAGTCCTCAGTACGCTTTTCACGATTTATCGTGTTTAATAATACTAATAACTAATGACCAGTGACTAATGACTAAGACGACGTTAGCGCAGCGGAACGCAGTTCGGCGACGATTCCTCCTACCCCTAGAAGGGATGGGCTTCCTCGTCGTCTTTCGGTGAAGACGAATCTACAATTCGAGAAGCATTACGCTTATTGCAAGCGGATGAACAATTAAGCCAGCTAGAAACAGTCTTAGCATTTTTTGCTACGTTTGTATTAGATAGCGCATTAGTCCAACAAATCATGAGGTGGGATATGACAGTATTGCGCGAATCGCCGTGGTATCAGGAAATTCTGCGTGAGGGGGAAATACGTGGCGAACAGCGAGGTGAAGAACGTGGTGAACGACGAGGAATCATTTCTAGTATTGAAATGACTCTGGAGTTAAAATTTGATAGCAATGGGTTACAACTGATGCCACAAATTGAGCAAATTTCGGATCTAGAAAGTTTAAAAGCGATTCTGCGGAATGTTATTGCAGCAAATACACTTGAAGAAGTACAACGATTGGTTTAACGCGGTACTGATAAGGTTTTAGTCAGCAAGTTCATCTGGTATTTACTTTCATAAATCATGAAAATAATCACTAAATGACTTGCATAAATTTAGCCATCTTGATTAATGTCGAGAACAATGGCAATGTAGAATTGAAATCATAATTATTATGAATAACAATGCCTCGCGCCGCACCGTTTTGCAAGGTGTGATTACCAGTACTGTTGTTATCGGGTTCGATATACTCAATAATTCGTGGGTAACATCCGCACATGCGGCATCTAAGTTTGAAAATCTGCCGCCTCTAGATGGCGTGCTTTATACTGATAATGCCACACTTATTCCTGCCGCCGATGATTTTGGTCATATTATACATCGTCAACCGACTGCCGTACTAAAACCAGGTTCAATAGAAGATATAGTCCGTATTGTCAGATTTGCTCGCACTCACAAGCTCAAAGTCGCCGCACGGGGTGAGGGTCACTCCACTTACGGTCAGCCACAGGTAGAAGCAGGCGTAGTCATTGACACGAGTACTCTTAACAAAATCCATGATATTGGTGCAGATCGAGCATTGGTTGACGCAGGAGTGCGGTGGAGCCAGCTATTGCAAGCGACACTGGAGAGACAATTGACACCACCTGTCCTTACTGATTATATCGAACTGTCCGTTGGTGGTACCTTGTCAGTGGGTGGCATCGGCGGCGCTGCTCATCGCTACGGCGTGCAGGTTGATAATGTATTGGAAGTTCAAGTAGTTACTGGTGAAGGCAAGCTTAAAGTTTGTTCGCCCTTTCAAAAGCGTGATCTATTTGAAGCAGTACTAGCAGGGCTGGGTCAATGTGGGATCATAGTTCGGGCAACAATTCGGCTCATACCCGCCGCCACGCATACCCGTGTGTTTCTCTTGTATTACGACAATCTGGCTACCTTTACTCGCGACCAACGCTTACTCATCGCCGATGAAAGGTTCAACTACGTAGAAGGACAGGTAATCACCAATCCTAGCGGCGGGTGGCGCTATATGTTGGAAGCGGCTAGCTTTTATACACCACCTGCTCAACCAGACAACATCAGCCTACTCACTGGATTAAGCTATAGTCAGGGTACAGAAACAATCGAGGATAAGTCTTACTTCGATTTTGCTAATCGGTTGGCTGACACAGTCGCCTTGCTCAAGTCCATCGGCGTTTGGTCTAACCCGCATCCGTGGTTCGATATATTTGTGCCCGGTACAGCAGTTGATAACTATGTTGGTGAAATCCTATCAACCTTGACATTAGCTGATACAGGTGAAGGTCCAATTCTGCTATATCCTATGAAGACAGAGCGCTTGACCCTACCCCTATTCCGGGTTCCCAACGAGCCAGTCATGTTCTCTTTCAGTATTTTGCGAACTGCACCACCTGATGCTGCTACAATCGCACGTATGCTAGATGACAACCGAAGATTCTTCGAGCGTAACCGTGACTTAGGCGGTTACCGTTACGCCATCAACGCTATTCCATTCTCCCAGGAAGACTGGAAGCAGCATTTTCGTCCGGTCTGGGGCAAACTGGTCAGTGCTAAGCGCCGCTACGACCCTGAGAATTTGCTCACCCCTGGTCAGGGCATTTTCTAGTTGTCGTTACGACAGCTTGTTCGTAACTACAAACAACTTGTGCATTCCTAACGACAGCTTGTTCGTAACTACAAACAACTTGTGCATTCCTAACGACAGCTTGTTCGTAACTACAAACAACTTGTGCATTCCTAACGACAGCTTGTTGTGGAGCTGCGATCGCTCATCTTTATTAAACCCATATTCCGCACTTCAAAATGTATTATCTTGATTTTCAAGAATTATTTCTAATAATGCTCAAATTATTAAGTATTAATATTGAAAATAATTGATAACTCGTGCTGTTTATTTAACCATTGTTAGCCAGATTTGGGAAATCTACGCGTATTACACGATGAAGTGCGGAAAGTGGGATTAAATATAAAATCTGTGTAGGGTACGTTAGCGCTAGCACACCCTAATACCATTTCACGATCGGGTCTGATACAAGAGGGCAATACGGATAGATCGGTGGTGTTGCACTAACCTTATGGAGTCGTTTCAATTCGTCCGGTGTGAGAACCCAATTAAAAAGGCATCGAAACCGGCTTGAAATTCAAAGTAGCGATCGCTTCAGGTTTTATGGATGAGTTAGAGCTATGATTTTTGGCTCTAGTCTGGGAGCGGGTTTCAGCCTTTGATTTAGTAGTTCATTTGTTCGCGTTGAAAGAGCTGGTGGGCGTATGCCCACCCTCTTCACTAAGATTCCATCACCTCTGCAGTCTTCTCCTTATCCAACTTGAGAACCAAGACTCCCAAGGGTGGCAGACATAAATCCAGCGAGTAGGGATGACTGTGCAATGACCAATTATCTGTCCACTTACCGCCTAAGTTGCCCATATTGCTACCGCCATACTGACGAGCATCGCTGTTGAACAACTCGGTATAAAATCCTGGCTCAGGTACACCAATGCGATAGTGCGAATGGGGTTGGGGTGTGAAGTTACAAACCGTAACAATGAAATCATCAGAGTCTTTGTCTTGACGAATGAATGACACTACACTATGGCGGTTATCACTACAGTCAATCCACTCAAACCCTTCGCGTGCAAAATCTTGGGTGTACAAAGCTGGTTCGGAGCGGTAAAGATGGTTTAGTTCTTTGAAAAACTCTTTGAGTTGTTGGTGCGGCTCATACTGGAATAGCTGCCATTCCAAGTCGCCCCAGACATTCCACTCACTCCACTGCCCAAACTCCATGCTCATGAACATGGTTTTTTTGCCTGGGTGGGTAAACATATAGGCAAACAAGCAGCGCACGTTGGCGAATTTCTGCCATCTATCCCCAGGCATTTTACCGATAATATTGCTCTTACCATGCACCACTTCATCGTGGGATAGTGCCAGCATGTAGTTCTCGCTGTGGTGATACCACATACTGAAGGTAATGTTGTTTTGGTGGAACTGACGGAACCAGGGGTCCATGCTAAAGTAGTCCAGCATATCGTGCATCCAGCCCATATTCCACTTCAAGTTAAAGCCTAATCCTCCAGTATAGGTGGGCCAAGATACCATTGGCCATGCGGTGGATTCTTCGGCAATGGAGACAACGCCGGGGAAATAGCTGAAAATAGTATGGTTTACCTGACGCAAAAAATCTGCGGCTTCTAGGTTTTCTCTACCGCCGTACTCGTTGGCGACCCATTCGCCATTTTCACGGCAATAATCGAGATAGAGCATGGAGGCGACAGCATCAACACGAATGCCGTCAATGTGGAATTTGTCAAACCAGAAGAGGGCATTTGCTACCAAGAAATTTCGGACTTCGTGGCGGGAATAGTTGAATACGAAAGTACCCCACTCTTTGTGTTCACCTTTACGGGGGTCAGCGTGTTCGTAAAGGTGGGTACCATCGAAGAATGCTAAACCATGACCATCTTTGGGGAAGTGACCAGGAACCCAATCTACAATGACTCCAATACCGTTTTTGTGGCATTGATCAACGAAGTACATAAAGTCTTCTGGACTACCAAAACGCGAAGTAGGAGCATAATACCCAGTGACTTGATAACCCCAAGAACCATCAAAAGGATGTTCCGCAATGGGTAATAATTCAATATGAGTGTATTCTAAGTCTTTGACGTAAGGAATGAGTTGGTCTGCTAGTTCCCGGTAGGTGAGGAAGCGTGCGCCTGGATTCAGTTCTGAAACAGTTACGACGGGCTGCTGTTCACCGTTGGGCAGTTTGGCTGGTTCTGCACTAGAAGCGTGTAACCATGAGCCTAAATGGACTTCGTAAACTGAAATGGGTTCAGTGAGGGGATCGGTGTGGCGCCGTTTTTCCAACCAATCTTCGTCACCCCAGGTGTAGGCATCCAAATCGGTGACAATAGATGCTGTTTTGGGACGAGGTTCTTGCTGGAAACCGTAGGGATCAGATTTTTCGTAAATGTGTCCTTCAAAGTTTTTGATTTCGTATTTGTAATGCTCTCCTACACCAAGTTCGGGAATGAACAATTCCCAAATGCCAGTATGTCCTTTACGCATTTGGTGTTTGCGCCCATCCCAGTTGTTGAAATTTCCTAGGACTGAAACATTACGGGCGTTGGGTGCCCAAACAGCAAAATAAACGCCTTCAACACCATTGATTTGTGTGGGGTGCGCTCCCAGTTTCTCGTAAATCCGGTGATGGTTGCCTTCGGTAAATAGATGTAAATCAAATTCAGTTAAGCGGGGAGAAGGGAAAGCGTAAGGATCATACATCACTCGCTCGTGTTCCCCTTCTTTTATCCGTAACTGGTAGTTCGCCAGTTCTTCTGTTTCTATCGTGCATTCAAAAAAGTGGGGATGATGCACCGTTTCCATTGGGTATTCCTTCCGTTCTTCAGGAAGGATAACCCACGCAGCACTTGCAGTTGGTAGGTAAGCTCGCACAGCCCAGATGCTTTTGCCATTCTGTTCTATGGGGTGAGCACCCAGTACTTCAAACGGATCTTGATGTTGATTCCAAACAATGCGGTTAACTTGTTCTGGAGCTATTGTGGTCATAGACATGGAGCTACCTACGCTGAATAAAGTGACTAAGTAAATTTGCTTTGTAAAACATCTATATATATTCTTTACATTTATTTGCAAATTTTGTCATCGTAATCATCCTACCTCGGAGGTACTCCGTTTGGAGAGTGTGTTTCATTGGGTATGAAGCTATGAGGTTTGGGATATCGTGAATTTTTTGCTCCCCATACCCTTCAAATATCTAAAAATGGGAAAAGCTGAAGTAATGTCTTACGCAGTCGTATCAGGAAAACTTGATCCTGAATTCGCTTATCTAGTTTTGGTGGAGGAACTTTTTGCAACTGGGCTTGCAATTGGGCGTATTCCCCAGCAGTTAGAGGTTTACCATCAACAGGCGATCGCGCTGTTGTAATGATCTGTGTCCGCAATATTTCTTCTGGTAAATCTTCTTTTGGCGGTAATGCCATAACCGATGCTCCCCAATGAGTACTTAACTCCACCAATATGCTAGTACAGACAGTTAAAACCAGAAACCTTATCACTCTTCTCATTTTCCCCTAAGCATTAGTTATTCTCCCTCTACTCCACGACAGTCGCCTCACCGAAAATTGCCACTTAAGCCCAATTCCTCATTCCTCATTCCCACTCTAGCCCTCGTGCGCGACTCCGAAAGATGAGCTTATCTCCCAGTAGCGTACCTGCTAAGAAACCCGGTTTCATAGAGAAACCGGGTTTCTTGGGGGAGTTGTTGTGAAGACCTGGCAAGCTCAAGTGCTATTACCTGGTCACTTTTCCAGAAGAGGAACGGAGTACAGGGATTGGTCAAGACAAATTGCCAGTGAGCGTGACTAACTCAATGCACTCTCAAAACTTAGCTATTTACTCTATGGAAATTTGAGAGTATCAACTCAACCAATGTAGTGAGGAGCTATGCTACAAACTGTTTTGGCTGTTTTGAGACTGCTATCTAGGGGGTCTTGTATGGACTGGCAGAAGTAGTGGGGGTAGCTGTGGTGCCACCAGCGGGAGGGGTTGTTGTGGTGTCACCAGCGCCAGGGGTGCTCATGGAGCCACCAGCGCCAGGGGTGCTCATGGCGCCACCAGCGCCATCTGCTGGTTCAGCAGGTGTAGTAGCAGTACCAGCACCACCTCCGGGTGTTTCGCCGCCCCCCTCACAAGCTCCGAGAACTGCGGCCAGACCTAGAATTAATGCAAAACCAAGGATTTTTATTTTCATAACTCCTCTTTCACCAATTGCGGCAAGTACAATTTTAGCCTGTTGAATACGATACCCTATTTGTTGCTTTTTTTTAAGTGACTTGAGATCACAGATTGAAGCAGAATTTTTTAGCTTCTTGTCAGGCAACTTTACTAATCAGGGTAGCATCACTTAATTGTTTAGGGTAGCATTACCAAATTAAGTTGCCGAACGCGACATCATACCAAAAATTGCGATTTTTTTGCGCATACTCTTGCTTATGGTGGCAATGCGTTGCCATACTTTTAAATGCGATACCTAAACATCTTGGCTGTTCAAGGGCAATTGGTGAAATTGCCAACAAATCTAATTTCTTTAAGAAACCATGTTTCTTAGGGATGTAAAGATTGACGCGCCTACCTATTATACCTATCAGAATATATTGATTGGGTGTAGGGTATTATTTGTGGTTGTTGTCCAAAAGACAATAATAGCAAGAGCAAAAACAGACAATCATCTAGAATAAAGTATTTTCTATCCAAAAAATTTCCAAAAATTATGGCTGTTGCACGTAAATCAGATATTTCTGCAACGGGTAGTGGGTTCCGGACAGCAGTAAAAAGTGGCAGAAAACGTCGCTCTGCTCAGCAACAAAAAGCGTTCACCCAACCTGAAAATGCTCCACAAACACAGCAGTTAAAAACTCCAAAAGTTGCTCTGCCTGCTTCGTCTACACGAGTATCCACTCGAAAACAAAGGTATTCGTCAAAAAATTCACCAGTCTCTGCACGGCGGCAACTTGCAAGTGAAGCTTCTAGCGCCAAGACACACACAACAGCATCTGTACCTAACTCTGGTACACAAAAAGCGTCACCTGTCCCCGTGATGCCATCTGCTGAATCCGTACCTTCTTGGTTGCTGCGTCTGTATACTTTACATCGTCATTCTTCAGTTGTGGCATTTGTATTGGTGGCTGTAGCACTTGTCGTTTATGGTTGGACTGTCTATTCCCAACAACTGTGGAGTCAGGCATATCGCAAGCTGCAAAATTTGCAACGCCATGAGCGCCAATTGATGACCACCAACGAGGTGCTAAAAAACAAAATGGCACAAGAAGCAGAACGCCCACCTGCCAAACTAGTATCGCCATCTCCCGAAAGAATGATTTTTTGGAATCCAGCACCTGTTGAGTCTAACTCAGTACCCCCCACAACACCGAATTCAGAAAGACAACAGCAAACCCCTAATGCAGTAGGGTATTAGTGCATTTGTCATTAGTAACAAGGAGTCAGAAGACAGCAATTCCTGATTCAGAATGACCCCACGGACGCCACATCCTTCTCCCAAAGGGAGACGCATGCGAACAACGGGGGGAACCCCCAAGGGCGGAGTGGCTCATGAATCCGCTTGCTCTGATACCCCGAGTCATTCGCCCTTCTCAAGAGCACAGACGCGCTCGTCCTCCGGACACGCTGCTTTGTTGGCGCAAGCCTCCCTTAGGACTTACAAAGAAAGGGTTTACCTGTCGCACACTCGCCATTCTGGCTCCTAGCTCTTGAGGACTGAACGGCAGATGCTACAACGCGCTTAACCCCGACACCAGTCGCCAGGGCGCGGGAGATCCGCCGGAGAGCACTGCCTCTAAAAGACAAAGGACTATCTTCATGCAAAAGTCACCAAGCAGAAAAAAATTTAAAAACTTTAATTTTCCGAAACCAGCATTCACAAGGCGACGGCAGAAAGGTTCGAGACGAGAGTCACACAGCAAACCTGCTGACCCCACCAAAAAGCAAGCCCCCAATATAAAATCTAGACTTTTCGTTGTTTGGAGCTTTCTCATTGCGGCTGGGGTAGGGCTAGCTTTTAATTTGTACAATCTACAAATCGTGCGCGGACCAAAGCTAACAGAAAAGGCGCGAAACCAGCAAATGGTGAATTTGCGACCTTTTATACCCCGTCGCCCTGTGGTGGATCGTAATAAGGATTTGCTGGCAATTGACCGTCCTGTCTATACTTTGTACGCACATCCCAAGCTCTTTGAAAAGTCTCATCAGCAGATAGCAGAACAGCTTTCGCCAATACTGGATCAAGACGCTGCTGGGTTAGGAAGAAAGTTTGACAGTAAAAGAAGCGGTATTACACTTGCCACCGCCTTAAGCGAAGGAATTGCCGATCGCATTTCTTCACTACATCTCAATGGCTTAGAGTTAATTCAAAAATACTCCCGATTCTACCCACAGCAGGATTTAGTTGCAGAAGTAGTAGGCTACGTTAACGTTGACCGTCGCGGTCAGGCTGGTGTGGAGTACAGCCAAGAGAAATTGCTAGAACGTTCCATGCAAACGGTACGTCTCAGCAGAGCGGGTAACGGGGCGCTGATGCCAGATTATGCTCCAGATGGTTTTTTCAATTCGGATGATCTGCAGCTGAAACTGACTATAGACAGCCGTCTGCAAAGAGTTGCCCGCTTTGCTCTTAAAGAACAAATGGAAAAGTATCGAGCAAAACGAGGAGCAGTCATTGTTATGGATGCGTGGGATGGTTCCCTACTCGCTTTGGTTTCTCAGCCCACCTATAACCCAAATGAATACTCTAAAGCCGACATCTCCTTATTTAAAAACTGGACGATCGCAGATCTATATGAACCAGGTTCAACCTTCAAACCCTTGAATGTGGCTATTGCTTTGGAAGCTGGCATCATTAAACCTGAAGATGTGTTTAATGATCCGGGTTACATTCAAGTGGCTGATCGAACAATCAAGAATGCCGAAAACAAACGTTACGGGCGGATAAACATAGCTCAAATTCTGCAACACTCCAGCAATATAGGTATGGTGCAAATCATTCAAAGATTGCAGCCTTCAGTTTACTACGGTTGGCTGGAACGCTTGGGGCTAGGGCAAAGCGTTGATACGGATTTACCATTCACTGTTAATAGTCAACTCAAAAGTCAGGAAGAATTTCTTGCTACGCCAGTTGAACCAGCAACGGCTTCTTTTGGTCAAGGCTTTTCGTTGACACCGTTGCAGTTGGTGCAAATGCACGGAGCTTTAGCCAATGGAGGGAAACTGCTTACACCTCACGTAGTCCAGGGATTGATAGATACCAAAGGACAAGTTCACTATTCACCCAATCGAGCGGCACCGCGCCAAATCTTTTCATCCACGACTGCCCAAAAGGTCGTAGAGATGATGGAGAGTGTCGTCGATGATGGATCAGGAAAAGCATCACAAATTCCTGGGTATCGCATCGCAGGCAAAACTGGCACAGCTCAAAAAGCCAGTCGTGCTGGTGGCTACATTGTCGGAGCTAAAATCACTAGCTTTGTAGGTATCTTACCTGTGGAATCCCCCCGCTATGTGGTGCTGGCATTGCTTGATGATCCGAAAGGAGAAAATGCTTATGGTGGTACTGTAGCCGCACCCGTTGCTAAATCAGTGATGGAAGCACTGATTACCATTGAACAAATTCCACCAAGTAAATCGATGGCTCAAACACCTGCCAGTCCGCGTTGAGGAAAAAGGGCAATGGGCAATGGGCATTGGGCAATGGGCAATGCTTGATTCACAGTTCTCGGTTCCCAGTTCTCGGTTCCCGGTTCCCAATTCCCAATTCCCATCCCCCCTCTGCGCCTGTAGACTGAATCTTTTCTCAGGAACTTAATTTTTCTTTATGACTTGTGGGAGATGTACTTAAAATTTACTTAATGAGAATCTAAATAGCAGAAGCTGAAATAATTTCATGTCTGTCTTTACTAGCCAAATGTTCCATGCAGAGCAATTTAGTGATGTCTCCTCTCCCCAAAGTTGAAAGAAAAAGTACGCAGATAGAAGAAAAAATAAGTATAAATTACGAGCGTGCTGAGCAGCAATTCATAGAACTGCTGGCAACAGAGAATTTAGACAAAAAACTAGATGCAGAACCTGCATTGAAGACCGAGTTTGAACACACGCTCGCTGTAGCAATTTGTGCTGCTTATCAAAATGGTGCTAGCAATGATGCCGCTCATCGTTTTCTCCAGCGTATTCTTTATCGCATTAATCGATTAAGTTTGTTTTGGTACGATGATCTACGCTACTACATAAACGAGCGTTCTCCATACTTGCATTTCTGTCGCGACCAAATTGAGATGGCTTGGCAAGAGTGGGAAATTGGACAAATCAATGTGGCAGCATTGCAACAATTGGATGTTAAGCAAGCCCTAATTGAGCGTGCTGCTTACGATTTAGATCCACCTTTATCGAAAGACAGTCACTACATCCGGGAGGAAATGAACGAGGCTGGCTACCGTCACTTGCTGGCTATTGGCTCATTTGAGGGCTTAGTGGAAAGCAGTCACCTTCCGCGCATTTTGGGTGGCGCTGCTAATGCAATACAGTGTGCGCTGATGCGAGTATTTCAGGAAGAGTACGGTAACGGTCGCTTATCTCGCAAGCATTCTACGTTTTTTGCTCAAATGCTTGGCGAATTTGGGATGAACACCGAACCAGAGGGATACTTCGATTTAGTCCCGTGGGAACTTCTAGCTTGTTCCAATCATAGCTATCTAATAAGTGAATGTAAGCGCTATTTTCTGCGTTATAATGGGGGGTTAACGTATTTCGAGATATCAGTACCTGCAACTTTCAGAAACTACGTTGCAGCAGCGCAGCGCTTGGGACTCTCTAACGCAGCAATGAGTTATTGGGAAGTGCATATTAGGGAGGACGAACGCCACGGTTGCTGGATGTTGGACGATGTGGCTTTGCCGTTAGCCCAGATGTATCCTAATGATGCATGGGAACTCGTGTTAGGGTACGACCAAGAAAAGCTTATGGGCGATCGCGCGGCTCTTGCTGTTGTGCGATCGATACGTGAAGCAGAACAAGTCGCCTCATGCATATAAAATATCTCAAAAATTATAAAATAACTGCTTTTTATCTAGCTAGCTGTAAACTATCTCTTTAATCGTCAATTGCTTAGCTTAGGAACAGTTTTTGTTTGCCTTTTTGCAAACACTTCATCATGTGGGTACTGTCTACCATCAGAACTTTAGCCTATAGATAGTATAGTCAAATGAAAGACTTCTTTTCTTGTCCTGAGGAATCTAATTTTTATTCCAACTGCTTGGAAAACTTGGTTTTTAAAAATTGTCAAAAATCTGAATATGTTGTTGAATTTGGCTCAGGAGATGGCAGTCCTGTTATTAATTCACTCTTGAGAAATCGGTTTGATGGTGTGATACATGGATTTGAATTAAATACGTCTGCTTGGAAAGCCGCTAATTCAACCATAGACGAATATGATCTTGGACATAAATACATCATCTATAATTCCTGTTTGTTTGATTCTTCTCAACCAGAAGCTGAATATTTAGTAGCTAATCCACCTTATCTTCCTGCACCAGATAATAATATTTATATGCCTTTGTTATTTGGTGGAGAAGATGGAGCGACAATTACTAATAATCTTTTATCATTGGGTTATCCAAACGTATTACTTTTAGTATCTAGTTTCTCTAATCCAAAAAGTACAATTCATCATGCAAGGTCTAACGGTTACTGGGTAAACAATTTTGTCGTTTTACCTTTAAAATTTGGCTACTATAGCTCTGAACCAAAAGTTAAAAAACGCATAGAAGAATTACGAAAAAATAAAATGGCATTTTATGATGGTGATTATTACTTTTTAGCTGGTGTTTTATTTAAAAAGTCTCAAAAATCTGAGGTAGATTTATCTAATCAGTTAGTTCAAGCCATGACAAGTTTGTAAAATAGGTGGTTAACTGTTCATAAATCATAAATTAATTGCCAGGCTAACAATAAAAAAACTTCTTGAAGTGTTTATGTCCAGCTTCAAGAAGTTTTTCAACAGAAACTAAAAACCAGGGTTTAATCTACCGAGGGGGAGGCAATAAATGTCCAAGTTGCCATATATGTCCCAGCGTACTTATTTGAATAGTCAGCACCGCTATCCGGAACAAACCAGTCAGGAATTGTTTTCTGCTGTCGAATCTTTTTATCCAAGCCAATCAGCAGGGAAATATTCTCATAAACAATTTTTGCCTTTGCCGTTTCCAGCATTTTTTCTACTGAATTTTGTAGCCATTCCGCTCGGGCATACAGATTATGAGATGGATGATCGCCATAGGCAAAAGGTACAATGATGACTAGATATCCTTTGTCGCTTATTATCCTGTCCAGACAAAATTGAATGAGTTCCTGATCGTCCTTTTTTTCTAAGGTTTCCTTGTCAGTGCTATGAAATAGCAGTCCACATAAAACGACTGCATCAAATTTTTTGTTCTTTGCAGCAAGTTCAGGCAGTATAATTGATAAATCTTTGACAACGAAGTTCCTGTTGGGGTAGAGCTTTAAACAGTATTCAATAGCCAATTCACTGTGATCGATTCCAAGGTAATCACAGGATTCAGGTATATATTTACACAATGCACCATTACCACATCCCAGATCCAATAATGAAAATGATTGTTGCTGAAAAGCGTCATCCAGAAAAGAAAATGTTGGTTTATATCGAGGGGCATTTTCAGGCAACTCTAGATACGAATAGTAGTCATCCTGAAAACGTTCTTCTTCAGATGTATTGCGATCCGGTGGACGCTCTTCCATAAGTACTGTCGCACTGTCATTGATAAAGTATGACTATCTTCAAACATTTATCCAGGAATTTCATCACCCTTCATAGTTATCTCATTTATACTTAATAAGATAGATGTCAATATTGCCTGATAGGGCTATCGGCTAGATGCTAAAGTCCTTTGGATGAATCAGAGGAAAAGTAAATCTAAAATATTCAGTAGTTTGAGACGACATAAAATGTATTTTATAATACAAGAGTGTTGGATACTAGATTTGGAATGAGTAATAATTGGAGCTAGTTTTTAAGAGATTAGTGTAATCTTAGCAGCAAGCAATAAGCCAGTTTTAAGGGCTTTCTCACTCGCATTGCTTTGCAGGTAGATTGAGTGTCTTTAAGTCGTTAAAGAGCACGACACTACTCAAGAAGAAGAAGAACAGCCTGTGATGAAGGTGCATTTTGATATTATTCACTCTATTAAAGCAGCTTTTGGAGGTCTACCAAAAAAAATGAACTTACAACCACCACTGCCTAACAATGAATTGGATAGGCTCAATGCACTGCACCAGTATCAAATTCTCGACACCTCTCCCGAAAAAGTCTTCGACGACTTCACCTTCTTAGCCGCACAAATTTGTCGTACCCCAATTGCGATTATTAGCCTTCTCGATGGGAATCGACAGTGGTTTAAATCGAAGGTGGGTGTAACGGTACCTGAAACGAATCGGGATATTGCATTCTGCGCTTATACAATTTTACACCCAAAACCACTAGTCGTCAGAAATGCGTTGACAGACTCTAGGTTTGCAACAAACCCTTTGGTACTCTCTGACCCCAATATACGTTTTTACGCTGGCGCACCCCTACTTACACCTGAGGGATTTGGGATTGGAACGTTATGCGTCATTGACGTAGTACCCCGAGATTTGAGTCTGGAACAGGTGGAAGCACTGCGGGTATTGAGTAGTCAGGTGATGGCACAATTGGAGTTGCGGCGTAATGCTATAACTTTATCTCGTACTATTATCCAACGACAGCAGACAGCAGAACAGCTTCGTGGCCAGTACGATTTTATTGAGACCTTCTATCGTCAAGGAGAAGAAAAGGCTCGAAAAGGAGACTACCAAGGAGCTATTGCAGACTTTAACGAGTTCCTGCGGCTCAATCCCCACGGCTTTAAGGCTTACTATGACCGAGGACTTGCCCGTCAAAAGCTAGGAGACTACAAGGGTGCAATGGTAGACTTTGATATGTATCTGCGGTTTAATCCTAACGATGTTGAAGCTCGCTATAATCGGGGGCTGCTTCGCTTTGAACTAGGAGACTACAAAGGAGCGATCGCAGATTACAGCGATGCTATGCATATCAATCCTGACTATGCCATTCCCAATGAGGTGAGGCTTATTTACTCTGAACTTGACAAAAAAGAAGCAATTGTCGAGCACACCCACTACTTGGAGCCAAATTCCAAGGATATTGATGCTGATATCGCTGATATCAATATCAACCAGAATCACAATCACTCTAGGTTGGAAGATAACAGCAGCAAAATTGAGGATAGTACACAGTTTCTGCCGCTGATTTCTAACAATACCGAAGTCTACGTTAGCTTAGATGATGCCCAATATCAACCGGAAAATGGCACCCAATCTCTGCAATTAAGCCCTGATAATGCCAAATCATATATGATCAGAGGTAATGCTCGTCGTGAATTGGAAGATTACAGTGGTGCGATCGAAGACTATACACAATCTTTGAAGATTAATCCCCACGATGCACAAGCATATATCAGCCGGGGTAATGCTCGCTTTCTGCGAAAAGATTACACTGGTGCCATTGATGATTATACTCAGAGCTTGCGGATAAATCCTAATAATGCTAAGACTTACACTAGCCGAGGTAATGCCTATTGTGAGTTGGAAGATTACAGTGCCGCAATTGAAGATTATACCCAGTCTCTAGAACTGAGCTCCAATAATGCTGAAGCTTACATCAATCGAGCTAATGCTCGCTCTAGGCTAAAAGACTATAGTGGTGCAATTGAAGATTACACGCACTTTCTACAGCTTAATCCTAACGATGCTAAAGCTTACATCAGCCGGGGTAATGCCCGCTCTAAGCTAAAAGATTATAGCGGCGCAATTGAAGATTACAAAAGGGTGTGGTCAAAGGCAATTGAACAGCTGCCTAAGCTATCTAGCGAGAACAGCTGATTCAGAAATAGCGTTTAGGTATTTCATAGATGGACACTGAAAATTTATCTTTGTCCATCTATTGTTTCATTTCTCAAATTGAAGTATCGCACCCAAGCGCTGACGCTTCTCAAAAAATATTTCTTGCATTGCTTGAGTGTGTGGCTGTAAAAGAGAACTTTGTTCCGGCGTCACACGGCTCATAATTTCATCTACTAATGATTGAATCCATTGTGCACACAGTTCCCATTTTACATCCACGCTTTCCATAACCATGATACATAAGGCAGCGAGTTCCTGTTCCATTGGTACAGTATTCTCCTCCAACATACACAGCCAAAGATATGCCTGGAACATATTTAAATCACGCAAGCAAGAGTGTGTGACTCCAGGATCACTTAACCCACCTCGACGGCTACGATGGTTAGGAAACAATTCAGTGATCCGGTGATAAACCACCTGTGCAATCTCATCAGAAACAGACAACATTTGTTCTACTAAGGCTAATGCTGGAGAATCCAATTGATGTTTAGCAGCAGCAGCACAAACTCTTTGCCAAGGAACTGCTACTTGCTCTTCCACAAATTTAAAGTAAGGAGCAATGATGATTTGCTCAATTGGCGTTAACTGTTTCAAAAGTAACTGATTGCAGAAGTTCAACAGTGTAGTGATAAAGCCAAGAGTGCGCCAGTCGTGTGATAGTATATGTTGCTCCTGAAATTCTAGTAGAATTGGTTGGAGCGCTGTGGCTAACTGTTCTATGTTTGGTATTCCCCACTCCGAAAGCGACAACGAATTTCCTGCGATCGCCCATAATATTGATTGTTGTGAATTGGACGATTGTTGGTAAAATTCTAATAGCTTGATATAAACTTGATGACTATACTGACTGAGTTGTCGGGTCTCGTTCAAGTCCAGAACATTCGGAATGTATTCGTAAAGCTCTTTTGCCAGTATTCCTGCCATTTGGCAAGTCACATCTAGTAAGGGCAGTTGTAATTTGGCGACAGTCTTAACTCGCCCTGCGGGTGAAGCGGCTTCAACCAAATCGCGATGAAGCCAAGGATCTTGAAATAGAAAGCGAGAGGATAAGTCTGGTGTGTAGCGCTTTGCCCAAAGCTTCGTCAAGCGCTCAACAGAAGGTGTTTTGACTAATTGAGTGATTACAAGCACGAATTTCTTGATAGTAAACTTATGTAAATTTACTGAAAGTATTTAGCAGTAGCTAGATTATCAGAGTTATAGATCACTGCGTATCTCACCAAAGTTATAGAAGCTGTATGTAGCAGCAAATACAACACGGTCTACCAAGCATCTGCCGAGTACATACCATACTTTTCCAAAGCATCTTTTTTCAGGTTTTTGTTAGCTTGAACCAGATTCCTCCCACCCGCGTGACAAGAAGCACAATTGGCACTGAAACTTTTGCTCTCTTAACAACATCTGTTGCTAGAGCTGGACGATTGAAGGCAAAGGTGAAGATTGCCATGAGCAACAATAATACTGAAAAAATCTTTTTCATCCCGTGTTCTTTCTACAAAAGGCGTATTCGTGAGAATTTCCTTCATAATTCTCTTGTTCATAAGCAGCGAAAAGTCCACATAATCAGCTTTTTGACCCTTACGGGTGTCTCCTCCAACAGAGGCTGCTTCAGTTGCCAGTTGCTGTAGCCTGACCGAACCCGTCCACCGCACTGGCTCACTTTTGACTTTTGACGAACACAAGAGGGGTACTAGTGTCTCCAACTTATTTACAATTGATCAAGTCGTTTAAATCCTAGGGGTAGAAACATGAGAGTTTGGTTTGCCTGCTTTTTGGTGCTGTTTGCCCTAGCGGAACTGTTTGACTGGGTAAAAGAATTTACTCTACCGCTTCCTATATATATATTAGGTGGAGCGTTTTTGGCTGTTGCTTCCAACTACGATAAGCTTTTTGGATCTTACTTTGGCAATGCAACTAGCGAAGCACCATCTCAACAAATCCTGCTTGATGATTCACCTTCCTTCGAAGTTTTGCATTCTGTTGAAGAATTGCAAAAATCTGAAATAAAAAGTTAACTTGTTGTCTTGTGGGACAGGAGTCTTTTCTTGTTTCGTATATGAAGAGAGGATGTCTAAACCTACCCCACAAGAGATATTTCTAAACTGAACATATTTATTACCTCTATTAAACATCTCTTTGTTGTCCCTCCAGTACAATCTGTGAGAGGAAGTATCCTGTTACATCTAATAACTGATCCAGTAGAAAACCGATAATACTTATATAGATTATCACTTGGATAATGTTATTTGAGTTACCTGAAGTATAAGCTCTCCAAATAACAACACCAAGACCTCTTCCACCTGTTAACATTTCTATGGCAATAACTGTAAACCAGGCAACCCAAAGACCAATTTTTAAAGCCTGAAATATGTGATTGATAGCGACTCGAAAGTTATTACCTTGTTGGCGAAATAGCCTTATACCTTTTGCCGTATCTATAATAATTGTCCAGAAAGCACTGATAAAAACTACGACAAAAGCAGCAGGTTCAATTTGTTTAAACACTATCAGAGCAACAGGTAATAAGGCTATGGAAATGATACTACGTCCTAGCTGTAGTATCCGCTTGAATATTTGATAAACTATGCTACTGATACCAATTAAAGAACCAATAAAAATACCCACAACAGCAGCTGGAATGTAACCAACAAATAACCGTTGCAAGCTAGTTAAAACATCTACAAGGATATTTTGTTCCATGCCTCATTATTGTATTTGGAACATTAGGAAAATGTTGCAGCGATAACAAAAAAATAGCACTGAGACAAGCAATTTGAATGGCACTTAGTCCTAATAAGGTACAAGAATTAAGTTTAATAAAATTTATCAGAAAATGAAAGCCTAAATAGGAAATTCAATAAAATTTAAATAAATAACTCTCTTGTCGTCGATAACTGCTGCGAAGACGTAAAAATAGTCTCAAAATGAGAAGGAATATAATTTTATACAGTTATGTAGAATGTGGGCATTGGGAATTGTTCCCTTGTCCCTTTATCGTACATTAAAGGGTTTAAGACCCCCAACTGGGGACAAGGGGGACAAGGGGTTCTTAATTTTGAATTTTGTTAGCGCAGCGGGACGCAGTCCATTTTGAATTGTTAATATTTCCCCATATTTCGCTTCATTTGTTCTAACTCTTCCTGAGTTTCCCAACGGCGAAACTTCTCCTCCAAATCGTCATATCCACTCGAATAGCTACTAGCGGCATCCCACCAGCCACTGGTTTCTAAGCGCTGCTGCGCTTGAGCCTGAGCACGCGCTGTTTGCGCTTGCGCTGCTTTGGTTTGTACTTCCTGTCGCCGTTGTTGAATTTTACGCAATAGTTCCTTAGCTTGAGTGATGCGTTCTTTCACTCCTTGCATCTGTCCCCAAAGCTGATTTCCTTCACGCAACAGTGCAGCTTCTCGCTGTCCAGCCGCAGCAGCTAAATCCTCTCTATTAGAAGCTTTTGCCTTTTCTACACGGATATGCCACTTTTGGATTTCTTGAGCTGTGGACAGAATTTGCTCTTGCGATCGCTTCTCCTGCAATTGTAAATCTGCAATTAGCTTTAAAGTATCTTCCTCTTGCTCGCGCAGCTGCTCCAACAGCGCTTCTAGTTCCAAATGCGGATTATTACGCAAAAATTCTTCCAAACGGTTTTCCAAAAACCGATTAAAATCGTCAAATAAGCCCACTGCTAGAACTCCAGAGGTGAGGTGCTCTTTTATTGTAGTAATTATCAAGGAAATTCAAGCACGAATCGGCATCTTGATGACGAATTTAGCACCCTGCCCTGGTGCTGAAACGCACATCAGTTGTCCGCCATGCTTCTCGATAATCTGGTAGCTAATCGACAAACCCAAACCCGTACCGTAGCCGACAGGTTTCGTGGTAAAGAACGGATCAAAAATCATTGAGCGTGTCTTCTCTGTCATACCTGATCCGTTATCAATAATTTGGATGACAACATCATCACAGTCTAAGACTTCCGTTCTAATCCAAATGCATGGATCTGGTGATGCAAGATTGCTGTGAAGGGCATCAATTGCATTAGTCAGAATATTCATGAACACTTGGTTCAACTGTCCAACATAGCACTCTACTTCAGGCAGGTGACCGTACTCTTTTATAACTGTGATATTCGGATACCCCGATGTACCTTTTAGGCGATGTCCGAGGAGCAACAGTGTATTTTCAAGCTCCTGGTGAATATTCACCGCTGTTTTTTCGGCTTGCTCTACCCGTGAGAAGTTCCGCAACTGTAAAACAATTTGGTGAATGCGTTCGGTTCCCATTGTCATTGAGGACAGGAGTTTGGGTAGGTCTTCCTCGATAAAATTGAAGTCAATCGCCGTCATTGCAGCTTCAATTTCCACCACTGGATGGGGATAGTATTTCTGGTAAAGTTTCATTAAGCTCAGCAAATCTTCTGTGTATTGATTAGCGTGAGGCAAATTAGCATAGATAAAATTAAGTGTATTGTTAATTTCATGAGCGACCCCCATGACTAGATGACCCAAACTGACCATTTTTTCGTTTTGCATCAGTTGGGTTTGTGTGCGAGTGAGTTCTTTTAAAGCTTGCTCTAAATGCTGAGCTTTTTGAGCAATTCGACGAGTTAAAAACCGTTGCTCTAATTGCACTACCACCTGACGGCTGAGAGTTTGTAGTGCTGAAATCTGTTTTTGATTGAGTTGACGCGGTACAAAGTCAAGTACACAGAGTGTTCCTATCGAATAATCTTCTTTTGTAATCAGAGGTATTCCTGCATAAAACCGAACGTGAGGCGGCGAGACGACGACCGAGTTCTTGACAAATTGTGCATCCGCTAAAGTATCTGGAATAATTAACTTATCACCTTTTCGAACAGTAAACGGACAGAAACCAGCGTCAAGTGGCGAAGTCGTAATTTCCGTACCAACCTTTGACTTGAACCACTGTCGGTATGCGTCCACAAAAGTAATCAACGCCACTGGGGTTTGACAAATCTGTGCTGCCAATTTAGTCAAGTCATCAAAGTCTGCTTCAGCAGGAGTGTCGAGTATTTCATACTGGTAAAGTATTTTTAGTCGTGCTGCTTGGTGCTTCACAGCAGCTAGTATCTTATCAGGTTGTCTTTGCATCAATTTCGGTGATGTAGCACTTTTGCACTGGGGATTTTATGAAATAACAACGCCTTATTACAGTGGTGTTACCCAATAAGTAATATCTCTTACTACTTTATTTTGAAAACCTAACTCCGTCAATTTTTCCTCCGACAAACCTACATAAGTCCAATGCGGTATATCATTCTCTACAGTTTGATACCAACCATTTTGATTGAGAGCTTGTTTCTGCACTTCATTAGATACTCTTAAATCAACTGCTAGTCCCCAAATATGTTGTGATGCGCCTGGTGGTGCAACGACACCAAGAATTTTTATTTCCTTTCCCTGGCGCACTTGTTCCAAAGTATTATTGTTTGCATATTTTTGCCAAAATCTCAAATTTGTAGCAAAACTACGAGTACAATCACTTGTACCATAACCTGACTTTAGGGGAATTTGTACTTGCGTTCGCGCTCTATTTAAGGCATCTGTTGCTAACTTTTGTAAATAACAGTTACTCGTACCATTCACTTTACTCAGTATTAAAGTAGATTGAAACTGTTTGGTTTCCTGCTCGTTAGTAAATACAACTTTTTGTGGGAGTTTTATCTCCGGCTTTTGATTGACAAATACAGAACCATACGCACGTAATAGTATGTATTCAAAAGTATTAGGAGCCGGAATCATTGGTAAGTTATCTGTAATTGCTGCCAAAAATCGCTCCTTGTAAGTCAAATTTTTGTTGGGATTTAATGGGTGGCTTGGAGTGGGAGATATTGCTTTTTGAGGCACATTCATACAAGATTGCGTTAACTCTCTGTTATTCTCAAAACAATGAATCATTATACAAGATTCAGGATTTTGAAACTTTGCCATTAACTGATAGCAAGTTATTTTATGACTAGCAACTAATGCACAAGAAATCAAAGTAATTAGAATGTAAAAAAATGTGGTTTTTACAAAAACATTTATTGCCATGTTGACAGTAGATACATCTTTATGTTTGAATTTAGTAATTACCTTATCCTCTGATAGACCATTACTAAATAAAGCTAAATTGTAATATATTCAATACTATTTGAGTTGTCAGAATAATTGTTATAGTTGTGTGTTTGTTCTGTAAATTATCAAAATACACATAACTAATGATGAAGAACAGCCTAAATGCAACCTTTCACAAATTATATCAATGATTATACTCGCTCTTTATCACTCTACTAAAAAGAAAAAAGAATTTTTATGGGACGAACAGAGTGATTTCGCTGACTTTTTTAATCCTGAATTGACGGCAATGCAACTACTGGATCGGCTAAGATTGAGATTGACTATATGCTTGCTTAAAGTATGACCATGCACAGTTCCATTGAATTCCAAGACGCTTACGATGTCATCGTCGTCGGTGCAGGTCACTCTGGTTGTGAAGCAGCCCTTGCTACCGCACGCCTCGGCTGTCGAACTCTGCTGTTGACACTCAACTTGGATAAAATTGCTTGGCAACCCTGTAACCCAGCAGTAGGAGGTCCAGCAAAATCCCAGTTAACTCACGAAGTGGATGCACTCGGCGGGGAAATTGGCAAAATGGCGGATCGCACTTATTTGCAAAAGCGCATTCTCAACTCTTCGCGAGGACCTGCAGTTTGGGCGTTGCGCGCTCAAACAGATAAAAGAGAATACGCGGCGGTGATGAAGGCTATTGTTGAGAATCAAGACAACTTAATAATCCGAGAAGGAATGGTCACAGATTTAGTGCTGGGCGCAAATGATGAAGTCGTCGGCGTTCAAACATACTTTGGTGTGACGTTCCAGTGCAAAGCAGTTATCTTAACGACGGGTACATTCTTGGGAGGACGAATTTGGGTTGGTAACAAGTCGATGGCGGCGGGACGTGCTGGAGAATTTGCAGCTGTGGATTTGACAGAAACCCTCAATCGCTTAGGATTTGAAACAGGACGACTGAAAACGGGAACACCAGCACGGGTAGATAAGCGGTCTGTAGACTACAGCAAGATGGTACTACAGCCAGGAGACGAAGATGTCCGCTGGTTTAGCTTTGACCCAGAGGTGTGGGTAGAACGGGAGCAACTTCCTTGTTATATCACTCGCACTACGCCCGAAACCCATCGCCTGATTCAGGAAAATCTGCACCTATCGCCAGTTTATGGTGGGTTGGTGGATGCCAAAGGACCACGTTATTGTCCCAGTATTGAAGATAAGATAGTACGCTTTGTCGATAAAGATAGTCACCAAATTTTCATTGAACCCGAAGGACGCGATATTCCCGAACTCTATATTCAAGGGTTTTCTACAGGGTTACCTGAAAATTTACAACTACAGATGTTACGGAGTCTTCCTGGATTGGAAAACTGCGTCATGCTCCGCCCAGCTTATGCTGTAGAGTATGATTATTTACCTGCTAACCAGTGTTATCCTACACTGATGACGAAGAAGATAGAAGGGCTGTTCTGTGCTGGACAGATTAACGGAACAACAGGATACGAAGAAGCTGCGGCTCAAGGCATTGTTGCTGGAATTAATGCTGCTCGCTTTGTTCGCGGTCAAGAAATGATTATTTTTGCGCGTGAGCAAAGTTACATCGGTACGCTGGTTGACGACCTATGTACGAAAGACTTACGGGAGCCTTACCGCATGCTCACGAGTCGATCTGAATATAGATTAATACTTCGTTCCGATAATTCCGACCAGCGCTTGACACCATTAGGACGGGAAATCGGCTTAATTGATGACCGACGTTGGGAACTTTTTACTCGCAAACAAGAAAAAATTACAGCGGAAAAAGAACGGTTGTACGCTACACGGGTAAAAGAACAGTCAGGAATAGGGCGGGCGATCGCCGAAACTACCCAGCAAACTATCAAAGGCTCAATTACGCTAGCTGACTTGTTGCGGCGTCCGGGGTTTCATTACGTAGACCTTGACAGGTACGGACTGGGAGACCCCAATCTGGAGCGTGCTGAGAAAGAAGGTGCAGAAATTGACATCAAGTATTCTGGCTACCTGCAAAGACAGCAAAATCAAATTGATCAGATTGCTCGTCAAGCACACCGACAGTTACCTGTGGATTTAAACTATGAAGCTATTGATACTCTTTCTAAAGAAGCGCGGGAAAAACTGAGCAAGGTCAGACCATTGACTATTGGTCAAGCAGCTCGTGTTGGTGGAGTGAATCCAGCGGATATCAATGCCTTATTAATTTATCTAGAATTGCGTCAAACCAAATCTCAGAGCGAATTTTCGGTATTGGCTTGAAAACGATTACACAAGAGCGAGTATAGTGATAGGGTGAAATCTGAGAAGACTGGTATGATAGGTGACATTAAATTAATAACACTGGCATCATCAAAAGTGCTCAAATTCAAGTAGAATTTCATACCAACTATCAATTTACTCGTTTATTAAGACGAGAGATTGGATATTTCATCCAAAGTCTTTATTCGCAGGCAAAGGGTATTTTCCCAAAAGCCAGAAGTTAAGAACGCTATGTCACAAAAAGCCAATACGTATCTCATTCTTCCAGAACCATCCGAGGAATTCATCGCCAGCGAACCCAGGTCGATAGAAACCTATGCTGATGGCTTGATGGATGAACTCTTCACCGATATCAACCTAATTCTGGATGGTCGTGATAGCTTACTTTCCCAAACGGTGCTCCCTCAAGAGGACATTCGTCAAGTACAAACGGTTACGGTACCGCAAATCGTCGTCCCAGAGACACAAATTCGCCCCATACAAAAAGTTCCGACATCAGTTCCTAAAGCTAGAAACAACCCATTGAGTCAAGTTGGAGTAGGAACTCCAAGGGTTCGCATATCAATAAAGAAATCGTCCAGAAAATCAAAACCCACAAAAGGCAAACGCACAAAAGGCATAGTACTTTGGATGGGAGTCACTATAGGATTAGCCACAGCTAGCATTCTTTGGGTACTGAACTCTGGACTGCTCAATCGTTTAGTTTCCAAATCGCTCCAGCAAAGCCTACTGCAGCCGCAGGTACAACCCCAAGTCCCTATAAAAGCCCAAGTTGAGGCAGATTTGGTTAACTATATGCTGGGAGCGCTAGCAGTTATTGATAAACAAGAAGCAAGAAGCCATCTTCAGTCTGTGTCAGCTCATCAATCAGCTCTTGCATATATCACCCCTCAATCCACAGATCATCTATCAGCTTCCTTGGCTGCAAAAAATCTCTCGTCAGCCTCTAGCAACTCTACAACGGTTGTTAAGCCCTACATCCCCGTATATCAAGCGCCGCAGCCTATGCACTACGCGCCTCCAACAAAACAACCTACAGCCACAGCACCAACACCAGCAGCGCCCAGTCTATTACCTGAAGAACAAAAAGTGGTTTCTACGGTAACCACTCCTCATGTTGCAGCTTCCTACACCTTAGAAAGATTATTAGAGTTAGGAAACAAATCTGCTGCCCTATTTAAAATGAACGGGGTGACTCGCCGCGTCGAAGTGGGTGACGCTATCGGCTCAAGCGATTGGACTCTGATGGAGGTTGTCAACGACAAAGCCATCATCCGCCGCAACGGTGAAGTCCGTTCGATTTATACAGGGCAGACGTTTTAGTTATTGGTATGAGGGGCTAGTTGATGGTTAAGGATATCTTGATTATCTTTGCAAGCCCCCAACTTCACAACCGCTTCTTAACACTAAAAATAAATAGCTGGGTTGCGTATACCCAGCAAATCATCTAGCATTTAATTAAATGCCATATAAAGTGCTTTATGAAATGCTATGTCAACCAGGATTAATCTTGAAGACATCCAAACGCTTACCGACTTCAAACGAAACGCGAAAGAGTATGTAGAGCGAATAAAAGCAACGAAGTCCCCACTCGTGCTGACGGTGAACGGGAAAGCTGAAGTTGTAGTGCATGAAGCACAGGCTTTTCAGGAGATGATGGATCAGCTTGAGCGTCTCGAAGAAGAACTAAGGATGCTCAAACTTGAAGCATTGCGGCGCGAAATCGGTATTGGAATAGAGCAGCTTGAGAACGGTCAGTATACAGAATATGATGAAGAATCTCTTTCAGCCTTTCTTGAAGACATTAAGGCAAGAGGACGCAAAAGATTGGCTGAGAGAAAATAATGAGTCACAAATGGCTGGAATGGGCACAACGATTGCAGGCTATCGCCCAAAATGGGCTAACCTACAGCGAGAACCCATTTGACATTGAGCGATACCAGCAGGTGCGGCAAATTGCGGCTGAAATGATGGCGGCTTACTCCAACACAGAACTTAGCTATATCCTTGATTTATTTAGCAAAGAGGAAGGTTACGCTACACCTAAAGTTGATGTACGAGCAGCTGTGTTTCAAGATAATAAGCTATTGCTGGTCAAAGAGCGGGAAGATGGTTGCTGGACACTACCAGGGGGATGGGTAGATATTGGAGAATCACCCAGTGAGGCGATCGCGCGGGAAGTCTACGAAGAATCGGGTTATCAAACCAAAGCTATGAAGCTGCTAGCCGTCTATGACAGAAATCGCCACGGACATCCACCGTTACGGTACCATGTGTACAAGTTATTTTTTCTGTGTGAGTTGTTGAGTGGAAATCCCTCCGCAAGTTGTGAAACTGAGGAGGTTGCTTTTTTTAGTGAACAGGAAATACCAAAACTTTCTCTAACACGCGTAATGCCTGCTCAAATTACTCGACTGTTTGAGCATAATCGTCACCCAGATTGGTCAACTGATTTTGATTAGGTTGGAGTTACGACTTTAAATCTTGTAACGGCAAAGTAAACCAGAAAGTTGCACCTGTTCCCAAATTACTTTTCACACCAATTTCACCACCGTGTGCTGTGATAATTTGCCGACACAGATACAACCCCAATCCTAAACTCAAAGAGTTACGGACATTGCTACCCCGAAAGTAAAGGTCAAATAGATGCTCGCTCTGTTGCTGACTCATACCAACACCGTTGTCAGAAACAGTACAACACATCTTATCACCTTCAACAGTGGCATCAAGGGTGATACTCAATTCAGGGGGATTATGTTTAACAGCATTGACAATTAAGTTAGAATACACTCGCCAAAGTTGTGTAGAATCAGCATTGACTGAGGGTAAATCTGCCGAAACTAAATTAGTCAGGAGAGCTTGATTTTCTTGCAGCATTGGCTCTAAATCTGCAATAGCAGCTTCCACCACTGTATGCAATTGCACGGCTTGGCGTTGCAAGACAACACCTTGCACTTCGCTGACATGAGCTTCCATCAACGAGTTAATCAAATTTAGTTGGCGATCGCTACTTTGCACCATCCGCTCTAAAATCGACCGAGAAAGTAATATTTTTTCTTCTGGACGAGAGAGCAAATTCTTCAGCACCATCAAAGTTCCCAGTACTGGGTTGCGTAAATCATGGGAAACAGCATGGAAAAAGACTCGTAGTGCTTCCTCTGTGCGCTTGCGTTGGCTAATGTCTAAAATCACTCCCACCAAACCGCCAAGCGTTCCATCTGCCTTGGAAAAGGTTGCTTTATAAAATATCACATCATGCTTTGTACCATCTTTATAAATAACAGAGCTTTCACAAGTTTGAACTCCCCGTTGCTTAAGCAGCTCTATATTCGCTTGATGGTATTTGTCAGCCAAATCTTTTGGTGCCATTTCATACACAGTCTTACCCAGAATCTGTTCTTTACTCAAACCCAGATCTTCCTCAAAAGCCTTATTACAGCCTACATAAATACCTTGGGCATTCTGATAAAAAACAGGAGTTGGTATTGTATTAATTAATACTTGTAAAAAATTCAACTGTTCCTGTAACGCTTCTTCCACTTGCTTGCGTTTAGTAATATCTTCAATCAGTCCTTCATAGTAAAGAAGTTTTCCGCTTTCATCACGCACTGCATATGCTTTTTCTGAAATCCAGACAATGCTACCATCTTTGCGATATATTTGAGATTCAAATTCCGACACACTGCCATACTCTTCAATTAAGCGCATGAACTCTGCGCGACGATTGGGATCAACATACAGTTGATGTTCGATATCGGTGAAGTTTGCCGTGACTTCTTCTGGGAAAGAGTATCCATAAATACATGCTAACGCAGGATTTGCCGTGATGTAACGTCCATCCCGTGTACTTTGGAAAATCCCTTCTACTGCGTTTTCAAAAATACTGCGGTATTTTTCTTCTGTAGCCCCTAGTTTTTGATATGCTGTTTCCAGTTCTGTGCGGGCGAAAAATTCAGAGCTTTGCAGGCGATCATACAGGTATACGCCCAAGTTACAGATGAAACAGAACCAAAACACGGCTAAGCTCATCGTCACAGTGTATATTGGCTTATCACTATCCAGTGGTGGTAGCTTTAGTCCTAGTGCTGTATTCACGCCAAAATAGTAAATCAGTACACCCAGTTGAGACACAAGATGCAGAGAAAAGCGTACTGGTATGAGCGTGGCTTGAGAGAGGAACACCAAAAACCAAGCAATAATATCGGGTAGTGCGAAATTGTTGAGTGTTGCCCAAATTTGTTCAACAAGAGTTATTGACCAAGATAATCCAAGGAACACAAACCCTGGATGACGACGACCAAATTGAGTTCTATGGATGGCTAAACAGCTCAGTAAACTGAGCACCATCGCACCATACAGGACAAAAAAAAGGCGTTTCACCTCCTTGGGAATTTTTGCTAACTCCTTTAGATGGAAAAAAGCATCGTAAATGTCTCGGAAGGTAAAGGTCAAGACCAAGATTATCGCAATCCACAATGCTAGATGTAATCTCTGCCATAAAAAGCGATCGCGCCAAGCTTTGTAGTCAGAAGCAATAGTATCACCTGGTAGAGAACTAGTGACAGAAAAAGCTTTTTTCAAACACTTTTGCACTGTTCTAAATACAGTCGTCGTTAGCCTTTGACCAAATCTCCCCACAGCAAGGAAAGCTTTTGCCTTCTTCATCTTTGCCATCGCACCCTCATATTCAATTTGGATTGCAGATGATTTCTCTCCATCACCCCATGAATTCAAACCAGTGAATCAGATACTTAACATCTTAAGATGGGATGGCTAGAGGTAACGTGAAGTAGAAGGTGAAACCGCGCTTACGGTTGCAACTAACACCAATTTCACCACCGTGTGCTTTAATAATTTGCCGGCAAAGATACATTTTTAAGCCAATCCTTGTTGAAGCACTAGCTCGCGGATCGCGCACATACAAATCGAAGAGGCGATCGCACTCCAACTGACTCATGCCCAAACCGTCATCTTGAATAGTACAACGAATCCTTCCTGCCTCAACTGTGGCTTCTAGTGTAAACTTTACTCCTGGTGGATTGTGTTGCCAGCTATGAGTCAACAAGTTGAGAAAAACTTTCTGTAGCTGAGCCGGGTCGGCAATGACTAATGGTAAATCGCCTGGAATCAAATTTTTCACAGTTGAGTGATGCTGTGTCAGCATTGGCTCCAAATCTCTAATAATTGTAACAATCAATGAGTGAAAAGAAACGACCTCACGATGAAGGACAATTCCCTGTGCTTCGCATGAATGAAGTTCCAGCAGTGATTCAATCATCTCCAATTGACGGTCATTCCCTTGAATCATGCGCTTAATAATTGAGTGAGATACAGGGAGGGGGGATAAGGGGGATGAGGGGGATGAGGGGAAAGAATTCTCCTTGTCTGGTGACACTCCCCTCAACTGAGGGAACCTCTGCACGCAAGTGTGCTCTCCTTGTCTTCTTGTCCGCTTGTCTGTTTGTCCCTGATTGAGTAAATTATTCAATACCATCAAATTGCCTATCACCGAAGTCCGCAGTTCATGGGAAATGGTGTGCAAAACAACATCTTTCACGCTATTCAATTCTTGAAGTTCCAGCATTTTCTGCTGTAGCTGTGCAGTACGCTCTTCTACTTGACGCTCCAAATTCGTGTTAAGTTGCTCTAGTTCTTGATAAAGTTGTCCTTGCTGAATGGCGATCGCGACTTGTTCAGACATCTGTTGGAGCAAATCAATTTCTATAGTAGTCCAATGGCGTGGTTTGCTGCATTGGTTAGCAATCAACGCACCAAAGAATTCCTTGTCTTGCATGATAGGTACAGCTAAGTTAGCTCTGGTTTGGAATTGTTTATAGAGCGCTTTTAATTTCGGAGATACTGATGTATTTTTAGTATCTTGAACTACGCGTACCCGATCACTTTTAAGGATTGTTTTCAGTTCTTCTAGAAGAGTTTTATCCTCACTTCTCCAATTTAGGACTGATGGATATTTGGGAGCTACTGATTCGGCAAGAATTCTCGACTGGGCATTACTATCATTTAAAGCAATAAAAACTCGATCCGCTTCTAAAAATTGCCGAACTTCGTTGACGGTGGTTTGTAGAATTTGGTCTAAGTTAAGCGACTGGCGAATTCGCGATAGTGTTTGAGCCAATAGGCGATCGCGTTTTGAGGAGAGGTGCAGTAATTCTTCGGCACGCTTGCGTTCTGTGATATCATTAGTGACACAAAGCATACAAGGCTCTCCACCCAAAGTAATCACCTCGGCTGAAAACAGCACTACTCTTGGCTCACGAGACTTTGTGCGAAGTTCTGTTTCTAAATTGCGAATAAACCCCTGCTCCTGTAGCATTTGTTCTATTCTGGCGCTGTCAGAGGGATTGACCCAAATATTCAACTCACTACGGGTACGACCAATCACTTCTTCCCGACAAAAGCCAGTGATTTGTAGAAAAGTGTCGTTGACTTCAACGTAGCGCCCATCCTTAAGAGTCAGGATAGTAATTGGGTTAGGACTAGAACAAAAAGCTTTAGAAAACTTTTCCTCTGACTCGCGCAGAGCAAGTTCTGTTTGTTTGCGTTCGGTGATGTCGTGATTCACTGACAATAAGCAGGGAATATCATCTAAGTGAATGACTTCGGCTGAAAACACTGTAGTCCTGATCTCACCGGACTTGCGGCGGAATTGCAATTCCATGTTGCGAATAACCCCGTGTTTTTGCAATTCTTGCAACACAGTGATGCGATCGCTCTGGTTCACCCAAATATTTAAATCAAAAGCAGTACAACCAATCGCTTCCTCTCGTTCATAACCCGATTGTTGTACAAAACTATCGTTAACTTCTATGTAGCGTCCTTCTGCAAGCGTGCTGATCGAGATAGGATTAGGGCTGGAACGAAATACTTTAGCGAACTTTTGAGCCAAATTTCCCAAAGCAACTTCCGTTTGTTTGCGTTCTGTAATATCCCTCACAATTGCCAAAACTTCGTCTTGTCCGCTAGCAACCAACCGCGCTTCATAATCTCTCATTCCTAAAGGCGTTGACAGTTGATATTCGCATGTTTGCAAAGTTTTTGAATCCAAAGTTTTTGCAATTGCCTTTTGGCTTTTTAGGGCGACATCTGAAGGTAATAAATCCTGCAAATTTTTCCCGACAATTTCATTTCTGGGAATGTGAAGATTTGCCCCCTCACCTTTAAAGTCCAGATACTTGCCATCACGACTAATGCGAAACATCAAATCAGGTATAGCATCCAAAATCGCCGCCTCTCGTGCCTCACTTTCTCGCAATTTTTCCTCCGCTAACTTCCGGTCTGTAATATCTATGAGTAAACCATCCCAAATCATGTCTCCTGATGGTTGTTGTTCTGGGCGAGAAGTGCCTTGAATCCATTTGAGTTTACCACTGGGAGTGATGATACGACCTTCCCATTGCCAAGGTTCTCCTGTAGTACAAGAGGTGACAATAGATTCTTCAAAAGCTTTGATATCCTGGGGATGAGTCAGTTTGTTTAGTACTTGAAAGTCTGCCTGCACGACTTCTGGTTCCAATTCAAACAGTTCTCTACATCCAGAACTGGCGTATATAATAAACTGAGATCCATCTTGCCGCTTCAGGAATTGAAAAATCATCCCGGGTAAGTTAGCAGCAATTTTTTCCAGCAGAGGCAATGCTCCTTGTTGAGAATTTAGTGTATACAGCGCTTTCACATTTTCATTCACACTCTGACCTTTTTACCTAGAAGTAATAGATGTATGACGGAAGACAACTATTGGCGGTTTGGCAGTTTCCTGTATTTGGATACCAACCAAACAAATTTTTATAAAAGTCGTTCTTTTTTCAGATTATATTCCTCTGTTCAATTTCGCATTCACCCAATTGGATGAACCACTTATAACAAGAGCGATTTCAGTAACAACAAGTGAACTTAGTTTTCAACAAGCCATAACGTAATTTAAATGTTATGTCAAGCCAACAAATGAAATTTGCGATCACTGCAACAATTTCTATCTAAGAGGGTGTTTATGAATAAATTCTTAAGTAACGCACCGTCTTTTTTGGTGCGTTACGCTTTGCGATAACACAACGATAGATGCTACAACGGGGACGCTAGTGCAGCACGGCAGAAATAACTAGACAGTTAGGAAAGCTTAAAACCCTGGTTCTGTAAATATTTTTCTCTCCTGACTTCTGATATCATGTCCGGTTAATCGCTTACGATTAAGCGCCAATTTGAGTCCACCAATAAAAACCTGTTATATCATGTCCGGTTGATTAGTTGTGATTCCCGCAATATCTGCACCCCACCCCTTAATCCCCTCCCGTTAGTAAGGCTACGGTGTACACACAAGTCATCGAGTTGCTCAAAAATCCTTCGGAACCTCACCCTGCCCTTCGGGCATCCCTCTCCGAACTCGCGGAGAGGGAAAGATTTTAGCGCACCCTAAAGCGAGGGTGAGGTTAAAAGCGATCCGGTGTGTACACCGTAGGTTAGTAAGGGGAGGGGCGGTTTTGGCGCAAGACAAAACCGGGGTGGGGTTGTGCGGGATTTATAAGCAATTAACCGGACATGATATAACTCCTTCGGGTTTTGCAATGGAACGACGGCAAGCTGATAATTGCAACGGGGTCGTTCACCCGCCCACTGAACGAAGAGGCGGAGGAGCTCTGTTGTATGATCAGATCCCAATTCTTCCGGATCGTAGAATTCGGCATACCGTGGATCAGCATGATAAGCGAGAAAGGCTGGCTCATCTTCCTCTGTAAATTCTCGTAGCAGAAACCTGTTTGTGATGATCTCCATATTCAAGAGACGATACCGTAGCCGTCTAACATGAGAAAAAAAGGGGAATTAGCATCCTCTAATTCCCACTTTATTTCAAAGTATTTATGAAAAGATAAGTATTTTTTTTAAGCAGCCGGTGCAGGGATGACAGTTGTGACAACAGTGCGAGTATCTAGGATAGGTTTGCGGGTTTTTAAGTTGAATTTGTATCCTTGTGGTAAAATATGAAGTTTTGCTCCACAAACTGCCAAAGGTTCATCCTTCAAAATGTCGTCAACATTGCTGTGCATGACCTCTGAATCATCAACAACCGTAACACAACCTTCCCCAATAACTTCAAACTGATTATCGGTCACTACTATAGCTGTATTCTCGTCAATACCAAGTCCCAAGACAACAGGCTGCTGTGTTAAAGCTGCAATTAAGCGTCCCAAGCGCCCGCGCTGTGAGAAATGTTGGTCTATCACCACTCCGCTTAGGAAAGCTAAACCAGGACCCAATTTCACAATTTCCATTCGAGGATTTGTTTCGGAGTCGCCTTCCACAATCATCACGTCTGGCATAACAGCGGCTCCCGCGCTTGTACCTCCTACAACTATGCCTTCAGAAAAGCGTTTGTGAATAGCTGCATCCAGTTCGGTATCTTTGAGGACACTCGTGATACGGGCTTGGTCTCCTCCAGTAAAAAATACACCAGTTGCTTTACCAATTGCTTCTAACGCTGTAGATGAAGATGAATCTTCGCGGCGCTCAGTATCAATTATACGAACATCCTCGGCACCTAGCCGTTCAAACACTCTAATATAATTTTCTCCTACTTCTCTTGGCAGTTCTGTCGCAGCCGTCATAATGACAATCCTGGCTTTTATACCTCCAGCGCAGCGAACAAACTCCCGAAGAATTTGGCAATCCCCTTCCTTATCTTCCGCTCCCCCAATAATGACTAATTGTCGCTTAATTTCACTAGCTACCATAGAGCCTCCTGATATGAGTTATTTATTTCTATAAAACATAATGATTAAAACTGAAAAAACTGCCATTTGGTAGAATAGGACACAAAAATTAAACATATATTTTAGTATATTCCAACAACTAAGTTTCTTTGTAAACAAGAATCAAATGACAAGCCTCTAGAGAATGTCTCTAGAGGCTTCACTATAGCAGTCTTATTTCATTTGTAAAAATCGCGCATCTCAAGAAGTTCAGTTTCTTGGAGAAACCGGGCTTGGTGATTTCTCACGAATGATTTAGGATTGCTATATCTTGACTAGTTTATAAAACAACAAGAGTGTTAGTTAACCGTTACTTGTTCATTCCTATCAGTCTTGCTCCACTCCGAATACAAATCTTCCTTTACTAAATTTGTTTGATCACTGCCATTTTGGTTAGAAATGAGTACTTTGAGGGTGGTTTGGTAAGCATTATTGACTAGTTCATGACCGTAGCCTATCACTACACCAGATTCGCCTGTTTTTTGATGAATTGCACAATCACCAACAGTAAGCATAATTACTGCCTTATCGTTGAATTAATACGTTTGTTGTATTGTTTTCCGAGTGTTAAATTAGTTACCTCATCCTTTTGATAGATGTTTGTCAATAAATCTTAACAATTCAGATATATATAAAGATAGGTGAAAACTTTATTCTGTTATATACTTGTTGTGAATCTTTAAGATTATAGTCATTACTTAATCTTCATTCTCTAGTTCTAGCATTTGCTTCGCTTGCAAAAGGTATTGTTTATGTTCCTCACTGACTGTCGGGTATTGCAGATTAAGTTCTTTTAATTTAGTGCAAATGATGTCAGCAACGGTGAGGCGTGTAAACCATTTATGGTCAGCAGGAATGATGTACCAAGGTGCCCAGAAAGTACTGGTGTGATTGAAAACGTCTTCATAAGCGTTCATGTAATCATCCCAAAAAGCTCGTTCTTGGACATCATTCATTGAAAATTTCCAATGTTTTGCTGGTAATTCAATACGTTCTAAAAAGCGTTTTTTCTGTTCTGATTTAGAGATATTAAGAAAAAACTTAAGGATGATAATGCCATTATTTACCAGATATTTCTCAAAACTATTAATTTCCTCAAAGCGCTGCTTCCATATTTGATTGCCCTTTGGAATGTGAGGAAGTTGTTGCTTTTTGAGAAGTCCAGGATGAACGCGAACCACAAGCACTTCTTCATAATACGAGCGATTAAAAATTCCAATTCGACCTCGTTCGGGCAGAGCTTTTGTGGTTCGCCAAAGGTAGTCGTGGTCTAATTCTTCAGCGCTTGGAGCCTTAAAACTGAATACCTGACATCCTTGCGGGTTCACACCTGACATAACATGTTTGATGGTACTGTCTTTGCCAGCAGCATCCATTGCTTGAAAGATAATCAGTAAGGCACAGGTGTTTTGAGCATAAAGAACATTTTGGTATTTCTCAAGCTGCTGAATATCAGCTTGTAATTTGCCTTCTGCATCCGCCTTCTTCTGAAAATGACCTGTATACTTAGGATCATAATCTTTCAAAGAAATTTTGCATCCAGGTTTAACAATAAAAGGAGCGTCATTCATAACTTATCTAAACTTTTGTTGCTCTTGAGCAGAACGCATTGCTTCTCGACCAAGCATAAACATTCCTGCTACGCCCAAACAAACAAACCAGACGTACTGATACCAATATTTCCTAATTTGCTGAACTGTGCTCAGTTCTGGATGCAACGTATTCAGGTACAGTAACAGCACAACTATCATCAAAGCCCCAAACCCTACAAAGCTTAAACCAACCTGAATGCGTGCGGGTCGAAGTTCCCAGTCACTTATTTTCTCTAGATCAATCTCTGCTAAATCTTGTAAAGAGTCATCAGCTATGGACGAAGCTGCTTCCACACGCTTAGCCACCTTTGGAGATAGAATCGGCACAATGGCTGCTACTGTGGGACGGCGCAACAAAGCTTCAGTATCTCGTAGCAATTCCAGAGGCTTACGAGAAGCTGGTGGCTGAGCAAATTCTACCTTTTGTGAAGTCGTTTGGGCGGTGGTTTGGGGTTCAAAGTCCATAGTCGTCTTTCAAGCAGCTAGCAGCTATTGAGGCAAATCAAAAAATTTGTCCTTTTACTTCATTCTACAGAGCGCCACAAGAATAAGAAACCAGCGAGAAATATAGCTTGATGAGTAATATCATGTCCGGTTAATTGCTTATAAATCCCGCACAACCCCACCCCGGTTTTGTCTTGCGCCAAAACCGCCCCACCCCTTACTAACGGGAGGGGATTAAGGGGTGGGGTGCAGATATTGCGGGAATCACAACTAATCAACCGGACATGATATAATATCATGTCTGGTTAAGTAGCTGCTTTTTGCAACTCATCGAGTCGTGCTAGAACTTCCTTACTGTGGATGGCTGGACTGACTTTAACAAAAGTCTCACGCAGAATACCTTGCGGGTCAATAATAAAGCTGTGACGCACAGATATAAAGCTCATCCAAGAACCGTATGCTTTGCTCACCGTGCCGGTGGTATCAGCCAACAAGGGGAATTTTAGTCCTTCTGAATCGCAAAATTCAGCATGAGAATCAACATCGTCAGCGCTAATACCAACAATTTGAGCTTTTTTTTCTATGTATTTAGGCAAATCTTGTTGAAAGCGACGAGCTTCTATAGTACAACCAGGGGTAAAGTCTTTGGGGTAAAAGTAGAGGACTACCCATTGACCGCGCAAGTCAGAGAGGGATAGTTTACCATCGCCAGTGTTTGTTGGCAAAGTAAAGTCAGGTGCAGGTTGATTAATTGCAGGTAGTTTACCACCAAGAGCATCAGCAGTTGGGACAAAATTTAACCAACTGATGACGGTCAAACATGTGACAAATAATATACTCAAAAAAGTGCGACGGGAAATCATTATGTATGTAGACCAGAAACACAACTTAAAATAAGTTTACAATTTTTGTTTTGGTTACTTGATACTCCTCAGTCTAGAAGACTGGGCTACACATACAAAGCCCGCCTGCGCGTGGCTCAATTAATCAGAACTATTTTGGTGAGATTCTGAAGTGGTTTCTACGCTTTCGATGTATTGGCTGTCAAGGAGAAAGGCTCCTCTTGCAAAGCGAATACCCCAGTATCCACCAGGACGGCGGTCAAGGACCACGCCTTCTTCACCAATATGAATGACATCAGGAGGGCGTAGCATAGGCATGGGTTCAGCAGTTTTCACGTAAGGCGGTAGCGCTACGACGCGAACTTTACTACCAATGGTAAATTCTTGAGACATTTTTAAGAGACTCCTAACTAGTCTAAACACCAATAAGAAAAATCGTTCTACGTTGAATCGAATGCTGCAGAGGAGTCGAACTATGGGAGAATAAAAGCTCTTGAATAGTTCACGATATTCAATAATTTTTCATACTACGCACCAATTCAAAAGAATTCTTGTTTAAGTGATAACTAAACACGTATAAGTATTCCTTTTGATAGTGTCAAAATACTTCTCAAGTTAGATTTTGTATAATTATCTAATTTTCTCTACGGAATTTACATCGTTTAGGCTTGTCTTCCCGCTATAGTCATTGTCAGTATTGATGCAATTAGCAACAGAACTTATGAGTGTAGTTTCATAAACACGACACTTTCCAGTAACATAATTTTGTATTCTTTTGGAACCAAAACTTAAAACCATAGCTTTTGACTTGCTCTTGAAAACTGTAAATCGCTTATTTCACTGCTCACTTCAGTTCACAAACTGGTAACGGCTATGACGCGCTCTCCAAACTCAGGAAATGAACAGGAGCCTAATAATCGTCGTCTGTGGCTCCTCCTCTTAGGACGTACTAGTATTGTTCTTGGAGTGATTTTACTAGCTGGAATCGCAGGTGGTGTTTTGTGGGCTAGGAACTATGTCTATAAAGATTTAGCACCTCTGGTTGAGAAAAATCTTCAGCAACTGCTTGGAAGACCAGTTAAGGTGGGAGCAGTTGAGCGGTTTTCACTTTCTAGTCTAAGATTTGGCTCACTTTCAATACCAGCAACTCCCACTGATCCAGACCGAGTTGCAGCAAAAGCGGTGGATGTAGAGTTCTCCCCCTTGCGACTTCTCTTCAACCGAACATTAGCATTAAATGTCACTTTAGTTCAACCCGATGTCTATCTTGAACAGGATAAGCAAGGGCGTTGGGTGACAACTCAAATTAAAACGGGAGAGGGAAAAGGCGTTATTCAAACTGAGTTGCAGACAATAAGGGTTCAAAATGGAGATGTGGTGTTAGTGCCAAATCCTACACCAACGAAACCCAAAGGCTCAGTCACGTTAGATCAAGTGAGTGGAATTGCGCGACTTTTGCCTAAAAATCAAGGAATTAGCTATGACATTGGTGCTCAACCAACCAGAGGAGGAACAGTCAAAATAGTTGGAGAGACACGACTGAGCGCACAACAAACTAACCTTAAGCTGCAAACGCAAAATTTACAAGCATCTGATGTTAGTCGATTAATTGAGCTACCAATTGCTTTGGAAGCAGGTCGTGTGGATGGTGACTTAGCAGTACAATTACAGCCTGATCAGCAACAACCCAATAAGCAGGAAATTGCTATTAATGGAACGGCTGTTGCCAATCAAGTCACTGCTCAAATTCAAAACGTTCCCCAAAAGTTTATCAATTCCAATGGAAGATTAACCTTCCAAGGTCAGACTGTAGGTCTGGATAATCTGAGTACGAACTATGGCAAAGTTCCGGCTCTGGTCAATGGCTCTCTCAATACCCAAACAGGTTACAATATTTCAGCTCAGGTAAAGGCAGTCAGTGCGAAAAATGTACTTGATTCGCTGAAAGTAAATTTACCTGTTCCGGTTGCAGGAGTTGTACAATCAAACATTCAGTTGCAAGGACCAATTCAACAACCAATCTTGAGCGGAACAGCAAGCAACATAAAACCCGTTCAAGTTGACCGCGTTCTGTTCAAGACTATCAGCACTGGGTTTCGTCTGAGTGTATCTAAAGCTGCATCTCAACTTGCCGTTTCTAACCTACAGTTAATCCCTGCAACAGGTGGGCAAATTACAGGTAAAGGTCAAATTCAACTCGGTGCTAAAACCCAACAAGATGGAGCGAAAATTGACCTGCAAGCTGAAGGTGTCTCAGCAGATTTACTAGCGAGTGCTTACGGCTTTACTCCTCCCACAAGTATAGGTAATGTATCAGCAAAAGCCGAAATTTCTGGCTCCCCTGGTGGTAAACAACCTTTAACTATTGATATTGCCAGCATTCAAGCGACACCACCAGCCGGAGGACAAATTACAGCAAACGGTCAAATTCAACTTGCTCCCCAAGGTAACGTTTCGTTAAATATTCAAGCTCAAGGTTTACCAGGAAATGCGATCGCACAAGGTTACGGCGTTTCAGTTCCCTTCAATATTGGTGGTATCTCCGCCAACGCTAAAATCTCTGGTGTACTTGGTAAGCAACCGTTAGAAGTTAATGTTGCCAGAGTTCAGGCGACTCCGGAAGTAGGAGGGCAAATCACGGTAAACGGTCAACTTCAGCTAGCACCTCAAGGTAGAGTTTTGTTTAATGTCCAAGCTCAAAATCTACCAGGCGATGCGATCGCTAAAGCTTACAAGAGTTCACCTAATTTTACCATTGGTAATGTATCAGCAAATGCCAAGATTTTTGGCTCACTTGGCAATCTGCAAACAGTCGCACAAGTGCAAGCACCCACAGCTACCTACCCCACGGCTGCGCAAGTTGTTGTGAATCAACAAGGGCAAGGTATTTTATTCCGAGATGCTGTTGTCAAACTGGCTGGTGGTACAATCAGGGGGACAGGTCAGTTGGCACAAGGTCGCTGGCAGACATTTGTTAATGCCCAGCAAATTCAATTAAGCCGTTTTGCACAGGTACCACCCCAGCTTCAAGGTGCTTTAGGCAATGCTGAGTTGAATTTATCGGGAACCACTGCTTCCTTCCAACCCTCAGCCATTCAAGCTTCAGGACAAGCAAGCCTCAACAATGTGGCGGGAGGTATGGTTAACTTAAGGAATGTTAGTCTTAATAATGGTCGTTGGCAAGCAGTTGCTAATGTTTCCCAAGTTCAACTCAACCGTTTCTCCCAACAACTGCAAGGACGACTCAATAGCAACTTGCGCTTAGCGGGAACAACTCAATCTTTTGCGCTTTCCAATATTCGAGCCGCAGGACAAGTCGGCTTATCACAAGGGTTATCGCTGCTTGCACAACCAATCACAGCACAAGTTCAGTGGAATGGACAACAGATTATTCTTGAGCGTGCTACATCACCCGGACTGAGTGCTAACGGTGTTGTGGCTGTTCAAGTACCAGAAACTGGCGCACCTCAAGTCACAGGTTTTAATCTCAATGTCCAAGCACGGAATTACAATCTCCAAAAAGCGAGCTCGAACCTTCCTAGTAATGTAGCGCTAAAAGGGCAACTTGATTTTACTGGACAAGTCAAAGGTACTCCAACAACACCTAACGCCTTTGGAAATATCCGGCTAGAAAATTTGAATGTCAATGGCTTGGCATTTGACCCTGTATTAGCTGGGAATGTAAGATATCAGGGAGGACAAGGTGGACAGTTGCAACTTGCAGGTAGGCAAGACAGAGTTGCAGTTAATTTAAATTCCAACAATCGCCCAACTTCATTTTTATTCCGACGTGATGGAGCAGTTGCAACTGGTAGAACAGAAGGAGATAACTTGCTCGTCAACGTGCGAGATTTTCCTGTAGCTATTCTTAGTGGCTTCATCCCTAACAATACGTTAAAACCTTTTGCAGGACAAGCATCGGGTAATTTAACCGTTAATCTTAATAACTATAGTGTGGCGGGAGATGTGGCGATCGCTAAACCTCGCGCTGGTAGAGTCACAGCAGATGAATTTCGAGGTAACATTAGTTATGCCGATGGTGCTGCGAATTTAACGAATGGTCAACTACAGATAGGAGACAGCAGCATAGCCCTCAGTGGAAATGTGCAAACAGGGAACAACCCCCAATTTCAATTTCTAGCTAGCTTTGACAAAACGAAAATCCAAAGACTTTTACAAGCATTCAATGTTTTTGATTTTGGAGATTTTGGTGGCGGGTTAGAGCTTCCAGAATTGGCGAAAGCAGAAGTTCTTAAAACTCAGCCTGTGAGTTTGCCAAATGCAGATTTAAAAACACAGTTAGGGTATTTCTCAAAAATTACAAACCAAGTTGCACAACAGCAAGCACAAGAAAAAGAACCAACAACTTTGCCAACACTTGCAGAATTACAGGGTGCTCTTAGTGGAGCGATTGAAGTAGCTGGCTCATTGAAGTCAGGGTTGAATGCTAGCTTTAATTTTCTGGGCGATAACTGGCAATGGGGTAAATACTCCATCAAAGATGTCATAGCCAGAGGCACTTTTGCAAATGGTCTTGTGACACTGTCACCCTTGAGTGTAGATTTCAATCCAGGACTCCTAGCTTTTTCAGGACAGTTAGGAACAGAACAACTGTCCGGACAGTTGCGCGTCACAAGTTTACCTTTATCACTTGCACAGCCTTTTATAGACAGATTACCAGTTGATGTCACAGGTCAGTTGAGTGCTGTTGCTAACTTAGGTGGTAATTTAAAAGACCCCAGTGTCGCAGGGGAACTGACGCTAGTAGATGGTACTATAAATCAACAGCCAGTGCAGACCGGGCAAGTCAATTTTAACTATGACAATGCTCGTTTGAATTTTGGTAGTACTTTGTTGTTAACTGGAACACAGCCTGTTGAAATTACAGGTAATGTACCTGTAGCATTACCCTTCGCTTCAGTTCAATCAGATAGCAATCAAATCAGTATCAATGCCAAAGTGCAAGATGAAGGCTTAGCGCTGTTAAACTTGTTTACTAATCAACAAGTGACTTGGGTGAATGGTCAAGGACAAGTGAATGTTGATATTCAAGGGACGTTAAACCAGCCAACTATTAACGGAGTCGCCACAGTCAATAATGCCACTTTTCAGGCTCAAGCCTTAGCCGATCGCTTGACAAATGTGACAGGAACGCTCCAGTTTAACGGCGATACGCTAACAGTTGAAGGTCTTCAAGGACGATACAATCAGGGTGGAGTGACTGCGGCGGGAATCCTGCCCATTTTTGCAAATCAAGCAGCACTAGCTCAAGCCGCTACAAATCCCCTCACTGTATCGGTAAACAATTTGGATTTGAATGTTCAAGGGCTGTATCAAGGAGGTGTCACGGGTGATGTTGTTATTCGTGGAACAGCGCGATCGCCTGACATTGGTGGGAAAATTGAGTTGAGTAATGGTCAGGTTGTCATTGGACAATCTAATACAGCTAGCGCAAAATCATCAGGTACACAAAGGACAACCAATAACGCAACAAAGACTTTCAGCCTACAACGAACACAAACGGAAGAAGCTACCACACAAGATGGTATGAAAACCACTTTTGGTATAGAGTCACCAAATGCACAAGGTAACGCAGCAGCCAGCACGACTCCACCGAATTTACCTATAACGTTTGATAATTTACAGATCATTCTAGATAAAGATGTTCGTGTCTCCACTCAGCCTGTACTCGGCGGCTTTGTACCAGGAGGCGAACTGAGTCCTTCTATACTCAGCTTTGATGCAAAAGGTGATTTGACTATCAATGGTCCATTAGCCAAACCTCGTCCTGAAGGAGTTATTCGTCTGACGGGAGGACAAATCAACTTATTTACAACTAAGTTTACCTTAGAACGGGGCTATGAACACACTGCAGAGTTTACACCCAGTCGAGGACTCGATCCAGATTTAGATGTCCGGCTTGTGGCAATTGTACCAGAGGCAAGCGGGATAACAGCTAATCGCATTTTAGCCTCTCCTTTTTCTAGCGAAATTAGTATTAGTGATGATGATGATGTTTCTGCAACCAGCTTTGGAACTTTACGTACCGTTCGTGTTCGCGCAAGAGCAACAGGACCAGTGAGTGAATTGTCTGATAATCTGGAATTGACCAGCGAACCTAGCCGCAGTGAGGGAGAAATTATTTCTCTGTTAGGCGGTTCTATTATTAGTGGCTTCGGTCAATCAGACGCAACAACTGGAATTGCTAGCCTAGCTGGTTCTACTATATTCGGTAGTTTGCAAGGAAGTATTACTGCGATCGGACAGGCGATCGGCTTTAGTGAATTTCGTATCTATCCTACTACTGTTTCCAAGCAGTCTCGGTCCAACGAGGAAAATAAAAAAGGAGAAACACCAAGTTCAGCTCAATCAAGTTCAGTTCTCGGCTTGACAGCAGAAGGTGTGTTTGATTTAAGTAAGAATTTCTCCGTTTCCTTATCGCGGGTTTTCTTAACTGATGAGCCTTTCCGTTATAACGTTATCTATCGAGTGAACGACGATGTTCTTGTGCGAGGCTCAACTAGTTTCTCAGACGACAGTCGTTTGCAAGTTGATTATGAGACACGGTTTTAGCCGTCTTATCCGCGATGGCGTAGATACTGCTGCGAAAGTGGGTTAATCAACATAACTGTTACGTGAAACGTAATGTCTGACGAAATATTAGGCGCTACATTTTTCCTAGACAAAAACGGACACTCCTTAATTTTGAGGCGGTTGATCCGTTGGGTTATTGGGATTGTTGTCAATAACTGTCTCAAAATGCTCCAAGATCGTCGTTTTTAGTGAGGGACTTTGTAGAAGGTTGTCCGTTTTTGTCCGGGTTCATCCCAACCCCTACAAAGTTTGTGCAGCCTTGACTTCCACCTCACTCAAGCTAAGCGGTTATCTCAGATTCGATAAGTTGTGGCTGCTGTGCTTGTGGCAACAAACGCCCCACTCCTTGCTTAACAAAGCCTTGCAAGAAACCAATTTGCTGACTTTGCTGAAACACCTTCTGCAAGGTTTGCCCTAACTTGTCGAGATTCAACGCTGTTCCAGAATTGATGGCGACTTCCTGCTGTTGGAAATATTCAACTAGACTTAAACCTGCTATGCGAGTCAGATAAGCTGCACTGACTCCCTGCACCAAGCCACCAGCAACAAAGGTAACAGCGTTACTCTTAAGCACTGTCCCTATTGCCTTAGAAGAAAGTTCTACCAAACCTAATTTCAGCATTAAACTTCCCATGGTTCCAGCAACAGTTTGCGCCTGTTCTAAGGAAAATCTCTGTTGGTAGATACCACCTAAATCCATAACCATCTGTGCATTAATTGCCGCTGTTGCTAGGATATCAAGGGCTGGCACTGGGTTGACAAACGCTGCTGCTGCTGCTATCCACTGGTGTTGTTCTATGACTGGTACAGCGCGATCGCGTCTAGTTCCATTCAGCAAGTTTTTCGCCTCAGCTTTCAGCAACAAGGCTTTCCTCATTGTAGTTGCCCACACTAACTGCGGTCCTTGCTGTGTTAACATTTCACCCAACTGTTGCGTCAATTGTTGAATGTCTGGTGCTGGTACCTCCAGCCACTCTTGCACCCAACCATCTTCTTGATGCTTCCGTACTTTGATCGGACTGGGAGACGCTGTAGTCGCCACGACAAATGAAGGCATCCGATGCTTTAGCGACTCTAACACACTCACGCGTTCATCTGGCAAATACTGGTCTTGTTTGTTGAAAACCAGAATTGTGCTTTGATTTGCTGTTTTTAGCTGTTGTAAAGTCTGAAATTCAGAATCTGTTAAATCCCCAGTTGTCAGAAACAAGACAAAATCAGATTTGTTTGCTTGTGTCAAAACATCTGCATCTGACTTTTCGCCTGCTTCTACAAACAAAGGTGGTGTTTCTTGGAATTGTACAGACGGAAAGCTTTGCGTCTCCACATTTTGGCAGCAACCAGATTCTAAGACTTGAATCAAGGTCGTTTTACCTACCGATTTGCCGCCAGTCACAGCAGCGATCATCTCTTGTCTATCTAACTCAACCGTGAGATGGGCAACTTGTTCTCGCAATGTCCCTATTGTTTCATGATTTTCTGCTTCTTGTGCAAGTTGGTTAACCACGGCTTCGGCTTTAGCAATGGTACCTTCCACTGTTGCACGATCCACAGGTGCACTGTTTAGCACCTCAGAACTATCTTGAGTTCGATTTAATTTGAATAACCACAAACCGCCGCCAAGGGCTAAGAGACTCAATAAACCAAATTCACCCATCTGCACCATTGAATGGTGCAAATTTTGTAACATCCACAGAGAAAAGGACAGTCCCAATCCTCCCACTAAAATCGGTCGCTGCAACTTCACAACTTATGATTCTCCGCGCTATGCTGGTTTTTTTCAGGATATATCAAAACCCTGCCTCTGCGAATCCGACGGGCAGATGCACACAATTTTCTTTACATAAATCTCCCACGGCTTCAAGCCGTGGGAGTGTCAAAAGATTATATATTGGTAGTTGTAGATAGGTTTGTCAAAGCAGCGTTTTCTAACTTACCGTCTTCCATGTAGACAATGCGATCAGCTATGTCCAAGATGCGGTTGTCATGAGTCACCAACAAAATGGTACAAGCTTGCTCTTTCGCTAGATTGTACATTAGGTTCACTATGTCTCGACCTGACTTACTATCAAGGGCGGCTGTGGGTTCATCTGCGAGAACAATTTTGGGGTGACTCACCAGCGCACGAGCTATGGCAATCCGTTGTTTTTGTCCCCCTGACAGGTCATCTGGGTAGGAATTAAGACAATGCCCTAATCCTACCAATTCTAGCATCTCGGCTGACCGTCTTTGTATTTCTTCTAGAGTAATACCCTTGTGCAGTTCTAAGCCCATTCTGACGTTCTGCTGTGCTGTTAAGCTACCATGCAGGTTGTGTGCCTGGAAAATGTAGCCGTTACTACGTCGCGTTAGCGTGAGTTGTTCTGCACTTACACCACAGAGTTCTTGCCCTAACACTCGTAAACTACCATATTGGGCAGAACGCAGCCCACCCACCAAAGTCAGAAGTGTGGTTTTTCCAGAACCAGAGGGACCAGTCATAATGACAATATCACCGGCGTTTATCTCTAAGTTGATGTCCAATAGCACCTGTTTGCGGAGTTGTCTGTTACCAAAGTAGTGATTGAGATTTTGAACAGATATGACAGGCTCATTCATCATTGTCATTAGTAAAAACTTTTGAATTTTCAGAGAAGTCACTAGCCAAAGTTTCTTAGAGAACTCACCTATTTCTTGTCAAAAGCTCCTTCTTTAGGAAACATGGAGGAGCAATGCTTAAGCGGTTATCAGTTATCAGTTATCAGTTATCAATGGGCAATGGGCAAGCTCGCTGCGGGGCAATGCTAGATAACTGTTAAGAGTTCCTTGTTCACTGTTCACTGTTCACTGTTCACTGATTTAAAACATATCAGCGGGGTCAGCAGATTGGACTTTACGAGTCGCGATCGCCCCAGAAATCATACACATGATTATGGTCAGTATTTGTATCTGAATTGCTCGTGCTATTGTCATGAACAGCGGTAAGTTAGTAGCGTTCCGAGTCAGAGCATACAGTCCCGTGGATATAGCCACACCAGGTAGAAAACCCAATACTGCCATAATGATTGTTTCTTCAAACACAATTCCTAGCAAGTAGGCATTTCGATACCCCATAGCTTTGAATGTGGCGTATTCTTTCATATGTGCATTCACATCAGTGGAAAGGACTTGATATACGATAATCACCCCCACCATGAAGCCCATTGCTGTACCCAAGTTAAAGATAAAGCCGATCGCAGTATTTTGTTGCCAGTAGTTTATCTCAGATTGGATAAATTCCTCTTTTGTAAGGACTTTGACATCATGACTACTGCCTAGATAAGATTTCAAGGTATTGGACACTTGCTGCGGGTCATAACCTGGTTGTAGCTGAATCAAACCTAGATTGATGTTACTTGCTTGTTGTCCATAAAAGAGCCGCAAATAGTTCTGGTCACTGGTTATCAGACTGCCATCAGCAATAAAGGAAGACCCCACTTTAAATAAGCCACTAATAGTGATTGTCCGCCGTTCTACCTCAGTGGTGACAGATTTCCCTTGGTCGATTTGGGCTATTGTTTCGGCGTAATTTCCCAGAGCATTACGATCAAATATAAATGTATCCGGTAGCTTGAGAATATTTAATTGACGGTTAACGTCTGGTAAATCAAAAACTGGTTTATCAGGATTGATTCCGATCACGAGTATTCCAGTCTGTCTGCGTGTCTGAGGATTCTTCCAAGTGATCGCGCCAAGATACATTGCATCTGCTGACTTTACTCCCGGTATATCCATTGCCTGGAACAGTCGCAGCCGAGGAAATGTAGACAAATATCCCAGGTTACGTGCTTGGGTACTGATTAAAAAAATGTCTGCTTGCATACTGCGATGCAGTCTGGTGTTACTGTCAAACAGGGCATTTTGAAATCCCTGTTGCATGAACATGAGAACATCGGCAAAAGCAATGCCTGCCACTGCCACTAAAAAGCGACCTTTTTGGTGACTCAGTTGCAGCCATCCTAGTGGCATTCGTCGCCTGAGTTGCTGGATTTGCTGGTTTATCAGTCCAATCACAGTTCAATCACCGCCTTGACTTGCAAATTAGAAAATTTAGCTGCTTTGAGGCTAGATGGCTCATCAAGTCGTACATGGACTTCCACGATTCTGGAATCAGTATTGCTTGTGGGGTCAGTGTTGACAACATTCTGCCGTTGCACCTGAGAGCCAAGGCGCTCCACAGTCCCCAACAATTCACCAGTTACAGAATCACTAACTAGCCGCACTCGTTGCCCCAAACGTACTTTGTTGATATCACTTTGGTAGACTTCTGCAACTGCATACATCTGACTGGTTTGCCCGATCTCGACAATACCGTTATCAGACACTAACTCTCCAGGATGGGTATGAACTTTGAAGATTTCACCTTCTTGAGGCGATCGCACGAAAGCAAGTCGCAGATGTGCCTCTGCGTTTTTTACGGCTGCTATGGCACGATTGACTTCTGCCTGTGCTCCTGCAATATCTACAGAACGGACTTCTGCTATTCTATCTAAGGTCGCTCTGCTTTCTTTGAGTTGTTGAGAGCCAGATGTTTGGATGCGTTTGAGGTTTGCTCTTGCTTCTGCGAGTTGTTGGTCTTTGGATGCTTGAATGCGTCTTAGGTTTGCTTTTGCTTCGGCTTGTTTCTGTTGTGCGGTAGTAAGAGTTAAGCGCTTGCTATCCAGTAACGATATAGTGATTGCTCCTTGTTGATACAGTTGTTGATAGCGTTGGTATTCTGCCAGGGCATTGTCTATTTGTGCTTGGACTTGAGCAATAGTTGCTTGTTGTGCTTCTGTTTCCGTGTTTTTTTCTACCTCTAGGCGGTTTATGGTTGCTTGTTGTGCTTGAATTTCCGTGTCTTGTTCTGCTTGGATACGGGCAATAGCTGCTTTTTGCGCTTCTATTTCACCTTTTTTAGCACCCGCTTGGACTTTGGCAAGATTTGCTTGAGCGACTCGTACCTGCTCCTGTGCTTCTGCTAGTGTTGCGCTCAGGCGATCGCGACTATCCAAAATCGCAACTAGTTGTCCTTGCTTGACCTGAGTTCCTTCCTTGACAAGCAATTGTACAACCCGACTTCTTTCTACTGTTGCAGGCGCAGAAAGTTTAATGATTTCTCCCTTTGGCTCTAATCGTCCCAAGGCTGTCACTGTTTTTATTTGTACGACTGAAGCAGCTTGATCTTTTGTTGCTATAGCTTTATTCTGCAATCTTTTTACCGTATATATACCAGTTCCACCTGATACTATGGTTAGCAGTATAGCCAAAAGAAAAGGTAGACGAAATGTTGGTTTTAGCGAGGATGAACTTTCTCGGTTGGAGTTTTCCGGCATAGCTATATTTTTATTAGATGTAAAACTAAACGGTTTAGTCTTACAATATATTTAAGCTCAACTGATTCGTTTTGCTCCTAGCAGTTTTCATTTACACATATCAGGGCACCATAATGTCGTGCTCCTGGTTTTCCAGATTATGAGAACGCAGAGGAGGCACCACGTTCTTCTGTCTTGCGACTAAGTCAGTCACTAATTGAAAACTGCTTGTTTTAGATACACCCTGGATGTATAGATTATTTTAGGGGGGGGATAGTAAAACTATATACCTTTGGTAACATCTTGGGCAAATTTTGCAGACCAACAGTTATTCAGTTGCTCACTGTTAACCGCCCTACAGCGAAAGGCAGAAGTTCAAAGGCTTTGCATCCTTTTCATTAATTAACAATCGCTAATTTTTCTTCTGGTGTGGCAAAAATCCTGAGATAATCCTTGCTTCTCAAAGTTTTTGAAAAATGGTACGTGAAAAAGTTACTGAAGTTGAGCGCGACAGTTCATTAAGTAAGGTTGAACAAATCCTGCAAGGGGCAATGCATGAATTTCTAGTTCATGGCTACGCCGGTACCAGCATGGATAGAATAGCAGTGTGTGCTAGGGCTTCTAAAGCCACAGTTTATAGTCACTTTCAAGACAAACAAGAACTGTTTAAGGCGCTAGTAGAGAAACTGGCTCAAGAACGATTTCATTCTGTCTTTGGTACAGAGTGCCTTGAGGGAGACCCGAAAATAGTACTGCGCGAATTGGCAACAGAAGCATTGAATCAGATGCTTAAAGATGAAGAGTTTCGTGCCTTTAAGCGAGTGGTGATTGGGGAGTCTGGTCGTTTTCCTGAGTTAGCCCAGCTTTATATCAGGTGCTTGATTCAACCGACGATAGAAACTCTAAAGTCTTACCTAGCTTCTCATCCTGAACTAAAGATACCCGACCCTGAGGCAACAGCACAAATTCTCGTCGGGTCATTGGTTCATTTTGCAATGAGTCAGGAGATGATGAATGGTAAGGAAATTCTTCCAATGAAGAGCGATCGCCTCATTGATGCTTTGATACACCTGATTCTAAAGTCGGCTGATTGATACTCTTTCCCTGTTGACCAAAGCTAAGGGTGTAGGGGAAATGCACGACTAACCAAGCGGTGTAGACAGTTAGAGCGACACCGTTTTGCAAAAACCACGATGGACTGTAAGAGGAGTAACACATTAAGACCAAAATTTACTATAGTCTGGGTTTGACACCACAATCCTTTAATCTTAATCTTTATGTTAGATTTAAAATATTTTTTATAATCAATACAGCAATCTTTGTATCTACCAAAGGTTCTTATTTATCCTTAATAAGTAGTAATAAATTTTTAATAATGCCGAGGATTCTTGTCATAGACGATGACCCCGCAATTTCAGAACTCGTTGCCGTCAACTTAGAAATGGCTGGTTATGATGTCAGCCAGGCTGAAGACGGCATTAAAGGTCAGGCGCTTGCTCTCCAACTACAGCCAGACTTGATTATGCTCGACTTAATGCTGCCCAAGGTAAATGGATTTACCGTTTGCCAACGCCTGCGGCGGGATGAGCGTACTGCCGAGATCCCCGTGTTGATGTTAACGGCTTTGAGCCAAACTCAGGACAAAGTCGAGGGCTTCAACGCTGGTGCAGATGATTATCTCACTAAACCCTTTGAAGTTGAAGAAATGCTGGCACGGGTAAGGGCGCTCTTGCGACGTACCGACCGGATTCCTCAAGCTGCAAAGCACAGTGAAATTCTGAACTATGGACCGCTCACCTTGGTTCCAGAACGGTTTGAGGCGATATGGTTTAGTCAGACCGTGAAACTGACTCATCTGGAGTTTGAACTCCTGCACTGCTTGCTCCAACGCCACGGTCAGACAGTTTCCCCAAGTGAAATCCTCAGAGAAGTCTGGGGTTATGATCCAGATGATGATATAGAAACCATTCGCGTACACATCCGCCACTTGAGAACCAAACTAGAACCAGACCCGCGCCATCCCCGCTATATCAAAACGGTATATGGTGCGGGTTACTGCTTAGAGTTGCCCAGCTTACCTCAATCCACTGAAGGCGCTTCGACGACATCAGGAGTTAATTGACACTCTCACGGCTCTTGTGAGTTATGCGCAATCATGCGAACGCTTACGTTGATTCCCGCTTAAAGCCGTGGGATTCTTGGGCTGAACTCGCCCTTTTTGGATTGCTCCTACTCAAGAAGGTCTTACGGTTCATGTCTCAACGGAGTTTCTTATCCTGAGTAATCACGCCCAAACGAACGCGTCTTGATGAATAGAAAATAAACTAACTCTTGCGCTCCCGATATAGATTGTTGCCCTCAATCCGCTTACCATTTCAGTTCCTTGAAACAATTGACACTCTTCGCTACGGAAAATGAGAGAGTGTCAATTGTGCGTTGTGTACTCAATTCGTTTGACTTTCCTGGGATTAATTAAGTCAGGGGCCTAAACCCCTGGCTATACTGTCAGCCCCCTAAGCTCTGAGTCCTTACGGATACACTGCTTTGCTGGCGTAGGCTACCCGCAGGACTTACGGGTACGCACTCGCATTCGGGGGAATTCAAAATTAGAAATTCACGCATTAAGATTCTTTTTTTTGAATTTTGAACTTTGAATGTTTGAGTAGCGAGGCTCATCAGCCTATTCTTGTTTTGCGCTCCAAGATTTCTTGTGAGTAATAAGGTAGATGCCTAGCAGTGATAATCCAACAGTACTCACTGGCTCAGGAATTTTTTTCGGTGGTGTTACCCGAGTAATCCTAGCATAAATGCCTGCTGTAGTTTTGCTATCTTCAAGAACGCTAAACTTGTTAACACTTGTATTACCATCGTCTTGGCTAAAGCCAATTAAACTCAGTAAATATTCATTTCCATCAAACTTGAAACTGCGAGTGCCAAAGTTGTTCTTGACATACACAGTATCTGCGTCGTTCTCAGGATTTCCTGAGTTCGTTGTATTAACAAGCTGAAAGCCGAGGTTGAAAACTTCGTTGAGATTACCAGGATTGGTGAATAATAGAGTGAGATTTAAAGGTACGGAATTAACGTTCGTCGTTTCCTCAACCTTGCCATTGTAGTACTCTAAATCACCTATCTTAAACAGTGAACCAACGTCATCCGCAGAAAAAGAATTTCCAGTAAAAGTCAGTTGATTTGCAGGTGTTCCATAGTTATTCTCACGATCATTTGGACGAGGACGTCCCCAAATAAATGTGTTAGTTCCCACACCAGAAAAAATGGGGTCGGTATTGCTCCCTGGATCAGGTGTTCCCCAGATACCACTCGAATTACCTAAAAATGTTAGACTCTGAGCTTGACTGGAGAAACCAAGTGCTGTAATGAAAGTCACAGCAAAAGTTGACAAAGCAGTAGCGAAAACTGGACTTAGTTTCATAGCTAGGCTTTTACTCCTATCCAGGAGCTAATCTCAAGTAAGTATCCTGTCTACCTTAGTAAAATTACGGATAAATTGACAAGAAATCAATAGATTTTTTATTAATTCTTTACACATACTTTTCAAATTTCCATCAAAGCCAACTCTCTTTTAAGACCGTTTCTAACACTATCATTATAAGGGTTTTCCAAAATAATGAGTACTAATAATAAATAATCTATATTTCAGTATATTACTTGTCTATCAGAGAAAATTAATACTAACACATATATTATAGTCATAGTGAACAGTTATCTGTTATCTGTTAAATCTGATATCTTGCACCAATCGCAAGACTCGCCCACCAAAGGTAGAAAACCCTTCGAGTAAGTGTAGCGGCTGGGTAAGCCTGCCGCTGCACTGGTTTTATCATGTTCTGTGTGTTCCTTTTAAGGAGCAAGGGCGTTACCGCGAAGTAAACTACCAATTGTCTTGGCAGTAATTTTCATCTGAGTGATGGGATTGGCTGGCACAACTGTCTTATAGAGATAGCTATCAAAAGTGAGCCGTTGGACATCGCGATCGCCGCACATTTCTACAAAAGCTTCGCGAGTGGCGTCAGAACGGTAAAATACGCTTTGCAGGAGGTCTAGCACCTTGTAAGTGAGTCCGTATTTGCTATCCCAGCGCTTCAGATACACCTTGAGGTCAGCCTCTGTGGGAATGCGGTTACCACCGTTAGACATTTCTATGATAGTATCGGCACATATTCGTCCGGACTTAGCAGCAAAATAAATGCCTTCACCAGACGATTTCGTCACATAGCCAGCAGCATCACCCACTAAAGCTATTCTTCCGACAACGCGACGGGGACGAGGATGTTCCGGAATAGGATGTGCTTCTACTTTGATAATTTGACCGCCAATGAGCTTGCGAGCAGCACGTGCACGGATACCAGCTTGCAATTGTTTGATTCTAGCTTTATTAACGTGCATCGTACCAGTACCTACTGCTACGTGGTCGTATTTGGGGAACACCCAAGCGTAGAAGTCAGGAGACACATCATCGCCGACATACATTTCAGCGAGGTCTTCATAGTAGACCATTTTGTCCTTGGGTAGGCGAATGCGCTCTTGGAATGCGATCGCGTAATTATAATCCCCTGCATCCATTTCCTTAGCAATGCGGGAATTTGCCCCGTCTGCCCCAATAATCAAATCAACTTTCAGGGTTTTGGCAATGCCTTGGGCACCGCCTTCTGTATGGTCTACATAATGAATGGTATAGGGGTCTGTATTGTTGGTAGGAATATCGAGTTTATGAACGGTGGCGTTAATTAAATTTGCGCCTAGTTTTGCTGCGCGATTCCGCAGGTAACCATCAAGTACCTCACGGCGACACATTCCTATATATTCATCTTCGTTGTCTAGATTGATATCAACCTCACGATTGGAGGGCGAAATCATTTTCATCTTTCGCACCTGGCGATCAATGATATCCGATGGCAGATCGAATTCACTCACCATGCACAGAGGAATTGCACCGCCACATGGCTTAGCATTATCTAGCTTGCGTTCAAAGAGGTAGGTTTCGATTCCAGCCTTAGCAAGCGTTTCTGCGGCTGACGAACCAGCTGGACCCGACCCAACAACAGCAACCCGTAGTGTCAAAGGTTTTCTCCCAATCTCGACATTTACCCAGAGAATGGTATCACGCTCTTTTGGCTAAATCTTCGCCCTAGCTTCGAGATTTGACATAAATGCAACGTTCCTTAATATTTCGCAAGAGTGTTACACTAATCGTCTTTGCCAATTGCTTATTATGGGAGACGCTACACTAGATTCATCTTCCTTTACTGAGGCAGTTATGTCTGTTGCCAAAGACCAAGCCACTGCACCAGATACCCAAGAGCAAGATTGGGATGATATTATATTCCCACCTGGCGACCTTTACAGTAATGAACCGCCCTTGGAAACGGATCTCCATTGAGAACAAATTGATCTGCTCATTAGCCTGCTTAAGAGGTGGTGGCGAAACCGTCAAGATTTTTATGTTTCCGGTAATCTCACTATTTACTTCAGTCCTAACAAACGTAAATCAGAAGATTTCCGAGGACCAGATTTTTTTGTTGTCTTGGGTACTGAACGCAAGCCTTGCAAAAGTTGGGTCATTTGGGAAGAAGAGGGAAAGTATCCGAATGTGATTGTAGAATTGCTTTCGCCATCAACTGCTGAGACTGATAAGGGTTTAAAAAAGCAAATTTACCAAGATATCTTCCGCACTTTTGACTATTTCTGGTTTGATCCCGAAACATTAGAATTTGCAGGCTTTCACTTAGTGGAAGGCAAATATCAACCGTTAGAGCCGAATTCAGAAGGTTGGCTATGGAGTCAGCAACTTGAGCTTTTCTTAGGTATTCATCAGCAACAATTGCGTTTTTTCTCAGCTGATGGACAGCTTATTCCTACTCCTGAAGAAGCAGCAGCAGAAGCCGAGGCGTTGTTAGCTCGTTATCGGGAACGCTTTGGTGAATTACCACAGAGTTAGAGGGAAAGAAAAATTTTCGATGCGATCGCCTATCCTGAATCTATAACCATTATATTTCTTGCAAAAATCTAGTTTAAAGGTATTGGGAACCGCAGATGCACGCAGATATAGACGCCAGAGGCGGCTACTCTTACGAGAACGCCTAAAGGCGAACCCGCAGGGTACGCAGATGAATTATCTGTGTGCTAAGGATTATGTAATTTCCTTAGGAAACGAACACTCAACGGTAATTTTCAAGTTACTCTTAGCAGTGCCTTTTGTAACATAGGGAATGCCTGCTTCTCCGCCCAATTCGATACCAAACTCTAAAGTCACTTTGTTGACTCCTGGAATTGGAAGTTGCTTAAATGCATTTAAGCTACAAATCGTGTAAGCTCGAATCGTAGTGTGAATGATCTGAAAATTTTGCACCATTTGCTTTTGCACAAATTTAGGACTTATTCCTTTGTCAGTTAGTGCTTCTTCCTCTTCCTCTGTGAGTTCTTCAGCGATCGCTAAGGGAACGTTTACATCCTCCGTAGCTTCGATATAGATAATTGTGTTGTCATCTAGCTGGATGGGTGTGAGTTTGGTCATAGCAGAAATTGCTAATTGAAAAGCAATCAAGAGATTATAACAGTTAGAGCTTTCTGCTTGGATGTTAGAGTGTAAAGCTTGACATTCCGAGTTCTGAGCTTGACATTCCGAGTTCTGAGCTTGACATTCCGAGTTCTGAGCTTGACATTCCGAGTTCTGAGCTTGACATTCCGAGTTCTGAGCTTGACATTCCGAGTTCTGAGTTCGACATTCCGAGTTCTGAGTTCGACATTCCGAGTTCTGAGTTCGACATTCCGAGTTCTAAGCTCGACATTCCGAGTTCTAAGCTCGACATTCCGAGTTCTAAGCTCGACATTCCGAGTTCTAAGCTCGACATTCCGAGTTCTAAGCTCGACATTCCGAGTTCTCAGTTAAGATAGTGTGCTACAGTCAATTGCAAACCGCTATAACTCAATATTTACACTTAGAAATATTGGCTGGGATGTTGTATCCATTAAGTGAAAATGCCAACCTCAAATAAGGCTTTCTGCTATGAGCCGAGACGCTTTAGTCGCTGGAATTAATACTTATAGTTATGAGCTTTTGAAGAATCTGACAGCACCCGCACAGGATGCGGAGGCGATCGCAACTCTTCTAGAAAACTACGGTGAATTTAACGTTAGGCGACTACCTGGTGTTAAGGATAAGCAGAATAACACAATTCGGGTTGGTCAGAAAACCCAGGTTACATTAACTCAGCTCGAAGAAGCGATCGCTCAACTGTTTAAGCCAGAAGGCAAAAATATTCCAGATACTGCGCTGCTGTATTTTTCTGGTCATGGATTGCGTAAAAATAAAGGAATTCAGGAAGGCTTTCTCGCTACTAGCGATGTGAACCCTGATTTGGGAAACTGGGGAATTCGTTTGAAATGGCTGCGCGAACTACTGCAAGAAAGTCCTATCAAACAGCAGATTATCTGGTTGGATTGCTGTTACAGTGGTGAGTTGCTGAATTTCGCTGAAGCCGATCCAGGAGATAGGGGGAAAGGAAGGGATAGGTGTTTCATAGCTGCATCAAGAGAGTTTGAGGTTGCTTATGAGGGGATGAGTAGCAATCATAGCGTACTGACGGACGCCTTACTACAAGCACTTGACCCCAAACAGACTTCCGGAAAATGGGTGACAAATTACACCTTGATTGAGAACATCAATCAACGTTTACAAGCATTCCCCCAGCGTCCCTTATTTGCTAATTCCGGTGGTGCAATTAACCTAACACGCACTTGGAAAGCGCCAAATATTGAGTCTAATCATTCAGTTGTCACGAGCATTTGTCCTTATCGGGGATTGCAATACTTTGACTGCACTCCAGAAGATGCACAGTATTTCTACGGCAGACAAGCACTGACTGACCAACTTTTAGAAAAAGTACGAGCAGGGAATTTCCTGGCGGTACTGGGAGCAGCGACAAATGCGGGAGGTTTTCCGACGCAAGATTAATGGAGAACTTTGAAAGTTAGGCTTAGTACAGCTTTGCGTAAAATCGTGGCGTTTTTAAACGCAGAGGAACGCGGAGTCAGCGCAGAGGAACGCAGAGTCTTTGTATAGAGAATTCGTACGAATTAATGAAATGTTGTACTTAGTACATAATTACATAAGTTCATAGCGAAAACACGCAACGAATACTCTGCGTACCTTTGCGTTTACCTCCGCGCTCCTTAGCGTTTAAATTTATTTTCTATTTGACATTATCATCTAGCCGCATTCCTCGCAAGACGGGTGACAAGAAGGGAACAAACAGTTATGAGTTATGAGTTATATGTTATGAATGATAAATCATGATTTATGAATTTCATACTTAAAACTCAAAACTCAAAACCTTGCCGTCGAGTGAAGCGAAGGGTCAAAACTCTATTACTGCTGACGATTTGGTTAATGATTGGCATTGGCTTGCGCTTCACTAACTTGAGTGCTAAACCCCCTTGGACTGACGAGTTTTCTACTTTGGTGTTTAGCCTGGGTAATAGCTTTTTGCCAGTCCCGTTAGATCAGCCGATATCTGTTGATGTTCTATTACAACCACTACAACCACAGCCTACCGCTGGCATAAAAGACGTATGGAAACACTTATCGAGTGAAAGTAATCATCCGCCGCTTTACTTTATCCTCACTCACTGGTGGATGCGTCTGTTTCCGACACATGAGGGTTTGGTGTCGTTGTGGGGAGCGCGATCGCTTGCTGCTCTTTTCGGTGCAGCATCTATTCCATCTGTTTATGCTTTAAGTCAGCTAGCATTTCGTTCCCGTCTTGTAAGCCATTTAGCTGCTGCAATGATGGCTACCTCACCCTATAGCATTTTTTTAGCACAAGAAGCCCGTCACTATACTTTAGCAATCTTGTGGGTGATTGCTTCTTTTGCCTGCTTAGTCATTGCCAGCCGCCACATCCAAAACCATACCCAAATACCCATCTGGATAGCACTCTCGTGGGTAGGAGTGAATGCTATTGGTATTGCAACTCATTACTTTTTCACTCTCACCCTCTGCTGTGAAGCGTTGGTTTTGCTCTTTCTTGCTTGGCAACAGTGGAGAAAAGAGGACAAGGGGACAAGGGGACTGGGGGATAAGGGGAAGAACTTTCCTCTATCTCCCCCTATCCCCCCATCCCCCCATCTCCCCATCCCTTCATCTCGCTGGTTCCGCATTTATGCTGTTGCAGCAGGTACATTTGTCGCAGGTTTAGTTTGGCTACCAGTGTTTTTACAGAATAGTTATGGAGGTAAGTTAACTGAATGGATTCAAGGTTCACCTGCTGGAATGGCTTGGGTTAACCCAATTTTTCAAGCTTTGGCAGCATGGATTACGATGATTTCTTTGCTACCAGTGGAAGCATCACAGTTAGCAGTTGTGATGGTTTCTGGAATATTGATGCTAATCTTTTTTATTTGGGCAGTCCCAATTTTATTACGTGGGATAAAAGTTCATCTCAAACAACCACAAACTCGTTTGATGGTTCAGGTGTTTGCTGGTTTAGTTATAGGGGCTATAGTTTTATTTTTTCTTTTTACCTATTTTTTTGGTATTGACCTGACACGAGGCGCTCGTTACAACTTTGTCTACTTTCCTGCTGTGATAGTCTTACTTGGAGCAAGTCTTGCAGTTTGTTGGCGTACTCCCATTTCGCAGAAGGGAAGATGGGGAATAAACGGCAAAAAAGCTGTGATCATAATTTGGTTGATGGGATTGGCGAGTGCGATCACTGTTGTCTGCAATCTAGGCTATCAAAAATATTATCGTCCTGACCTATTTGTACAACTTATTGAACAAACATCTTATGTCCCTGCACTTATCACTACAACTCAGAAAACTCATGTACAAATTGGAGAAATGATGGGGATAGCGAGGGAATATAAAATACATAAAATACAAAATTCCGAATCCACATCACCACTATTTCTCCTTGCTCATCAAGACAAAGACCCCAGTACTTCCACATCTGCCCTACAAAATACATTAAAGACGCTAGCACGTCCTTTTGATTTATGGTTAGTGAATTTTTATGCCCCTGAACCGAAGGAAGTCAGAAACTGTAGTGCTGAAACTCAATCCTTAGGCGCAGTCAACGGCTACGAATACAAACTGTATCATTGTAATCATTAGTCAAAACCTGTTGGTAAAGGAATGGACAAGGAAACAATGCCCATTGCCCATCTCATCTATCAAAATCTTCCGGAACCCCTACAGATGACAAACCAGCGATCGCTCGTAAGTTTTGGCTACGAATTAACTCAGTAAAGTCTAATCCAGAACGCCCTTCAATCTTTGCTACCGCCTCAATTGCAGATAACAGGTGTTGTGCGGCTTCAACTTCTGAGTAACCCCGTCGTTGCGCGACGCGGATAGCAGCTTTATCAGCGTTTAACTCTGTTTGCTGGGAGCGGTTAGTCCGCCAAATGCGAAGCACAGCCAGCGTAGTTAATCCACCAGCGACAACTACACCCACTGCATCTGCTTGGGCTGATTCTACAAAAGCGCCTAAAAGCCCAGCGATCGCCACACCTTGGTAAATGTCTGGTTTAAACCACTTGACTCCTGTTAAAGCGCTCACAGTCCGCAATAGTAATAAATCGCGTTGCGGTTTCGTCAAGCGACACCATAAATCAAAATTAATATAGATTGGTCGTTCTCTGTTCCAAGGTAATGGAAAAGAAGCATCAATCACTTTTGCCTGTTCGGGCTTGATAACGATTTTTGTCATCATTCGACCAGAAGCAGGCATTACATCTAGCAAACGGCGAATTTCAACGTTTGGTTCCATGTTAGCTATCAGCTTTAATAAACCTTTTCATATATTCTTATGCTAAGAGTACCTGGTTTCTAGACTTTCTATGTAGTCATTTAAGTAGATAGGTAGAAATAAACAGAACTATGTTAAGAAAGGTAAAAGCCTCTCAAACCCTTACCAATGACCAATGACCAATGACTAATGACTAATAACTAATGAATATAGATGCTTTTGCTCCAACTCCACCTGAATGGACAAACACAGCAATTCATGCTCTTGAATTTTGCTGTCCTAACTGTCACTCCAGTAGCTTAGAAGCTGCACAAGTTTGGATAAATCGTCGTTCGCCTGTGATGACGGAAAACTATCGTCGGAAATGGCAGGAGTTTTACCAGTGTCATTGTGGTTACGTATGGTGGGCTTGGAGTAGCGATCGCCCCTCTAGAACGCACCCTTCAGGCGAGCATCATCCAACAAATCTTGATGATGATGATCAATAAACTAGAACTTACGCATTGACAATCAAGACAAAAAGTGCGTAAGGAGAATTCAGAAAAAAACTAGCGATCGCTATTTACCAGAGGCGTGAAAAACAGATAATTTACTTGTTTGTGTTTAGGGTTC